>ERZ773077.141-NODE-141-length-53109-cov-10.030139_pt1 | contig 53109 bp, 35 predicted proteins | sample MGYA00580612_ERZ773077 | MGnify/ENA primary metagenome ERZ773077 (study PRJEB29015, sample SAMEA2737971) | human oral metagenome | biome: human oral; feature: human-associated habitat; material: dental | place: China | collected 2021 ...
GGAGCAAAGGAGCAAAGGAGCAAAGGAGCAAAGGAGCAAAGGAGCAAAGGAGCAAGAAGGCAGAGGGCAGAGGGCAGAGGGCAGAGGGCAGAGGGCAGAGGGCGACTCTGTGGGGCGGCGACCCAAAAGGAGTGTTAAATCAAGCGACAACGTAAGCGTTTATGTGTAGATGCAACAGTTGTTGTCTGTTTCGGCGTTAGACTGCGCCAATGAAGAAAACGATGCTTGCCAGCAGGGATCTGAACTTCCTGCTGTATGAGTGGCTGGACGTTCTGTCCCTGTGCCGCCGCGCCCGCTTCGATGCCCATCACCGCGACCGTTTCGATGCGGTGCTCGTGCAGGCGGCAAGGCTGGCCCATGACTACCTTGCTCCGGTCAACCGTCTGCTCGACGAGCAGGAGCCGCGGCTGACCGAGGCGGGTATCCGCACGCCCGAGGTGCTGCGCGAGGCACTGGCGGCCGTGCGGCAGTCGGGCCTGCTGGCGATTTCGCAGGACCGGGCGCTGGGTGGGCTGCAGTTGCCGGTGCTGATCGAGAAGGCGGCAGCCGCCTGGTTCTATGCAGGCAGTGCGGCGGCCACTGCGTATCTGTTTCCTGGGCGGGCCGGCAGCCGTCTGCTGCAGCGCCACGGCGGTGCGGCCATGGTGGCCGAATGGGTGCCCCCGCTGCTCGATGGCCGGGCCACGTGCACTTTCTGTGTATCTGAACCGCAGGCCGGTTCATCGCTGTCGGACATCCGCACACGGGCGGTCCGCCAGGCAGATGGGAGTTTCCGGCTCTACGGCAACAAGATGTGGATCGTCGGCGGTGATCACGAGCTGTGCGACAACATCGTGCATCTGGTGCTGGCCCAGATCGAGGATGAGGACGGGCGGATCGAGAACGATACCGGCCATCTGTCACTGTTTCTGGCCCCGAAGTATCTGCCGGGCAGCAACGCAAATGAGCCGGCAGTGCCATCGGCCCGTCCAGGGGGATGGGTACACAACGACATTGCGGCTACCGGTCTGTATCCGCAGATGGGCCAGCGAGGTGCCACCAGCTGTCTGCTGAGCTTTGGCGAGGGCAATCATCTGCCGTTCGGGCAGGCCGGTGCGGTGGCCTGGCTGGTGGGTGAGGAGAATGCCGGCATGCGTCTGGTGACCGAAGCCTCACCGGAGATCCAGATCGATGTGGGCCTGTCGGCGGTGGCACTGGGCTATGCCGGTTACCTGCAGGCGCTGGACTATGCCCGGGAGCGCCGGCAGGGGCGGGTACCGGGGGTGAGCGCCCTGGGCAGTGGCCAGATTCCGATCATCGAGCACGCCGACATCCGTCGCATGCTGCTGATCCAGAAGAGCTTTGCCGAGGGCGGGCTGGCGCTGGCCCTGTGGTGTGCCCGGCTGATGGACGAGAGGGATACGGCCGAAACCGCCACCGAGCGGGCCCGGGCACACGACCTGCTGCTGCTGATGGCGCCGGTGCTCAAGAGCTGGTGTGCACAGCACTGTGTGGTGGCCAATTCGCTGGCCATCCAGGTGCTGGGCTGCTATGGCTACACGCGCGACTACCCGGTCGAGCAGCTCTACCGGGACAACCGCTTCAATGCCATCCAGGAAGGCACGCACGGGATTCTGGCGCTGGAGCTGATGCGCGACCGGTTGCTGAAGGATGACTTCCGGGGCCTGCAGCGCTTCATCACGGAGGTGGAAGAAACGCTGGGGCGGGCGGCTGCGCGCTGCGGCGATGTGCGCCACATGGCGGTACAGCTGCAGAAGTATGCCGAACGTTTTGGCTGGATCGTCAACCGGCTGCGCCAGGAGCCGGAAGCCGGCCGCCGGCTGGCCAATGCCTCCGTGTTCATGGAGGCTTTCGGGCATTTCGTGATCGGGTGGGTCTGGCTGGAGCAGGCGCTGGTGGCCGAGGTGGCCTACCTGTCGGCCTATGGTGCCGAACGCAATTTCTATGCGGGCAAGTGTCAGACGGCGCGCTTTTACTTCCAGCACGAGCTGCCGCGCATCGAGCCGCAGCTCGTGCTGCTGGAGCAGCTGGACATGTCGGCGATGGACATGCAGCCCACCTGGTTCTGACGCGTTTCCGGCCTGGATGGACATGCAGCCCGCATGGTTCTGATGTGTCTCCGGCCTGAGCGGACGCCCCGTCCCGTCCGTGAACGAGGCCCGGGCATCAGCCCCGGCTGCGGGGCAGCCCGGGAGCGGGGGCCCCATGAGACATACCAGACCGTGCAGGGACGAATGCGCCCATGACACGCGCCCGGCCAGTCGTCCGGCCAGTCGCCCGTCTCAGCCTTCGGGCAGGGGGTAGGGCAGCTGCAGCAGGCCGATGGCGGCGTTGCCGATGCGCAGGCTGGTGGCGATCATGCCGGCCAGACGGGGCTGGGCGCCAACGGCCTCGAGGCGGGCCTCGAAGAGCAGCAGGAAGCGACGCCCGACCAGAGTGATCGGCAGCTCGTCGGGGTTGTAGTCCGGCTGGCCGTCGCCGCTGGCCAGGGCCTCGTCATCGGTGTCGGCCGAAAGGCGTGCCACGCAGATGACCTGGCCGATCGGACTGCCGTCCCAGGCCAGCACGTCGGTACCGGCCTCGGGGAGCGGACCGCTGCACATGCCGGCGAACATCCGGCGTTTGACCTTGCCGCGGTATTCGCTGCGGGCCACCACTTCCTGGCCGGGGTAGCAGCCTTTCTTGAAGCTCACGCCACCGGCCAGTTCGAGGTTGAGCATCTGAGGCACGAAGGATTCGGTGGTCGCAGCCGTGATCCAGGGCACGCCGCTGGCCACGTCGAGCTGGAGCCAGTCGGCCTCGGTGAAGCGGAACTCGGCCGAGGCCGGGAGTGACCGGGGAGGCGTGCCGTCTGCGTCAGCAGCCGTGTCACCGGATGGGGTGGTGCTGGCGGCGGTCGCTGGTTCACCCGATGCCGCGGTGCTGCCAGATGCCCCGACATTGCCGGATGTCACCGCGTTGTCAGAGCGGGCGTCATCACCGGACGCTGCATCACCATTGCCAGAGGCTGCATCATCGCCGGACGCTGCATCACCATCGCCAGAGGGGGCATCATCGCCGGACGCAACATCACCATCGTCAGACGCTGCATCATCATCGGTCGCTGCAGCATTGCCGGATGTTGCGGCGTCGGAGCGGGCGTTGCCGGCATCGCCGGCAGCCGGTGTCTCCGGTGCTGCATCGGCCGGCAGCGCATCTGTCGGTGACGGGTCTGCCGGTCCTGTGTCTGCCTGTGTCGTGCCGGCGGCAGCGGCCGATGCCGCGTCCTGCGGTGCGGATGGGACGTCGTCGCCGGCCTGCGGGCGGGGTACGACCAGCAGGCTGCGCACCAGCAGGCGGCCGGGGGCAAGCTGATGCTTGGCTGAAGTGGTCAGCAGATCGGCCGTGGTTTCGGTGATCTGCACCTCGGGCAGTTCGGCCATCACCGGCTGGATGCCCCGTTTGGTCAGGGCGCGGGCCGCACGGCTGGTGGCGCCGACAAAGCCCAGCAGCTGGTGGCTGTCGCTCATGTCGCGTACCCGGCACTTGGCGCGCAGCACGTACATCGACAGGCGTTTGGCCATGGGTGCGGCCAGATCCCGGGCGCAGACCATCCAGAAAACCGGTTCGTCGGGTTTGCCGGCCTCGGGCGGCGCGTCGTGGCGCAGAACCCAGAAGGTGGCGAGCAGCCGGCCGTTGGGGGTGAGATAGCCCGCCAGACGGGCCTGGCCCGCCGGGAGGGAGAGGATGTCGTTGCTGAGCTGGCCCTGCAGGAAGGTGGGTGCGTCGTTGCCGTGCACCTTCAGTACGCCCAGGTGCTCGAGCGGTGCATAGGGCAGGGCATGCGTGGCGGCGTTGGGGCCGGCCTGCATGGAACGGGCGGGGGATGTCAGGTCGTTCATGGCGGATGGGCTGTGACTGGGGTGTTGTACGCAGGAATCGAACGCGGCCCAGTCCTGTCTACTCTGTATCATAGCGTGTAGCGCCACATTCTTTCGGCGAAATATCTGGCCGGTCAACTTCCTATGCGTCTGCTTCGTCGTCTTTTGCTGTCCGTGCTGCTGGTGTGCCTGTCCGTGGCGGGCTGGCAATGGTGGAGCTACGGCCACCGGGTGCTGGTTGCCGACGGTGCCGAGGCCGCGTTCGACGTGCCGCGCGGGCAGGCCGGTCCGCAGCGGCTGGCCGGTGTGCTGCAGCAGGCCGGGGTGCCGGTGTCGTCCTGGCAGCTGGCGGTAGCGCTGCGCCTGCGGGGTGATGCGGCGCAGATCAAGGCCGGCAATTACCTGATCACCGGGCCGGCCACGCTGCAGGACGTGCTGGGCGAGCTGGTGGCCGGGCAGCAGGAAAAGGGCAGGCTGCTGACGCTGCTCGAGGGCTGGCGCATGCGTGACATCCGGGCAGCCCTCAAAAGGGCGCCCGAGCTGAACGATACGCTGTCGGCGCTGAGCGATGCCGAGGTGATGGAACGGCTGGGGGTGGCCGGTGCGAGTCCCGAGGGACGCTTTGCGCCCGACACCTACGCCTACCGTCCGGGCAGTGACGACATCACCGTGCTGCACCGGGCCCTGGCGCTGCAGCAGAACCGGCTGCAGGCCGCCTGGGAGAACCGGGCCACCGATTCCCCCCTGAAAACCCCGGACGAGCTGCTGACACTGGCCTCGGTGGTGGAGAAGGAGACGGGCCACGAGCTGGACCGCGACATGGTGGCCTCGGTGTTCATCAACCGCCTGAAAAAGGGCATGCCGCTGCAGAGTGACCCCACCACCATCTACGGGCTGGGCGAGGGCTTCGACGGCAACCTGCGCAAGAAGGATCTGCGTCATCCGTCACCCTACAACACCTATGTGCACAAGGGGCTGCCGCCCACGCCCATCTCCCTGCCCGGCATGCGGGCTTTGCAGGCAACCGCCCGCCCGGCCCGCTCGGACAACCTGTACTTCGTGGCACGGGGAGATGGCCGCTCGGAGTTCTCGGCCGATCTGGCCAGCCACAACCGGGCAGTGAACCGCTTCCAGCGCAAGGCGGGGGGCCAGCCACTCAAGGGGACGGCAGCGGCAGCCGAGGCCACGGGGGCGGCGTCCAACCACGCGCCAGTGAGACAGAATCATGAGTGAAGCCATGAAACACAAGCAGGGCTGCTTCATCAGCTTCGAGGGTATCGACGGTGCCGGCAAGAGCACGCACGTGGATGCCTGTGTGCAGTGGCTGCAGGGGCGGGGCGAACGGGTGACGCTGACCCGGGAGCCGGGCGGCAGCCCGCTGGCCGAGACCTTGCGCGGGCTGCTGCTGGCGCAGGACATGCAGCCCGATACCGAGGCGCTGCTGGCCTTTGCGGCGCGCAGCGACCATCTGCAGCGGGTGATCCGTCCGGCCCTGGCGGCGGGCGGCTGGGTGGTCTGTGACCGTTTCACCGATTCGACCTTTGCCTATCAGGGAGGCGGTTCGGGGGTGGATACCACCCGGCTGGCCCAGCTCGAGGCGTGGGTGCAGGGCGGGCTGTCACCGGTGCGCACCTACCTGTTCGACCTGCCGCCCGAGGTGGCAGCGGCGCGTCGCGCTGCCGTGCGGGCAGCCGACCGCTTCGAGGCCCGTGAACTGGACTATTTTGCCCGGGTACGCCAGACCTACCTGGACCGGGTGGCGGCCGACCCCGGCCGCTTCGTCGTGCTGGATGCCACGGCCACGCCGGACGTGGTCGGCGCCCGGCTGCTGGCCGATCTGGCCGGCGTGCACGCGCGCTGGCGGGAGGGGGCGTGAACGCCGCCGGCCGTGCCTCCGGCAGCGGCGCCAGCCGCGGTACCGCTGGCAGCGGGGGCGGGCGCGGTGCCGCATCTGCCCACCGTGCTGCCACGGGGCGCGGGCGTACCCACCTGCCGGTGCACGATGGTGAAGCGCCGGTACCGGCCGATGGCGTCGATGAGGCCGCGACTGCCACCACGCTGGACGGCCCGCTGCTGCCCGTGTTCGACAGCCAGCAGCCGCTGCTGCACCGTCTGCTCGGCGAGGGCGACGACCTGCACCACGCCCTGCTGCTGGCCGGGCTGCCGGGCATCGGCAAGGGAGCGTTTGCGCGGGCGCTGGCCCAGGGGCTGCTGTGCGAGCAGCTGCCGAAGCCGCCCGCGCCGGTCCAGGCCTGCGGGACATGTCCGGCCTGCCGCTGGTTTGCGTCCGGCCATCATCCGGATTTCCGGCTGCTGGAACTGGCCACCTCCGAGTCGCGCAGCAGCCGGGCGAAGGAGGGGGCACAGACCACGAAGGCGTGGGACATCTCCATCGACCAGGTGCGCGATCTGGAGCACTTCATCACCACCACCAGTGCCCGCGGGCATGCACGGGTGGTGATCATCGATCCGGCCGAGACGCTGTCCACGCCGGCAGCCAATGCGCTGCTCAAGATGCTGGAAGAGCCGGGCGAACATACGTGGTTCCTGCTGGTGTCCCACCTGCCAGCCCAGCTGCCGCCCACGGTACGCTCCCGCTGCCGGTCGGTGGCAGTGCCGCAGCCCGCGCAGGACGAGGCGATGCGCTGGCTGCAGGCGGTCACCGGGCTGCCGGCGGCCGATGCCGCCCAGCTGCTGGCGTGGTCGGGCATGGCGCCGCTGCACGCGCGCGATCTCGCCGACCCAGCACACCTGACCGTCTATCGGACGCTGCTTTCATCGCTGTCGGCGTTGCCCGACACTGGGCTGGATACGGTGGCCGACAAGGCGACGACGGTGCCGGCGGCAACCTGGTATTACCTGCTGCTGCGCTGGATCAGTGATCTGCTGCGTGCCCACGCCGGTGCCGCGCCCCGTTTCTTTCCGGAGTCTGCATCCCGGCTGGCCAGCCTGGCCCAGCGCAGTTCGCTGGTCCGGCTGGCCGAGGTGTCAGCAGCGTTGCAGCGGCAGGCGGGGCTGGTTCGGCATCCGCTCAACCCGCGCCTGTTCATGGAGTCTGCGCTGACGGCCTATCTGGAGGCATTCGTCCGTCGTCAAACCCCAGGACGCGCACACCCACGATGAGCACCATGTACCCGGCGCCCGGCGCCACCTCCGGCAACCGGCCCGCCACCCGCCCCGGCGTGATTCCGCTGTCGATCAAGGAAAAGTCTGCCCTGCTGGCGGCCTACATTCCGTTCCTGGAAAACGGCGGGCTGTTCGTTCCCACCGACAAGCCGGCGCAGCTGGGCGATGAACTCTACATCATCCTCACGCTGATGGATGACAGCACCAAGACTGCCATTCCCGGCCGGGTGGCCTGGATCACTCCGGCTGGCGCCACCAACCGCCGCCAGGGCATCGGCATCCAGTTCAGCAAGACCGATGCCAGTGTGGTGGCCCGGGAAAAGATCGAGACGCTACTGGGGCCTGCACTAAAATCGCCTCCCAATTCGTACACGATCTGAACGGGCTGCATGTTTGTCGACTCCCACTGTCACCTGAATTTTCCTGAATTTCACGACCCGGAGCACCCGGAGCGCTGGCCGGAGGTGCTGGCCACCATGGCCGCCAACGGGGTCGAGCATGCGCTGTGCGTGTCCGTCAATCTGGAAGACTGGCCGGACATGATGACGCTGGTGGGCAGGCACGCCGGCCTGCTCAGCGCGTCGGTGGGGGTTCATCCCGACTATCTGGATGTGGCCGAACCCACCGTGGCCCAGCTGGTCCAGCTGGCCATGCATCCGCAGGTGGTGGCCATCGGCGAGACCGGGCTCGATTACTACCGCATGCCGGCCGCGGAGCTGGACTGGCAGCGCGAGCGCTTCCGGGTACACATCCGGGCCGCGCGCGAGGCGGGCAAGCCACTGATCATCCATACCCGTGCGGCGGCCGAAGACACGATGCGCCTGCTGCGGGAAGAGGGCGCCGGGGCGGCCGGTGGGGTGATGCACTGCTTCACCGAAGACTGGGAGATCGCCCGGCAGGCGCTGGATATCGGCTTCTACATCTCGATGTCGGGCATCGTCAGTTTCAAGAAGGCCACCACGGTGCACGAGGTGGCCCGCCGGGTGCCCGCCGACCGGCTGCTGATCGAAACCGATTCGCCCTTTCTGGCGCCGGTGCCGTACCGGGGCAAGCAGAACCAGCCGGGCTGGGTGGCCCATGTGGCCGAGGCTGTTGCCGCCCTGCGACAGGTGCCGGTCGGGGAGATCGGCCGCATCACCACCGAAAACTACGACCGGCTGTTCGGTCGTGGCCGTCCGGCTGCCGGTGTGATACCTGCCAATACACGGATTCACGGCCCAGGCGGAGACGAATGTACCCATGGCCCATCCTGATGGGTTTCCTGCAACATCCGGGGCCGTTTCAGCCGCCCCAGGTGGCCGCTCATGCCCGGGTTGACGCAGTCCGTCCGGCGTCCGAAGATACTTGAAGCCGTTCGAGACCCCGGCCCACACGACATGAACCGCGCATTCGCCCCGTTGTCCGATTCCTCATCCCTTCGCCCGGCCCCGGCGCCGCGGCATGAATCGATCTTCCAGCCTGCCATGTCCCCATCCGATGCTTTCGCTCCGGTCTCCCGCCTGCCCGCCGTGTCGCTGCAGTCCATCCATTCGCCGGGGGGGCGCCTGCGGGGCGCTGCGCTGGCACGGGGCATCCAGGCGGCCCTGCTGGGCATGGGGCTGGCGGCGCTGGCTGCCTGCAGCACACCCGGCAGCAGTTCCGGGGGGAGCGGTGCCGACTACAGTACCAATTCGTCGATTTCCGGGGCGGCCAGCGTCAGCAGCCCGGCGTCCGAGCGCGTGCTCGATGGTGTGGTGGACCTGGCGCTGACCGACCGCGTGACTGGTAGCTTCGACGAGGCGCGTGCGCACCCGGTCGGTACGGTGAAGGATGGTCAGTCGCTGTACCTGTACCTGCGTTCCACCCGGCCCCTGGGCGAGATTGCCCACCCGGCCGACCCCTACGGCAAGAATTCGTTCTCGGGTTATCCGCATCTGTTCGTGCAGATCGGTGACAACCAGAGCCTGCGCATCATCAATACCTGCTATGTGACGCTCACCCCGGCCGAAGCCAAAGCCACCGAGCTGATCGTGCCGCTGGCGCCGCTGTCGAACCGCGTGGGGGATCTGCCCACCGACTGCTGGCTGGAGACGGTGACCCATCTCGAACCGGTGCGCCAGACGCTGGAAGTGCGCCTGGCCGGCTTCCCCGGCAAGTTCGAGAGCTGGCTGCCGGTGCCCGACCTGCTCGGCGTGGTGGCGGTCGATACCGACCTGTCGGGTGGCAGCGCGGCCTGGGGCCGGATGCTGCGCGCCAAACCGGTTGAATCCCCCGCGCTGCCAGCAGCCGGGCGTGCCGGCAAGGCGGCCGCAGCCGCCGGGGCCACCGGTGCTGTGGGTACTGCCGGTGCCGCAGCATCCGCCCGCAAGGCCGAGGAAGCTCGCCGTGCCGAGGAGGCACGCAAGGCCGAAGAGGCCCGCCGGGCAGAAGCAGCCCGCAGGGCCGAGGAATCGCGCAGGGCTGAAGAGGCCCGTCGTGCCGACGAAGCTCGCAGGGCAGAGGAAGCCCGTCGTGCCGAGGAGGCCCGCAAGGCAGAAGAAGCGCGTCGTGCCGAAGAGGCTCGCAGGGCAGAAGAAGCACGCCACGCCGAGGAAGCCCGTCGCCTCGAAGAAGCCCGCAAGGTGGATGAGGCCCGCCGTGCCGAGGCCCTGAAGGCAGCCCAGGCGGCACAGGCCGAACGCGCTGCCCGTGCCGCCGAAGAGGCGCGTCAGGCCGAAGCCGCCCGCAAGGCTGCCCGTGACAAGGCCCAGAGCCCCATCACCCGTAACGAGATCTTCCCGCTGAACCGGGCGGGCAGTGCGGTTGCACAGGGCGGTGCTGCCGTTGCCGGCGGCGCGGCTGCGGTGGCTGGAGGGGCAGCCTCGGCGGCCGGGGCTGCCGGTTCGGCCGGCACGGCCCAGCCCGCAGTACCCGTCAACAGTCGCGCAGCCACGGCCGCCTCGACGGCGGCAGCCGTCAAGGGCGCCCGTGAAAGTGCTGCCCAGCAGCCGGTCAAGCCGATCAGCACCATGCCGGCTGGCGCCCGGCTGACCGCCGTGACGCCGTTGCGCCCGGCGGCCCGGCAGGCCGTGGGTACCCAGCGCATGGCCCACCAGCTGCAGAGTCTGACCAGCACGCTGCTGGGACGTGAGCCGAGCGAGACCTATTTCATCGATCGCCGCTGGCAGACCCAGCGCGAACCGGGCGCACCGCGCAGCACGGCCCGCCAGACCATCCATGCGGTGGCCGTGTTCCGCGGCGAGGAATGCAGCTGGCAGTCGCTGCTGGTGACCCGCCGTCCCGGCTCCGGCACGCTGACCGAGGTGGTGGCCGAGGGGGATGAGGTTCGCATTCCCTGTCCGGACCTGAAAGCCGCGCCCTGATGGCGGAGCAGGCGTCTTCGCGCCGGCGATGGCTGGCGGATTCTCCACTGGGCATCCCGGCCTACCGGCAGCTCTATACCGGAGCCGTGACCACCTCCATGGCCTACACCATGCAGTCGGCCATGGCCGGCTGGCTGATGGCCGGGCTGAGCGGATCCGCGCTGCTGGTTGGGCTGGTCCAGGCGGCCAGCACCCTGCCTTTTCTGCTGTTCGGGCTGGTGTCGGGGTCGCTCTCCGACGTGTTCGACCGTCGCTACATTCTGGTGTTCACCCATCTGATGATGGGGCTGGCCACGGCCGCCGTCGGGCTGATGGCCCAGCACGGTTCCCTGCAGCCCTGGTCGCTGGTGGCCTGCACGCTCCTGTGCGGGCTGGGCTATACCTTCTACCAGCCGGCACAGCAGGCTTCGATCAATGGCCTGGTGCCGCGCCCGCTGCTGCCCAAGGCGGTGGCGCTGGGTTCCGTGGCCTTCAATGCCGCCCGTTCGGTGGGGCCGGCGCTGGCCGGCCTGATCGCAGCCACGCTCGGCGAAGGACTGGCCGTGATGGCGGCTGCACTTTTCTTCCTGCCGATGCTGCCGGCCGCCCTGCGGGCACTGCCGCCGCAGCCACCGGCCTACAGCACGGGCCGCGAAACCCTGTGGGCCGGCATCCGCAGTGGCATGCGCTTTGCCGGTCATGCCCGCGTGCTGCGGGCGGCGCTCATCGTCAACTTTGCCTTCTGCTTCTGTGCGGCCGCCCTGTGGGCGATGTTCCCGCTGGTGGCGCAGCAGCGTCTGGGTCTGGCGGCCGACGGCTATGGCTTTCTGTACAGCACCTTTGGGCTCGGTGCCGTGGCCTCGGCCCTGTGGCTGCCGCGCTTTCTGCGCCAGGGGCCCGGTGCCGGACGCATCGTGCGGGGTTCCCTGTGGTTCTGGAGTGCAGCCAGCCTGACGGTGGGGCTGTCGCGCTGGGTACCCCAGGCCGTGGTGGGCACCTTTCTGGCCGGCATGGCGTGGGTGGGCGTGCTGGCGGGCCTGTCCACGGTGGCCCAGAGCATTGCGCCGGCGTGGGTCCGTGCCCGCGCCGTGGCCAACAACCAGATTTCCGTTCAGGCCGGACTGGCACTGGGCAGCCTCTTCTGGGGGGCCGTGGTGAACGTGAGTGGCCTGCAGCAGGTGCTGATCGCGTCGGCCGTGCTGCTGGCCGTCTTTGCCGTACTGGCACGGCGTCTGCCGGTGCGGCTGGGTACGGACGAGGATGTGACGGCCGATGACTACATGGTGCGCCAGCTGGACACCATGGACGGGCAGGGCGGTGATGTTCCCTCCCGGCCGGCAGCCATGGAGATGCCGGATGGCCGCTATCGGGTGAGCGTGGGTTATCGTGTCCGCGCGGGGCAGGAAGCCGCATTCCAGCGTGCGATGCAGGGGATGCGCGAAAGCCGCCTGCGCAACGGCGCTTCCCGCTGGCAGCTGCGGCAGATGCCGGTGGCGGGAGGGGCCTCTGTCTGGGAAGAGGTGTTCCTGCTGCCCTCGGCGGCCGAATGGCAGCGTTTTCCGGAGCGGATGACCCAGGCCGACCGCATCGCCTTCGAAGGTGTGCTGGCCGTGCTGGCCCCCGCCAGCGGTGCTGCTGCCGGCGAGCCGGAGGCCGGGACACCCTAGGGACACGACACTATAATCGGAAGCAGTACAGCTGCTGCCGGAGGGTGCCATCCGTATGAAACGCGTGACCCGACAACGCACCGAGATCCTGCGGGTCATCGACGAGTCCGAACGGCCGCTGGGGCCGCAGGAAATTCTGCAGGCGGGCCGCGAGGCCATCCCCTCGCTCAGCATCGCCACCATCTACCGTACGCTGCGCGACCTGCTGGCCGAGGAGCTGATCAAGACCGTGGCCCTGCCGGGCGACAGCCCACGTTACGAGAGCCTGCACGCCCACGCCCATCACCACCACCATTTTCAGTGCACGCGCTGCCAGAAGGTGTTCGACATCCATGGCTGTCCGGGCAGCCTGCAGGGCATGGAGGTGCCGCCCGGCTTTCAGGTGGACCACCATGAGGTGACGCTGTACGGCCTGTGTGCCGACTGCGTGGGGACCTCCTAAAGCACGTGTTCGAGGAAGGCGCGCGCGCGCTCGTGCTGCGGGTTCTCGAAGAAGGCGCGGGCAGCGCGCTCCTCCACGATCTGCCCCTTGTCCATGAAGCAGACCCGATGGGCCACCTCGCGGGCGAAGGCCATTTCGTGGGTAACGACCAGCATCGTCATGTGTTCGTGGGCCAGCTGGCGCATCGTGCGCAGCACCTCGCCGGTCAGCTCCGGGTCGAGTGCCGAGGTGGGCTCGTCGAACAGCATGATGTCCGGGTCCATGGCCAGTGCCCGGGCAATGGCCACCCGCTGCTTCTGGCCGCCCGAGAGCCGGTTGGGGTAGGCACCAGCCTTGTCCAGCAGGCCCACCTTGCGCAGCAGCTCCTCGGCACGCGGCACGATCTCGTCGCGCTTCATCCCCTTGACGGTGACGGGGGCCTCGATGAGGTTTTCCAGCACCGTGAAGTGCGGGAACAGGTTGAAGTGCTGGAACACCATGCCCATGCGCCGGCAGACGCGACGGATCTCGGCCTCCGGTATATAGCGCGCGCGGCCCTGGGCGTCGGTGTCGACCAGCTTCTCGCCGGCGATGAGAATTTCGCCGCGGTCGATGATTTCCAGATGGTTGAGGCAGCGCAGCAGCGTGCTCTTGCCCGAGCCGGACGGGCCGATCAGCGCGATGACCTCGCCACGGTCGATGTGCAGCGACACCCCGCCCAGCACCTGCAGGGCGCCGAAACGCTTGTGCAGGTCGCGGGCCACCACCATCGAAGAGCCGGGCAGGGCGGTCGTGGACTCAGGCGTCATGGCTGGCATAGCGTTTTTCGAGAGACTGGAACATCCAGGTCAGCAGCAGCGTCATCAGCAGATAGAACACGGCCGCCACGATGAACGGGGTGATGGTGAAATCGCGCTGCACGATGCCGCGCGCGGCGCGCAGCAGGTCATTGAGGGCCAGCACGTAGATCAGCGAGGTGTCCTTGACCAGCGTGATGAACTCGTTGGACAGCGGCGGCAGAATGCGCCGGATGACCTGTGGCATGATGACGCGGCGCATGGTCTGCGGATAGCTCATGCCCAGCACCTTGGCCCCTTCATACTGGCCCCGGTCGATCGACTGGATGCCGGCCCGGAAGATTTCGGCGAAGTAGGCGGCGTAGTTCAGCACGAAGGCCACCACGGCCGCCGGAAAATCCGGCAGCTGGATGCCGCCACCCGGCAGCAGCGGCAGCGCATAGTAGATGAACAGCAGCTGCAGCATCAGCGGCGTGCCCCGCATCAGCCACAGATAGCCGCTGACACCCAGCCCCAGCCAGCGATGGCGGGACAGGCGCATCAGCGCCAGCACCACGCCCAGCGGGATGGACAGCAGCAGCGTGATGAAAAAGAGCTGCAGCGAGACCAGCGAGCCTTCACCCAGTGGTCCGAGAAGGGAAAGAATGTAGTCCAAGACGGGAACGGCCTGTCAGGAAGGTCGGGGAAGCGGGGCGGTGAGGAGGGACCGTGCGGGGGGCGGTGAGAGGTGCCGTGCCGCCCCCGGCACGTGCATCACTGGATGATGTTCTTGCCGAACCACCGGGTGGAGATTTCGCCGGCCTTGCCATCCTTTTTCATGGCGTCGATGGCAGCCCCCAGCTTCTGCTGCAGCGCCGTGTCGTCCTTGCGCAGGCCCACGCCGTACTCTTCGGTGCCGAAGTTGTCGTCGAGCACCACGTACGCATCGGGCTTCTTGGCGATGTAGTAGCGGCCGACCACTTCATCCAGCACGGCCGCATCCAGGCGGCCGGCATCCAGATCCAGCAGCACCGACACGTTGTCACCGTATTTTTTGAGGGTTTTCATGGATTTGAGCGTGGCCTCGTCCTTCTCGATGGCATCGACCGCGCTGCTGCCATCCTGCGTGCCGACCACCTTGCCGGCCAGGCCGGCCTTGTTCGTGATGGGCGAGCCGGCCTTCACGATGATGATCTGGTGGTTGGTCATGTAGGGCTGCGTGAAGGCGATGTTCTGCTTGCGCTTCTCGGTGATGGTCAGCCCGTTCCAGAGCGCATCGACCCGCTTGCCGATCAGCTCGGCTTCCTTGGCGTTCCAGTCGATGGGCTTGAACTCGACCTCGATGCCCATGCGGCTGGCTGCTTCACGGGCGAAGTCGATGTCGAAGCCGACCAGCTGGTTCTTTTCGTCCCGAAAGCCCATGGGCGGGAAGTTGTCGTCCAGGCCGATGACCATGTGTGTGGGCGCGGCTGCCTTGCCGGCATCGGTGCCCGGGGCCGGCGCGTCGGAGGATTTTGTACAGGCAGCCAGGACCAGGGCAGCGGACATGGCCAGCAGGAGACGGCGACGGGACGGTGTAATCATGGCGCAGGGAGTCTGAAGGTGCAGGGGCTGGGGGAACCATGCAAACCCGCACGGCAGAAGCGGCGTACCCGGAGACGCTCCCGCAGGCGGTGTATGGCACAGACCACGATGTTAAACGAAAGTTGCGTTATGTTTTCCTGCCACAAGAAGCGCCAGCAATGGAGGGCGTGGATTGGGCGGGCATGTGCAGCGATCCCGGTGAACCCGGGTGGCGGGATGATAGTACTATATTTCGCATAATCAGTATTATGTCAAATTGATGATGCTACTGATGCTGGCTGCAGCCAGGCCCGGCGTAAGCTTCCCTGTCATCAGGTGCTCAAGCTCCGGCCTGGGTAAAGCTGCGCTGCACGTCGCGCGGCATCTTTTCGATGGCATAGCGCAAGGTGGAGCGTTTGATCCGTGCCAGATGCCGGTGCAGGAAGTCATGCACGGCCTGAAGTTCATATTGGCTGAGCACCTTCAGCATCCAGCCGACGCCCTTCTGCACATACGGGTCGGCATCGCCAAGCAGGCGCTCGCAGTTGGCAAAGACCAGCGCCTGATCGACGTCGGGGCTACGGCCCACGAACTTGATCAGCGCCACATTCGAGGCGCGCCGGCACCACGGGCCTGGCAACGTTCCCCAGTCGTGGATACGCTCCAGCAGCTGCGGACGCCGCTGCAGATACACGTACAGCGGTTTGATGCAAAGGTCATCGCATTGCGCCCAGTTGCTCACATAGCGTTCCAGCCAGACTTGCAGGCGCTTCAGCAGGCGGCCGTCTTTGTCATCCAGGCCACGCGCCACTTTCGCCACCAGCGCCGAGGCCATGATGAAATACTCGTGATACGTATGATCCTGGGCGAAGCGCTCGGCACGCGCCAGCCAATCCTCGGCCGTCAAGCCGCGGTGCTGGGCGAAGGCGACTCCAGCCAGCTTGATCACCTCAGTATTCGAAACCCCCAGTAGCGTCTGCGTCGACTCGGGAAAGTAGCGCCGCAGCGAGTTCTGATCGGAGCGCATGCGTCCCCGCGAAACCCCTTGGATGGTACAGGGGACACTTTGGGTGTCGACAGGACCGCGCAGCATCCTGTCAGGCCCATCATTTGCATCAGGTCATCCGCATCAGGCCGCCTGCAGCGCGTCGATGGCCGCTGCCGTGGAAGCAGGCTTGCGCACGACGCGAACCTGTCGGGCCACCATCAGCTCGTGCAGCTGGCGACGGTTGACCGTCCAGTGCTCGCGCGGATAGCGCGAGAAGATGTACACGGTGGCCGACGGGCTGACCCAGCCCAGCTTGTAGCGGCGTGTCTCACCGTCGATGTCGCGTTCGATCTCGTCGCCGTGGGCCAGCCGGTTGCGGGTGATTTCGTCCCAGGCCGGATCGTAGTCATCTGCGACACCGGGTGTGCCGCCGGTGGTTGCCGGCTGTGCAGCCTGCAGCGTGCTGCCGTCGGACATCGGCCGGGTGGCCGGGCCTGCCATGGTACCTGCGGCACGGGCCGTCGAGGCTGCCAGGCTGGGCGAGGCAGCGATGGCCGAACCCGGTGCGCTGCCGGTGCGCATCGGGCCGGTGGCCGGTGCGGTGGTCGTCTGGTGTGCCTGGGCGGTGGCTGGTGCGGCGGTCGTCTGGTGTGCCTGGGTGGTGGCCGACGCGCCGGTGGCCGGTTGTGTCCGGCTGGCTGCAGCAGCCATGGTGCCTGCCGGGCGTGTCTGGGAGGCTGCAGGCGCCGTGGCGGATGGGCGTGCGCCGTGTGCCTGCGTGGCCGGTGTGCCCGGCTGCCCTGCCCGGCCCGTGGCGCCATGCTTCGCCGTGATGGTCTGGCCGGTACTGCTCGCTGGTTGGTGCTTGCTCTGTTCGATCACCTTGCCATGGGTGGCCATCAGTTCCTTGAAGAACGCCTCGCGCTCGTTGCTGGGCATGGCGATGAAGGCCAGTCCGCGTGACAGGTCGGCAATCAGCTGTGGCAGTGTCTTTGCCAGCTCCTTGATGTCCGTGGCTTTCTTGGGCTGAACGCTCCAGATGAGGGTTTCCAGCACGCGCTGGGCACGGGCCTCGTCGAAGGGCAGCTCGCCGGTTTCGTCGCGCAGCCGCACGATGACTTCGGTCCAGGCGTGTTCGGCAAAGTGCTGGATGGATTCCGGCACGCCGCCGGCACCGATGCGGGTACGCATGCCCTGACGGATTTCCTGGCGCAGCAGGTCGATGCGTTCGGCACGGCTGGCGGCCTCGGCAATTTTCTGCAGACGCTCGTCGCGGCGGGCGGTTTCCTCGGCAATGATCTTCTCGGTGCGGTCCAGTGCCTCGGCAATCACCACCAGTTCGCGCTCGAAGTTGTTGAGCACCCAGGTGACCAGCGCTTCGGTGGCGTTGACCAGTGGCGAGCCGGGTTCCGTCTCGAAGTCCGGATCCGAACCCATTTCGGCCAGCCGGTCGACGAAGCGGCGCATCGGGTGGTCGGGCCGGGCAAAGAAGCTGGCGTCGATCAGGGCGGCCTTGAAGGCGGCCACCTGCAGGCGCAGCAGCTGCTGCTTGATGGCGTTGGCAATGGCGTCGTCTTCGTAGACGTGCTGGAACACCTGGGCCACGGTTTCGACGATCAGCCGGTCCAGCGGTGTGCCGTGCGACTGGGCGGCGGCCGACGACTGCTGGCGCACTTCCTGAACCAGCACGCCCATGTCCTCGGGGCTGTTGGCCTCCTCGGTACGGGTCTGCAGCTCGTTGAGTACGGCCATCAGCTGGTCGGAGGCAGCCTGCCGGTGGGCGGCCACCTGGCCATCCTGACCGAAGTTGCGCGGATCGGCCAGATAGCGGGTGGCCTGGGCCAGCGAAGCCGACCGCTCGTGGCTGTCCACGGTGCCGATCTGGTCGGCCCACCGGCCCAGTTCGGCCTCGGAGACCTCGACGGCACCCAGGCCGCGAGCGCTGCCCGCGCCCCCTGCCCGGCCAGAGCCGCCTTCGCCCTGGGCGTCCTCCGTCGCACTGCCCTCGCCTTCCTGCCCGAAGGCGCCGGCCTGCTGGGCACCGCGCGATTTGGCAATGCTGTAGCGCAGCTCGGGCAGCACGCCGCGAGCGATCAGCTGGCGGTTGACATCCTGATAGGTCTCGATCAGTTCGACCGTCAGTTTGGGCTCGAACAGATCCAGCAGGAACGAAGCGGTACCGGCGTTCTGCCGTGGTGTCTGTCCCTGGTGTGCGGTGAAGATCTCGCGCAGGCTCTCGAAGATGATGTCCGGCGCGATCGGATATTCGTTTTCGGCAAACCAGTCCTGGCCCAGCAGTGCGCCGAAGCGCGCACGCAGGCCATCGGCCAGTTCCTCGTCCATGCGGCGGCGGGCACGGGCCGAAATGCGGGCGACCAGCAGCTGGTCGCGCATGGTGTCGTCGTCGACGAGACGCAGTGTGGGCGGTTCGTCGCTCAGCAGGACGGCCTCCGGCATGCTGTACGAGCCATCGGCCGAGACGCCGGTACGGCGCTTCCAGTTGCGGGCGCAGGCGGTTTCGAACTGCTGCTCGATGCTGGCCTTGCCGTTGCGCAGCAGGTCGAGCGAGGCGTTGAGCTGGTCCTGCCGCTCCCAGGAGGTTTCGAGCACGATCTGCTCGACCAGCTGGTCCACCACGGCGACGTAGGCGTTGCGGAAGCTCCGGCTCAGCGCAAAGAGGATGGGCTGGCGAATATCCCGCAGGATTTCCAGGTGTCTGGCTTCGATCTCGGTACCGGTGGTTGGCACAGGGGGGCTCCCGGGTATGGCTTGGAGGGCTCGGGAGCCTCCGGGAAAGTCCTGGGACCAGGGCGCTGGCAGACTTTTTCGGAGGCTCCCTGGGGAGTCTCTCCGGTCAGGCTGCCCGTGCTGCCTGCTGGCCCGGCTGGAGACTCCCCTGCAGGAAATCCCGGATGCCACTGGCAATGGGGTGTCTTTTGCTGCCATGACACCACATGCCCGGTTTCCGGGAATTCCCTGCCCCGCGAGAATGCCAGTTTGTGCACGAAAATCCGCCGGCTGCCGTCTATTCGTCTGACGGCAGCCGACTGCCGGTCGGCTGTGCGGCGTGCCGGACACGCCATGGCCGGATCCGGGGGCTCAGCAGTCCTTGCAGAGCACCTTCTGCCGGTGCAGATGCCGGCGGTGCCGGGTGGCCGGGGTGCGCATCGTCATCAGCTCCTCGGCGCTGCTGGGGTGCAGCGGCATGGTCTGGTCGAGGTCGCGCTTGGTCACGCCCATGCGCATCAGTGTGGCGATGATCTGCACGGTCTCGGCCGAATCCGGGCCCAGCAGCTGCACACCCAGCACCTTGTCGGTACAGGGATCGACGAGGATTTTCTGGTGCACGCGTTCCTGCGTGCCCGACAGGGTGGCCTTGAGTGTGCGGAAACTGGTCCGGTAGACATCGACCAGCGGATAACGCTCGACGGCCTGCTCCTCGTTGAGCCCCACGGTGCCCAGCTCCGGTGTCGAGAAGATGGCGGTCGGGATGAAGTCCAAATCGGCCACCCAGGGCTTTTCGCCGAAGGTGGTGTCGGCAAAGGCATGGCCCTGGCGGATGGCCACCGGGGTCAGCGCCACGGTGCCGGTGACATCGCCCACCGCGTAGATGCCCGGCACATTGGTGCGCGAGAGCCGGTCGACGATGATTTCGCCCTGTTTGCCGGTTTCCACGCCCACGTTCTCCAGGCCGAGGTTGCGCGTGGCCGGACGGCGGCCGGTGGCGATCAGCACCTGGTCCACGTCGAGTGTGCTGTCGTCGTGCAGGGTGATGCGGATGCTGCCGTCGGGCTGGCGGTCCAGCCGCTGGAGGGTGGTGTTCATCCGCATGTCGATGCCCTTCTCGCGGTAGGCCTCGACGATCAGGTCGGCCATCTGCACGTCGAAACCGCGCAGTACGCGTGGCCCGCGGTGGATCTGTGTGACCTGTGCGCCCAGCCCGCTGAAGATGCCGGCAAATTCGACGCCGATGTAGCCTCCCCCCACCACGGCGATGCGACGGGGAAACTCGGGCAGATCGAACACCTCGTTGGAGCTGATGGCCAGTTCCACGCCGGGCAGGTCGTCCGGCATGACCGGCTCACCGCCCGTGGCAATGAGAATGTCCCTGCTGCTGACGGTTTTCCTGCCGTCGGCCGTGGTGATTTCCAGCTGGTTGGGGCCCAGGAAGCGGGCGTAACCGGCAAAACGCTGGACACCGGCCTTGTCGAGGTTGCCCGAATAGGCCCCTTCCAGGCGGGTGATTTCGGCATTCTTGGCGGCCACCAGTTTCTTCCAGTCGAAATGGACCTCCGGCACTTCCCAGCCGAAGCCGCGGCTTTCGGCAAAACCCTGCGGAAAGCGTGAGGCGAACACCAGCAGCTTTTTGGGCACGCAGCCACGAATGACACAGGTACCGCCATAGCGGAAGCCCTCGGCAATGCCCACGCGGGCGCCATGCTGGGCTGCGATGCGGGCGGCGCGCACGCCCCCCGAACCGCCACCGATGACGAAGAGATCGAAGTCGAATTGCTGTTCTGCGGTCATGCGGGAATCCTGTGGGTCATTTGGTGCCGAATATCCGGTCGCCGGCATCGCCCAGGCCGGGCAGGATGTAGCCGTGATCGTTCAGGCAGCGGTCCACCGCTGCGGTGAAGACGGGCACGTCGGGGTGGGCCTTCGTGAAGGTGTCGATGCCTTCCGGGGCCGCCAGCAGGCAGACGAACTTGATCGAGCGCGGCTTCGTTTCCTTGATGCGCGAGACGGCCGCCACGGCCGAGTGACCGGTGGCCAGCATGGGATCGACGACGATCACGTCACGCTCGTCCAGCTCCGGTGGCATCTTGAAGTAGTATTCGACGGCCTGCAGGGTTTTCGGGTCGCGGTACAGGCCGATATGACCGACGCGGGCGCCCGGCACGATGGCGAGAAAACCGTCCAGAATGCCGCTGCCGGCCCGCAGGATCGAGACCAGGCACAGCTTCTTGCCGTCGATCAGGCGGGACTGCATGGTCTCCAGCGGGGTTTCGATGGTGACTTCGTGCATCGGCATGTCGCGCAGCACTTCATAGGCCAGCAGCGCGCTCAGTTCGCCCAGCAGGCGGCGGAAGTTGGCGGTGCTGGTTTCGGCCCGGCGCATCAGGGTGAGTTTGTGCTGGACCAGCGGGTGATCGACAACCGTGACGTTGGCACGATCCATGGCAGTATGGGCTCCTGGAATGTCCTGGGAATATGAATGCGCCCCCGGGAAACGCCATCGAAGTGCCGCAGGGCTTTTGCAGAGGCTCCCAGGGGCCTTTGCAGGCTGCCCGGGCGGCGGGCGCAGAACGCTGGTGCGGACGACCCTGCAGGGGCGCCTGCCCGGGCTGCACGGCTTTTCGGGGGCTCAGGGTAAACCATGAAAGACTAGCACGGATCGGGTGGCGGTGCAGGTCCCTGGTGTGGCGGATGCTTCCGGTGCCCGGACAGCGGAGATTCAGATGCAGCATGTGGTGGTGATTGGCGGTGGACTGGCGGGCTGTGCGCTGGCCGAGGCGTTTTCCCGCCGGGGCTGGCAGGTGACGGTGCTGGAGGCCCGTGACCGGCTGGGCGGTGCGGTGGCCGGGTTGCCGCTGATTGCCCAGCATCCGGCACTCACGCCGGATTTCGATCTGCGCAGCCGGCTGCTGGTAGCGGCGCTGCAGCAGCATGCCCGGTTGCGGGCCGGGCCGGCAGCCGATCTGGCGCCAGCTTTCGAGGTCTGCGGGCGGCTGCAGCCGATGGCTGCCGCGCGGGCCGCACGCTGCGTGGCCCACGTGGCGGCCCCGGTGGCGCAGGTCTGGCTGGCTGCTGCCCATCCGATGGCAGCCACCCCTGTGATGGTGGCATCGCGCCGGACCGGCCCTGCCGGCCAGGGATCCCGTACGGTGCAGGATGAGCTGCCACCCGATGTGCCCGGGCAGCCTGCGCAGGCCGGCATCTGGTTCCCCGGTTGTGCGGCGGTGTCGCCGGCACGCTGGTGGCAGCAGGTACGGCAGCGGCCGCAGGTGACGGTCCGGCTGGGTGTGAAGGTGGGGCGGATCCGGAAGGACGCGCCGGCATCGTTTGGCTGGCAGGTGTTCGACACGGCCGGTGCGCTGCTGGCCCGGGCCGATGTCGTGGTGCTGGCCTGCCAGCTGGACAGTTTTGCGCTGGCGGACATGCAGGAGGCCGATCATGGCCGGCTGCGCCTGAGTGCCGCCTGTGCATGGACGGCCCGGGCCGACGGTGGCCCCCGGGATGAGGACCCCGGCCACCCTGCCCTGTTGCCCATGGTGGGCGGGAAGGGTCTCGTACTGACGCGGCCGGGGAGCTTCTGGCTGCGTTCGGACGAGGCCCATCGGCACTGGCTGGACACCGGGGTGTTGCCCGCCGCTGTGTACTGGCCGGGTCCGGCGAACGCGGCTGCTCCGGATGGGGCGGGGCCTGATGTCGGGGAAGGCATGTGCAAAGGCGCCGGTACCGGCCGTGAAATGTCGTATGGCACTGCCGCGCAGGGCTCCACCTCACAGCGAGGTGCTGCGGGGGGCTCCTCCGCATGGGATGACGACGCGCTGCAGGACTATCTGTCGCGCCCCGAATCGTGGCTGCAGGGGCCGGTCGGCGAGCGGCTGCAGCTGCGCGACAACCTGCCGATGATCGGCCGGGCACCGGACCTCGTGGCCATTGATGCGCAGGCCGATGCGCTGGCGCGCAACGACCGGCTGCCGGTGCCGCGGCGGGTGGGGCTGCACATCCTGACCGGCATGGCGGGCCGGGGGGCGCTGTATGCCGCCATCGGCGCCGAGATGATCGTGGCCGACGCCTGCGGCGAGCCCCCGGTGGTGGAGGCCGCACTGGCCCGGGCCGTGGATCCGGCCCGTTTCATCAAGCGCCGGCTGCAGCGGGCGTGGAGCCGGAGGGATTCATCTGGCGCCAGTGGTTCTGCCTTTGCCGACAGATGATGTCTTCAGGCGCTCATCCCGGTTCGGGGTCCAGAGCGCCCGCAGATTTGTGCAGAGATTCCTCTGCGGTGCTTCATCCCGATCCCGGGGCCGCCCGGAGGGCATCCATTACCCGAACTGCCGCCGCGCGTTGTGCCACAGACGCATCCACGGCGAGTGATCCAGGCCGCTGTCGCGCAGCTCGCGCGGTGCCCACGACCACTGCGCCAGACGGAATACCCGCTCGGGGTGCGGCATCATGATGGTGGCGCGGCCGTCGGCGCTGGCAAAGCCCGTCACCCCCTGCGGTGAGCCGTTGGGGTTCAGCGGATAGGTCTCGGTGGCCTGGCCCAGGCCATCGACGAAGCCCAGCGCCGGGTGGGCGGCAGCCATGCGTGCGGCCAGTGCGTCGGTGGTGCCTGTGTCGGCATCGCCACCCTGCCCGTCCAGGCCGAAATCGGCCCGGCCCTCGCCGTGCGAGACGACGATGGGCAGCCGGTCACCGGCCATGCCGTCCAGCCACAGGGAGGGGGAAGACAGGATTTCCACGCTGGACAGGCGCCCTTCGTACTGCTCGGAACGGTTGCGTACGAAGCGCGGCCAGGCGTCGGCCCCCGGAATCAGCCCCTTCAGGTGCGAGAGCATCTGGCAGCCGTTGCACACGCCCAGCGACAGTGTGTCGGGGCGGGCAAAGAAGGCGGCAAAGGCATCGGCCAGCTGCGGGCTGAACAGGATGGTGCGCGCCCAGCCGGCACCGGCACCCAGCACATCGCCGTAGGAGAAGCCGCCGCAGGCCACCAGTGCCTGGAAGGTGGCCAGATCGTGGCGGCCGGCGATCAGGTCGCTCATGTGCACGTCGAAGGCGTCGAAGCCGGCCAGGTCGAAGGCCGCCGCCATTTCGCGCTGGCTGTTGACGCCCTGCTCGCGCAGGATGGCCACGCGCAGCCGCTTGCCGCCGACCGCCGGAACCGGCATGTTGCGCCAGGCCTCGCGGGAGGCGTCGGACAGGTGCACCGACAGCGGTGCGGGATCGTCGCGGGTGGCCCCTTCCAGCGCAAAGGCTTCGGCCGTGCAGGCCGGATTGTCGCGCAGGCTGGCGATGCGATGGCTGGTCTCGGACCACGCCTGCTGCAGCGTGGTACGCGGCAGGCTCAGCAGGCATTTGCCGTCGTTGTGGACCTCGATGGTGTCCTGGGCGTTGGGCGTGCCCACCACGTGCGAGTGCACCGACAGGCCGTGGGCGCGCAACAGGCCCAGCAGGGTGTCGCGCTGGGCTCGGGTGGTCTGCAGCAGTACGCCCGGCTCCTCGTTGAACAGGGCACGCAGCACCCGGGCCTGCCGCAGTTCGGCCACCTGTTCGGTGCGGATCTTGAAGTCGCCGGCATCGGCCGTGAACGGGTCGATGGTCAGCATGTCGAGCTGCAGCGACACGCCGCAGTGGCCGGCAAAGGCCATCTCGCAGGCGGTGGCGAAGAGGCCGCCGTCGGAGCGGTCGTGGTACGCCAGCAGCAGGCCCTGGGCCTGCGCCTCGCGCACGGCATCCCACAGCCGGACGAGCAGCTGCGGATCGTCCAGATCCGGGGCGGCATCGCCGGTGCGGCCGGTGATCTGCGCCAGTGCCGAACCGCCCAGGCGCTGGTTGCCGGCACCCAGATCGACCAGCACGAAGCAGGTCTGCAGGTCGGCGCTGATCTCGGGGGTGAGCGCACGGCGCACGTCGCTGACCGGGGTGTGGGCGGTGACGATCAGCGAGACGGGCGAGCCGACTTCCACGGCCTGTTCACCATCCTGCCAGCGGGCACGCATGGACAGCGAATCCTTGCCCACCGGGATGCTGATGCCCAGATCGATGCACAGCCGGCTGGCGGCCTGTACGGCGGCGTAGAGGGCGGCGTCCTGTTCGGCGCTGCCGGCGTTGGCCATCCAGTTGGCCGAGAGCTTCGTCTGGCGCAGGTCGTCCGGCACGGCCGACAGCAGGTTGGTCAGCGATTCGGCAATGGCCAGACGCGAGGCGGCGGCGGCATCCAGCACGGCCACCGGCGTGCGCTCGCCCATGGAGAGTGCATCGCCGTGGTGGTTGCGGTAGTCCAGCAGACCCACGGCGCAGTCGGCCACCGGCACCTGCCACGGGCCGACCATCGGGTCGCGCACCGACAGGCCCCCGACGGTCCGGTCGGCAATGGTGATCAGGAAGCTCTTGCTGGCCACGGCCGGCAGCTGCAGGATCTGCATGGCCAGCGTGTCGAGGTTCAGTTCGGCCAGTTCCATGCCGGGCAGTTCGCCGGCTGCGGGGGTCCGGCCCTCGCGGCGCAGCTTCGGCGACTTGCCGAACAGCACGCTCATGTCGATGTCCACGGCAGGGGCCTCACCGGGGCTGGCCAGCTTCAGGTGTTCGGTGTCGGTGACGGTGCCGACCACGGCCATCGGGCAGCGCTCGCGCGCGCACAGGGCCTGCAGCTCGGGCAGACGTGCCGGATCGATGCCCAGCACATAGCGTTCCTGCGACTCGTTGCACCAGATCTCGGCCGGTGACATGCCGCTCTCGGCCACCGGGATGCGGGACAGGTCGAAATCGGCCCCTTTGCCGGCGTCGTGTGCCAGTTCCGGGAAGGCATTGGACAGGCCCCCTGCCCCCACGTCATGGATGGACAGGATCGGGTTGTGCTCGCCCATGGCGCGGCAGGCATTGATGACTTCCTGCGCGCGGCGCTCCATTTCGGGGTTGGCACGCTGCACCGAGGCAAAGTCCAGCTCGGCGGCATTGCTGCCCACGCCCATGCTGGAGGCTGCCCCGCCGCCCAGGCCGATGCGCATGCCCGGGCCGCCCAGCTGCACCATCAGGGTGCCGGCCGGCAGCGGGCGTTTGGTCTGGTGGCGGGCATCCACCGAGCCCACGCCACCAGCGATCATGATGGGTTTGTGATAGCCCCAGCCGGACAGGGCGGAGACATCCCTGCCCTGCACGGCAGCGGTCTTTCCGGCCTGCGCACTGCCTGTCGCGGCAGCATGCTTCGGTTGCAGCGGTGTTTCGAAGGTCCGGAAATAGCCCAGCAGGTTCGGACGGCCGAACTCGTTGTTGAAGGCAGCGCCGCCCAGCGGACCCTCGATCATGATCGAGAGCGGCGTGGCCAGGGTGGGCGGACGGCTGTTGGCCGCCTCCCAGGGCTGTTCCCAGCCGGGAATGCGCAGGTTCGAGACGGTGAAGCCGGTCAGGCCGTAGCGTGGGGTGCCGCCGCGGCCGGTGGCGCCTTCGTCACGGATCTCGCCGCCGCTGCCGGTGGCCGCCCCCGGGTGCGGGGCGATGGCGGTGGGGTGATTGTGTGTTTCGACCTTCAGCAGGCGGTGCACCGGGGTGTCGGTCCAGCGGTACTGGCCGGTGGCCGGATCGGGCGCCCAGCTTTGCTGCGTGCCGCCCTCGAGAATGGCGGCATTGTCGGAATACGCCACCACGGTGCCCTGCGGATGGGCCTTGTGGGTATCGCGGATCAGGCCGAACAGGGATTTTTCCTGCGGCTGGCCGTCGATGACGAAATCGGCGTTGAAGATCTTGTGGCGGCAGTGCTCGGAGTTGGCCTGCGCGAACATCATCAGCTCGACATCGGTCGGGTCGCGGCCCAGGTCGCTGTAGGTGCGGGCCAGATAGTCGATCTCGTCGGCCGACAGGGCCAGACCCAGCCGGGTGTTGGCGGCCCGCAGTGCGGCGCCGGCGTCATCGCCCAGGGGCACGGTGGTCAGCGGCACGGGGGCGTGTTCGGCAAAGAGCTTTGCCGGGTCCGGTGCTTCGGTGAACCAGCTCTCGGTCATCGGGTCGTGCAGGCAGGCGGCCAGCTGCGCGAGGCGTTCGGCCGGATAGTCCCTTGCCTTGCTGCCGCCCAGCAGGCCATGCCTGAAGCCCAGCTGGTAGCGGATGCCGCGCTCGATGCGTGCCACGCTGCCAAAGCCCGCATGGTGCAGGATGTCGATGGCCTTGGATGACCAGGGCGACAGCGTGCCCTGCCGGGCCGTGACCCAGAGGGAACGCTGGTGTTTGCCGTCGGCTCCCAGAGGCGCGGGCTGGTCGTCGACCAGCTGCTGCAGGCGGGCCAGCCGGTCGCCTTCGAGCGGTGTCGCGGCCGGATCCTGTCCGGAGCATGGGGTGCCACCCTGCCCGGCCGCTGCGGCCTTGCCGCCTGACCCGGTCCGGATTGCGAGGGGGTAGAACCATTCGGTCCCGATGCTTTCGATGTTCTCGTCGATGGCCTGCAGCCGCGCAAGCAGTGCCTGGGCGCGGAAGGGGCTCAGGGCCTGCCCACCGGGCAGCGTTTGATAGGGTGTGGCGCTCATGGATCCGGACCGGGTGGTGTGTGCAAAACTCTGCAAACGGGGATTATAGAGCGTGTCATGGGCTCGTCCGGTCCCGCATCGCCCCTCTCCCGGTGTGTGCTGCGCAATGCCCGGGCCGTGGAATTCCCAATGGATTCAGGGTATTGCCAGCCCGGAGGGAAACCACGTCCGGACGCGCATGACTGTGCTGGCAGTGCTTTGACGCCGTCAGGGATTCTGCGGCCCTGCCGCCCTGTCCTGCACGCCCGGAGGGGCGCGGGGATGATGGGTTCATGACACGTTCAAGGCCGGCCCTGGCCGTGCGCTGCCGGTGCTGGTTGCCCTGTCCAGCAAAAGGCCAGCCTCTGCCTGTGCACGGCATCTGCCAGCATCCGGCGTCTGTCGGCAGCACGGCTTCTGCCGGCAACATGGCCGAAGCCGGTGCACGGACGAACCGGGCCTGCGCACCGCCGTACCAGAAACGCGGTGCCAGAAAAAGACAGCTTTCCGAATGGGTCCGATTCGCGGGATGCTTCATTTCGCGGACAGCGGTAGTATCGCGGTTTTCAACCACTGACGATGGAGACATCATGTCGAAGCTGTCGTATCTCACGCCGCAATCTGGCAGCCCCTGGGATACCTATCTGGCACAGGTCGACCAGGTCACGCCCCACCTCGGGCCGCTGGCCAAATGGGTCGAAACCCTCAAGAAACCCAAGCGTGCCCTGATCGTCGATATTCCGATCGAGCTGGACAATGGCACCGTGGCCCACTTCGAGGGCTACCGCGTGCAGCACAACGTCTCGCGCGGGCCCGGCAAGGGCGGCGTGCGCTATCACCCGGACGTGACACTGGAAGAGGTGATGGCACTCTCGGCATGGATGACCATCAAGAACGCCGCGGTCAACATCCCCTACGGCGGTGCCAAGGGCGGCATCCGCGTCGATCCGAAGAAACTCTCGGCCAACGAGCTGGAAAAACTCACCCGCCGCTACACCAGCGAGATCGGTGTGATCATCGGGCCGACCAAGGACATTCCGGCGCCTGACGTCAACACCAACGGCCAGATCATGGCCTGGATGATGGACACCTACTCCGCCAACCAGGGCGCCACCGTCACCGGCGTCGTCACCGGCAAGCCGGTCGAACTGGGCGGCTCGCTGGGTCGGGTCAAGGCCACGGGGCGCGGTGTGTATTTCACCACCCGCGAGTCGGCCCGCGAACTGGGCATCCCGCTCGAAGGGGCGAAGGTGGTCGTGCAGGGCTTCGGCAACGTGGGCGGCGTGGCCGCCGAGCTGCTGTCGCAGGCCGGTGCGAAGGTCATTGCCGTGCAGGATCACACCGGTTCGGTGAAGAACGACAGGGGCCTGGACATCACCGCCCTGGCCGAACACGCCAGGAAAACCGGCGGTGTCAAGGGCTTTGCCGAAGCCGAAGCCATCGACAATGAAGACCTCTGGGGTCTGCCCTGCGACATCCTGGTGCCGGCCGCGCTGGAAGGCCAGGTCGACGAGAAACGCGCCGAACGCGTCAAGGCCCGGCTGGTGGTCGAGGGCGCCAACGGCCCGGTCACCAAGTCCGGCGACAAGGTGTTCAACGACCGCGGCATCACCGTGGTGCCGGACGTGATCGCCAACTCGGGCGGCGTGATCGTCTCGTACTTCGAATGGGTGCAGGACTTCTCCAGCTTCTTCTGGGGTGAAGACGAAATCAACCAGCGGCTGGAAGTCATCCAGCTCTCGGCCTTCCGCGACATCCAGAAACTGGCGAAGGAAAAAGGCGTCACGCTGCGTACCGCGGCCTACATCATCGCCTGCCAGCGGGTGCTGCAGGCCCGCGCCGAACGTGGCCTGTATCCATGATCCGCGTGGTGGCCTGAATCCTGCCGGCCGGTTCGCAGCCGGCTGACGGACACGGTGCATCCCTGCCGGTTCTGTTCCGGAAGACCTCGGGTCATCCGAGACCTCGTGTCATCCGGACGTGACCGGCCCCGGGCCCCTGCCTGGACGCGCCCTCCCCCGTGGGGGCACGTTCCGGGCAGGGGCTTTGTGTCTTTGCGTTCACGGCGTGCCCAGGGGCCTCGTGTCTGCCTGCGGGGGGCCGGGACCGTTGCCGGCAGTGGCATACTGTCAGGATGAAGGAAAAGCGCCTGCCGGTTTTTCGGCGGGGGTGTTTTCCGGTGTCTCTCTGGCGTCCGAATCATGAAACTGCATGCGATCACCCCGGCCGTTCACCCCTGCCTGCGGCCCCTGCCGGCCTCCCTGCTGAGCCTGGCCACCATCCGGCGGCTTGAGGCGCACTGGCTGGAAGAAACCGGTCCCGGCGAGCTGATGGCCTCGGCCGGGGCGGCCGTGGCGAAGGTGGCACTGGCCATGTGGCAGGACATGCCGGCGCAGGCGCCGGTGATCCTGCTGGTGGGGCCGGGCAACAATGGGGGTGATGCGCTGGTGGCGGGCCGGATTCTCCGGCGCGCCGGGCTGGATGTTCGGGCCGTGGGGGTGGCGGGGCTGGAGCAGTCGCCACCTTCGGCTGCCGATGCCCGCGCCGCATGGCAGGCCTGGCGTGATGACGGGCAGGTCATTCATCCGCTGGCACGGCTGCTGTCGTGGCTCTGGCCCGACGGCGATGCGCCCGTCGTGCCGGACGCACATGAGGCGCGCGAAGGCGGGTGGGAGCCCGGCCACGATCCCCAGGGGGCGTCCAGCCATGATCCCGCGGGCGATGACGCGTCTGTCCAGGGTGCCGGGCGCGAGGCCGTGTGGCCGGATCCGCTGGCTGGCCAGGGCGCGCCGGGTGGACTGGATGCGGCCGGGCAGACACCGGCTGCGCCGGCCCTGCTCATCGACGGACTGTTCGGTATCGGTCTGGACAGGCCCATGCGCGGGGCGCTGGCCACGCTGGTGCGGCAGATCAACCAGGGCCGCGTGCCGGTACTGGCCATCGATGTCCCCAGCGGGCTGGATGCCGACCGCGGTGCGCCGGTGGGTGATGACGATGCGCCGGTGCTGATGGCCCGCCAGACGGTGACGATGATCGCCGACAAGCCGGGGCTGCACACGGGGCTGGGGCTGCGGGCCGCAGGTCGGGTCTGGGTGGCACCATTGTCGGACCGGCCGCTGGAAGCGGAGCTGGTTCGCATCGGTGAAGCTGCGCCGGCGGGTGGTGGTGCATCTGCCCGTTCTGCCGGCGCTGGTGTATCTGCTGCTTCGGCCGGTGGTGATGTGGCGGGTGCGGATGACGCGGCCGTAGGCGACGTGGCCGGTGTGCTGCTCAATGGCCCGCTGGCTTCGCTGCTGATGCCGCCGCGGGATGTCGATGCCCACAAGGGATCGGCCGGCGACGTGCTCGTGGTGGGCGGCCGTCTGGGCATGGCGGGGGCTGCCAGGCTGGCGGCCCGGGGTGCCGTGATGGCCGGTGCCGGCCGGGTGTGGGTGACCACGGAAGCGGCCGATGGGCAGAACATGGCAGCGGGCGCAGATACTGCTGATCTGGCGGACGGGGCGGATCGTCCCGGGCATGCTGCCCCCGTCGATCCGCAGCAGCCGGAGATCATGCGCTGCGACTGGCCGGGCGCCGGGGAAGCACAGGAGCCTGTTTTCTCCCATGCCGGAGATGAAGACGGGTTCTCTGACTGGCCCGAAGCACCGAAGCCAGCGAAGGGGGATGCGGAGGGCGACGGACCCACGGAAGATGGCGGGAAAGCGCTGCCCCCGCCCTTCCCCGGCCGCGACCCCGTGCTGGTGCTGGGCTGCGGTCTGGGCCGTGACGATACCGCCTGGCAATGGCTGCAGTGGTCGCTGGAGAGCGCAGCACCCGTGGTGATCGATGCCGACGCCCTGGGGCTGCTGGCCGAGGACCTGTGGGATCTGCTGGACCCGGATGCCGCGGATGAAGATGCCATGGAGGCGGAAGCCGCGGGTGCCGGTGGCACGGAGAGGAACGTCCGGGCTGGCGATGCTCCCTGGTCCGATGACGCACCCTGGCCCGATGACGATTTCTGGCCCGATGAGGACGATGATGCACGCTCGCCCGGCCGTGCCCGGCCGCTGGACGTGGCGCTTTCCGAGGCCTACGGCACCGTGGAAGACAGTACCGGCACGGCTGCCGCGTCCATGCTGTCCAGTGTGCTGTATGCGGGCGTGGATGCAGATCTCGATCCGGAAGCCGAACTGGATGATGATTTCGCAGGCCCGGAAACCGGACCGGATGATGACTTCGGCGACGACCTGCCGGAAGACGGCGGGCCGGCGCCGCTGATGGCTGATGACGACGGACTGGAGCCGCTGATCGTCGATTATCCGGACGATGACGATCTGCTCCTGCCTGAAGAAATCGCCCGGCAGGCAGCGCTCGATGTCGCGGAAGCACCGTTCGATGATTTTGCCGCGCCGTCTGCGGCAGATCCGTCGTGGGGTGAATACGGCGATGGCGACGATGGATACGCCAGCGCTGCCCCCGAAGACGAACCGGTGGTCGAAGAGGTACCGGCTGTCGAGGTGGCCCGCATCATGACCCCGCATCCGCTGGAGGCCGCAAGGCTGCTGGGGGTGCCGGTCAGTGTGGTCCAGACCGACCGGCTGGGCAGTGCGCTGCAGCTGGCGCATGCCTTCGATGCCGTGGTGGTGCTCAAGGGCGCCGGCACGGTGGTGGCCACGCCCGACGGGCGCTATGCCATCAATACCAGCGGCCATCCGGTGCTGGCCACGGCGGGCACCGGCGATGTGCTGGCCGGAACCATCGGCGCCCTGCTGGCCGGCCTGCTGCGTGCCCAGTGCCCCCCGGCCGAGGCCGCCTGGCAGGCAGCCTGTGGCGGTGTCTGGCTGCATGGCCGGGCAGGCGAACGCGTGGCGGCACAGTTCGGCCCGCGCGGCGTGCCCGCCAGCGCCCTGCCCCGGCAGTATCCGGCCATCATGGGAGCACTGGCGCGCCTGCGGCCCACCTTGCCGGGCTGATGATGGGGCGCCCGCCAAGCGCCTCCTGGCTATGCTATGTATGGCGTCCTGTTGCTGCGCGGATTCAGGCCAGTACGGAGGTGAACACGTTCGGGATATGCGCCAGCCTGCTCGATCCTTCAGGAGAACACCATGGAACATGACACCGCGTCCATGACGCGCATCTACCAGCAGTGGCACGATCATGCCCGGAACCGCGATACGGCCGCCCTGATTGGCCTGTACGCCGAGGACGCCGTGTTCGAGAGCCCGCTGGTGCCGGTGATCATGCACACGGACAGTGGCATGCTGCGTGGCCGGGAGCGGATTCTGGCCTTTCTGGAAGAAGGTACCCGTCGTCGCCCCAACGAACTGGTGCGCTGGTACCGTACAGGCCAGTATCTGGTGGCGGGTGACACGCTGGTCTGGGAATACCCCCGCCAGACGCCTGATGGTGACCAGATCGACATTCTGGAGCTGATGCAAATCCGCGACGGCCTGATCTGCCATCACCGCATCTACTGGGGCTGGTTCGGCACCCAGATGCTGCTGGCTTCCGCTACGGCCAAAGCGTCTGGCCAGGGCTGACCGGCGACCAGGGCTGACCGGCGCCGTGATGTCTGGCAGCGGGGGCACGTGCCGACGCGACGGCCGGTTCAGCCAGTGCCATCTTGCCTGCCCGGGCCTGCCTCATGCCCTCAAATGACGGAATTTCCGTCAGGCGGAATCTGACTGGTCTGTCTGACTGATCAGCCGTCCGCGGGCGATTTCCAGCCGGCGGCCGCAACGGGCGGCCAGGCGCGGATCGTGCGTGACCAGGATCAGCGTGGCGCCGAAGTCGCGGTTCATCTCGAAGAGCAGATCGATTACCCGCTCGCCGGTGGCATGATCGAGGCTGCCGGTCGGCTCGTCGGCAAACAGCAGCCGGGGCGACACGGCAAAGGCACGGGCCAGCGCCACCCGCTGCTGCTCGCCGCCCGAGAGCGTGCGCGGATAGTGCCCGGCCCGCTCGGCCAGCCCGACCCGGGCCAGCAGGGCCTCGGCCGTCTGGCGTGCCCTGGGGTGGGCGGCCAGTTCCAGCGGCAGCATGACGTTTTCCAGGGCCGTCATGGCCGGCAGCAGCTGGAAGGACTGGAACACGAACCCCACTTCTTCGGCCCGCCAGCGGGCACGCTGCTCCTCGTCCCGCGCAAACAGCGACTGGCCGTCCACCTGCACGTCGCCGCTGCTGGGCAGGTCCAGCCCGGCCAGCAGGCCCAGCAGCGTGGACTTGCCTGAACCGGAAGCGCCGATGATGGCCACGGTTTCACCGGCCTGTACCGTGAAGCTCACATCGTCGAGAATGGTCAGCAGCCGGCCACTGTCGGGCACGCGCCTCGTGAGGTTCTGGACTTGGATCAGGGCCATGGGAACGGGGCCACATCAGGTGGCTGGGAAGTAGAAGGGGCAGTGCCCGGTACGGGGTGTTCCGGTTCGACCGGGCAGCTCGCACGCGGGCTGGCGGCACATGGTAAACCGGGATGCGCCGGTTGTGCATCGGTTCCGCTGTGCATCGGCGCCGGGGTCCATATATACCTATATGGCCTTTCGTCAACACGGCAGGCTGGTGTTGCGTTTGCTCTTCGATGATGTGCGGCAACCCGGGTGTACATGGGCGGGGTGTGCCGGACGGCGTGATGCTGGACGGAACGTGTCTGGTGAGGTGTGCCGGTGCGGTTTGGAGGTCGATGACATGGTATGCCAGTATTCTGCCCGTCGGGCTGCTGCTGAATGTCCGGGCGCTTCCTGCGTTTTTTCTGTGTACGGTTTTTCTGGATGCTTTCGATGAACAGGTCTTTCCTTGCGGATGGGCGTTTCCCGTCCGTTCATTTTCCTGCCCGCCGGCGTTTGCTGATGTCTGGCCTGACACTGACGGCGCTGGGCGTGGCTGCCCTGCCCGCCCGGAAGGTCCGGGCGGCCGGACTGGGAGAGCCCGGTGCCGCCTTCGAGGACACCGGGAACGCAGCGCCACGTGCAGGTGGTTCGGCAGAAGGGACAACGGGCAGCCCCGAAGCCATGGGGCATGCGGGGGGGAAGGATACGCCCGCCGGCCCGAACGCCACGGGCAGCGCGGCCGCGCGTGGTGGCGGTGCGGATGCGCCCCGCAGCGCAGACGCCACCGGCAGCTCGAACGCTGGTGGCCCCACCCTGCTGGTGCTGGGCGACAGCCTGTCGGCCGAGTATGGGCTCTCGCGTGGCCAGGGCTGGGTGGCCCTGCTGGAGAAACGTCTGGCTGCCGATGAAAGGACCCGGCGCTGGCAGGTGGTCAATGCCAGCATCAGCGGCGAGACCACCGCGGGTGGCAAGGGGCGGCTCCCTGCCCTGCTGGCGCAGCACAGGCCGAAGGTGGTGGTGATCGAGCTGGGCGCCAACGATGCGCTGCGTGGCCTGCCCCTGAAGGCCACCACGGCCAACCTGCGCCAGATGGTGGCCGATGTGCAGGCGGCGGGTGCCCGTGCGGTGCTGGTGGGGCTGCAGGTACCGCCCAATTACGGGCCGGCCTACACGCGTCAGTTCAGCCAGATGTTCGGCAGGGTGGCTGCCGACACGGACAGCCCGCTGGTGCCCTTCCTGCTGGAAGGCTTTGCCGATGACCCGGACTGGTTCCAGGCCGACCGTATCCACCCGCAGGCGAAGGCCCACCCGCGCATGCTGGATACGGTGTGGGCGGTGCTGAAGGATGTGCTGTAGCGCCGTGTGGCGCTGCGTCCTCACGGACGCAGCGAAAGGTAGCTGACAGCCCCACGGCTGCCAGTTTGATATGGCTGGGACTGTATGCCCACCAGCTCGGCATGCAGCGCAATGGCATGACGCCGATGCGGTGCAGGGGCAGCGGCCACGGGTGTCTGGCCGCTGCGAGATGGTTGGTGCCCGAGGCCGGAATCGAACCGGCACGACCGAAGGTCGAGGGATTTTCATGCCACTGCGGCTTTCGCCGCCCGCTGTGCCGGGCACGACGGTTTGTGGTCTGGAGCACGCCTTCACCATGGCCGTAGCCGGTCAGGTCCGATGCAACCGCAGTGCGGTACGCCATGGGGCGAACTCGAACTGCAGGGCCATCCGGCCCGGGTCGTCAGCCTGCCGACAGGGCGACAGGTGCCCGCCGTCTGCTCTCTACACCTTCCTGGGGGAGGCGCTGCCCTGGCCTGTTCAGGCCACGGGCTGCCAATGCGCAATGCCGGCCGCAAGCCTCGGGCTGCTGCCTTGCAATGCCTTGCGGCAACTGCATGATGCCCTTGCAGCTGCCCTGCCTCTCCCCAGGCTTGGCTCGGCGTTGGCTCGAAGGTGCGGCCGGCCGGGGCCGCCAGCGCCTTCAGGGCGTTCGCCGAGTTTGACGGGGTTCATCCCGCAGGTTTCCCCACGGGCGCTCAAATTTTCAAGTCCCTTGTGTCTACCAGTTTCACCACTCGGGCAGGCACAGGGAGCAATTACACCACACAATGCGGGTGAGCTGGGAGGGGCCGTGTTCTACCCTGCCAAATCTTATCGGGGTCAGGACCTTACGGACTGGAGATCACGCCAATCCGGTAGGCAGCGACGAACCGGGGCCAGTCGACATGGTCGGCCAGGTCGATGTCTGCGATTACACGGACCTTGGTGGCAGCCCGTTCGAACAGTGCAATGCTTGCGGCAGGATAGTTGTTGCGCGACGGGAAGCGAATTCCATCGAAAGAAGCCTGGCCTCTTCCCCGTGTCATGGCATGAATCCGGGCCGATATTTGCTGGGTATGGGTGTAGTCACGGCTAGCCAGCTGTTCGAGATTCAGACCAAAGTAACCGGCCATGATGCCGGGGGCGGTCAGGTCGGCCAGGTACAGATCCATCAGCACACCCGTGGCGCGAACCATTCGACCCTGTACCTCCTGCAGGGTAATGGCACGCCTCCCCTCTTCCAGCCATCGATGCTTGTGAAAGACCGACTCCATCAATGCAGTGGACAGGTCGAAACCCAGATAAAGCACACCATAGCCTCGGGCGGGATCGTCGTAGCGGTTGGTGCCGCTTCGGCCAAAGTACAGGGGGCAGCCGCGGTATACCGTACGGCTGGCATGCTGCAGCAGTTCGCCCTTTCTGACGCGAAAGGATGGCAATGGCTGGTTCATGCGGGCTCAGTCTGGCTGTATGCCCAAGGCATTGAGTACCGCCATGACCGTGCCCTGGAGCGAGGCAGGCGTGACTGCTTCCACCGGAGAGCGTCCGGCCAGCCCTTCCAGGGGTTGGGAGAGCGCATCATGAATCGTCCAGCTGTCGATGCCCGCTGCTTGCTGCAGGACGGATTCGGTCAGTCGTTGCCGCAGGGGATCAAGCTGCCAGTCGGGCAGTTTCTGGCCACGTCGCCCCACGCTCAAGGCAAGCAGCCGCTGTGCGGCAATGTCCTTGTAGATCTGCTGGCGCGATTTGCCGGCGAGTCTGGCAAATTCGGGCAGGGGCAGATTGTGGGGGTCTGCGTATGCTTCCAGCAGCAGCGCACGCCCGCGCTGGATATCGGTTTCCGATGGGGTCCAGCGTACCGGGGCATGCAAGGTGGCAGCTTTGTGCGCCAGGGCTTCCTCGACGGACGGTTTCTGCCCGGCAACAGGCAGTTTGACGGTCCGCAGGCGTTCGAGCACGAATGCCTGCAGCTCCGACGCGAAAGCACGGGCATCGCGGATGTCGACCACACCGGCGAAGCGATGTATGTCGTTTTCGGTGATGCGTGGCAGGTGCTGGGCCGTGATGTCGGTACGCATGGCCTCCCCTCGCAGAGGTGTTGACGGCCTCCACTTTGGTCTACTTTGTCTATTTTGTCAACTATGTCTATCATATCCCCAGCCAGCGTTCTCCCTGTTTTTCCGGTAATCAACTCATTCATCCCGATGAACATCCTCTATCCCCTGATGGCCCTCGGGGCCGGTGTCGGCACGGCGTTACAGGCGGCGGTCAACAGCCGGTTGAGCGCGGGTCTTGGCGGGCAACCGCTGGCCGCCTCGTTCTTTTCCTTTGCCATTGGCACGCTGTGTCTGGGTGTGGTGGCCGCGTTTTCGGCGGACTGGTCCGGAATGGCGGGCAGTCTGGGCCAGCAGCCATGGTGGCGCTGGCTGGGCGGGGTCATTGGCGCGGGCTTCGTCTATACCGCCGTTTTTCTGGCGCCACGCATCGGGATCACCAGCGTCATGTTCCTGTTCATCATCGGCCAGCTGCTGGCTGGGATGTTCATCGATGGCTTCGGGCTGATCCAGATGCCGGTGCGACCCCTTCACTGGTGGAAGTTCGTCGGGCTGGGCGTGATGCTCCTCGGTCTGGCCTGCTTCATGTTTGGCGACCGGATTTTCGGGGATGGATGAACGGGGGCATCCATCACGCGGGCGGAGGGTTGCGGCTGGGGGGCCGCAGTGACGGGATGGCCCCGGTCGCTTTCATCGCGCGGGCAAGGAGCGCCGGAAACGGGCGCGAGGATAGCCCAGGGCACTAACCCTCCCAATGGAGGCACACATGATGGAAGCACACATCGTGAAAACGAAAAGGCCGCCAGCGGCATGAACCGGGCGGCCTTTGAAAATCTGGAGCGGGAAACGAGTCTCGAACTCGCGACCTCAACCTTGGCAAGGTTGCGCTCTACCAACTGAGCTATTCCCGCGTCGAAGAAGACGTGATTATAGGGAAGTTTTGTCCGGGTGCAAATCTGTTGTGTCAGTTTTTGTTAATTCTGGGGCGTGTCACGGGTCTGCCTGCCCTTTCATCTTCCCATCCATGGCCGGAACCATTGGACTGAGAGCTTTGGGCTGGGGGCGGTATGATCTCCCCAACCCGTTCCCTGCCCCGACCCGTTCCGATGAAACCGAGTATCCCCACCCGGCTCTTTCTGGCCGTGCTCTCGGCCTGTGCCGTGGTGCTGGCCGTCAATGGCGTGGCCGAGCGCTTCAGTTTCGAGCGGGTGTTTCTGCAGTATCTGAACGAACAGGGCATGCAGCGCATGCAGCAGCTGGCCACGGTGGTGGCCGGCGAGTACCGGTCGCATGGCAGCTGGGATTTCATGCGGGCCGACCCCGACGAGTGGTTCTGGAACCGTATCCTGCCCCAGCTGGTGGAGCATGTGAGCCCGCCCGGAACGACAGCGGTGCCTGCCGGGCATGCCGGCTCGCGGCCGGAGGCGCCGGCGATGGGGGCATCCACGACAAGGGGGGCGGATACACCCACGGCAGGTGGGACGGATGCACCCATGACAAAGGGAATGGATGCACCCGCGGCAGATGTGGCAAGTGCGTCCACGAAAGGCGCAGAAGATGTGCCTGCAGCAGGTGGAACGAAAGCTTCCGCAGCAGGCGTGACGAAAGCCCCCGCAGTAGAAGCGACGGATGCCCCCGCAACAGGCGGCCCGTATGGCCCGGAGGATGCACCGGAACCACCGCTGTCCGACCTGGCGGGCGTGATGCTGCGCATGGCCCTGATGGACACGCAGGGCCGGCTGCTGATGGGCAATCCGGCGGCGGCCACACCGCGGGGTGTCCGGCTACCCGTGCGGGTCGATGGGCAGACGGTGGGCTGGCTGTCGATGCTGCCGCTGGAAAAGGCGGTCGAGCGCAGTGACGTGCGCTTCTACGAAGCCCAGCAGCGGGCGCGCTGGCTGAACATCGCGGCCTCCATTGCCGTGGCGGCGCTGCTGGCGTGGCTGCTGTCGCGTGCCCTGCTCTCGCGGCTGAAAGTGCTGGCCGGGGGGATCCGGCGGCTGGCGCGTGGCGATTATGACAGCCGTCTGCCGGCTGGTTCGGACGATGAGCTGGGGCGTCTGCGCGATGACGTGAACCATCTGGCCCAGGTGCTGGAAAGCACCGAGGAAAGCCGGCGCGATTTCATGGCCGACATCTCGCACGAGCTGCGTACCCCGCTGGCAGTGCTGCGGGCCGAGCTGGAAGCCATGCAGGACGGCATCCGGCCGCTGACGCCCGAAGGCCTGCAGGCGGTACAGGGACCGGTACAGCAGCTGGGCAAGCTGGTGGAAGACCTGCACGAACTGTCGATGGCCCAGGCCGAGGTGTCGTACCAGCATGAGCCGCTGGATGTGGGCGTGGTGCTGGCGCAGGCGCTGGCGGGCATGGCGTCACGCCTGGCGGATGCCGGATTGCAGCTGCATCAGGTACTGCCGGCCAGCCCCCTGCCGGTGCTGGGCGAGGCCCGCCGCCTGGAGCAGGTCTTCGTCAATCTGCTGGAGAATGCGGCCCGTTATACGGATGCCGGTGGCCAGGTACGGGTCGTCGCCCGCACCGTGTCCGGCCGGCAGGTGGAAATCGTCGTGGAAGACAGTGCTCCCGGCGTGCCGGCCGACAAGCGGGCCCGGCTCTTCGAGCGTTTCTACCGGGTGGACCGCTCCCGCGCCCGGGCCCGGGGGGGCAGCGGACTGGGCCTGGCCATCTGCCAGCACATCGTGCAGGCGCATCGGGGTACGATCACGGCGGATGATTCGCCCCTGGGAGGGCTGCGGATCACCCTGACCCTGCCGCTGCAGCCATGATGCGTGCATCCATCCGGCCCGTCTGGCATGCTTGCGGCATGGGCGCCGGCATCTGCCCGCCGTGCTGTGTGACTATCTGAAGGCGTCCGGATACGAGACCTGTCATCTGGCCGATGGCGGGGCGGTGCTGGACACCTTCGCGCGCTGGCGGCCCGGGCTGGTACTGCTGGACCTGATGCTGCCGGGTGCGGATGGTGTGTCCCTGTGCCGGGAACAGCGGGCGCACAGCGATGTACCGGTGATCATGGTCACGGCACGGGTGGACGAGGTGGACCGGCTGCTGGGCCTGTCGGTAGGCGCCGATGATTACATCTGCAAGCCGTTCAGCCCGCGGGAGGTGGTGGCCCGGGTGGGGACGGTGCTGCGGCGCTATCGGCGCCATGGCGGCAGTGGTGCGGCAGGTGCGGATGCGGCGCAGCCTGTCTCTGGTGGTATGGCGGTGTCCGCGCATGCCGGTGAGGCCGGCATCCGGCAGACGTTGGGTGGTGCAGGCACTGCACAGGCCACAGGCATGCCGGAGGCCGGCATGCCCGGGACTGCACCGGCTGGTTCCGGCGTGCCGGGGAGCCTGCCGGGAAAGAGCCTGTACGTGGACGTACCCGGCTGTCGCGCCGCGCTGCATGGGCGCTGGCTGGACCTGACCCCGGTGGAATTCCGCCTGCTGCGCACGCTGGCCGGTTCACCGGGGCGGGCGTGGTCGCGGTCGCAGCTGATGGATCATCTGTACGAGGATGACCGGGTGGTGACCGACCGCACGGTGGACAGCCATGTGAAGAACCTGCGCCGCAAGCTGGCCGAGGCCGGTGCCGGAGAAGATCCGATCACCTCCATCTACGGGGTGGGCTACCGTTTCGAGCTGGGGTGAGTGCTGCGCCGTTGTCATGAAGTGCAGGGCCGTGCCTTTGCCGGCGCTGCCTTGCGTGCAGTCGGGGGTTTCCTGCGCCCTCATGACCTCATGATGTGCAGACCCGGGCATGTTTGTGCAGACCTGGGCATGTTCCGCTGCGCTCACGGTACGCCACGGTCCGGATGTTCTGGCGTCCTGGCCAGAAATTTTTCATCTCGCAGCGTGAATCTGCCCAATTGCTGCACATTTGCATGTCATTATGTAACGTATCGGGATGATTCCGTGCCTGCGACCCTGCCGGCGGCAACAGCCCCTGTCCGGCAGAGGCCGTTTCCGGCTCCTCCCCGCGCCGGCCGTACCGGCTGGAATCCATCCTTCCCCTCTCAGGAGATCCCCGCATGTCCGCTTGTCCTGCTGCCGTGTCCCGGCCAGCTGCTCACCGACGCGTGTCGCGTCGTGCAACATCCTGCGCACGCAGGCCTGTTCGCGCCCTGCCCGGTGCCCACCTGCTGATTGCCACCGCCGTTGCGCTGGCGCTTGCCGGTTGCCAGAAGGCCGGGGCGCCCGCGCCTGCGCCAGAGGAAACCACCGTGGTGGTGCAGCCCATCGTCACGCAGCGCCTGGCGGTGGAACAGTCGCTGGCTGGCCGGACGGTGGCGCACATGAGCGCCGAGGTTCGGCCCCAGGTGGGTGGCATCATCCAGAAGCGGCTGTTCACCGAAGGCCAGGAGGTGAAGGAAGGTCAGGTGCTCTACCAGCTGGATGCCGCCAGCTACGAGGCAGCCTACGACAATGCGAAGGCATCGCTCGTTCAGGCGCAGGCCGTGGTACGCGCGGCCAAACCGAAGGCGCAGCGCTACCGTGATCTGCTGGCCATCGACGCGGTGAGCAAACAGGACGTGGACGATGCCGAAGCCACCCTGCAGCAGAACCGGGCCGCCGTGGTGGCCGCCCAGGCTTCGCTGCAGTCGGCGAAGATCAATCTGGACTATACGCGCATCAAGGCGCCCATTTCCGGCCGTATCGGCACCTCCACCTATACGCCGGGGGCACTGGTCACGGCCAGCCAGGACACGGCACTGACCACCATCCAGCAGCTCGACCCCATCTACGTGGATGTGACGCAGACCAGCGCCCAGCTGCTGGCGCTGCGCAAGGCCATCGACAGTGGCGCGCTGCAGGCCGTCAACGGCAAGGTGAAGGTGAAGATCTTCCTGGAAGACGGCAGCCTCTACAACCACGAGGGAACGCTGGAATTCGTGGGCACCTCCATTTCCACCAGTACCGGCAACATCACGCTGCGGGCGGTGGTGCCGAACCCCGACCATCTGCTGCTGCCGGGTGCCTATGTGCGCGCGGTGCTGCCGCTGGCCATCGACGAACAGGCCATCCTGGTGCCGCAGACGGCGCTGACCCGCAATACCCGCGGTGAGGCCGTGGTCAAGCTGGTGGGCAACGACGGCAAGGTCGAGGAACGGGTGATCGGCGTGGCCGACACCAATGGCGACCAGTGGATCGTGACCAGTGGCCTGAAGGCTGGCGAGAAACTGGTCATCGAAGGAGGCAGCCGGGCATCCGGTGGCCAGACCGTGAAGGTCGAGGAAAAGCAGGCAGCCCCCCATGGCACCGTGAAGGTGAAGACCGGCGCGAAGGATGATGCCACGGGCAGCCACGAAACCCCGGCAGCGTCCGTCGAGCATGAGGGAAGCGCGGCCCCGGCGCAGTCCGGCACGGATTCTGCCTCCGGCAGGCAATAAGGAGGCAGCCCATGGCCCGATTCTTCATTGACCGTCCCATTTTTGCGTGGGTGATCGCCATCGTCATCACCCTGGCGGGGGCGATGGCGGTCTTCTCCCTGCCGGTGGAGCAGTACCCCAACATTGCGCCGCCCAGCGTCTCGGTCCTTGCCACCTATTCCGGTGCCTCGGCCGAGACCACCGAGAACTCGGTCACCCAGGTGATCGAGCAGGCCATGACCGGCATCGACAACCTGCTGTACATGTCGTCGAGCAGTTCGTCGGATGGCAGCTCGGAAATCGAGCTGACCTTTGCCTCGGGCACCGACCCGGATGTGGCGCAGATGCAGGTGCAGAACAAGCTGCAGGAGGCCCAGTCCAGCCTGCCGGAGTCGGTGCAGAATGATGGCGTGACCGTGACCAAGTCCTCCGGTGACATGTTCATGGTGCTGGCTTTCACGTCCGAGAACGGCAGCATGACCGAGAGCGACATTGCCGACTACATGGTGTCGTCGGTGAAGGACTCGATCAGCCGTGTCTCCGGTGTGGGCCGGGTGCAGGTGATGGGGTCGAAGTATGCGATGCGCATCTGGCTGAACCCGGAGAAGCTGCGCCATTATTCGCTGATGCCGTCGGATGTGACCTCGGCCATCACGGCGCAGAATGCCGACGTCTCGTCCGGCTCGCTGGGGGCGGTACCTTCGGTCCGGGGGCAGCGGCTGGATGCGACGGTGTCCTCGCGCAGCCGCCTGAAGACGGTCGACCAGTTCCGGAACATCATCCTCAAGTCCGACAGCAGTGGTGCCGTGGTGAGGCTGTCGGACGTGGCTACCGTCGAACTGGGTTCGGAAGACTATTCGGCAGCCAGTACCTTCAATGGTCAGCCGGCCTCCGGTGTGGGTATCGAGCTGGCCTCCGGTGCCAATGCCATCAGCGTGGCCAGTGCCGTGCAGGCGAAGCTGGACGAGCTGGCGCCCTTCTTCCCCACCGGGCTCAAGTATCACGTTGCCTACAGTACGACCCCCTTCGTGAAGATCTCCATCGAGGAGGTGGTCAAGACGCTGGTCGAGGCCATCGCGCTGGTGCTGATCATCATGTACCTGTTCCTGCAGAACTGGCGGGTCACGCTGATTCCGGCGGTGGCCGTGCCGGTGGTGCTGATGGGCACCTTCGGGGTGCTGTCGCTGCTGGGCTATTCGATCAACACGCTGTCGATGTTCGCCATGGTGCTGGCCATCGGCCTGCTGGTGGACGATGCCATCGTAGTGGTGGAAAACGTCGAACGGGTGATGAGTGAGGAAGGTCTCTCCCCTTATGAGGCCACCCGCAAGTCGATGGGCCAGATCACCGGCGCACTGGTGGGCATTGCGCTGGTGCTGACAGCGGTATTCCTGCCGATGGCCTTCTTCGGGGGCTCCACCGGTGCCATCTACCGGCAGTTCTCCGTCACCATTGCGTCGTCGATGATCCTTTCGGTGCTGGTGGCAATGACGCTGACGCCGGCTCTGTGCGCCACCATCCTGCTGCCCATCGAAAAGGGGGGGCATACCACGCCGCGCGGGCCGCTGGGGCGTTTCTTTGCCTGGTTCAACCGTGGGTTCGACCGCATGGGGCGCGGTTATCAGGGCGGTGTGGGCCTGATCACGCGCCACCGCAAGACCGGCATGCTGACCTATCTGGCCATTCTGGTGGCCCTGGGGTTCCTGTTCTGGCAGTTGCCCACCTCCTTCCTGCCGGAAGAGGATCAGGGCGAGCTGATGGTGCAGGTCAAGTTGCCGTCGGGGTCCACACAGGAGCAGACGGTGAAGGTGATCAACGAGGTCACGGCCTGGGTGCGCGAGCAGCCCGAGGTGGCGTCGATGATGGCGGTGGCGGGCTTCAGCATGGGCGGCAGCGGGCAGAACTCCGGCATGGGCTTCATCGAGCTGAAGGACTGGAATTCGCGCAAGGCCAGTGCCGGCGAGATTGCCGACCGCATCACGGCGGCCATGGCCGGCAAGTACAAGGATGCCCAGATCTTTGCCTTCTCGCCGTCGGGCATTCCCGGGCTGGGTGAAAGTGCCGGCTTCTCGATGCGGCTGCAGGATCTGGGCGGCGCCGGCCATGAAGCACTGGTGTCGGCCCGCGAGCAGCTGCTGAGTCTGGCCAACCAGAATCCGAAGCTCAATGCCGTACGTTATTCGGCGCTGGAAGATGCACCGACCTTCGATATCAAGATCGATGATGCCAAGGCCAGCGCGCTCGATCTGAGCATCAGCGACATCAACAGTACACTGAGCACCGCGCTGGGCGGCTCCTATGTGAACGACTTCGTCAACCGGGGCCGGATCAAGCGGGTGTATGTCCAGGGTGAGGCCGGCGCGCGGATGGCACCGCAGGACATCAACCGCTGGGCCGTGCGCAACAGCAGCAATGCGATGGTGCCCTTCGCCTCCTTCAGCTCGACCGGCTGGAGCTATGCACCGGCCTCACTCGCCCGTTTCAATGGCTATTCCTCGATGGCCATCACCGGCGAGCCGGCCAGTGGTGTGAGTTCCGGTGACGCCATGAATGAAATGGCCAGGCTGGTCAGCCAGCTGCCCAACGGCTTCGGTTACGCCTGGACGGACCTGTCCTATCAGGAGCAGCAGTCGGGCTCCCAGGCACCGATGCTCTACGCAGTGTCGCTGCTCTTCGTGTTCCTGTGTCTGGCCGCGCTGTATGAAAGCTGGTCCATTCCGTTCTCGGTGATGCTGGCGGTGCCGATCGGCATTCTGGGTTCGGTACTGGCCACCACGCTGCGCGGTCACGAGAACGACATCTACTTCCAGGTGGGCCTGCTGGCCACGGTGGGTCTGGCTGCCAAGAACGGCATCCTGATCGTCGAGTTTGCCAAGGAACTGGAGGAACAGGGACGCACGCTGATCGATGCCACGCTGGAGGCGGCCCGCCAGCGCCTGCGCCCCATCCTGATGACCTCGCTGGCCTTCATGCTGGGTGTGCTGCCGCTGGTGGTCAGCACCGGCGCCGGTTCGGGGGGGCGCCAGTCGCTGGGGACCGGTGTGTTCGGTGGAACGCTGGTGTCGACCGTGCTGGGCATCTTCTTCGTGCCGCTCTTCTACGTGATCGTGCGGTCCATCTTCCCGGGTCGCCGGCGCAACACCCCTGCCGTGGAGCAGCTCTCATGATGAAATCCTCGCACATCAGGCTGAAGCCTTCGTCCATGAGGCTGAACCCCTCATGCCTCTGGCGGAAACCCTCGACCACCCGGCCTGCCTCGCAGCAGCCGTCCCGTCTGGCCGTCGCCATGGCCGTGGCCTGTGCCGCCGTGCTGGCCGGATGCAGCAGCATGGCGCCCAGCTACCAGCGCCCTGAATCGCCGGTGCCGGATACGTTCCGGGATGGTGCGGCCGCAGCAGATGCGGTGCGCGGCAGCCAGGTGGCCGGTCATGGCCAGAGGATGCAGGACAGGCATCATGGCGGCTGGGCCGATGGCATGGTGGCCTCCCCGCAGGCCGGCAAGGGCGCGGGTGCGGCCAGCCGTACAGGGGCGGCTTCTGCCGGTGCCCCGGCGGATGACACCATGACCGCCATGCCCGACTGGCAGCAGCTGTTCGTCGACGAGCGCCTGCGGCAGGTCATCGCCCTCGCACTGGACAACAACCGCGACCTGCGCGTGGCCATGCTGAACATCGAGAAGGCCCGGGCCGAGTACCGCATCCAGCGTGCCAGCCTGTTCCCGGCCGTCACCGCCACGGGCAGCCATACGGCGCAGCGCAGCAGCACGGTGGGTGGCATGGCCGGCATGAGCGGCAGCACGGGCAGTACCACGGGCGCGCAGGCCGGCGGGACGGGGGCCGCGTCCGGCGGCCTGTCGGGTGATTCCCGCACCAGCCGTACCGCCAGTCTGGACGTGGGCGTCACCAGCTGGGAGCTGGACCTGTTCGGCCGCGTGCGCAGCCTGAAGGACCAGGCGCTGGAGAGCTGGTTGTCCATGAACGAGACCCAGCGCAGCACCCGCCTGAGCCTGGTGGCCGAGGTGGCCACCGACTGGCTGACGGTGGCGGCGTACCAGCAGCGGCTGGCGCTGGCGCAGGAAACGCTGGCCAGCCAGCAGCAGACCCTGCTGCTCACGCAGCGCAAGCATGCGCTGGGCGTGGTGTCGGGCGTGGACCTGGCCTCGGTGCAGGGCAGCGTGGAGAGCGCCCGGGTGGATGTGGCCAACTATGGCAGCGAGCTGGGCCAGGCCATCAATGCCCTGGAGGTGGTGGTGGGTTCACGCGTGCCCGATGCCCTGCTGCCCGAGCCCGGCGCCCATGTGGATGCCAGTGCCGTGGCGCTGGCGCCGCTGCCGGCCAACCTGTCGTCGAAGGTGCTGCTGGAGAGGCCGGACGTGCTGGCGGCCGAGCATACGCTGAAGGCCGCCAATGCCAACATCGGGGCGGCGCGTGCAGCCTTCTTCCCGACCATTTCGCTCACGGCCACCACGGGGCGCTCCAGCGATTCGCTCTCCAGCCTGTTCGATGGCGGACGCGGTACCTGGACCTTCATGCCCAGCATCAGCGTGCCGATCTTCAATGCGGGTTCGCTCAAGGGTTCGCTCGATTCGGCGAAGATCGCCGGCGCCATCGAAGTGGCCAACTATGAAAAGGCCATCCAGACGGCCTTCAGCGAGGTGGCCAATGCGCTGGCCGTCCGGACGCGCGTACAGGAGCAGCTCGATGCCCAGAAAGCCTACGTGAACACCATGACCCGCGCCCACCGGCTGGCCGAGGCGCGCTACCGCCATGGTGTGCAGAGCTATCTGGAGGCGCTGGACGCCCAGCGTACCCTGTACAGCGCCCAGCAGAGCCTGATCACCCTGCTGCTGCAGGAAGCCAGCAACCGGGTGACGCTCTACAAGGTGCTGGGGGGTGATGCGCAGGCGCAGGCGGGCGCGGCTACCTCGGGCACTGCATTGCGGTGAGCCGGATGCCCTGGTCAGGCTGGTGGCCCCGGATCTTCGGGGACCCCCAGCATCTGCTGAAAATGTTGCCTGGAGCGCCTCGCCTGCCGGCCTCTCAGCTGGCACAGCGGGGCGTTTTCAACCAGCGCAACGGGTATCCGGGTCCCTGCCCTCAGAAATTGCCGTCGATGTCGGTCACGCCGATCAGCTTGTGATTGACGAACTCCTTCAGGCCCAGGTCGATCAGCTCGCGACCGAAGCCCGAACGGCGGATGCCGCCGAACGGCAGGTCGGCCTTCACGGCCGTGGGATGGTTGATGTAGACCATGCCGGTGGAGATCTGTGCCGCCACACGGCGGCCGCGCTCGATGTCCTGCGTGAACACCGAACCACCCAGCCCGAACGGTGAGTCATTGGCCACCGCGATGGCTTCGGCCTCGTCCCTGACCCTGAACACCATCGACACCGGACCGAAGAACTCGCACTTGAAGGCGGGGTTCTCGAGCGTGACGTTGGTGAGCAGCACCGGGCGGGCAAAGGAACCCTTCGACGGTACTTCGGCGCCGATCACCTCCAGTTTGGCACCACGGGCCACGGCCTGGTCGATCTGTTTCTTCAGGTCGTCGACGGCCGCCTGCGACGACAGCGGGGCCAGCGTGGTGTCGGGATCCATCGGGTCGCCGGCCTTGAGCGCCGCCACGCCGGCCCGGTATTTTTCCATGAAGGCGTCGTAGACCGACTCGACCACGATGATCCGCTTGGACGAGCAGCAGACCTGGCCGGCGTTCCAGTGACGGCCGAACACGGCCCACTTTGCGGCCTTCTCGATGTCGGCATCGTCCAGCACGATGAAGGCGTCGGAACCGCCCAGTTCGAGCGTGGCCTTCTTCATGGCCTTGCCGGCCTGTGCGGCCACGATGGCCCCTGCCCCTTCCGATCCGGTCAGCGCCACGCCGTGCACGCGCGGGTCGTTGATGATCGTCTCGATCTGGTCGCGCGTGGCGTAGAGGTTCGTGAAGCCGCCCTGCGGCAGGCCCGCGTCGAGCATCAGTTTCTCGAACAGCGCGGCGCACTGTGGCACGTTGGAGGCGTGCTTGAGGATGACCACGTTACCCGCGGCCAGCTGCGGCGCGATGATGCGGGCAATCTGGTAGTACGGGAAGTTCCATGGTTCGATGGCCAGGATGATGCCCAGCGGATCGTGAACCAGTACGGCGTCGGAGACGGCCGGATCCTTGCACGGCAGCTTCTGCGGGGCCAGCTGGGCCTCGGCGTTGTGCACGTAATACTCGAAGATGGCGGCCGACAGTTCGACCTCGCCCTTGGCCTCGGTGAGCAGCTTGCCCATCTCGAGGGTCAGCATCTTCGCGTACTCGTTCCTGTTGGCCCGCAGCAGATCGGCCGCCTTCTGCAGGACGGTCACGCGCTGGCTCACCGGTTTCGCCTTCCACTGCCGGAATGCCGCGTCACCCTGCTGCAGTGCCTGCTGCACCTCGGCATCGGTGGCGTTGGGGAAGGTCTTCAGGGTCTCGCCCGTGAACGGGTTGGTGGTTGCGTAAGCCATGGTCATGCTCCTTCGGTTGAATGAAGGGGAAAACGCACAGGCGCGTTTCCGGACATCACTTTCGGGGCCGAAGGCTCGACACCCGAACGGGAGCCGGCATGACTGTGGCCTGCGCGAAGTCTCCGCCGGCGGTCTGTCCCGAAGTGTGTCATGGCCTCATCCAAACCCTTGACCCCCTCTTTGGGCGCGCAGGACGAGGCGGCCCGCCCTGCCTGCGCAGCCGCGCCCTGTCGGCACAGGGCCGGGGTCACGCGGGGATGAATGAGGTCATGACACGCTCCAGCGGCCGTCACTGGTGTGTCTGGGCATCATAGTACAAATGACAAACCCACGTTCGGGACAGGCCCTGTTGACCGTGATGGTGGTGCGGGAAAGGGGCTGGCGCTGGATGCCCAGCCCCCTTGCGAAGTCATGACGAAGATTCTCGATAACTACGCCAGCCCTCTCGTTGCACTTGATTCTTGAGATTGCCCGATGCTTCGGATGGCCACAAAAGGGAAAGGTCCGGCAGGCAAGACCGGATCCGCTCACGGAAGAGAAAAGTCCGGCAGAGAAAAGCGATCGGCCATGAAAAAGGCCGCCAGCGGCATGAACCGGGCGGCCCCTTTGAAACCTGGAGCGGGAAACGAGTCTCGAACTCGCGACCTCAACCTTGGCAAGGTTGCGCTCTACCAACTGAGCTATTCCCGCATCGAAGAAGACATGATTATAGGGGGTTTCCGGCTCCTGTGGATGGGTGTTGCAAATAAACGTCACGGGCTGCGTCGTTCACCCACGCGGGTGCGAGTCTTTCGCGCTCATCAAAACATGTCCACTGCGTCAGAGCGCGTCATTTGCCTCTGCCAGAACGTGTCATCCACCCACGCACGTCATCCATCCACGCGCCAGCGTGAGCGGGCGGCGCGCTCCGGTGCAGATGAATGACACATGCGGGCGGCGCGCTCTGGTGCAGATGAATGACACATGCGGGTCGAGCGAACGACACGCGCCAACGTGCCATTCGCTCACGCCGGTGTCCAGCTTCCCGCCAGCAGGCGCTGTGCATCCGCCGCCGGCAGCGGGTGACCGTAGAACAGCCGGAAGAAGTGCTGCACGGTCTGTGGCAGTGGGTTCTGTCCCCGCAGTGCCGGATGGCCGGGGTGCAGGTGTTCCAGCAGCCAGCGGATGCCGATCAGCCGGTTGACGCCCGGGGGGCTGTCCAGCCAGCCAAAGGGCAGCGCCGGTGCGCAATGCACGCGTCCCGTGCGCACGGCGCTGATGTCCCGCCAGAGCGGATCGGTACGTACCCGGCGGGCAAAGGCTGCATCCTGCGTGACGATGATCTGTGGATTCCACTGCAGCAGCTGTTCCATCGACACGCGGGCCAGTGAGCCCTGCTTCATGGAGGCCGCCACATTGTGGCCGCCGCAGAAATCCAGCAGTTCGGCGTTGATGCTGCCGGGACGTGCCGTTTCCAGTCCGTCCGTGCCCCGGCCGAAATACACGCGTGGACGTTGGGCCGGCGGGATGCCGTTGCGTATCCGCGTGGCCAGATCGATGAAATGCTGCGCCTCGCCGGCCAGCCGGGCTCCCCGCTCGGCTGTGCCGAGCAGATGTCCCACTTCTCGCAGCTGGGCGGCCTGTTCGCCGATCCGGCCCTGGATGAGCACGGTGGGCAGGCCGGTCTGCTCGCTCACACGCCGCATGCCGGACACGTAGGTGGCATCCGCCGTGCCGGCGTCCAGTACCAGATCGGGCGCCTGCTCGATCAGCGCCTCGAGTGGCACCGTGTTGCCCCGACCGGCCAGCCGGCCGGTGACGGGCAGGTTGCGCAGCGCCGGGCCGAGCAGCGCCCGTGCACCGTCGGCCAGTGGTGTGGGCCAGCCCAGCAGTTTTTCTGGGGCGAGCACGGCCACCAGCACGCCGGCGGGCGGACCGGCTGCGAAGACCCGGCGGATGTGTGCGGGGGCCGGCAGCCCGGCACGGCCGCCGAACCGGGCCACGATCACCTCGCCGGAGGCCGTTGCCGGCTCCTGCGCCTGTCCCTGTCTCTGTGCCCTTCCCTGCAGCCGCGCCTGTTCCTGCCCTTGCTTCTGCCCCTGCCTCTGTTCCTGCTCCTTTCCTGGCGTCTGCGCCTGTCCGTGTGCCGGCCCCTGTTCCTGCGCCTGCGTCGCGGCAGCGATTCGCAGGTGTGCGGACGAGACGGTCAGACCCAGCCCGGCCAGCAGCTGCAGGCAGTGGCGCCGTTGCGGATGGGTGTCCTGGTCCATGGCGGGAACCTCAGAAGCGGTAGGTGCCATTGATGAACCAGGTCCGGCCCGGCATGGGCAGGCCGTCGGCCAGTTCATACCACCGGTTGCCGATGTTGTTCACGCCAACGTCCAGCGATACGTCGGACCGTGGTGTCCAGGTGGCGCCGAGGTCCACCACGCCGTAGCCACCCGGTTCGCGCCAGGTATTGGTGCGCGCGGTGGCAAAGGATACCTTGCGGCCCTGTTCGGCCTCCACCGTCGACATCAGTGTCCACTGGGCGTGAACCTGCCAGCGCACGGTGGCAAACAGGCGGTGACGTGGCGTGTCGAGCAGCACGACGCTGCGGTCACTCAGGTTGGTGCGGTCCAGATAGGTATAGCTGGCATCTGCCTGCCACTCATGTCCGAACTGCTGCGACAGCGATAGCTCCACGCCCTGGTTGCGGGCGCGGCTGATGTTCTGCGCCTGTTCGCAGGTGGTGCCGCCACAGCTCGTGGAAGGCACGACGGCCGTCTGTATCAGGTTGCTCACACGGCTGTGGAACACGGCGGCCTGTCCTGTCGCGCCCGTCCAGGGTTGCCCGGTGATACCCACTTCGAGATGGTTGGCCGTTTCGGGCCGGAGATCGGGATTGGGCAGTGCACGGCCCATGCGGGCCGAGTAGCGGTCCTTGATGGTGGGAAAGCGTGTCCGGTGCGAGAGGGCCACGTACACTTCATCGCCCTGGGGCGTGAGGCTCCAGCCCAGCCGGGCCCGTCCATTGGTGGCGCTGGCCGAACCCGTAGGCCACTGCCAGACCCGTTTGGCATCGCGCTTCTCGTGGCTGGCCCCCAGCGCCAGATGCAGCCGGTCGGAGAGCGTGAGGGTGTCTTCGGCCACCAGCGAGGTGGTCACGTCGCGGTAGTAACGGCCGGTGTCGTCGTGGGTGTCGGTCTTGTAGTGCGCGGCCAGGCGCAGGTCGTGCCCTTTCCAGCGGGCGTTGGCCCATTCGAGGGTGGCGCCCTTGCTGGTGTCGCGGTAGCTGCTGGTGGGACTGTGCTGGCTGTACGTGGCGTCGGTGTACATGTCCAGCCCGTTTTTGTAGGTGTCGTGATAGAGGCGCACCCTGAGCGCGTTGTCGGCGTTCAGGTGCGTGCTGCTCACGAAATAGACGCTGTCCTTGTCCCAGTACGGCCAGCGCCAGTAGCGCACGGCGTTGCGCTGGGTGGACCGGCCGGTGTAGACCGGATTGCCCTTCTCGCCCCGCTGGCGCACATAGCCCAGCGCGTATTCATCGGTGGCATTGGGCGTCAGCCCCAGCTTGAACGACAGGCGGTTGTCGGTGCGCGCGGCGTTGGCGCGGCTGTGGCCCATGTCGGTGGGCGTGCGCTTGTAGTCCCGGAAACCGTGTGGCAGCGGGAAGGTGTCGGCATCCAGCCGGGACGCACCCAGCTGGTAGTACCAGCCTTGCTGCCTGCCGCCCAGATTGACGGCTGCCTTGCGGGTCTGGCCCGAACCCAGGCCCAGACGCACGTCACCCTCGAAGGGTCTGACCGGCTTGCGGGTGACGAGGTTGATGGCACCGCCTAGGGTGTTGGGGCCATAGAGCAGCGAGGCATCGGCACGGGCCACTCGGATCTCGGCCAGGTCGAAGGTGGTGAAGCGGCCGAAGTCCACGTAGCCGTCGTAGGGAACGTACAGGGGCACCCCATCGACGAACACCGGGACCTGACGGGGATCGAAGCCGCGCAGGTTGATCATTTCCTCGTTGCGCCCGTTGCGCGACAGGCTCACACCCGGCAGCAGGCGGGTTGCGTCGGCCACGGTGTCGGCGTTGTGGCGGGCGATGGCCTGCTGGCGCAGGGTGCTCTCACCGGATGTCTGCCCGCCGTCCCGCGTGTCCGACACCGTCACGGTGCCCAGTGCGAACACGCCATTTGCGGCCCGTGTGCCTGAGTCCTGCGTGCCCGCCGCCGCCTGCATGTCTGCCCTTTGCATGTTTGCCGTTTGCATGTCTGCAGCGGGCGCGTCGGCCATCCCGGCGCGGGTGGTCTGTGTTTCTGCCGCCCGCACCTCGTCTGCCGGCGTGCCGCTGGCCTGTACGCCGGCCGCGTGGACGCCCGTGGCCATGAACCCGAGCGTGGCGAGCAGCAGCAGGCGGCCGGCCTGGTGACTGGTATGGGGGCTGTTGTGATGGCTGATGTGGTAGCCGTTGTGGTGGCTGGTGTGGTGGTTGGCGTGGTGGTTGGCGTGGTGGTTGGCGTGATGGCGCCGTTGAGGGGATTTTTGTGGGGTGTGTGCCTTGTCTGCCATGTCGATGCGTTATGTTCGAGGTTATATAACGGTGACAATGCGACTATAAGCGATGAGGGGAGCCTATCCGGAATTTTGTGTGTGAGGGCATACCATGACGTCTGACAGGAGG
>ERZ773077.144-NODE-144-length-52494-cov-27.316295_pt1 | contig 52494 bp, 35 predicted proteins | sample MGYA00580612_ERZ773077 | MGnify/ENA primary metagenome ERZ773077 (study PRJEB29015, sample SAMEA2737971) | human oral metagenome | biome: human oral; feature: human-associated habitat; material: dental | place: China | collected 2021 ...
ACTGCGTTCCAGCCTATCCCTTTGTGGGAAGGTGTATGTTCTCATGCTTACTTAGGTTATGTTCTCGTTACTCCGTCATGACCTACGGTTACTCTGTCACTATCGTGCCATCGTGACCTACGGTTTCGGTTTACCAGTAGGACCATGTACACCATCGTGAGTGTGATTGATCTGGGAGATACCACCGGCTATCTGATCACCAGTAGTGGTGATCGTACCAATGACATTCATGCTGCCTGTCATGGTGATACCACTACCACCACTACCTGGTGATGAGGATAATCCACCAGCTATTTGATAGTTACCGTTGTGTTGGTGCGTCGGTGAGGTAGATTGGATACCACTGGATGCTTGAGTCGTGATGTTCTGTGTTTGTTCACTGATGGATGTTTCAGCATTCGTACTCAGGTTATCGCAACTGATGGTAATGTTGCGTTTATTGATCTCTATATAAGCACCTTCGGCTGTCTGTAGTCGGATGATGCTGTTCTTACTGTCTAACTTGATTAAGTTACCGACATCGTCCATGATGTTGTAGACACCTTCTTTAGCATCTAGATTAACATCGTAAGACCATTTCTCACCATCAGACTTCGTTGTGTGGACGAAGTTGACTTTCTTCTCATGGGTAGAGACACCTTGAGTCCATGTGTTCTCAGTAGATGGTTTCTCATTCTCATTCTGGGTATTCGAATAGCCTTGTATTACAGTTTCTAATTTTTGGTGGTTATCGGTATTGGTCCATGGTTCCCAATAGTACATGTCGGTATTGGCTTTGCGATAGAGCATGACTTTGGCACCACGTCTGATATTGGGTGGTGTCATGCGGTTGGGATCACGACAGAGCCACTTGGCCTTTAGGGTAATAGAAGTATTAGTCTTAACGATATTGCGTTTTCCATTGGCATCTAAGACTTCTACTTGATACTCTTCCATGTGGTCGATGATTTCACCATCCACCATGGGTAGGATGTTCTCTGGATGGACAGTGATGATGTCGCTGTTTAGATCCATGTTGGTGGCACATGTACCTGTGCTATAGGGAACTAGGTTATTTAGAGTGTCCACTGCGGTATTCCTTTCTAGTAAGATATAAGGTAATTTTCATACCTCTGATTCGTTATATTAGACTAGGGACATGGTAAGCATGAAGATATTAAAACTGACATTGAAAGGATGTCATCGCTTAGAGTTAAGCGGGATACGTAAGATCACGATTACACCAGATACGAATGTGCTGATGATCTTGGGTACGAATGGTAGTGGTAAAAGTAGCTTAATGGATCTATTAAGTCCATTACCAGCTGATAAGAATGACTTCGATAAAGATGGTTACAAAGAGATAGAGTTACTCCACAACGACGTTAAGTATACTTTACGTAGTGACTTTAAGGAAGGTAAGCATTCGTTCTATAACCACTTAACACAGGAAGAACTCAATATCGGTGGAACGATTACGCAACAGACTCAGTTAGTAAAGGATTACTTTAACTATACGGATAAGATCCATCGTTTACTAACAGGTAAAGACAAGTTTACCGATATGTCTCCTTTAAAGAGGAAAGAGTGGTTTACACTCTTGTGCGATACGGATTATACCTACGCTATTTCTGTCTATAATAAGGTTAAAGAGAAGAAAAGGGATATAGAAGGTGCCTTGAAGAAACTCAAGCAATATTTGGTCGTGTTGAATAACCAAGAGCAGGAAGAAGATATTGCTTACATTAACCAGACGATAAAAGAGAAAGAGTCTTTAATCGAATACTTAAAAGACACATTCCCAATGAAGGATGGCTATGCTGATATGGATTGTCAGCAATCTCTAAAGGATAATGTAGTAAGAGCTAATCGGGATATGGATGCTAAGCGCAAGATGATGCTTAAAAGTGTCCATGAAGTACGTCTGCGTGAGATTACTGGTGAAGTCTACAATAAGGCTAAAGATGAGATACAGTCTTTACAGACAAGACATGATCAACTAGAAGGTCAGTATCAAGCATTAATCAATCAGTATCAAGAAATGGATGCTCGTGTCGCCAAGATGAAGACAGTGACACAAGAGGATATCGTCAAACTGAAGGATGAAATCGACAATGTCAATAAACGCATACAGAGCCGTCAGGAGACACTATCTAACAAAAGTGTACCTTACCCCTTAGATCAGGCTGAAACGCGCTATAACACGTATCTAGGGGCATCCAGTGCGATATCCGATACAGTAGACGATATTTACGATCTGGATCCATCCACCAGTAGTGAGCATTTAGAGCAATTAACCCATCAACATCGTGAATTAGGTGTTAAACTCAATACCTACGATACGAAGATCGCTAAGGTAGAAGAAGCCATTCGATTGATGGAAGAGAAAGAAGCCAAAGAGAAGGTGAGTTGTCCTAACTGTAATCATGCTTTTCATCCTGGCTTTAATCAGGAAATGTACACTAAGTATCAGGAAGGCTTGACTAACCTGAAGAAGAATCGTGCTTTGTGTCAGGCTGATTACGATAAGCTAACAGTAATGGTAGACCGAATGAACCATGATTATACTCGCTTAAAGAGATTCGCTGACTTAGGTAGGAGTTATCCGTTGTTCATGGCTGATATCGTACGTGATGCAATCAAGGATAAAATCTACTTTACTTCTCCTGGTACGATTAAGAGTCGTATCGTCGAGTATAGTGCTCTATTGGAAAATCAATGTCAACTAGATCGTGATACTAAGACATTAGAAGACTTAGAGAAACGATACAGTGAATTGGTCAATATCGACAATGAACACAAAGGTGCGCTGATAGAAGCATTATTTAAACTAGAAGGTAAGATTACCCAGATGAAGGTAGAGAAGTCTCATCTGGAAAAAGCATTGATTAAATGCAGTGGCATCATTCGTCTATACGAGACGTATATCGATAGTAAAGGACAGTTGGAACACGCACTGAAGGTGTACGATGAAGCTGACTTAGCGTACATTGAACATCAGTTCTATCTATACGCCATGTCTTTAATACAGGAAGAGCGGCAAGTGATGTCTAATCTTACGCAGAAACAATTAGCTTATCTTAATCGTGAATCCAATCGTAATAGCTTCGTGAAACAGATAGAGGCATTAGAACATGATTTGCTGGTACATGAAGCCATGGAGACGGCTCTTAATCCTCAAGATGGATTGATAGCAGAGGGATTGTTAGGATTCATTAAGCGGTTTATCGCTAAGATGAATGGTTTAATCGCTACGATTTGGACTTATCCATTACTGATCCATCCATCTAAGTTTAACGATGGTGAAAGTACGGATGAGCTTAGCTATCGTTTTCCGATTACTGTTGGCATGAATAAAAGAGTCGGTAAGGATGTATCGTTGGGTAGTGAAGGGATAAAAGAGGTAATAGACTTAGCCTTTAAGATGATCGCCATGCATTCATTAGGCTTAAAAGGCTATCCTTTGTATCTGGATGAGTTTGGTCGTACATTCGATGCCAAACATCGTGAGAATGCACTGAAACTAATTGAGCGATTGGCACAAGAGTATGTTGAAGATCAAATCTTCATGGTGTCCCATTACTACATGGAATACTCTGTTATTCAAGGTGTCTCTTATTGCGTATTGAGTGATGAGAACATCGTTTTAACCCAGGGTGTGAATAACCCGAATATCGTAATAGAAAGGTAATATACAAAATGGCTTTTATCAATCAAACTGAAGTCTATCAGTCAGGTGAAGACAAAGAAGGTAATGCTACATTCAACGTAGCGTTGGACAATCGTATTGTAGATGCATTGTCTGGTGCTCGTCGGTGTGCTGCTGATTTGTCCTCCCATCTGTCGTTCTTGGAAGAAGCGCTTGTGGATACTTCACGTGATCTGGCTAAAGAGCGTAAAGTCAATCAACAGATCCAAACTGTATTCGAAGGTGAGTTGACTAAAGCACACCAACGCATCCAAACACTGGAAGATCAACTCCGTGAAAGCGAAATGATCATCGAAACATTGGAAAATAAATTGCCGTCTGAAGTACCACCTGGTAGCACAGTAGTCGATGGTGAAGCAGTAGAAGGTGAACGCAATGACTCACCAGTACCTGCGCCTGTAGACGGAGCTGATTTGATCACTGGTTAATATCTAGTAGACGTAGACAACAACATATCCCTTAGCCACCTATAGCCCGTAATGGACTATAGGTGGTATAAGGCGTATGCTGTCAATGTGTACTCTATTACTTAACTAGCTCGTTGATCTCGGATACGATAGAATCCAATGTTTCATTCTGCATCTTCTGGTTATAGAAGGCAGAGCTATATGCTTCTACGTATCGTGCTACTACAGATACAGCTTTACCGATCTTGATCAGAAGCTGCTTATTGAACCCATCGCGTTTGGCTATTTCATTCAGTGTACGGACATAACCCATGGTGGATTCCACTGAAGCCATTAGTTTCTTACGGTCGATGACATTGTAAGCTTGGTTGTTGGTATTGGTCAACGAAACGGCGGTAACGAGTTCGTTATTATTGCGGAACAAATCACCATAAGCGCGTATAGCAGAATAGTCATCTTTCGTTCTCACTTTAGCCAAGTTCTTCAATGCTGTATCTAATTCATTCTCAGCCTTAGTGTAGAATGAATCGTTAAACAGAGTAACATCCCTAAGTCCGTCTTTAGTAGAGACGATACGGCCTACATCGGCTCTGAGTTGTTCTACTAAAGAAGGTACTTTTAAAATAGTAGAAGCCAACTCATTGGACTCTTTGGCATAATCCACGAATGTGCCTTTGATACCGACAGGAGCAGGTACTTCTCTATCCATCAGTTCACTGTAGTTGCTATTCAGTGCTTTAGTGTTAATCTTACCATAGAGGGAATGGTTAAGAGAGAGTTGGGCATCTTGTACCTTGAATACTTCGTTTACAGACAGACGAAGGGTATTGAAGACATTGCCGAACAATCCGGTTACTGTTTGGATGAGTCCTTCACGAGAGAGTTCTTCTGTCTCTAAGTTGGAGATTTGTTGGGATACAGTCTCGACAGATACGGAGATGGAAGTATCCCATGGGTTTTCGAGTGCGTTGAATTTAGACATGCTTTGTCCTTATAAAGTAGAGTGTTTAAAGACGGTCAGATATAGAGGTCTATTATCCTTAGCCAAGGTCATTATATCTGAATGTTTTTGTGGGATAGTAGCCACTTTTTCAGGCTACTATGTTAAAGGACTATGCTCTCGCTTTCGCTTGACAGCTACACTCGAGCGTAGCTTGCGCTATGTTCTAATTGGATTTTAATAACAAGGCAGTAAACAAGAATAGGAGTATTAAACGATGAGTGGTTTTTATCAGATGGATGTTAAGCCCGCGCCGACATTGCGTGCGTGTCTGAATGTAGGCACACTAAGGGACATCCCGACAGGTGCGCCTGTATTGGCAGAACATGGCCGGTACATCACCAATGGTGGTCACAATGGCTCAGTCATCGTAGTAGGCCCAGGTAACTCGTATAAGAGTGCGATTATCGACTACGATACGCAAATCATCATGTTCCGTGCCCATCGCTATAGTAGTGGCATGAAATACGATACTGAAAACAATGCCTTTACACCAGGCTTAGAGATGCGTCTTAAACGTATCGTCAGGCCTAATGGTAAAGCAGACTGGTTTGAGACTGGTAGATGGCTCGTGACTGAATCGTCTGTTATCTTGGGTGAGGATTGGTTCACTAAAGCCAAAGAGTGGATGAATGGTAAAAAGAACAACAAAGAGTTTATCGTCGAGACACCGATGTTAGATCGGGATGGTAAGAAGATCAAGATCATTCGTCCTACGGCTATCTGTTTAGACAGTGTTTCTAAATGGGAAGCTGAAAACACCATCAATCTGCGTGATAAGACAGACCTGACTGATAGTAAACAGAAGATGCTGCACATGAACACTGGTCTATTAAAACGCAACATGATAGACGAGATGGTTAATTATCTCATGGGTACGAATACCTATCTTAGCGGTACCGTACACTACGGTGAGAAGTTCCAGTTGGATCCTTATGCTCCGCAGCACAAATCATTGCAGCACATGGAGCGTGGCATGGAACTGAAAGGCGCACCTAAGAACATTAACTATCTGGCGATGTCCATGTGGTTGATTACCAAGGTAGAGCGTCTACTGAAGGACGATAACAAAGAGATTCGCTATCCATTAAAAGATGGTGGGGATGACAATAACCTCGATGACTTGAATATTGTCACCATGAAGATGTTGCGTTGTAAGACTGGTCCATCTGGTTACAGTGTCCGTATCGTGGTGTCGCAGAAATACGGTATACTGGAAGAGTTGACTAATTTCCAGTATCTGCGTGAGAACGGCTTTTATGGTTTAGGTGGCGATATCAGTTTAAATGGTAACTTTAAGTCTGTGCATTGTGAACTGATGCCTGAAGTGAAGTTTGGTCGTACGACTGTGCGTAGTCTGATGGATGAAAACAGACGTTTAGCACGTGCGATACAGATTTGTGCCGATATGCACCAGATGCATGTGTTCTGGAAAGAGCACTTAAATAAGATCGATGCTAGACTGATGGAACTAACACCTGCTACTTTGTTCACTAAGATCATCGAAGCTGGGTATGATTGGGATATGCTCTTGAGTACACGCTATTGGTATAGCTTGGACGATGAAGCACATACTGAGCTAGAATTAACCACATTGGATTTGATGCGTATGGCTTTGGGATTGTACCATCCTTATTGGTTAGATAAGGATAAGAAAACCATCCTGAAGAAATACCGCAATGCCCAAATAGAAGCAGTGGATATAGACGCTGTATTTGGATAACCTGATACGCCGAGTACAGTGTGCTTGGCGTAGATACACTAAACTTAAATATAGAAAGGACTAAATAGCCATGGCTATAATTGTAGCAAATGAACATGAAGGTACCGTACTGGATCAAGACGGTAATGTAGACTTACTGAAAAGTACGGTCATCAGCGATGATGACATCTCTCAAGTAGAAGAAGCCTATAAAGAGTTAGGCGGTACTGATGAGGACATGAAACGCGATACCACTGAAAAGATGGAAGCGTTAACCACTGATCCTGATTTCTTGTTGACCGATGTGAAGATCTTGTTGGAGAACCATGGTATCTCATTGGTGGATCTCTTAAATGCCATGGGCATGAATGAGCAGACACTGAAGGTCATGGTGATGAACAAATCCATCAGTGAACAGATCGCTGTGCTGAATCGTGAACTCTCGCTGATCATCTACAAGATGGGTGTTCAATCAGGTGAAGTGAAGGATGGCTACAGTACACTGACTATTCGTAGCTTGTTGGGTGAAATCATGCCATCTGAAGACTGGCTGAAGATGATGGATGAACTCATCCTGCCTTATATTGCTTACGTGTTGAAACACGGTGTAATCGATAAGGACTTCTTCGAGAAGAATAAAGATGGTGATTTCATTGCCGGTACTTCTGATAGTCTGCGTGAGATACTGGAAGTACACACTGAACTCTACGATACGATGAAGGGTCTGACGGATGGTTCTGCTGATCTGTTCGATGAAAAAGGTAACTTCGATGAAGATAAAGTTGCTTCCATGAAGGGTCGTGTGAATACACTCTTGAATGGTGAATTACCAGAAGATGCTGTTACAGTAGAACACGGCAATGAAGAAGTGCTGGAGACTACTGAAAGTGAGGTAGAAGATGCTTCACGTACAGTGGATACTGGTGATATTGACGCTGAAGCTGTGAAGTCAGCTACTACTGATACTGAATAAACTATCTATCCTGCATATGCCTAAGTCATCATGTTGTGATGACTTAGGTATAAAGGATATGTTCTCACTTCTTTCCAACATATCCTTACATGAGAGGAGTATGTACGTCATGAATCAAGCACGTAAAAGAGCCACGGATATGGCTCTGTCGTTTATACAAGACTTATCTCCAGGTGAGAATGTCGAATTAACTAGGAAAAGATTAGAGTCACTGAGTGATGCTGAGTTTGATTTATTGATGGTAAAGTTCAGTAAGGGTGAGGATTACTTACAGACTTTCCATCCAGTAGGAGATAAAGAGACACGTCTGGATATGGATCACTTACACGATGTGGCTAATAAATACAAGATCTCTTTTTACAAGAGAGTTTGGATGCCGAATGAAGATGGTAGTTGGGAACTCAGTAACAAGAACAGCATGGTGATGTATTTGCCTGTGCGTATCCAGCAGCAGTTGGTGACTAAGAAGATATCAATACCTAAAGACAATAGGCACATTGATTATTTCAGTAAGCAGGCTACTGGCCCTGAGACTAAAGGTGCCCGTATGTCTTATCCTGAAGTCAACACCATGTTGGCGATGGGTTTGACGAATACAGTAGAAGAGATGATGCACTTTAGGGGCGGGGCTGAGAATGGTGTGCGTGTATTGGAATCATCCATCATGCAGATCGGTCGTGCTTCTGCTGATGTATTACGTCAGTACAGTGGTACAGTAGGTGCTAACCACATGTTGCATTCTTATCTTACTGCCATGATGTTGAAATCTACTCTACTGGCTAAATGACGTAGTCATGTAGACAATAGCTATATTGGCTAAAGTGATAAAAGGATATACAAAAGTGAATGAAATACCAGAGATAAAAGAAGAAACAGAAGTAGGCTTTAACACAGTCTACCTGACTGATGCTGAAGATAGAAGCAACTTAATGGATGGGCATGCTGTATCCATGGAAGTGGCTCTCTATCGCGTTATAGCGTCTCTCTGTAGTCGCTATACTGAGAAGGCAGCTAACTTGTTGTTAAATTGGATACAGACTGAAGTAGAACGAGTAAACTACAGTAAGCTCTATACTTTAGACTTCATCCAGAGTCAGTATAAGAGACTGACAGATGAGATGAATCAAGACAAGAAAGCGTTCTTAGAGAATATCGCTATTGTGTTCTATCATCGCCATGGTTTATTGGTAGAAGAAGAGTTGATGTTGTTGGAGAAGACAGTAAAAGGTTTTGTGGCTCGTACAGACAGTGATGCTTATTGGGAGTTGTTGTTGAACAATAACTGGCTCGTAATCTACATGGCTTTGTTGATGTACTTTAAGATACACTCTAAGAAGACACTGAGTGTCTATCTGGCGATAGAATCCACATTGACTGTAGGTTAGTATCATGGCTGTAACTAAAGGGTTCTTATTCGATCTGGATAGCTTATTCGATACACGTTTAAGTACACTAGAGCGAATAGATAAAGATGCTGCTGGTGAAGTATTGTTTAACGGATACTTTAGGCGTGAAAGAGATGAATTCAATGGATTCGATTTAGAAGCATATCGCAAGATGTATCGTGAGCGGGATATCGTGACATTGGCGAATGCTGAGATGACGAGCATCATGGCTAATCTACCAGATACATTACACGCCTACATGCTGGATAACACACGTGAAGGCATGACGGGTACGATCAAGGTGTACGTGAATATCTATCCTTATCGTTTAACAGCAGAAGAAATCGAAGAGATGAAGATGTGTCTGCATGTGATATTGAATAGTCTGTATCCCATCGAGATACTGAATGCTAAGCCGATTGATATTACTGCTAAGTGGATAGAAGACAACATCATTGCTTATTATTGCTACGACTGGATGGCATGGATGGAACATGCTCATTTGGATCTGGTGAAGAAACGATTAGATAGCTTTACCTTAGTAACACCTAAACTGAAAGCATTAAGTGAAGTAGAAGAAGAGAAGGTAAAACATCAGTTTGATCAAGAAACCAAAGACTTGATAGACATAGGCGATGATATACCTGATTTAACACCATTTAAAGCGATAGAGTCTACGATACGTTCTACTTGCTGTAACATGATGTTCAGTGAGGTACGTGAGTTCTGTCTATACTTGCCAGATGAGATAGACGATGTACGTGTAGAACAAGACTAAAAAGAAAGACAGAGACATAACCTTAGCCTCCTATAGTCCATTACGGGCTATAGGAGGTGTAAGGGATGTGTGTTGTGTTTGTTTTATTTTAGTCTGTCTAACGACATCCTAGTGCTTCGCTTACTCGTGCTCTGTTAGATCATGGAGACAAGGTTCATGCTTTTATCAAATCATGGACACCAAGTTCATGAAATAAGCATCTGCGATATATCGTCTCTTAGTCGGTGTACTACCGGCATCGTAGTACGTCTCTTTATCCAATACACCTGCTTTATTGTAAGTACGCTCGTGGTACTGACAATCCGCAGTCTCTATTTCGAATAGGTTATTATCCTGCTTATAGAGATACTCTTCGAACTTACCTAATCGAGTTAACATAGGTAGATTAGGACGTTTGTGGTACAGGTAACTATTCGGTATCCCTCTCTTACGAGGATAACTGATCTCTTTAAACACATTCGGGTTATCCAGTATCACGATGAACGAATAGTTAGACGTAATATAGCGCTTTAAGAACTCATCGGATTGAATGTATCCTAAGTGTACATTCGTTTCACCATATCGCTTATCGAATACGTAATCTAAGTCCAAATCTTCCATGGATTGATGGATACGTTCTAGTAATGGAATATTGTTAAACCTAATCTTAACCGCACGATTCGATATACGGGTAAAGACATCGTTATCAAGTACATGTAAGTAACCACCGATAACAGCCATGATGGTCTTATCTTTAAGATCTTGGTCTAAATCAATCACCATCTCTCGGTAATAGTCAATATCGTCATTCAGTTTAGAGATCATGTTCTCTTTGATAGGTATATAGGTTAGTTTACCTAAGTTCTCGAATGAGATAATACCGATGCATCTCTTCTTACGTTTACGTACTGTCTTATAGCCATCTGTTACCCAGAGGCCTTGTGTATTGGCATTGGTTAAGTGTACGAATCCATTGACTGTAATCATGCATCTGGCATACATGTCTTTATAGTCGATGTTCTCTTTCTTGAAAAAGAGATCACTATAGTCAAATTTACGGCTAAAGTCATCATCCGGTAACATGCCTGATTTAACCGGATAGATCTTGAATCCTGCTGTATGGGCTTCCTTATAAAGAAGTCCTTTCTTCTTTAGGGACAAAGTCCCACTCTTTAAGGGGAGTGATTTATCCCCTATCGACTCTAAGTATTCTTTAAATGTCTTATCCTGAGGGATAGACGTATCTACATCATCCAGTGATAACCATCCTACTTCTTTCGTATAGTTATTCATCAGGGTAACACGTAGGGTGTCGTATCGCATATAGAGGATGGAAATCTTGTATTTCGTGATGTCTACTGCTTCCCATTGAGATTGAGAATGTGCGATACGACCGATCGCATTGATGATCTCGTATGCTGCCATGGTCAAGTATCCTTAGTAAAAGTGAAAGGTAAAAAAGTGTCTAAAATACGGCGTATCGACTAGGAAAAACTTTATGACATCGCCCTTATGGGCTATGTTTTGTCGACAATCATAGCTTCAAAATAGGAGGTACCAATGGGTACTCAGGTATACGCGTTCGATCCGGATGGCACTAAAGCGGCTAACTGGATCAAGGGGGAACGCCACACCATTACGCCTCGTAATGGGATCGATTTTAACTATATTATCCCCAAGTACGCGCCATTTTTCCAGAAAGACTTTAAAGTATACACACTGACCCAACAGGGTACTAAGAAGTATCTGGTAGAAGGTGTAGACTTTAACTACGGCTATCGCTTCTTAGGGGCGATTAAGAATATTGGTTTAGCTGTATACGGTGCCATTCGTTTTGTTAATCGGCAGTATGCCGGTGACATCTACTTAGAGTATCGTACGCTAGGTGGTGAATGGACATTAGATGCCGCTGAGATAGGTCGTATACTACTCGAATGGCAACTCAATCCGATTACGACTACATGGGAGCAAGTGGTCGGTAAGCCATTGACTTTCCCTGTATTGGATCACAAACACGATATCGAGAAGTTCGTTGGTTTCGATGAAGTGGTCAAAGCCATTAAAGGTATTGGTGGTGTCAACAGTGAACAGTTAGATGAAGTGGTGCGTAATGCATTGACACGTGCGATGCAAAACTACGGTAAAGCCAATGTGGGTTTAGGTAATGTACAGAACTTGCCTATATTACCCGCTAATCAAGGCTCTGATCGTACGGATAACTACTACATGACACCTAAGGGTACGGTAGCCATTATCGACAGTTACATCAAGCCTGCTGTAACACAGGCTACAGCCGATATAACAGCATTACGTAACCGTACGCCATCTGATTGGAATACGTACTCTAAACAAGAGATCGATGCTAAAGTAGATGCTAAGTTGGATAAGGTAGCCACTGCTACTAATGCCTCTAAATTGAATAACAGAAACGATGTTCAGTTAAAGAGCTGGATATTGGAAGGCAATGCAGCTAACTCTGTTAAGTTTAATGGCTTAAGCTACAATGAAGTAAAAGAAGACTTGACTGAGAAATTCACTCAGTTACTCAATACCCGTCTGGCGGCATTTAACCCGACGAATCAACAAGCCACGAATGCTACTCGTTTTAACAACAGAACCGATACTCAGTTTGCTGAATGGTTCATTACCACTTACCAGTCCGAAATCAATGCTGGTAAAGTAGGCGGTAAGACTGTTAACCAAATCATCGCTGAATCACGTGTCACCAATGCTGAAACACTGAATGGTGCCACTAAAGACCAAATCATCACAGAAGCTCGTCGTGGTGGCAATGCTTCTACATTAGGTGGTGAGACAGCAGATGAGATCGTAGCACGTGCGAAACAGAATGTTACCTTTGGTGGTAAGACACCGACCGAATATAAAGACTGGGTCATTGCACAAATCACCATACCACAGCAAAACAGCAATCTGGATCCGGTTACTAAAGCAGCTTTGTTAAACGAAGTGCGTGCTTTAACAGTAGACAATGCCCGTAAGTTAGAAGGCAAGACTGTCGCACAGATCGTCAATGAGGCCAGACAGAACATCGATGCTGCACGCTTAAATGGTAAGACAGTAGCCGATATCGTACAAGAAGCACGCAACGGCAATGTTAACAACAGTGCTCGCTTTGACAATCGTACGTTTGCTGAGGCTAAGAGTGAGATATTGGCTGAGGCATCAGGTGCTTATGCTTCTCGTTTCGTGGCCATGGGTAGTGGTGTGGATCAGAAACCGGCTACTGCTTCTGCCAACATCGTGAAGATCGGTCAGTCTAATAGTGCCAATATACCTGCTGTTAGTGTCGATACTGCTGACTATGGTTTAATGGATCTGCATCGTGGTGACGTGAGTTCCATGGCACCGAATGACATGTTTACTCATGCCCATGCCGGTATTTGGCGACAAGCCACTACGGTACAGGTAACAGAAGCTAAAGGTTATCCTGCTAATGGTGTAGTCGGTATCTTGCATGTTATACCGAACAATACTTCAGGTGTCACTCAGTTGTACTATCCGGCTGATGACAGTGCATTTATCTACAAACGTACGGTTAAGAACAACACTGAGAAGACAGGTTGGGTACGTGTGGGTTTTGACTGGACGAACAATGTCAGCCACATTACGAATGGCACAAGGACAGATAAGCTTGCCAGTGAGAAAGCTCTGGGTGATTTGCGTGCATGGTTAGATAGTCGTGTCACGAACCAAGTGGCGAATAGTGGTGCTGTGCTGACCACTACTGATCAAGACATCAGTGGCTTGAAAGACTTTAAGCACTCATTTACTAAGTTCCAGGAAGTACGTGCATCTAACAGTACGGATACTGATAAGTATGCTCGTCTGGGTGTGAATAACACATCGGCTTATTTGGCTAACGCTAAGTCTGGTAAGTCTTTGGAACTGAGAGACAATGGCGGTCTGGTATACGATGGTAATGCTGTTTTAACGAATGATACTATCAATACTAAGATGTTGGATACTGAGGATCTCAACACCATTACGACACCTGGTCTATATGGTCAACAACACAATGTTAAGTCTACGACAGATCGTAACTATCCATTGCAGATGGCGGGTAGTCTAATCGTTACTCAAAGTGCTTATGGTTTAGCGCAGATCTACATCCCGTTTGAAAACGATGATGCCGTACCAGGCAGTAATGTCATCTGGAGACGTGCCCGTGCGAATGATAGGCAAGGTTGGAGACCATGGGGTAAACTTACCCTAACTGAACAAGAAGTACGTACTATCGTGACGTCTTCTCTAGGTACGTATACGACAGCAGCAGTAGTAGACAGTAAGATCAGTACAGCAGTAGAAGCAGCTAAGACATTATTATCAGGACAGATCCAATCTATCCGTGGTGATGTTACGAATGCTACGAATGGTATAGCTGGCTTAAGAGGTGAGTTAACACCTGTTAAGAACGATGTTGCTAATCTGAAGACACAAGCCAGTACAGTGGATAGTCGTATACAGACACAACTAGAACGTGCTGTATTGCTACAAGGTAATCAGGAAGTACGTGGTACGAAGACCTTTAAAGATGGTATCGTTTTACAAGATGCTGCATTACAGGTTAAGAATGGTACTACTGTAGGTCAGATACGTGTTAATGGTAGTTATCTAGAGTTCGTTAGTCCTGGTAATAAGTCACTGAAGTTAGATAACAGTAGTATCAGTTACGATGGTAATCAGTTACTGACTAATCGTGATATTGCGGCTAATGATCTTAGTGCAACTACTAACTTGGATACAGTCGTGGTACCTGGTCTATATGGTCAGGCAGCTAATGTTAATGCCACGACTGAACGTAATTATCCTGTACAGTTAGCGGGTAGCTTGACTGTTACACCATCTGCTTATGGTAATGGTCGCGTGATGCAAGAGTATCGTCCGTTTAACAACGCCATGACGTATCGCCGTAACCAGAACAGTAATGGTACTTGGGGTAATTGGATCGTAGTGGGTGGTGATGTGACTCGGTTCTATCCTAAGAGTGGTGGTGAGATCACTGGTATTAATGCTGGTGTGTTAAGTCCTAATAACTGGCCACATTTCTATCTGTCATCTAGCCACACTGGTTTGAACAACGCTGAGTATCAGTTTAGGAACAACCACAATGTGTCCGTTGGTTCTATTCGTTTACAATACTTGGATAACGGTAGTACGGAGATGTCGTTCTTCGTAACACCTGCTGGTGCGAAGACCAATGATAGGCGTAATAAACAGTTCAAGATCAGTAGCAGTGGTCTGGATGTAGATGGTGGCATCGCCACCACTGATGCCGTCACTGTCCACAATGGCAATGCTTGGCCTGTGGTTAACAAACGTACGTCTGATGGTGGTAACTGGAGACTGGAATTCAACCCAGTAGGTGCGACTGATAAACGTGGTAGTCTCGTGTTTACCAGCAGTACCAACAAATCCAGTTATATTCGATTCCCGACTATAGGTACAGATATTAACGATACGGTTAGTGTCAATGTGGCTTATCAGGATTGGGTATTGAGTCAGATTCAGGCTAAGATCAGTGCGACTCCTGCTACTCTGGATAAGAACCAAGTCATCGCGATCGTAAAAGAACTCTTGATCGATAAAGCAACAGGTAAGATCAAATCAGAGTTTGCTCCACCTGCTACATGGCAATAATTTTTGCCCTACTTGCCGTATGGCAATAATTTGAAATCACTCCTCTCGGTATACGCCTGCCTACACTTAGTCGGTGTAGGTGGGTGTATGCTCTTTTTAGAGGTGTCTATGTGTAAACTTTACTGAAATATAAGGAATGGTTCGTTATGCCTAGCAATATACGATACGAGTTTGATAAGAGTGCGAGATCGCCTGATAACCGTGTGGCTAATGAGTCGCATGTACTCTCGGATAAGAGTGTGCGTATCTTAAGACCTAACTATGGTCACTTTTACGCCCACACGTTTTCGATGATAGATAAAAAGACAGGTAATGTCGTACCTGCTACATCTTACTACTTGGAAGATCCGTCTGAAACCGTCGCTGATTTAACCGGCTTTGCTGCTTACGGATACGTGGTGATTACCGATGCTGCTGTTAGTAAGAATGTCAGCATCAGTTACCAGACAGTCGGTGGCCAGTTTACGAATGCTGATGTCGTCTCTCTAAATAGAAAACTAGAACAGTTAGCATTGGATAACAGACCTGTACTGTGGAAGAATGTACTCAATAAGCCTACAGGCTATCCTGCTGCGCCTCATGTACATTCCATCTACGATACGTATAACTGGCAGCACGTAGTGTACGTCATCGAACGATTGGTACAGGCTCAGCTGACTGGTGATGAGGCGTCGCACGATGCTATTTGGCGTGCTATCCATCAGTTGTCAGCCGGTAACAATGAAGAGTTAGAGAGACTTAAACGTGACTTTAATGCCCACAAAGACGCCAGAGGTAATGTACACCATTTAACACCTGATGGCTTAGGTGTATACGATAAGTCTACTGTAGACAGTAAGATCAATACACTAAGGTCTCTATTGTTACAACACACTACAGCTACAGGCAATGTGCATCAACTGACACCTGCTCAATTAGGTGTCTATACGATCGCTAAAGTAGATGAGCTTATTGCTGCGCTAGAAGGCCGTGTGACTGAATTGGCCAATAAGAAAGCCACTAAGGAAGAACTCACGGCTAAAGAGCGTGAATTGAACAATAAGATCGATACTCAAGTCACTAGCCTTAATCAATTGATCACCGCCTTACGTAATACCACGTATACGAAAGATCAGACTGACACGAAAGATACCAATATCTTCAATTACCTCAACAGTCAAGACTTGATGATGAAGGCTGCAGTAAAACGGTATTTGACTGGTGACACTACCGTGCTGCCTGCTGGTGACACGTATAGGCAGAATGGTGCTCAATTCACTGCTACTGTCGGTGATGTATTAACCACCATGAGAGGTATGGGTTTAAATGCCAATACTAAGTTAGGTAAAGACATTATCCCGATTTCTACTGCCCGCTTTAATGAGTTAAGGTGGAATGACGATGGTCTCTATTACGGTAATGTGCCTGATGCTGCTACAGGTACGTTGTTTATCGATCCGGATGAAGGTGTCGATGAAGAACCGACTATCTTGAATGGTCGTGGTACGAAAGATAAGCCATTAGCCACTATTGGTTTTGCATTGGCACAAGGTCCTGCGAATGTGAATCGTACGATCTATCTTAAAGAGAAGAAACGCCATCGTATCGGTCAGATGCCGATTTCGATGAATGCTGATGGTAGTGCTAACTACGAGACATGGCCATCTAACCAGCGTTTTACTGTCTGTAGTTTTAGAGGTGGCCACATCAGTTTCATGCCTTATGGTCCGGATCACGATGCCCTCTATGTTACTTGGACGGGTAAAAACACAGACTTCGCCCGTGCGGCCGATTATGCTAAATTATTGCTGATCGCCCCTACGATTGAATTTAGGGGATTCGCACCACAGACGAATAAAGCCAATGGTCTATTCGTGATGACACATTACATCACGAATCACGATCGTAATACGGCACTGTCATTCTACGAATGTAAGTTAGAGCGTAATATTGACGGTAAGTCCGATGGTACTGGACTGTACAGTCGCATTACTGCCGGCAGTGGTAAAACACATGCTGCGACTTCACGTATGGTGTTTACTTGGCAGTCACCGATTACGGTTAATCTCCGTGCTTGTCAGATCCAGACTGCTCCTTTGGTGAAATCACCGACAGATGAGTCTGTTACTTACCCATCTTACTTTTTCGCACCCAGTAGTGAAGCACAAAACTTCAACTTTAGGGAAGGCGACATGACTCAAGCTTTAAGAGGTCAGTCTCCTTTTATTCAGTTCAGTAATCCTGGTAGTAGTTTGGTATTAGACTGGGGTAACAATGTCACTGCTGATCAACTACGTAGTTTGATTGGTACTGGTTGGAATCCTGGCGTGGTTTATTTCAGTGGTGTAAGAAGTAACAGGGATGAATATCTTAATTTAGCTGTTAACTTGACACCTAATCCTGTTGATGTATTGGATCAAGTGATAGAAGGTTATCAGTACAGTGACCTTGAATACCGTAATGGTAAGGTGTACGCTAAGTTTAAAGATAAAAGTGATAATTCGATTAAACGGGTACAGATCTTCCCGCCGATTTGGGCTGAATGATGTGATTTAGTATACTGCCTACTCTATCTCCTTCGTGGGGGTAGAGTAGGTACTATACTGACGTTTTTTATAATCTGGTCTATAAGGAAGTAAAAGACATGGCTATAACAGCAAGTGAAGTAGAAAGACTGAAGGTACTGGAACAAGAGTTCGATATCGCAGGTACCTTAGAAGGACACGTAGGGATACGTTACGAGGACTATATTAATCCTGCCAACTACGGTACTAATACGGTTAACATACGAGACGGTGGGCTAAGAGATCCGAAAAGACTACACTATCTTAGATCTTTTATCGAGAATCCAACCTATAAAGCCGCTTTTGGTTTTCGTGAAGAGAACTTCTCCATTACGGACAACAGTCCAGAGGCATTAGCAATAAGCGATATCAACAGTATCATTGCACACGGATCTCACTTACTAGGTGGGTTTCATGCTAAGGGAGACTCGAAGAAACACGAAGGTAGATATAGTGGACATGGTGTTTTCGTTTATACAAGCGACATGAAACGCAGTGTGAATACTTACTTCAGACCTACAAAAGAGGAAACATCAGATGGTTACTTCTTTCCGGTATGGGTAGATTGTTACTTGCATGAAGGTGGAGTGACGTATAGTAAAGTGTATAATGGTAATGCTAACACCTACGTTGAAAGGATAATAGGGGACAATTTCGGATTAAGCAATAACTTTAGCTACAATCCGCCATTAAATAACTTCACTAAGTTAGAGAACATCGGGGAGTTTAAGGTAGGTAGTGGCTATCTTGGTTTAAATCCATCTAAAGTCCTTTATGCCACGCTAAGAGATAAGGGTGATTTCTTAAACAATACTTCAAATCCTACTGTCTCAGCGTTCGCTAATAGAGGGGCACATGTCTCGAACTTAGATGATGTTATTGATGGACAGGAAATTATTGGTGGGAATATTACTCAGCCAGAAAACGCTTTTTATCGTTTCCCTAACGCCTATGGTTTAGAGAGAAACTTCAATGTAGAAACCTACAGTGAATCGCTAAAAAATAAATGGATAGGGCGTATCGAAGAACTCATCCTATTAAGGATTAAATTCGCTGAGACTTTTATACCTACTGGGGCTTTTAAAAATGAGTTTATAAAGACCCTAAACTATACCTTAAATAACCTACGCGGTCTGATAAAGGTAACTAAAAAGCGCAACTTTATTCTCCATTCCAGTTTTACAGAGAATGAGTATCTTGGCGCGCACAAAAAGAAAACCGAAGATTTACGTTATTACGTATACGTCGTACATGGTGTCGAGATACCTAACTACGAGATATACAGTAAGATCTACAATACGCGGATTGAAGTCAACCAAATAGGTAACAACCCTAATGGTGATGACCTGTTACACCGATTAAAGGGCAACCTGGTGGGTGAAATGGGTCGTGACTTGGAGACACCTTATCCGGAAGTCAAACCGATCGCATTGCCACCTACTCAGGCAGAATACGATGCCTTACCCAGTGACAGTTCCACTAAGGTTTATTTCCCGAACTATAGGTACACTAAGCTTAAAGATCGTGTCGTTACTACTGAATCCATTATTCTGGCGTTTAAAGAGATGATCATGGATCCCATGAACAATCTTCGCCTAAGGAATAAGAACCATCCGGCACGTCAGCCTTACCATGAGTTTCTATCCAATAAGCTATTCGTTAACTACGATGGCGTACTTTATACTCAAGATGATCTTCGTTATAATCGTTTGGAATCCAGACGTAAAATAGTCTCTAATGATCCGGTGTTGTTCTTAGGTGGCCCGATGATGAGTGAGGCTCTGGATGATATTTATCTCTACTTTAAGGATGAGTATCTGGCTGGTAAAATACCAGATAACAAGGCTTTCGTGAAATACGTTTACGATGTCGCACGTAGGTTGACACTAGGTAGGATGGAAGACGATGTATCGATTAAGAATACCTTGAATGCATTAGGTAAAATAGCCAGTGCATTGAGTTGTATTTCTACTTTAGAGATCCTCTACACTGAACGAGATATTAAGGCTAATAGCTTCACACCAGAAGTGTTCAACAATCCTTTCCATGATTTTGATGATACCAATATGCTCGTTAAGTTAAAGCACTTACAGTCTCCATTTGTACGTGATTTACCTGAATTAACTAAAAGTGAAGAGTTGAGGCCTTATTATTACTTCGGTATACTGGATCCACGTTATGCATTAGAAGACGTGATGATGAAATATAAGGATATCTGGACGAATCAAGTCCTAGGTGAGCGTAAGGTACATGAGTTATTCACCAAAGTGGCTACTGACCTGATGAATAATGCATTGAATGTAAGACGTTTGGTTGTACAGGTGAGAGATGCCCAGAGAGGCTATATGGAAAATGGAACATGGCATCACGTCTGGGGAAGACGTAGTGAGTTGAGTCCTAATAGTTATCAGCTTTGGGGATCTAGCTGCATAGCACGTAATCTTGACTTTAACATGGTTACCAGATCCATCACGCATGTTAGACTAAGAGTAGGGTATAAATGGACTAACCATGCAGGCAATGGCATGCATTTTAGAATTTCTGCTGTTAATAGGGCCACTTTCGCAGAAGATTTAAAGGATGAGAACAACAACGTGATCAGCTTCGATAATCCGTTGGCTTATTGGAATGGACAATACGGTCATTATGTCACGCGCGATAGCGACCTAATGAAGTTAAAAAGGTCTATTCCGGCCACGCACATGATCAGGCTCTATGCCTATAAACAAAACGATACGAGTGGTGATGCGATTAATGTGGATTTCACCCACATTAAAGATGTTACTTTCGGTGACTAACCCACCTAGAGTAAATCTATACGAGTCTTTAACTGGTTAAACATCGAGTAAAAAAAGAAGACATAAGCACTGTATCCCTAGGTATAGCATAATCGCTATACCTAGGGTGTGGTGTTCTGTGTCTTATTTCTTTACTACTTGGTAGAGTATACAGCCTACCAAATAACCAACCATGCCAAACATGGAATATGCTTCAGGATGTTTCCATCCCATGGTGTAGGCACCGTAGCCGCAACCAAGCATGAATAACAACATGCCGATAACGACAATGATGTTGAAAAGAATGTTTTCTTTATCTTCTGTTTTAGCAGGTTTACCAGTGGTGTAAGTGTATTGACGTTGAGTCATGATAGTCTCCAATGAATGTAGGGTTAAAAGGTGAGAGTCACGATACCTGTACACTTAGCAGCTGCCCTTACGAAAGAGAAACTCAAACAGCTTAATCAGTATACCTTGTTTCCCATTAGGTGTATTCCCAACCAAAGGCTTTAATAGAAAACAAGCAAGAAGTATCGTGAACTCTCGAAGAAGTACACAAGGATTCGAAGAGGGAAGGCATTCTCTCTTCTACTTTAATAGTATATATTTCAAATTTTTGCCATGTTATTCAAGCACTTACATGTTTATCATACCGCCGACCATGTCGGTGACCGGAGTTGTGGTTTCACTGACGTGGATGATATTACGGTTCTGTACAGCAGTGAATTCACCTAACGCATTCTGGCGATAGATGTCTTCCGGCAAATCACTGGTGTTAAATTGAATCACGACACCTTGATAAGTACGTTTAGGGACACCTGCCACAGATGCGATCACATCCAGACGTTTACGTTGGATGATCAATTCACTCAGTACTTCCTTAGACAATGGATGGTTAATCCCCTTCAAGAAAGCGATATACTCGCTAAACGAGTTATCCAGTGTTACCTTAGCGTACTCGTTGAGCTTAGACTTACGATGTCGTGTTAAGAGATAGTGCTTGAAAGCAATAATCGCTAACACGATGAGTGTAGCCACATTCAGGTAAGCCAAATAGTCGTTGATGTTAATATTCATGTTTAGATTTCCTTTTAATAAACGAGTTAAAGAATAGTTTACTATCTAAGCCCGATGGACTTTAGTCTGTTGGGATTTAGACATAAGCGCAATGGCTTAGTCTATTGGGCTTAAAATAGAGAATAAGTTTATCTCTTTACTCCAACTGCAACGTAATGCACCTTAGCCTACCTATAGTCCATAGCGGGCTATAGGTAGGGTTATCAGTGCTATTTCAGGAGCGTTGAAATAAGAGGATAAACTTTTACTACAAACAAGCATTACCGCGCATGGGTAATGCCTACTTGTCCTTGATACTTGCCATCGTAAGGGCTATTAGAGGCAGCATCATGTTGTGCGAAATACAAAGTACCGATACCTTGGCCTTCGTAGATCCGCAATACGTACGGAGATTGGTTAAAGATCTCAAGTACGAGTTGACCTGACCATCCTGATTTCAAGACAGTCGGAGTCATGTTCATGCCTAAACGAGCATAAGTGGACTTACAGTACAAGAATCCAGTTACATCAGCAGGGATGTTGAAAGACTCTTCACTGCGTGCCAATACGAATGCATTAGGTGGGATATCGTAGTACACCAGTGTTACTGAATCTTCTTCAGTGTAGTGTGTTTCCTCTTTACGAGGAAGCATGTGTGGTTTATCAATGTCCACTGTTCTGGGTTTAGCCAATGGAACACACAGCGGGATATCGGTTATCGGATACTGAGCGAACAGTTCTACACCACGACCTAATCGAATATCGTAGCTGTTTTGGGTTAAGCCGTAGGATACGACTTTAACCTCTTCTTCACCATTCATCCAGTGTTTGATTTCCTTATCTACAAAGCCTACGATTAAAGGCTTCTCAGTTAGGCTCATGCCAATGATTTCATTTTCATTTAGAAACATGTTCGTTTCCTTTCTTAAGACAAAAGAATAAGCATTAGTCTAGAGTTGTATCCACATTACAGACTAGACGCAAAGTCTAGGATGTAAAACATTCACTCTAGTTAGGTACACTTAGATAGTAAGTATCTGTAAAATCCTACATGTTGGTATCTAAATGGTTATTTTAGATACATGCTCGTAAATGGCCCTAGAATGCTCTAGGATTGATTTTAGGCTAAAAACATACCAGAGTATGCCTGATGGCTATAAACGCAATCTGAGACCATTCTAGATAGGCTACTGAACGTTTTGTGTTTATAGCTTAGTCTAGAGTGTCTATATTCACGTATTTTCAATTAGGACCATAGACCTTAAGGTACTGAAGACACTAAGTCCCCAGTACCTATCCAGTCCATCTCTCTGTATATTCGAATATCTGCACTCCATCTAAGTCAGTTATCAAACTGACGAGGAAATCGAGGTATCACTTCTTGTCTTGAGACAAAGCACTCATGCGCTCGTTGTGGGCATCGATACACATCGTTAAGGTATCAATCGCCGTAGCGCAATACTCCACTTCTTCTCTCAACTCCACGATCCCCATGACCAAATCACCATTCGTCTTATACTCGGTAGTAGGCAGTTTACACTGTCTTACTACAGGGCAACTAATGGTGGTGTATTGGTATTTCACGACTTCACGTGGTTTAGCACAAGCAGCCAGTAGGAGCAATGCGCCTACTAAGGCTAGTGTTCTATACATGTTACTATCCTTCTATTATCTTACTTCTTGCTTAGTCTAGTTCACTTTACGATCCATGTAGATCGGATCGATAACAGAACGACTCGGGTCAAACGGATGACTCAGTAGGGGAGAAGGTTTGGTTTTCTCTTTCTCTTCTACTGCTTCACTTAAGTTCCTGGGTTTATTTAACGCATTAGCGATAGACTCAGGTATCGCAGAGTCTTTGTATTGCCGCTCTTGTTCCAGTAGGGACATGAGTAGCTTCGTCTCTTGGTTGTATCGGTCTTCGATCTCTTTATTGCGCATCATCATGCCTTCATTCTGGCGTTTGAGTTCCAGTATCTCTTCTTCTTTTACTTTCAAGTACTGTTTCTTCTCTTCGATCTCAGTCTTACGTGCTTCGAGTTCTTGCTCTAGGAGTTGTTTCTCCTTGGAGATGATCTCGTTGCGGTACTCGTAGTAGGTCAGTGTACCTAAGATGGCGATAACGATAGCGGCTATCCAGAATCGCTTATCAGTCAGCCAACTCATGGCTTTTATCGGTGGTGTCATGTCAATGTCCTCGTATTAGGGTAAATGTCAAAGGATAGCCAGTACATTAGACCAAAAACTTGTCCCAAGCAGACTTAGTCTTCTTATCCTGTTCTCTCAAGAACTTCTCTCGTTTAATAGCTTTCGCGATGGTTCTTTCAGCCTTGGTTAAAGGCATGTGCACTTTGTGCTTGGGACGAGGTGTCTCACGCATCTTAGGTTTCACGAACGGGATATCGGTACCAAAGTAGGTATACTCATCTCCAGCACATGCACTAAGATACTGGATCAGTGCCCACACACGGCTGATCAGACGAGCGATATTCACGCCATGATGCTGATTCGTCCATGTGTAGTTAATCATCCTGGATCTCTCGATATCGTTCATCAGGTAAGTCACGATAGAGTCGGTCTCATTAGTCGATGTTAGATTGGCGATATTGCGTACAGCATTATTCAGAGCCGTGTGGTAAGCATCGACTGCTCTTTCTACATTGCGTTCACTGTAGTAGTCACCAGATGCTGTCCTCTCCAGTCCTACGATCAGTGTAATCGCTTCTGGTATCACGTCTTTTAGAAACGTCTTCTTGATGGTCTCTAGACTGTAAGCATCTTGCTGTTTAGCTAACTTGCAGATAGTCTCTACGACGTGTCTGTCCAATGTCTTACGGACAGTCTCTCCATTACCCTTACATTTGGCCTTTTCAAACATGCGGATAGGCCATGTTCTCGGTATAGTCATTTTAGGTACTCCGTGTATAAAAACGATTCACTAGAGTATCGAGTATTTTGTTTTTTACATTACGAGTAGGGATAGGTAAGGTCTCTATACCCACTGTTGCATACTGCGCATCTACGTAGAGACTCCGATGCTACGATGGCGAACAGTTGGGTATTATTACAGGTGGATGTGTTATCTAGGCTAATTAGGCTAACTGTAGCTATCGCTATCATGCGTAATCGTGCACTAGGGTACCTAGATTGAGCTAGGATCGCATGTATAGTGGTTTCCTAGGGTAAGGTATACCCAAAGTGGTAAAATCAATCTAGAGCGATCCTAGAGTCCTTAGTGAACGATAGGCTATATTGTCGTATATCAAGCCATGTAAGTGTCGTTATCGTGCCTATCGTAGCTCTATACGCATCCTACCCGTGTTGTCAATGCGAATATAGCGATTACAGAGCCGTGGATGCGTCTGTAGGCCTGTTGAGGATGCTCCCTAGGGATACGTAGCCTGAATGTGGTAAATCTCATCCTAGAGCATCCTAGGCCCTCTACTGACGATGTCGCATGTATTGGCGTATATCAAGTCTAGTATTGGCAATAAGACATCGTACAGTACGCGTGGCACATGTAGAGGCCTTGCTCCAGTACTGGTAGAATGGCTGTCTAATACAAGCATGCTCAGTAAGGCCTCTAGAAGCGTCTCAGAGGGCATTACACCTCGTCAGGCTACACACCCCTACCGAATGGCTATACATGCCCTCTACGCCTCTCTACGTGCGTGTAATCGCTATCGTGGTGTATATTCCAGTCATGTCGTATACACGCATCGTATCTCTAGCCGTATATAAGGCATTTTTCCTACATGCGTAGAGCTGTCTATCCCATGCTGAATGTATCCTGCATGTCTTACGCATGTATCCTTACCTGCATGTGCCTGCATCTACATGCGCATCTTGACGTATATCGTGCCTTGTGGATTGTCTTGCCTTATAGGCGCATGTATCCTAGCATGCCATGTCCTCTAAAGTGCTAGTAAGCGCATCTGGCAGTATCGGTAGTCTTAACCATGTCATGTCGAGTGTACATGCGCTTATAGCCATCTACCGTCAGGTACCTTTATTCCCAAGTATACCCAATATACAAACACCGTAGTAAACCAACACCTGTTCGCCACCGGAGTACCGTAACGAACGTGAGGTACGGAGTATGCAACAGGTGTCGTTTACTTTACTCCAACCAATTAAACTTCTCCCTCTACCCTAAAACCCACGTTATAGACACACACGTGCTCTGGTGTATACACTACCACCACTGAGCGTGTGGGTTTTGGGTATACGGTGCGTTCTGAAATAACGCCCTCTACGGTTTACCGTACTCGGGCTATACTCAGGTTACATAGCCGTACAGTCACTCAGTCGTACGGTTATGCTGTCGTACAGTCATGTAGTCTCAAGGTTGTACGGCTATGTAGTGACAAAGTCCTGAAGTCTTGAGGTTCTGAGGTTCTAAAGTTTTAAGGATTACAAAGTCATCAGGTTTCAAGGTCCTAAGGTTTTGAAGTTATAAAGTTACAAGGTTATAAAGTTGTAAAGTTATATTGTGACAAGGCTTGCAAAGTTGCAAGGTTATAAGGTTGGACTATGACGTCGCCAGACTTAGGGTAAAAAAATGACCAAAAAAGAAGGTAAAACAGGTATACCTACCATCCCCTAAACAGAGGACAGTAGGTATCTCCATCTAAATCAATTACCCAGGCATTGAGTCTGCTTTATCACTATCACTAGGACTAATGGTGTCCTCTCCATCGAGAAGGTACTGAGCAGCGATATCGTTAATAACATCGTTATCAATAGTACCAGTTAGTACGTTATCAATACCTGCTTCAGTACAGACGACAAGATCACCCATGGGTTTCATCTTCCCTTTCACTTCTTCTTCTCTAGGTTCACCAAGTTCACCTTCTTCACCACTACCTATATAGTCGTCCAATGGATACCAGACATCTTTCTTAAGAGCAGGGAAGTTATTTCCAGTGTCTAGACTGTACATGAACAGAAACGATTTCCAGAAAGTAAAAACAACTTTGGTGATTAAATACCGATATTTCTCACCAACGTATACCGGTACTATATCGGTTTTCTTACTTCTAAATTCACCACGATATAGTTCAGCCAATCGCATCATCGTCTCTTTACGTAAGAAATAAGGATCCCATCCATCATCCCCATTTTCCTTACATTGGTTCAAGTGTGCGAGTATGCTGACGATCTGTTCGTTCATTTTACCGTAAAAATAACTATCCAAGTCTTTAAGAGATGCGTTAAATTGTTCCTCAATTTCAGCAATCGTATTGGGATCTATCGGCATCTTGCTTCTCTTTATTTTATTCTCTAGTTTCTCTTTATTCTCGTTCATGATCCATCGTTCAACGTCTACGATTAATTTAAGAGCGGTTGGAAACACAGTGTGAATAAAGTGATTTAATGCTTCTTCGTATCTTCGACTGATAATGAGATGGTTGGCTTTACGTAGTTTCGTATCAAGCACTATGTTGATGTGTTGCCTGTAGTTTTCATGCGTGTCTTTACGGTGTTTCCCAGCTTGATATGGTTCCGTGCCGTGATACTTAATAGTAAAAGGCCGTATAAAGACGGGTCTGGTATGATGGTGTCTAGATGAGGATTGGGGTAAATTATAACCACCTCGTACTTGTATGGCCATGATTGGCCTCCTTTTTGTTTGATTAATGGAAAATAACTAGCACGATTAGTTTCGGATAAGTGCCATAGCCGATATTTAGAGATTGAATCGATAAGAACTCCTTTCTTGTTTAAAGGTTAGTGGGTAAGGATAAGAAATAAAGTTGGTTTACTCGCAATAAGCCAACGTTACCTTATCCTTACGTTAAAGCTAAATACGTTTAATTAAGAACAGTATTTCTCACGGTCTTCCGGATCAAGGTGGTCTGGATTGATTTCAGCGAAACCACCCACGAATTTAGCGTCTTCTTTTAATAGGTCGAAGTGATTCAATTCCAAAGACACTATTTTCTCTTCTAGCGGTTTTTCCATCCATTCGCTGTAGTAATCAAGCGATACTTTTGGTTTATATCTTTTACCAGGATAGTATCGTTCATTTTCCGGTATGGTGAAATTATCACCTTTACCAACAATAACGTAATAGAGCATGAACATTTCCCAGAACAAAGCAACATGTTCGATGATCTGTTTACGATAGTCAGTACCGATAAAGCAATATCCAGAAGGACACGGAATGTCTAAGTAGTTTTCTTTGTCCCCAGAATGCAATTCAGGTCCTGGATCTTCCATCTTAGCCATACCGCTATATAGTGCCATTTTACTCTCGATGATCTCGAGGAATAATCTATCGGTAGGGATAGTACATTTACAGCCGTTATTGTAAAAATAGTAATGCCTAACTTGACCAATGTAGAGATTGATTCGGTTCGGTATTTCGTCCATCGCACGGTAGAATTCCTCGAGTAAAGACTTAGTGTATTCGTCCGTTACCTTCTGTCCCATGTACTTACTCTCTACCTCGATGATGGCTTTAATGGCTTCTGGGAATACAGTATGGTAAAAGAGGGATAGTGCTTTGTAGAGCTCCTTTTCCGTGGTCGTTTTGTAGGCATTAGCTAACGGAATCTCTAGTCTTAGATTAATAATCGAACGGATTTCTGGATGTATGTCTTCACGATGGCGGTGATGATAAGAAACTCCGGCCGCATCTAAAGAATACGGCGGAGAAACATTCAATTCGAAGCGGAATGGTTCTTGAATGTCTTGAAAGATAAAATGCATGTTAAAACTCCTTTAATTAAGGTTAGATTTACATTCTAAGCCTGATAGGCTCAGTCTGTATCAGGGTTTAGACATAAGCCAGTAGACTTAGTCTATTGGGTTAATTGAAAATAGGCATTAGCCAAAGGCTTATTTGCTTACTAGAATAAACAAATAAGATCCATAGCGGCGTTAGCCTACTTAGATAGTATATATTTAAGATTTCCTTCATGTCGACTCTTAACCTATCGTTAAGCATCTCCACGTCGGATGAATATCCAACATGTTGAATAAGTGGTCGAATGACTACTGTAAAAGATTCAAGCACATGTTTATCTATTTGAGAAGGGTGATTAGTGAGCAAATTACTCTCCTTGAAGTTCATTTTTTGGTTTTCCTCCAATGACGATTTGATTTAAGTTTTAAAGATGTGCTTTTAACGACCTCCTTTCTTCTTGTTAAGCACACGCCGGATAAGCTTCATCCTTCGCTGCCTGCCCCTGATTAGGCTGCTTCTCTTTGAGCTTATCCGGTAACTACCCTTTTTTACAGTATACTCGTTATCCTGCTTATTTCCTTACACTTAACCATCTTTTATTTTAGACTAACTATTTAGGACAAGATAGATACTGGATAGGCGTATGGTTTATTCTCACCTCTCTCCTAAGCAGGATAGCAAGTTAGTGGTATCTATCCCCCGACCACATTTAGGATAGACGCTACGAGCCAGATGTAAGCGATACCTTGCATTTGGTTTTGGTACAAGCAAGGAAGACAGACTTTGCTTGTTTAAGAACTTCATTAGCCCTTTTTTTATTAACCCAAGGTTTTAAACGGATGAACGATTGCGGGTTCAGGCGAATGATCGGAAGGTTCTTTTACCACTAAGGGAAGTGTAGATCTAGACCTGCACTCTCCCTTCCTATACTCGGTCTTGTATCTGTCTCCGTATACAAGATCGTTTATTTGCTTTGTCCCTCTGAAAAGACTATCGTTAGATAGACTAAAAAAAGCAGGCATACCACACCTTATCCACCTATAGTCCATTACGGGCTATAGGTGGGTAGGGTTTATGCCGTCGTTAATATTTACTACTAAATACACGTTTCAGGATACTGCAATATACGTACATGCCTATTACAGGGCCATAGAGCGCGCTACAGAGCGTTTTAAGAGGTTTCCTATACCTTACCTAGGATTTAACCTAAACGCTCTATAAACGCATCCTGACGCATCCTAGAGGGACTTGCCTTCGGATAGCCTAGAGGCTCTTAAACAGATCCAGGTTATTAGAAGACAAATACTTGGTGAACTGACCATAAGCGATCAGCATCATCAGGCTGACATCCAATGGACTGTCTTCCATGATCTTCAATCGCTCTTCCAAACTGGCAATCATCGCCTCTTCACCCAGTGATTGCATCACCATCGCTTCGTATCTACCTACGATACTTAACATCAAAGTCAGATACCAACTACTACGTACATCACGACTACTGACCACGAATGAGCGTATGGAATGCAATAACAAACTCACTTTCTTCTCATTAGCCAAATGCTTATCCTGACCAGTAAAGGTATCGTAATACCACACGAACAGACCATCCGATACTGACTGATAGAAATGGCTCAAGAACGCTTGTACAGTCTTACGATTCATTTCTTCATCCAAGAGATTAGGAGGTACTTCTACTTTAGGTACTTTTACCACGATCTTAATACCATTAGACTTAGGCAATACCACATCGAGAAAGTCTACTGCATTACTACTAGCATACTGGCGATAAGCCAATGAGTTAAGATAACGACACAGCACCTCATGCGTAGTGGTGATATCGTATTGCTTAATATCGCCTATCCCACAGACACCACTACTCATCCTAGCGATCTTATTCAAGAGACCCTTAGGGAACTGACTGACTGTATTTTCTACTACTGATTTAGACATTTTAAACACTCCTGTTAACAACAATTAAAAGATACTGTATCCACCCACCTATACACCCAATCAAGAGTGTATAGGCAGGTATAGACAGTATTACTTCAACATGGCATCTACTTGATCGTTACTTAGACCACTGATGGATCTAAAATCACTTTCATTCAAGATATGCCTACATTTCGGGAATCCACTGCATGAGATGAACTTCCCTCGTTTACCACTACGTACCACTAAGTTCTTCTTCTTGCATTTAGGACATTTCACACCCGTATCTGTAGGTGGTACTTTCACTGTACCATCCATCTTCTCCGAGTATTTGCATTCCTTGTAATTAGAGCAAGAGATGAACTTACCGAATCGTCCCTTGATTACATGCAAAGGACTCTTACAGTTAGGACAAGACCTACCCTCTACGACTTCATGCTCTATCTTCTTCTCCGATAGAGACAAGACATAACCACATCTCTTCGTACAAGTCTTAAACTTACCGTACTTTCCTAACCGTACGATGACTTCACCATCACCACACTGAGGACATTTCTCACCAGTGTGTTCCAGTACGCCGCGCTCTTCCTTAGGGAAATGATCGGTTACCGTTTTAACATTGTCCATTAAAGGACGATAGAACCTGTCCAGTATCTCTTCCTTAGAAGCTTTACCCGTAGCGATGTCATCCAACATCTCTTCCATCTTAGCCGTATAACCATAGTCCACGTATTGACTGAAATGAGAAGTCAAGAACTTATCCACTTCTAATCCCATCTCGTTGACATCAATACGCTTACTATCCATCTTGATGTAGTTACGATCTTTCAATCGAGCACAAATCGTCGCATACGTAGAAGGACGACCGATACCGTAGTCTTCGAGCTGTTTGACTAACGTAGCTTCGTTATAACGGGAAGGAGGAGAAGTCTCATGTTCACCGAGCTCAGCATGTAAGAGTAACATCTCATCACCTACCTCTGTAACAGGCAACTGATGATTGTCTTCTTCATCCTTCTTATCACGACCTTCTTGATAGACTCGTCTATAGCCATCGAACAGTACCACACTACCATTAGCCTTAAACTGATAACGATCACCATAGCGATACACGATAGCAGTACGCTCGGATAAGCTAGGAGCCATCTGCGAGGCTACAGTACGACACCAAATCAATCGGTATAGCTTATACTCATCGCTACTCTTATCGTAACGATTAGCCAGCATATCAGGCGTATGGTCAATATCAGATGGACGGATACACTCGTGTGCTTCCTGAGCATTAGTCTTCTTACCACTGTATACGATAGGCTTAGCTGCACGATACTTTTCACCGTAAGCATCCCCTACGTATTGATATAGTGCCTTTAAGGCATCCTCAGCCATGTTGACACTGTCCGTACGATGATAGGTAATATAACCATGCTCACCACCATCTCCTTCGAATAGTTTCTGCGCAGCAGCCATAACACGCTGAGCACTCCATCCTAACTGACGAACAGCATCCATCTGTAAAGTAGAAGTCATGTAAGGAGCTTTAGGTTTATTCGATACTTTAGTCTTAACGACATCTATTACTTTCAATGGTTCTTTCTTAGCCATCAGATCCAGTATCTTCTTGAATTCACCCTCTACGTACTCTTTAGTGTAGTCTTTTTCATTCAGTGTCGTCTTATCGATCTTTAGAGTATCGATAGCACTTAACTTAACTGGGAAAGTGATATTGTCCTTAGACGTATTACCACTAACAGACCAAAATATCGTAGCAATGAATGCCTGTATCTCACGCTCACGCTCAGACACCAAATGCAATCCAGGCGACTGTACACGACCTGCACTTAATCCAGGTGCCAATGCTTTCCACAACACAGGCGATATACTAAAGCCGAATATCTTGTCGATGATTTGTCTGGCAAGCCCAGCGTAAGCTTTGTTGAAATCCAATTCACCCGCCTGATCGATTGCTTGTTTTACTGCTTTCTCATTGACTTCGGTATAAGTAACACGCTTAAACGTCTTAATGTTCTTATAGCCTTTTAACATGTCCCACAAGTGCCAAGCGATCGCCTCACCTTCACGATCAGGGTCAGTCGCCAGATAGACTGTATCGACACTTTTAGCAGCATCGGTAATCTTCTTAGCATGATCCCTGGATTTCAATCCCACGACGTAGTGGGTTTTAAAACCATTCTCAGGCTCGATGGCTTCGAACAGTTTCTTCTTAGTGTCTATTTCACGAATGTGACCAAATGAAGCCATGACGGTAATGCCTGTACCTCTTAAGTACTTAGCGATGGTCTTGGCCTTATTCGGTGATTCCACGAGCATTAACGCAGTCATGGTTGGTTGTCCTTTTAGTGTAAAAAAGTAGGTAGGTACGAGATGTACCCATCCACTGTGGATTAGTTAATAATAAATTAGTCTTGGTACTCTTGATTGCGTTTCTCTTGCAACTCAAGTAAACGATCGCGTATCTCACGAGCTGATTCCAAATTATCAGCATTCATGTAACGACGAGTAATACGATCCATCACGACATCGTCAGCTCTGTCTGCTTCCAATAAGTTGATCTCAGCCATGATGCGGCCTCTAGGATCACTGTGTCTGCCTAGTGTATCACTATCGTAAATAGAATACTTCAAGAAACAATAAGCACGATTCGACATCTCAGTCTCGAATATACGCTCGTAACTAACAGACATAGGCATGATGTTAGCCGTAATGGCACCGTATATCAACTCGATAAAGATCACGTAGAAGATATTCAGCTTACGCACGTAGTGGTAAGACTTCAAGTTATCCATCGCCATGTCTGCTTTAACAGACAGACTTAACCATCTTGGGAATAACATACTCAGGATAAACAGGAAGATCATCTTCACTGGGATAAAGAGATAAATATCTAGTAAATCAAATCCTTTACTTAATCCCACACGATGGAACTTACTCGACACATGAGACATGGCCAGTATAATCGCTATAGCAATGACAGAGTGTATCCCTTTAGTAGTATCTGCGTCACTACCTGTAGCATCGAGACCAAGATAAACAAGTGTCGCAAGGTAGAAGATATGCACAACAGCAGCGATCACGATAGCATACAGCATAGTCGGCATCAATCCATCGACGAATCGTTTCTTAACATCAGAAGGATTCTTCTTATCAGCGATGTCTTTAACGTGATGATGAAAGATACGCACTTCCCTTTGTAGTAACGCATGATTGAATATAGAAAGGCCTATGCTTAAGCCTATGTATTGTTGTAACAATAGTTTCCAGTTAAACCAACTGAAATCCAATAATTGATTAATATCCATTTAAACGCTCCTTTACATGAATAAGAAAATAGGTTTACATCTTAACCTTGATAGACTTGGTCTATTAAGGTTAAAATAGTGGAATATAAAGATAAGATCATGGAAGATCCTTATCCATCCTTACTAATACAATAGTAAGTATTTGTAAATCTCGCTAAACTAAAACACCATACGCCCTACACCTACCTATACCCATTACAGGCATAGGTAGGCTAAGGATTATGCACTATCAATACAACTTAGGTTCTAATGGTACCCAGTTAATCAAACCTGGGTTCATGCTACTGGCGTATGCATCACCATGCAGTACTTGTAATGTCTTACCGTACATGGCAAAAACATAACAACAGTTAGCAAGAGCATCGTCTTGTCTTTCTAAGAATAAACGAATGTAACTATGGTTGTTAAACACACCATGCCACAGCATCACAGCAGCATCCATAATCGGTACTCTAAACTTACCGGCTACGTATTCAGCCATCTGATAGAATTCATGCGTCTGGATAAGACTGTCAATAGCAGGTACTCTAAAACCATCAGTCAAAGCTTCATTCAAACACACCTCATGATGACCATACTGGTTGAGTTCAGCTTGAGTAGAAGCTACTATACCTTCTATCTTAGTCTCACGAGGATTCATCGGCAAGGTACGTGTAGAGACATACTTCATCGCACCTATCCAATCCATACCGACATTAGGCACTTTCAGCAATGCTAACTGTCTGGCTACTTCCACACGCTCAACGAAAGTAAACTCTTTACTGAGCTTATCTACAGTCTGGTAAAAGAGGGACTTCCAGTCATCCCAGGCTTTTACTGTTTTGTTGATCTCTTTAGCTGCTTCTTCTAACTTAGGCATGACTTCTTTTAACAAATTAGCAGCTACCGAACCATTCAGGATAGAAGGCATCGGATAGATAGATGGTTTCAGTGAAGCACCGAATGCTTGTTCGCCTTTTACACGATAGAAGTAAGAGAGCTTAGGACCGAATAACCAACCAAACAGTTTAGACAAACGAGGATCATCTACTGCCTTATTAGACACTTTCTGCTCTAACAAGAATAAGTGCTCATTCTTAACGTCATGCTTCGGCATCTTACCTGTAAAACCAGCTAATTTCTCCTCTGTAAAGTGTGCATTCCAATCACCTTCAGGTATGGATACAGACTCTAATGCAATATCAGTAGCAGGATAGATATCCGGAGCAATCGCATGATAGAGTTCATCCTGATCAGGCTGATAACCATCATCATCACCGGCTAATGATAACTCTACCTTTTCACCGATAACCACATTAGCATCCTGGTTAACATTATCAGGACGAGTCATCTGTACCTCGAATGACTCCAATGCCAACTTACCATTATCTAAGCGATAGCAAGGCACGAAGTCTTCCTTAGAAGTCTCAGTATCCTTAGGCGGTGTATCCCAACCTTCTTCCTGACCATCGCTGTCTTTACCGTCTACTTCGCCTTCAGCATCTTTTTCTGTATCTTCAGAGCCTTCTTCCGAAGTTTCTCCAGTCTCTTCTGTGTCTTGATCTCCTTCTGTAGTGTCCTCATCTCCATCAGACACTTCACCAGAGTCATCTGTATCCTCATCGTCTTTGATTCCTTTAGCTTCCTTGATTTGATCACCACGTGTTTTGACTAACTCGGCAGTTTCTTTGTCATCGGTAATATTGTCTACAGACAGAGAAGCTTCTTTGTCTCTTTCAAGACGTGCTTCTTTAGCTTCATCTGTTTCACCTTCACCAGCAGTATCCTGAGTATCCTGATCAGCATCCGATTCATCTGTCTGTACTGTATCTTCACTCTTCAGTTTAGTCTCTACTACTTTACCATCGTTAACGAATGGGTTGCCTCGTTTAAAGAACTTATCCATTAAAGGATCTGTCTTCTCTTTAAAGTCTTCATCACTCATGTCACCCAGAGGTGCTTTCATGTAGACTTCTTCAGCCTTCAGTGGAAACTCACCACCTTTGTCATCAGGAGACTTCACTTCTATTTCAGCTCTTACCCATGGGAAATAACCACCATTACCATCCGGTACGGCATCCACTTCCCATTTGTAGTCTGTACCCTTAATCGGGAACGTATAGCGGTGTTTGAGCATACTCAGGTTAGAGAGCACTTTGATTTGGGTAAAGTTCTCTTCAGTAGTAGGAATAGTCACCTCTACCTTACCGTCTTTAACGACATTCTTAGTTGTCATCTCGTAGCGTGTATTACCACTTCTATCGGTAATCTTACGCACACGGATCTGACCTTCACCCGCATTCGCTTCAGTTTTATCGACAGAAACAATGTATTGCTCCTGTACTTCAGCATGAGTGGCTGATTTGAGTTGTTCGAAGTTCAATAGACGAGCAAAGATCGTGTGCTCGATCTCACGTACTGCTTTGCCTTCATTCTGTATTTCACTCAGTGTGGACTGTACCTCTTGATCGGCTAAGTCTTCCTTATCCTCACGAGACAAATCCACGTCGAATAGATTAAACGACATGTTGTATCATCCTTCTTAGTTAAGATACACTAGGCCTTTATTAGACCTAGCGTACCAAGGTTTATTAAATAAAGTAATCTCTTAGTCTGGTACCTGTGGTGTACCGGTGACGAACATCTCGGTGAACTTGTTCACCAAGTCCATGAACATGCGGATGAATTCATTGCTGTCAATGTCATTGCGGATCACACCCGCAGTCACGACACCACCGATGATCGCCACGAATAAGAACAAGACCGTATAGCCGCCCCACTGTAAGAAACGGATACGCCATCTTTTGGTCTCTTGTTCGTAATCGAATACCTCGTGCAGTTTACCACTGTAGAGTAAGAAGATATAAGCCATCTCGATTTGTTCGACGAACTTCATCTTCTTGATGGCTTCCTTGATCTCGTATCCTGTACTCTCAGGTGTGATTTCAGGATAGAAACTACTCTTATCGCTGTACTTCTTATACGTGGTTAGAAGCTTAGTAATACCTTCTTCTTTCTCACGTTTGTTCTTGACGACGAAATCATCCGGTATCTGTTCTAATGCACGATCGACAAAATGGATATCGGCTATCGCTAATGGAGAAAGATACTTCGTATTAGCATGTGCTTCTAGAGGAGACATCTCTTCAGCGTTAAACTCTTGAGTCGTGTCTGACTGTGTCTCCACTTCATTCACTGCATCTACAGCCTCTTCTACTGCATCCATGACTAGAGCGGATTGTATCTCACTGACTGTGTCTTCATCCACCATCACGATCTCACTTTCAGTATCATCCCTATCTGGTATTTGATCTCGTCTAACGACTCTATCTTGTATTTGATCTCGTCTGATGATCTTATTGCGTCTATTTTTAATGGTCATGATCCCTCCTGATCGGTGGTGCTGGCGACCATATAAGGGGAGTCTCGATGATGCCTGAAGCCTCTAACGCTTCCACACGCTTACGCTCTTCATTTAGAGACTCCCAATAGTCATCCGTAAGATAAGAAGGTTTCTTACCACGGATGATACTGATCAGCTTGTGGTTAGCTTCTAAGCTATTATAATCGCGATTCAATAAGCGATTAACATCGTTTTTCAGATACTGGACAGTCAATGTCCGCTCCAATAAACCAAATCCCAATAACAGCACCAACAACACGATCGTGTAATGTGTTAATATATCCCGATACCTTTTGTATTCGTATCGTAAGTATCGGATGATGGTTTCTATTTTCCTCATGTTTTCTGCTCCAACTTAAAGTGTTTCAAGTAGGCATGATACCCTATCGCTAATGCATCTACGGCATGCTCATCCAGACTATTGAACTCCACATCCAGTTTGAATACATCCAGCATCTTCTTAACATGTTTTTGTACTTCATCCTTGCCATTCTTCTTCGCACCTACAGCCATCTTGGCTTCCTTAGGTGCGACACGAATGAACCCTACCCTATCGTTATAATCCCATACAGCCATCTGGATCATGTAGACACATTCTACTAATACTCCGTAGGCATTGGGCATCCTTGGGTTATAAAACGGAGATTCACATGCACACATCATCGGCCTATGCTGATTCAGTGCATCTGCTATTTCACACCGCATCGCATGAAGCCTAGCGAAACGATCACCCATCTTCTTGGATAGCTCTTTAGAGTAGAACTTACTCTTATTAGCCGTGATCGTGTACGCATGTGTGGATACGATACTACCATCCGTACTGTCTATCGTATACAAAGCCACGCCCAGATTCGATGAACCTGGGTCGATGGCCATGAGGGTTAAGTGACTCATCCCTTACTCTTGAGTCACGTTCATGATCGGCTCGTTGATACCGATGTTGAACATACGGGTGAATCCACCATTGGAACTGCCGATCATCTGCATGACAGATGCAATGTGTGCGATCTGTGCGATCAATACTTCGTTAAACTGTACATTGCCACTCGGTGTAGCGACTTCTGCTATCTTGTCGATACCGGATACCAAACCGATCTCACTGATGAATGCTTTCTCAGGTGCACCATGCAGGATGTTAAACACATTCATCAGTTCATGTGCATCCTCTTCAGTGATCTCTACACGTACAGGTGCCAATGTACGAGCATAAGTAGCTTTTAATACATTCTCTTCCAGTACAGTTAACTCCTTAGGCTGTGGTGACAAATCAGCCGCTTGAGGATTGAACTCACGCTCAGTCTTAGTCTTATCGGCATTAGTCGTAATCAACTTAGTCTCTACATTGACATTATTCAGATTCAGGCGTTTAAGATAATAGGCGTAATACTCGACACCTTTAAAAGACTCACGTCTACGTAAACCATAACGAGCACGCTCAGTAGGCGTTAAGTCGTTATTCAGTTCACGCATGACAAAGGGCATGATCTTAAACAGACCAGTCTTATCAGCAGTGTGTTGATAGAACTTAGGAAAAGGTAAAGTAGATGTGTTGTTATCGCAGTTTTGCCAATCCACACCACCCATGCCGATACAGAAGTAACCGACAGTCGGGATCTCTGTACTCGGTGGTGTAACATTAGCGAGGATCTTCAAGTGTTGATTCAGTGTGGTGTTGGCACGCACGATCATCGGCAACCCCAATTCACGACGTACTTGGTTTTCATTACCGACGATGGTGCGGATGGACTCAAAAGTCGTCCTTAAGTTAGGGATAACGGGTTTAGTCATGTTAATCTATCCTTCTTTTCGATATACGTATAAAGTAAAAAAAAAGAGCTACCTGTCTAGATCAGGCAGTCATCATAGCGATCAGCACTACCTTAAGCCTGATAAGCCTAAGGTAGTGTGTCTTCATGTTTAAGTTAGTAATGCTTATTTCTTCTTGGGCGTAGGATATTGCAACTGATCTTTCGATCCTTTGGTCTTCGCCCATTCCAATGGCTCTCTTGGTTTCTCTCTGTTCAAAGGACGCTCTTCCCATGAGGTATCCGAACCGAATGTAGAAGCCATACCGAACAATATCGGTAATGGTGTCTCTAAGTAACTTCTAATACCAGGTATATTCGGTAAGCCCATTGGGTTCTTCACACCTTCTAGGTCATCTCCATCAACATAGCAAGCCACCATACTGCGTGTTACCTTACCATCATTTAGTACGATAGCATTCTTCACTTTCAGATCTCTAACCGATACGTCATGGAATCCTTCGATTAAAGTAGCGGTACTGTCTACAGACTGTATCTTCACGATACCACTGTCTATGCCTCTGTCTTTACTACGAGCAGATCCACCAGCACCAATGATACCTAATGCCATCAGCCTATCAGCAGGGATAGTACCACCTGCTACAGTCTTACCTTTATCCAAACGTAATGACCTCATCCTCGTGGCTTTAATCGGTAGTTCGTTAATATCCCGTATAAACTGCACACTGTAGCTACTGAGTTGTTCCATCAAGCCTATCATGGCCTTCTGTATATTCACCAAAGTCTGTGCTTCATGCCTACCGATACCAGTAGCTTCTTTCCAAATATCATTCGCCAGATGTAACCAATGCTCACGCCTAAAGTCACGATAGTTAAACGCGATACTTGTTGCAAACGCATCGAATGTCTTAATACTATCCGTCCTAAAGGATACACACCTAACCGTAAACATGCGATAGACCATCGTGTACTTATACGTAGTCGCATCCATGTCTTCATCTTGCTTACTGATGTCTAACCACTTATTGATCTTTTCGTACCATTCTTTGGCTTGATTATAGAAGTCGATATTGCTATTCGTACGCACGATAGGCTTATACTCATCCAAAAGCATATCTACGAATCGCTCATGTACCAAGGTATTGTCCGGTATCCATTTGCGTATATAGGCACTCGTAGGCTTTTTACTGCGTATACCTAAACCTACAGTATAGTCAGGGATACAATCCGTATCTATCTGGTAATACTTTAAAGTAGCCATGGTGTACAGCAGTAAAGCATTCTTACCATTCAGTTGAACGAGTTCACCTGTAATCGGGTGACGTATATTCACGTAAGACTTATAAAGTCCCTTATAGACCATCTCTATCCAGAAGTCTAACAATACATTAGGTAGAGTGACTTCTTCACTATCCGTTAAGTCTATCGCCTTACTCTCTAATACTTTAGTCTTCAAGTCACTGCTAAGACTATACGCTACTTTATCAGCAGCTTCTACATTGATCTCTTTTCTGGCTTTCTTATTGTAAGGTGCTAATGGCTCTTCCTTATCTAATAATTGTTCCAGTGAGAGTACATCAGACTCGTCTACTGTTTCCAGGCCATTTAAAGAGACTTTCTCAAAGCGAGCGAATGCTTTAACATCCTCTAGGATATTCGAGTATACCTGTTCTAAGTTATACTCCGATATCGGTAAGTTACGTAAAGTCATCACGTGCTCGATTAACCATCTTTGCGTGTGTCTCTGACCGATATACCTTTCCACCCATCTGATGTTCTTATAGAGCTTAATCGCCTGCTTAATCGTCAAGTGTTCTAAATAGAAATCCAGGAAACCATGAGACGCTAGAAAACGCCTATAGTGATAAGAATGCGCTTCATTCGTTAAACACATCTCCAAACGGATACGCATCAGTGCTTCTACCAATTTCTGGTACAACACACCCATGTAGATGGCATTGTATTGCTTATTGTCAATGTTGTACTGTTTCTGATACCATCTGTCCCATATCGCATAAACAGACTCTTGTAGCCTATCTATTAGCGAATATTCATTTGTCTCGACGTAAGACTTGTCGTAGGCTAATATCGTACCATCTTTAGCATTGATGGCCTTATCCTTATCGCATGGATACAAGATACCGCGTATCAGCAACTCCTTAGTCGGATGCTTCTCTATTAACTCTTTATAGTTACGTGTACCGTAGCTGTATTCTATCCTAGTGTTCTTGTGCTCACGCAGATTCTCTTTATTAAAGATGATCTCTTCTGCCGTATCGACACTGATGATGCGTATCGGAGTATCCGTCTCGTGATATTCACCGGCTAAATGACAGTAATATATCCATGATGTTTTATCCTGGCTATCAGGCATCCTGCCACGACGGCGGATGACCAACTCGTTCATGTCAGAAGCAGCCTTCTCTGATTTTATCGCCATCGTGCCGATCAGTGCGATCGTCTTATCCAAATAGACACGATAATGATAGTCGAAATCTTGTAACATATTCCAACATCCTTTTTTACTATTAGTAATTCTATTTTCAGTATACCATTTTACTAGAGCTTATCAGCCTAGTATAGTTAACCATTTAGAGGGAGTGATTATGGCTAAAAATAATCCTTTGCTGTCTTCCTTAAACAAATACCTAACTGATCGTACGGTAAAGTTTAGCGAAGACGATATCCGTGCCAACCCGATGGGCTATTCTCTATTGGCTAAGTTAACCCGTAATCCCAGTCACGAGGCATTCGATAATGAAGGTAACTTAACCGATACCAGACCGTCCTTAGACTTTCTGTTGGGTATTAGTTCCCAGAAAGCACAAGACATAGACGACAATGAAGCCATCATGCAGCTTCTGCCTGACTTAGAACGTGCAGCACTGCTCTTGATCAGCTACATTATTAGTCCGAATAATCTAAAGTCTGCTAAGATGCAGTACAAGTTACCCGACTCTATATTCCCCCAAACGGTGAGTTCACAAATGGTCGAGGTGATGCAGGACTACTTAGAGAAAGACTACCGCCTATCTGACCGTGTGTATAACATCCTCTACGATGTATTGTTCACGAAAGGATCACATCCGATAGCCGTAATACCGGAAGCATCACTGGATGAAATCATCAATCCAGTAGAAATGAATAAGGAGTCTTTTAACCCGACGCTTTCTTTAGAAGAGATCAATAAGAGCCTCTATAGCCATTACAGACCATCCAGAGGATACATCCAACCTAAGAGTGTTAATCCACTAACACTGAATACAGAGTCCTATAATGGCTTAGAAGTATCCCATGGTTCGGATGTCATCGTTAAGTCAACCAAGAGAGCACCTGATGTCTCTTATACTGCTCGTGTCGATACACGTCTCTCTATCGAGAGCAACTATACCTACGAGTTCCCATCTGAACTCGCACGTGAAGGTGTAGAAACAGTATACGATTTAGAGATTAAAGGGACGAATAGCCTAATAGAGTTAACCGATGATATTGCCTTGGTAACAGAGCACCACAATAAGCAAGAGATATTGCATAAACGCAATCAAGAGAGAATGGGATTCAGTACCGAGTCTATTAATCCCAATACGACAGATAGAGCGATTATCGAGAACATCTTCAAGTCCATCGATCAAGTTAACCGTAATAAAACACGGGATGGTATTGCGTATATCAAGACGAATGAGCAAACCTATCGTCAGTCTGTGTCTGAACCCATCATCGTCTCGTATCCTGCTGAAGCCGTGATACCCATTTACACACCAGGCAATCCGTCTCAGCACAGTGGATACTTAGTCCTACACGATGAAGAAGGCGCACCACTCTCGAAGATCAAACCGGTCAATTACTATCGTGAACTCTCCAGTCGCTATAACTTCCAGAACAACGGACAAGGCATGGCTTCATCCTTGATCCAACAAGGCAGACAAATGTTCGAAGGTTATAACGATCAGATAGACGAAGCCCGTCAGATCGAGATATTATCCCGTATCCATGGTAATGCCATCATCCGTGAGATCACCAATCGACTACGTCAAGGTGAATTAGGTAAAGAACTGGATATAGGCGATGCCAATGAAGCATTCCGCATCATGTTCTATCGTGCACTAAAAGGACAGCGTACACGCATCCTTTACATGCCTAAAGAAGTGATGACTTACATCGCCATCAAGCACGATACCAAAGGCATGGGTGTGTCACTAATCGATAACATGAAGGTTCTCCTCTCTCTAAAGATACAGTTCATGTTAGCCCGTATCCGTACAGGAGTCATGAACTCCGTACCAGAGACAGTCGGTACGATCAAGATAGACGATAAAGATCCCGATCCTAAGAAGACGATTAAGATTGGTTCAGCATTGATGCTACAGTCACGACAGTTTGCCGGTGTGATGCCAGGCCTATCGAATGTGCAGTCTATTGAAGATACGCTTAATAGAGCCAATATCCGCATCAACATCGACAGTGATAATCCACGTGTTCCGAATATCGGGCATGACATTACCCGTAATACTGCCGATATACCACAACCAGACAGTGAGACAGGCGATATGCTAGACAGGATGGTATTGAGTGGATTCTATCTACCACCTGAGATGATCGATAACTCTTTTGGTATTGATTTCTCACGTCAAGTCTATCAGCAGAACTTCTTAGTCAGTTTAGTCTCTAACCAATTACAGTCTAACTTGAATCCTCAATTCACTCAGTTTGGTCGTAAAGCGATTAACTCATCGCCTAATGTTAGACAGAACCTAACTAAGATCATCACGGCTAACCTTAAGGATATCTTAGAGACTGTAGAAGCTGCTTCAGGTGAGAAAGTAGAGTATCAAGGCTTATCCGAAGATTCATTACGCACCATCGTTGCCTATTTAGTTAATAAGGCAGTCGAGACAGTAGAAGTCATCTTACCTGAACCGTTAACAGAAGACGATGAAGCAGCGAATGAACGTATCTCTAAACTGGAAACCCGTATCGATAAGGTACTGGAATACATGATCTCTCCGGATATTTTACCACCTGATGTAGTGGGTGATAAAGCCAATAGCTTACTAGATAGCTATCGCAATATCCTAAAAGCAGACATCATGCGTTCTTACTTCGTCAATGACGGATATGGTCAAGAAGTACTTGGATACTTCGCTGTAGGTGATGATGGTAAACAAACCTTCGAAGCCAATAAGCAGATCCGTGATAATGCCATCATGGTGACTAAAGCACTGGCTGAGTTCTTTAAAGAAGGTAAGCATATTGCCGATACGACTGAAGCCGTACTCGATACGAATGAAGTAGAAGCAGGTGAAGGTGGTGGATCTAGCTACAGTAGCGATAATGATACCAGCAGTGACGACACCGGTGGTGATGATGGATTCGGAGGAGAAGGTGACTTCGACTTCAGCGGTGGAGATGAAACCGGATGGGATGTACCAGGTGGTGAAGGTGATTCCATGGACGGTGAGTCAGACCAATCTTAATTGATAGATAGACTAAAAAAGAAGGGAGATCCCTTCTATACGTGTGTTTAGATGTTATCTAAATACGAGTAAAAGAAACATCATACCCCCATACACCCTCCCCTACCATTACGGCAGGGGAGGGTGTATATACGGGGATATGGAAAATAGGCTAATGGAGTGTGTGTAATTTTTTGTATGTTATTAAAAACAATTACTAAAACATTTTGTTAAGTGTTAAAGATTAACAGTATAATAATAGCTTAAACATAATTGAAATTCCTTTTCTTAACTAGGGTTGAAAAATAGTCATGTGTTTTAACTTAAATACTGCTGTATACTAAGCACAGTGGCTTAGTCTACTGGGCTTAAGTCATCAACAACGTCTATTAGCTCTTTGATTTCACTATTGGGTATATCCCAGTCTTCCATATCGGTAAACTATCGATAGTCGCACTATACTCATCGCACACAAGATTTCGTGCTCTACCTATATCTACCTATACTTCTAACCGTATACGCCCTCTAGCATCCTCTATAAGCCTCTAATCGCTATCTATAGCTTAACCATACTTTAACTCACCTGCCTACGGCATAAGAGCCATGCGCTACAGATACCTTATCCTCTATCCTACGGACATCAGACATCAGTACCCATAGCGCATGAGTAAGTCAAGAGACACATGTTTAATCCTGATACGCTAAGCATATCAGGCTTAGGGTATAAAACATTGAATACGTCAATACTACAAACTTAAATGTATCTTACCATGTATACTCCTTCATCGCCTTCTACTGCAAATACTTCGACGACTACACCATCAATCGTGATGATGTAGAATGGAATATACCATGCGCGATCTGCTTTAGCTTCCGCACACTGGATGATACTGTAAACTTCATCAAGACCGGAGTCTTTGTTAATAAACCTCCATGGGTTAGTAGGCGACAATGTATCATTGGACAGATCCATCCAATGCATGTCCGCCATGGTTTGATTAATCACATACGCATGAGTAATACTACCCAGCGAGATGAACTTAGACTTCGCTTCATCGCTCATGTCACCGAAGTGGATATTGCCAATAACATTACGCAAGATACTCAACCACAAATCGTTAAAACGTTCTACATCCGAGATGGGGATGTATCCACGTCTCACCACTTCATCGTGTTCTTTCAGTGCTTCTGTTACTTCAACATCTTTAATACCGAACATCGTCAAGAGCATGTTATAGCCATTGTCTATCTTGTCAGTCAGACGTTTCATGAACAAATGACTACCTGGCACCTTAGCCATCTTATCTACCAACTCACGCATCTCATGTACAGTCGTTACCTTACGGGATGCTTGGCGATACTCGTCGATGTTGCTGTAGGTATACACCATATCCGGCACGGTTACTTCACCGTAGGCAATCACGGCTTCTGGTGCTTGAGACAGCTTCTCGTTGATCATGCTGTCGCGCAAACTACTGATGTTGTCCATGACCACAGGCTCTAACTCTACCACATTGATGCTGGGCACAGCTTCACCATTAGCCACTAACTTCAGTCGTTGCTGTTCACGCTCTTCTTCACTTAGTGACAAATCCACCAATGCTTGGGCAGTGTCTACCTTATTAGTAGACTCAATATCCGCATACGGGTTCACGATGCGATGCTCATCCCGTGGGATACGATGGGCGTTAATATCCATATCAGCGTCCTCCTTACGCTTTACTTTCATTTCGATCAGTCCATCTTCATCTACCACCAGATAAGCGATAGAGTTCTTACTGCTGTAAACATACGGCCGGCCTTTGAACACGTTCTGGGCAATGACAAAATAATCGTCTTCTTCCTTACCATCGAACTTGAACTTAACCATACCGGTTTTGGTTTCTTTATCCCAAGTAATGTCCAGCATGTCGATCGGATAGACACCATGCGGCAATGTAGCCATACGTTGTTCCTTGAATGTTTCAGGATCACGTACAGGATGCGTCGCACCTTGATGTGCTATCGCAAACTCATCGTCATCCACAGGCTGAGTCCAGTTCACGTTAAAAGCCGGTACTTCTGTTTTATCTCCACCAAAGAGATTGGCTTCTTCACGTTTCAGCATGTTCTCGTGCTGTTTCTCACTGGCTACTACCGCTTGAGCATACTCACGTTTCTCAGCGACAGATGCATCTTCGCTATCGACGATAACACACTTACGATTACGGCGTTCTACAGCGATGCCTTCGTAGCGTGCCTTATCACGTTGGCGATCGAAGAATATCTTCTTCACTACTTCATCGTCTTCCTCTTCTACACGTTGAGGTTGATCAATGTCGTACGATTCACTAACGTCATCATCGTCGAAATCGCTTTCGAACAAATAGTCAGTGTCTACTGGCTCAGGTTCAGGTTCACGTACTTCAACTGGTTTGCTATAACGTGGACGAACAGTCTCTTGTACTACCTCCTTTTCTGTTTCCTTCTCTTCCTGTTCGTTACCAGCCTTATTGGCAGCCATGGCTTCTTCTATCATGCGGGCCAACTCAAGACCTTCTTGCTCGTAATAGTTACCACCAGACCGATAAGTATTGCGGCTTTCAGCTTGCCGCTGTTGCTCTTGGTATACTTCAGAGCGGTGATCGGCATCACGATAGCGACGTTGAGGTTCCTGTGGTGGACGGCTACTAAACATCGAGCCACCTACTGGTTCAGTTGCACCAACTTCATCACCACGATAGCCATTACGATAACCATAGCTGCCCTGTACTTGCTGACGACCATAGCGATCACCGTAACGATCATTACCGTAGCGGTTATCAGTATAGCGATCGTTATAACCACCATAGCTGCTACCACGTTCCATGCGTGACCAACCATCCTGGATGATGCGATAGGTTTCGTCGATTTCAGCAGCCAGATCACGACCGACCATGATAAGATCATCGATGCGGTCATTCGGCACAGGGCCATTGTAGATACGCTGATCGTACATGAAGCCGATATAGCGATCCAGATAGTTGTCGCAGATATCGAAGATGGCACGCTCATGCGGTTGCAGACGACGCTCTTGCAAGTCACGCTCAATTACCGCCATGATGATGTCGAACAAATCGCCACTGGCTTGTTTATTGCGCGCCAGAAACGCAGCCACATCTGACCGGAAACGACTGCATTGCACACGACCATTAGCCGTATCTACAATGAGTCTCTCTAAAATAGTACCCACCATGCGATCGTAAGGGATCGCTAAGGCGTACTGGGGAAAAGACCTTAAAGGTATAAGTCTCATTTTAACGCTCCTTATTTACGTTAGGATTACATCCTAGACATTACGTCCAGTCTGTACAAGGTGAAAAATAGACATCATGTCACCGATAGAGTAACTCCCTAACGTGATCCATGATGGGTTTAAGTTCAGGATTCTCCGATACCGTGTACTCATCGTCCATGTAGATATACGGGTTCATCCTGGATTGACCAGAAGGATCTGTCTTCGTCATGTCTTTAGCGGCCCCAGTCGTCAAGAGACTGTCGGAGAGCTTATTGACCACGTCGTTAACAGCAGCAGGGCCTGATCGTGTCCTCTGCTTATCACTGCGCTCCTGCGGCACCATGATGCGTCCTGGTTTCAATAGAGGCAAATCAGTCGGATCACTCAAGATCATGATCTCCCTGTGTTCGCGTATGTCCATGAACGTCTCAGTGCGTATGGTACGCAATACATCTGCGATTTCACGCTCCTTAATCGGCGTATCCGGATTCTCTTTCTGTTTCAGTTTAAGATTACCCAGGCCAAAGTAAGCGTAGTTAATGGCTTTGGTGATGTTGAACAACAAGAACTGTAAGACTTGTAACTGCTTGCCATACAGCGTGTTGATGCTCGTATCGTTCGATACACTAGCCACCATGTCGTTAAAGTTATCGATAATAAACACAAACGCATCGTTGATCGACTTGATGTGGTCTAAACCAATACGTTTAAAATCAGACATGACCATATCGTCGATATAGCCACGGATACTGATCATGTGTTTCTCCACCATGCTACGAGAGGCAGCCGCTAGTTCACCTGGATTGCTGATCAAATCACCCAAGATGGATTTCCATGCTTCCGGACTATTAGCCAATTCAGGAGACATCCTTTTCTCACTGCTAAAGTGATCCTGAATATAGACCAATGTCGCCAATACAGACTTAGCCGATGGCAAAGTTTCCCATGCCTCACGCTTGATCACGTAACACCATCTGTTCGGATAATAGTCCCGATACCGATAGGTATAAGTCGGTTTGTTACCCGTAGACTCTAATATCACGTACTGATCTTGCGGATACTGAGTATCCCGTATAGCGGTTAAGTCATCTGCATGCATCATCTTGACATCACCTGGCTTAAAGCCAAATCTAGCCAACATGCCATCCAAGCCATATTCGCAACAAAGGTAATGCACCATAGTGGTGGCCATCTTGATCATCGGACTTTCGATCTTCTTGTTGTGGATCTTACTGTAGATGATCGGGAAACAATGCACCTGACCATCCACGACAACTTTAATATTCGTCAATCGTCTAAACCACAACTTGATCTTAATCAGCTTTAAGAATACACGATCTGGTTTTACCGTAATGATGCCATCAGCCATGACTGGTGATACCATGTACTTCACGCCATTTAAGTACATGAATCCATGCTTACGGATAAACGGAAGATAGATGTAGTGGGCTAACTCTTTACCATCGAACTTGAATAAGAACTTATAAAGCCTTAAATCAGACCGATTGATGTCATGCCGTCTGGGTGAACGATCACCGTTATTACGGGTCATGTACTTATAGCCCTCTATCGGTGTGGCTGCACGAAAACCCAAGTACTGCAAACCATCTGGGAAACTCGTGCTGTTTACCCTGAATAAATTATCGATGTATAGCGGAATCCTTCCGTTATCGTGGTAAGCTAACCCAAACCCAATACGATCGTCGATCTTAGGTGTGTGGCTTTTCACCATTTGAACAAACTTAGGATTCATCTTGGTATACTCCTTTTTACACTGTTGAACACGAAGAAATATCACCCTAAGGTGACGTTAGTAGAAGTGTTACCCTAAGGTAACGCTAATAGAATAGTATATACCTCTAATTTTTAACATGCTGGATAAACACGACAGCATACCGCTAGGTACGTTCGAACGAAGTCTTTAGACGTAGGTGAGAACATAGAGCTTTATACCAGTTACTGCAATGTATACAGTAACTGGTCGTGTCTTAGAGAGTATATTTATTCGTAACATGCACGTCTGTATGCATTGGTGAGTCATTGCCTTATCTGTCTGTTAATTAGACTTGCTGTTTATCGTGTGCGATTTAAGATAAACAGTAGTATCTAGGTAGCTAGTAACGGATAAAGTAATACTCGATATCGATGCTAGTCGAACCAGCCAGCAGCCCAAGCACAGAGACCACCGACAGCGGCTAAACCTAAGCCGACTAATATCAGTGGTGTGCTTGATGCTGCTGCTATACCTGTTCCGACAGCCGTACCGACAGCAGCGCCCGCTTTAACCAAAGTACCAAGACCTAAGCCGACGCTAGTGGCTGTAGAGCCAGCAGCAGCGGCACTTAATCCTGATACAGCGGCAGTAGTGGCAGCTTTAGCCGACATGTACTTGACAGCCAGTGTGCCTAAACCTACAAAACCAGTAAGCAGTGTGCCGACACCTACTATCATGTTAGACATGGCACTTAGCTTTTCAGAACTAGCCTTGGCATCGGCATCACGAACTTTACGGTCGTGCTCCAGATCCGCTATTTTGGCTTTGTATTTGGCTTCTTTCTCTTTTTGTTTAACTTCCCTCTTTTTGGATATACGCACGAGTTTTTCGAGTTTGAGTTCGGCCTGTCTGTTTTTGGCTGTTTGGGCCTCAGTCTCTTTAAATACAACGTAAGCTTTGGCATCTTCTTCAGAACGATAGAAGCCATATTCGCTTAGTTTATCGAAATCATGAAGATCAAGCCTTATCTGGATTAACTCACCCACATTCTCAGAGTCTTGCAATATATAGACTCCATCTTGTAGGTTTCGTACGCCTTCGTGAAGCTCTTTTCCATTACGGTCGATAAGTGATTTAACTTCGACTACAGATGGTTCATTACCGACTACCATTCTCCTGTATAGAACCTGAATATTCTTATCTCTAGAGATTAAGACACCAGTGGTGACCTTGTATAGGGAAGCCATGTGCCAATTCATCGCCAGATTTGAGATATTTAAGTTATTAACATCACTCGTACCATGCTGTTGTATAACCGCTATACGGGCGAGGTTATCGTATACATGGGGATGGATAACCGGTACTGGAGTGCCGTATCTTCTACCATTGGTTTCCTTATCGTCACGCTTATAGAGCGTATTGATTAAGACATCCAATTCAGTATCGTACAAAGCCTTATTAGCATTTCTTGCCTTACGCAGATTTTCTTCACTGATGAAATAAGCAACAGTCAATCCGTATACTACAGCATGACTATAAGGCTTAGCATAAACACCATGCTTTTCTTCGAACACAGGTTCTTTATCTCTCGTAGAGATAGCGACACGACTGTCGTCAATGACACTGATGGGTATACCCATTTCAGTCAAGGCCTTCAGCAACTCTTCAGTATCACCAAACGAATGTTTTATATCGTCAACAGTGATTCTCAAACCAGCATTATAGACATCACTATTCTCTTTATCCTTAATAGTTTGGTCTATCTTATCCAATATCCCTAACATCTTCAGATTCTCGTACAGTGATTCCAGACCACCTTGTATCGTACGCATACACCAAAGCCCTTTCTTACTACCGATGATATCGCCACTGTGTGGGAAGCTTTCACTAGCCAGAAAGTCATTATCCATCAGTGTTTCAACCAAACCGTCTACAACGTTCGGTAACACGATCTTACTGGTACCATCACGCGACATAAGAGAAACACCAATATTAGAGGTGTTATACCACACTGTCCCGTCACACGGCCTGAAGTCTTCATCAGCAGGACTTAAGGATAAGTAATAACTTTCACCACGCATTAGTTCTCGCCCTATCCGGTCTTTAATGAGCATTTCATTTTTCTTCGATATACCTGCTGGAGCAATAACGCTGATGTGGTTATATTTCACCTTCTGAGTACTAAAGTCAGGTCTAAAGATTACACCTTTACCACCTTGTTCACCAACGAAGTAAGGATGGTCGTCATCCAGGTAGTCGTACATGTATTTGGGATCTAGTAAAGGACTAACGATACCAGGCGTACGTCTTTTAGCCCTACTGTTTTTATCTTCGAGAGACTTCGAATTATTAACACCTTTCTTATCACGATTAAGTGGCATGTTAGGTAAAGTGAATGCGCCTTCTCTCATTTTTTTCAGGGCGTCATCAGTGAAACGATACAAGTAGTCATGCACGTAGATGTAATTATTACAGCTATAGTGAAACGGCATCTGTTTAGCCCATGCGCTAGATAAAGCATGTTCATGTGGACTGTAACGTCTTAATTCTTCCAGAGAAGCATTCTCTTCAATGTGCTTGAAGAAATCAGCCATCTTTCCGTTTTCGTATAAGTAAGTCCACCCTTCACCTAAATCACTTTCAGCTTTACCGTATTTGAATAACACATCGCCTGGGTCATTCGACTCCCAATTAAGAGGATTGGCTTCTTCCGAATACGGTAATGGTATAGAGCTTTTGCGCTTGAAATCATTAGGATGAGCAAACTCTGGAGGTCTAGTGGACGGATTCAGTTTCTTCGTTATGTGGTTAGCTCTAGCGTCACCACAATTACCATGTATAGACTCGAGTCTATCGAGATTACCATTTACTTTTATAACCATGGTCATTTTCCTTTCTATATAGAAAAAAGCAGATATTAACATTGCTCTTAACTAAATAAGAACAACAAAACTAAACACCTATTGGTGTGCTACTTTAATAATATATATTCTAAAAAATGAGCATGTTGGCTTAGACCTACGAAACGTTCAAATAACAC
>ERZ773077.145-NODE-145-length-52395-cov-10.649102_pt1 | contig 52395 bp, 46 predicted proteins | sample MGYA00580612_ERZ773077 | MGnify/ENA primary metagenome ERZ773077 (study PRJEB29015, sample SAMEA2737971) | human oral metagenome | biome: human oral; feature: human-associated habitat; material: dental | place: China | collected 2021 ...
CGCCGACGGCCATGACGGTGAGCCACCAGGGCTCGGCAATGCGCGAGATATAAACGATGAGGATCAGTCCGAAGGATGCGTCCGCGAATCCATCGATCAGAGTAATGAGAAGAAGGGGAGTTTTGACGTATTGAGCTAGTTTTTTCATGTTTTCGTTTCGGTTCAACACCAGGGGTGTAAGACATCTATAGACTGTGCCCTGCCGCCTGCGCTTATTACGCTAGTAGTTCTACGCAATACTAATCTCAAACCCTTCTAGGGTTAATGAATTCAAAGTTATATTTTTCTTATGCGTGCAGATCGTCACTTCAATAAGATTACCCAGCGCGTCTCTTTGGCATTCCACACTGTGAATGACCCCTAAATCCTCATTGGTAATATGCATTAGCGTAAAAATATCGCCCTCTTCAATGTCGAAAAGACAAGTAATCTCATCGGCCAGTTCTACTTCTATATCTCCATCATTGGAGGAAAACACCGCGAAGCCGTCCTCCAGCTCGAAAAAGAGCCACCGGTACATGGGCTGATAAAACTGCTTTCCACCGGTGTTTTCCGTATACCCTGAGACAATAACTCCATGCACTGATTTTTGTAAAATATTTTTAAACATGGCTAGTGTAGAATCCTTTATTCATGAGTTATGTCTTCTCTATTTCGGGGCCACTATTAACTATTAATCCATTCCACCGCGTGCGCCAGTATTTCCTCTAGGTTATTGATGCCGCCGTAAGCAACAAAGTTATCGTTACATGATTTTACTGACAGCCAGTTGTCCCCGGAACGGTCAACGAAAATATTCATGCTTTTCTTATCGGTCTCTCCCGTAAGAGAGACCGTCCACCCCGGGTTATCTAAGGTATCAATTTCAACCCCGTACATGTGCTCCCATGTTCCGTCGCATTTTGATTGATACCAATGCTGTAAAAATTTTAATAAATCACCCATCGGCTTAGCCCTTTTATTATATTTATCTAAAGAAATACCAACTGCTAACTCGAATTTATGTAGTTATTGTATGAGACAGGTTCAGTGTAGCCCAAGAAAAACCGATAAACTAAGCAGAAGCCACCGCCTAAATACACACCAGCAGCACTTGGTACACCACCAGGCACATCCGCTACAGCTTAGTTTTTATACTAGTAAACTTCGCATCTCCCCAAGGAGCGCGCCTTGCTATATTCAGTACAAACATCTCCGTCTCCCCCCAAGGAGAGCCACGCCACTGCATATAGAAGCCCGCCTGTGAGGCGCTTACTGGGTAATGGCTGTGGCCGACCCGTGACCGAGCATTTTGTGCCCCTCCAGCATGGCGCGCTGAGACGGGTTTAGCCGTGCCAGCTGCTCGGCGGTTGAGTCCCAGAATGCCAGCACCGTAAAAGCACGCACACAGTCGGTGCCGTTGACGGGGTTAAGGATCTTATACCCCACCCGCACCGAGGCGGCTGTAATCTTCTCAATGCGCACCCGCACCGGTATGTTCTCACCGGTATACGGCAGCGGCGCCACGTAGCGGATACCGTGCTCAGCGATGAGCGCCTGCACCCCGTCGGCCATGGTCTCAAACAGCGGGATAGGCGGTGCGGGCAGGTTTTTCGGTTTCTGCCCGGACGATGGTGGCGGGCCGAATAGGGCGATACGTGCCTCTTCCATAATGGACAGGATGGCCACGTTATTTACGTGGCCGTAGGCGTCCATATCTCCCCAGCGTGGGGGCACGTATACGGTGATTTCACGGTCGGTGCGGTCTGTGGTTGTTTTGTTCGTGTTTTCTTTGTTCATAGTTCAACTGTACAGCGCGGGTGTGGGAAGCGCTAAAGGCTCAGCGGCGCCTTAATCCCGCAGGCGGTGTTCAGAAGAGGCACGCACGCTAATTGTGTTCTAACCATAACCATATACGGTGTAAATACACGGCATACCGCACATAAAATTGCTAAAGCTTATAGTCAAGGTTTTATATTTACTAAAATACTGCTCCCCGAAGGCTTCAATGCCTTCGGGGAGCAGACAACACACAGACATTTGAACGCATACAAGATCATACGGTTCACTAAATACTATATCTCTGCGGCCTCGGTAAAACCTCATTTTCGCGGGAATATTACATAAAATTCTGAAAATAATTACCACGGGTCGCCAACCCCCGCACGCTCCTGTGCCAAGGTACGCGCATGGGGCACAGTTCTGGTGATGCAGCGGCGCGGGAATGTGCATACAATAACCGCAACCGTGCCGGGGACGGGTAGACTGCCCGTTGTTCGGGCGCCTGGTTTCCTGTGCTCTAGTGCCCAGCCTCAGCGGAGGTTTTAAGGGCCTCAGCTTCCTCGTCAAGGGCCGCAGTGTGCTCGGCGGAAGCCTGCTGCGCCTGGGTGAACGCGTCCTCATCCACGGTGAGCGTGTGCTTGACCCGCGCGAAGTACACAATCGTCAGAACCAGGAAGTACCCCACGCCCACAATCGCGGGGACAAGCGAGCCGCGCACCATGAACAGGGCAACCCACACGGTGAAAAGCACCATGATGCCCGCGCCCGCCGTAACGCGCCCGCCCCACAGGCGGAATGCTGAGCTTTTGCCCTCAACCCGCCGGTACACAATGTACGCGAGCAGAATCAGCACCCACACGGTGAGCGCACACACCATAATCAGGAAGATCATGGAAAGGAACGCCTCTTGCGGGCTGAACAGCGCCAGCAGAATAGCGATAACAACGCCGCTGGTGGAAACCCATACGGCACGCGAAGGCACCCCGGAGGCGTTCACCGCAGCCAATGCACGGGGCGCCATACGGTCGGTTGCCAGCGAGTGCATCAGGCGGGCACCGGCATACAGGTTAGCGTTTGCCGAGGACAGCGCCGCAATGAGCACCACAAAGTTCACGAAATGCGCCGCGCCCGTAATGCCCAACTGGTCAAAAACCAGAACGAACGGGGAGGTTTCGACCTTCTCGCCCAGCTCACCCGCCGAACGCCACGGAATAATCGACACCACAATAAACAGCGCCAGCACGTAGAACGTTGCCAGGCGAATCATCATAGCCTTCGCACTGGAACGCACCGACCGGGCGGGGTCCTTGGCTTCTGCGGCGGAGATAGAGATCATCTCAATACCGCCGAAGGAGAACATCACGACCGCCAGTGAAAGCCAGACCGAACCGAACCCGTGGGGCATGAACCCGCCGTCGTTGAAAAGGTTGGCGGTTCCAGCTGCCGCATGCCCGGGAAGCCCGAAGAACACTAGGCACAGGCCCACCAGAATAAAGGCGATCACCGAAATAACTTTAATGGACGAGAGGAAAAATTCGAGCGTACCGAAGGATTTCACGCTCGTAATGTTCAGAATAATAATTGCGATACCGAATACCGCGATGCCCGCCCACAGGGGCAGCTGCGGCCACCAGTAATTCAGGTAGGTGGCCACAGACACCAGCTCCACGCCGGTAATGACCACGGTCGCCGTCCAGTAGGCCACCCGCGTCAGAAAACCGGCGTACGGGCCAAGGTACCTGGTGGCGATGGCGCCGAAACCGCCTCGCACCGGGTAACGCACCGCCATTTCGCCGGTGGCCGCACCTATGACGGAGGCGAGCGCCGAACCGATAGCATACGCGAGAATAACGGCTGGCCCGGCCATGGCGATTGCCCGACCGGACCCCAGGAACAGGCCGGTGCCAAGCGCTGAGCCCATGACGATCATGGTCATCTGCCCGTGCGAGAGGGAGCGCTTGAGTTCGGCACGGTCGGGGCGCTTGTGCGGGTGCTCGGCACCGGTTCTGGGTGATGCGGAGTGTTGAGGGTCGGAGCTGGTCATGGGGTTAGCCTTCCACGGAGATGCTGGGGAACTATGATGAGCGTGTTTGTGTTTCTAGGGTAGTACACCCGCCGCCATTACTACACCGGCGGGCAGAGGATAAAATATCCTCTGCCCGCGGTTATAGCTCAACAGGCTACGCGTCTTCTTTCTGCGGTTCGGTAAATGCCTCCAGGTCGGCCTGTGGGAAACCGCCGCGTTTTTTCGCCAACACCACGTAGAAAACGGAGATAATGGCGAAGAACACCACGCCCACCTGCACGGATACTACGGCGCTCGAATCGGGAAGCATGAACAGGGCAACCAAGGTTGCAAGCACCCCGGCAAGCCCCACACCCGCCGTAATGCGCCCACCCCAGACGGTGAACCCTGAGGAGTTCCCCTGGTGCTTCTTGTACGCCTGGTAGGTCAGCAGAATCATGATCCATACCACCAGAATGCACAGGGTGACCAGGGCCATCAGCAGCTCGAAAATATTACTGATTTCTGCCACCGCCATAACAGATGCGACCACCACACCCAGGAAGGAAAGCATAAGCGCGGTGACGGGCACACCGTTATGGTTCGTGGTGCCCGCGAACTGAGGCGCCATTTTATCGCCCGCAAGCGCGTGGAGCAGGCGGGTTGCCGCATACAGTGAGGCATTCGCGCCCGAAAGCGCGGCGATCAGAATCACGAAGTTAGTAATGTCTGCCGCATAGGGAATACCCAGTTCAGAGAACACCATCACGAAGGGTGACTGGCCGATGTCTTTGCCGGTCTGCGCCGCCTGCTGCCAGGGCATCAGGCACAGAATGATCAGCATTGAGAGCACGTAGAAGCTGGAGAGCCGCCAGATCATGGCTTTAACACTGGTGCGCACCGAACGCGCCGGGTTCTTCGCTTCTGCGGCGGAGATGGAAAGCATTTCAACGCCGCCGAAGGAGAACATCACAATTGCCATCGAAACCCAGACGGCGCCGGGACCGTTGGGGAGCAGCCCGCCGTCGTTCACGAGATTTGCGGTGCCCGCCGCAGCGTGCCCGGGCAGGCCAACGAACACAAGAAGCAGCCCCAGCACAATAAAGACGATAACCGCAATTACTTTAATGGAGGAGAGGAAAAATTCGAGGGCGCCGAAGGATTTAACGCTCACCAGGTTCAGGATGAGAATCAGGATGCCGGAGGCCGCCACCGTCACCCACAGCGGGATATCGGGGAACCAGTACGAGAAATATTTGCCGACCGCCACGAGTTCGGCGCCGGTCAGAGGCACGGTGGTTGCCCAGTACGCCCAGCGGCCAATATACCCGGCGTAGGGGCTGAGGTATCTGGTGGCGATGGTGCCGAACCCGCCGGGAACGGGGTGGCGAACCGCCATTTCGCCCGCGCACGCAGCGATAATAGCGGCGATCATGGAGCCAGCAGCGTAGGCGATAATAGCACCGGGTCCCGCAATTTTGATGGCGGAACCAGAGCCCAGAAAAAGGCCGGTTCCCAGGGCGAGGCCCATCGCGATCATGGTCATCTGACCGTGCGAGAGGGAACGTTTCAGTTCGCCGTCGCCGGTTGCGGGGTTATCAGCAGGCTTCACGGGGCCCTGTTCTGCGGTGCTCATAGGTTTCTTTCGGTGGGTTCTTGGTGCGGCACCTCACGCATTGAGTGTGCGCAGGGTACTGAATAACTATTACTCTCTGCGGGGGCAGGCGCAAACCCGCTGGCAGGGGCACAGGCGGGTTTACCGGGTTTTGGGTGGGGTTTTCACGCATCCGCCCCCTAAAATCTCAATATGTGAAACATGGGGTGGGGGCTTCGGCCTGCTGCCTGGCGCAGCCGCCCCGCGGCAGGGCCTCTTTGGCGGTACAGAATTTTAAAAGCAGCCGGGGTGGAGAATACGCAATCCTCCACCCCGCCATATGTTAGGCGCCCCGCATGACGTTTTAGCTCTTGTACTCGACTTCGTGGCGTTTGAACCAGCCAATCACCGGGTAGCTGATAGGCATAAGCACAATCTCAACCAGGCACTTATACACGTACCCGACCAGGGTGTAGCTAATGAACTGATCCAGGGTGGTAATCCCCAGAATAGGTGAGGCAATCGCACAGAAAATAATAGTGTCCGCCAGCTCGCCCACAAGGGTTGAGGCGATCATACGCGCCCACATAAACCGCCCGGAGGTGGCCTTCTTCATGGCGACCATCACCCACGCGTTCAGAAGCTGACCCGTCAAATACCCCAGCAGCGACCCGGCAAAAATCTGCCATACGGGACCAAGAATAACAGCGAATGCCTCTTGGTTCGCATAGTAGCTGGCGGGCGGCAGGGCGACGGTCAGCAGGAAGCACCCGGCAGCGAACGCCGCCGCCACAAACGAGGCGATAATAGCCCGGCGAGCGCGCTTAAACCCGTACACCTCAGAGAGCACGTCACCGAGCACATAGGCCAGCGGGTACAGGAAGAAACCGCCGTCACTGGGGATGAAGTTGCCGTTCGTGAACGGCGGGAACTCGAACGGCAGCGGCCCGAACTCAATACTCTTCGTGGCCGCAATATTCGAAATAATCAGAATCACGCAGGATGCGCCCAGCAGCAGGTCGAAATAGCGGCGTTTACCCGCCCAAGGGACGGGTACGTTCGTGGTATCGGGGCGCGCCTCATTGGTGGGTGTGGACATTCTTCTCCCTGGTAGGTTCTTTCCGTCACCGCACGCCGCGCCCAATATGCTGCTGCCCGCCACCTCCGCAGGTGGGCGGGGCCCGCAGCCACACGACTGGGATACACGGCGTACACGGTCTTGTGCTGTATTGCCCGTCTGCCACCCGAGCATCACCCATTCTAACCCACGCCGACGCCTCCGCAACGCCACACGCCCGGCCATACCCGGTGCACAGCCCCGGAACGGTTTTACATGGTTTTAGCGCGAGCGGTGGCCTCATCCCGTATCCGCTTCACCTGCTGGATGCGCCCCGCATTCTGCTGCACCCACTCACGGTTAGCCGATAGCACCGCCTGGTCAAGCTTCTCGAAATAGTGCAGCTTCTTATCGCACGCGTAGTCCGCGGCGGCCAGCTGCTGCTCTTTCGTATTGGTGAGAACACCTTCACCCCGGTACAGCCCGGCGATCGCCTCAGCCCGCTCAGCCACCAGCGGCGGCGCGCCCACATTATTAAAACCAGCGTCCTCTAGGCACTGCTGGTAGGCGCCCCGGTTCTCATCGTGCACTTTGCGGGCCGCCTCGGCTGAACGCGCGCCCAGCTGCCTCAGCTCGGGGTACAGCGCCTCATAGGTGGCGTAGTTCTCTAAGGAACCGAATACTTTCTGGATGGCTATACCTTTGCACCCGTACTCAGCCGGGTCAGCGGTGACCGCAATGGGGGTGAACAGGTTCGGGGCGGAAGGGGCCGTCGATTTGCCCCAGTCGTACTTTTGCGGGCGCAGGTTCCTGGAATCCAGTTGCGGGCGGGAACCGTACATGGCCTGCCGCTGCGCCGACGAGAGGTAGCTGAGGGTCGGGTAGGTTTCGGGGATCCACAGGGTGGTGGAGTAGCCACGGAACTTCGCGTCTTCCTCACTCTCGAAACGGCCACTGATTTCGGAAATACTCTCATGCGCCCGCAGCCGCGCCTCCCACCCGCCAGAGGTGAAACCGGCCTCACGCATGCACTGCGCGCCCGCCTTCTGAAGCGCCGTATTAATCTCTGCGGGGCCGCTCAGGTACTCAAGCACAGCCTGCTCATCCCCTGAGGTTCCCTCCTGCTGTGTGGCACCTGCCCGCCCGCTATCTATCCCGCCGCACCCGCTCAAAGCCAGCATGAGCGCGGCAGCCGCCAGCAGTGAGCGTTTACCTGTTCGCATGGTCCTACTGTTCCTTTGACGATGTTCACCGGTAGCCACCGTGGCTACCCTCCTCACTATCGTACGTTGAGGGTACGCACCTCATTGTCTTAAAACCACTGTACCTATTCTTTGTAAAAGCGGAAGCCACCCGGCGTATTGTTTCGGTGAGCTAAAACTTTTACCCTTGGGCTTTTGACTCTTCTATCAGCCCAAGGGCGGCTAGGAGGAAAGGCATAGGTGCGGCTGGGGATTTGGCTAACACATTCGGTATAAAGGCTTCTCTGGGAAAATTTTTCCTAAATACCGTCTTATTTTGGTTATATTCTGAAAAAGACACCCTCCGCGGTGGGGCGCATGGCCCGCCACCGGAAGGGTGTCTCAATATGGGGGAAGATTAAAACTTCGTGCCGGTTAGCCGCTCGTAGGCTTCAATGTAGCGGGCGCGGGTTTTCTCCACCACAGCCTCGGGCAGGTGAGGCACATTATCGGAGCCGTCCCAGCCTGCCTCCGGCGAACGCAGCCAGTCGCGCACATACTGTTTATCGAAGCTCGGCTGGGATTTGCCTGGCTCATACTCGCTCGCGTCCCAGAACCGTGAGGAGTCGGGGGTGAGCAGCTCATCGCCGAGGGTGATTTCGCCGCGGTATGAGTCGGTACCGAACTCAACTTTGGTATCCGCAAGGATAATGCCCTGCTCGCGGGCGATCTTTTCGGCGGTGGTGTAAATGTACAGGGTCAGCTCTTCAAGCCGCTCGGCCACGGCCTCCCCCACTTCTTCCCACAGTTCTTGGCGGGTAACCATCTCATCATGTTCACCCACCTCAGCCTTGCCGGTGGGGGTGAAGATTGGCGGCTGCAGTCGGGAGCCGTTTACCAGCCCAGCGGGAAGCTCAATCCCCGCAATGGTGCCGTTCTCACGGTATGTCTCCAGCCCCGACCCCGTCAGGTACCCGCGGGCAATGCACTCCACCGGGAACATATTCAGCGACTTGCAGATCATGGCTCGCCCCGCCACTTCGTCCGGCACGTCCGTGGAAAGCACGTGGTTTGGCACGTCCCCCAGCTGTTTAAACCACCATAGGGAAAGCTGCGTCAGAACCGCGCCTTTGTCGGGGATTTCGGTGGGAAGGATCTTATCGAAAGCACTAATGCGGTCGGAGGCGACCACCATGACGGAGCCTGCGCGTACCTCAGCGTCGTCGCTGATAGTTAGCCCGGCAGCGTCGTAACGGCTTTCTTCGGGAACATACAGGTCACGGACTTTACCGGAGTAGACGTGAGTCCAACCTGGAATCTCAATGGGGGCGGTGCGGGAGGTCATGGGCATCTCCTGAGATGTGTTCTGCGGTGGTTGAAGAGCTGTGTACTTTTTAACATACCCGATATGATGCCCCGGCGTGCAATAGTACGCCCTCACAGGTTCTGAGGGTGAGGTGGCACTCTTAAAAGAATGAGGTGACCGGCGTTTAGGTGCGTTGCCGGTCACCTTCTGGCAGGCGGGGTAGCGCCCGGTCGGGAGCATCGAATAGGATGCCGCACCAGATACTGCGGATGCCCCCCGCCACGTTAGTCGCGAAGTTCGGGCACGGTAATCGCCCCCTGCACCGCTTTCAGGGCAATATCGGTGCGGTATTGTGCGCCTTCCCAGGTGATGGCTCGTACCCCTTCGTAGGCGGCATCGCGAGCCTGGGCAAGGGTATCGCCCAAGGCGACGACGGCGAGCACGCGACCGCCCGCCGTCACAATCTCTTCGCCCGCGACGGCAGTTCCAGCATGCACCACATGCACACCGGGCACGTTGGATGCGCTCTCAAGCCCCGCAATCGCATCGCCCTTACGCGGGGTTCCCGGGTAGTTTTCTGCCGCCATGACCACATCCACGGCGGTACGGGGATCCCATTCCAGGCGGGTGTCTTCGGCGATCTCGCCGCGGGATGCCGCGAGGAGCAGCTGCCCGAGCGGGGTACGCAGGCGTGCCAGCACCGCCTGGGTTTCGGGGTCGCCAAAGCGAGCGTTGAATTCGATGACGCGCACGCCGCGGCTAGTAACGGCGAGCCCGCAGAAGAGCACGCCCACGAACGGGGTGCCGCGTTCTGCCATGCGCATGATGGTGGGGCGGGCGATCTTTTCGATCACTTCGTCCACAAATCCTTCGGGCAGCCAGTCAAGTGGGGTGTAGGCGCCCATCCCGCCGGTGTTCGGGCCTGCATCGTTGTCAAAGATGCGCTTGAAATCCTGCGCAGGAGACAGCGGGAGCACATTCTTTCCGTCGCTGATGACGAAGAGCGACACCTCGGGGCCATCCAAGAATTCTTCGATCACCACAGAACCGCCAGCGGCAAAGCAGGCGTTCGCATGCTCTAAAGCGGCATCCCGGTTCTCGGTGACAACCACGCCCTTACCCGCGGCGAGCCCGTCGTCTTTCACCACATAAGGGGCGCCGAATTCATCAAGGGCTTGCGCCGCTTCGGCCTCGGTCGTGGCGACGAAGGCGCGGGCGGTCGGCACGTTCGCCTCCTCCATCACCTGCTTGGCGAATGCCTTGGAGCCCTCAAGCTGTGCCGCAGCCGCAGAGGGCCCGAAGACCGCGAAGCCCGCCTCGCGCAGGGCATCGGAAACACCGGCGACTAGAGGTGCCTCAGGGCCAATAACCACCAGGTCTGCGGCGAGCTCACGGGCGAGCGCAACAGCCTGCTCGGGGTTATTGGCGTCGATGGTGTGTACCGGAACGTCCTGAGCGATGCCCGCATTACCGGGTGCGCTATGAACTTCGGTCACCTGTGGATCGCGCGCAAGCGCACGGATAATTGCGTGTTCGCGGCCGCCGGGGCCCAGTACCAAAACCTTCATGTACATAAGGGTACCGTGTCGAATGCTACCCGGGCGGGGTTTGTAACACCCCATGACTGTGCTTTACCCAGTGACCCTCTGCCCCCATAACGTTTTTACCGTGTAACGTTTTATCCGCTGAATAGTGTTTTGAACCGTTCAGCTGTTTTCCACGTTTTGTGGTTTTCCCCGGGTTCGTAGGTTAGCTGCCCCAAGAGGTGCGGTAGCGGACCTCACCCACAAACGTCTCATATGCTTTCTGCTCTGCGGGAGGGAAGATGAAAATATAGGTTTTCTCACGGCCTTTAACGCGTGCCTGGATTTTCAGTGCCGGTCCGCGCCGCAGGTTACCAAATATCAAACCGGTACCGGGTGCCAAACGCAGCCCGATGCCTACAGTTTCATGCACCACATCGTATTCGGGGAGTACTTGAATATCTGTAACCTCGCCCCAAGCAATACGCCGCCGAAACAGTGGCATGTACAGCAGAATAAAGCCTTCATGAGTAACACGTAATCGTTGGTACGCATTCGCTAGCGAAGCTGTGATGATAGTAATCAGCAAGGCGATCATGATGAGGTCATACCGCCCGGGGTTCAGCCACGCAACCATGACCACAGGTATCAGAGCGATACCGGTGATCAGAAGCCGAAACTTCGACGGCAAATATATTTTGGGGTACTTACCCACGGTGACGGATCGTTGAGAGTGAGGGTTGTCCCCAAGGGCTGCAGGGTCTTCGGACATGATGCCTCCGCCGCGTTTTACTGTTCTACCAGGTTCTACTGTTCTACCAGCGTACCGGGAGTAGCCTCTCAGGCAGCCCAGAAGCGCCGTGTAGTAAGTCTTCTATGTCCCGCAAATTATCGGCAATATTAACGGCCATAAGGGCGACTGGATTCAGCCACTTGTCGCCGGCATTAACTGCACGCTGTGGGTGGCATACGGCTTGTGGCGCGAAAAGAAAGACTGGCCCATCGTGATTGCGAATGCGTCCGGCATTATTTTTGGCGGTACGGCTGCCGTCACCGCGCTCATGTAGCCGCACATCCATCCAACTCAGGCTCCCCGCGCCACGCCCGAGGCGAATAATGCGCACTGAAGCCCGCAAAACCCTTTTAATAGGGTGTATGAATAGCGCACACATCGCAGAGGCCGCCACCCCCGTACGCGACGCCGAGCTGGCGGTTGCCACCCGCGGCGGCATGATCGAATCCCGCCACCGCGGCACCGTGGTGGTGCTCTCCCCCGGCGGCGATGTTATCCTCGCCCTCGGAGACGCCCACCGCCCCATCTTCGCGCGTTCCACTCTCAAACCGTTCCAGGCCATTGGGGCGCTCAAAGCCGGGGCGCCGCTGCGCGGGGCACAGGTGGCGATCGCGTGCGCATCGCACCGGGGCACTTTCGAGCAGATGCGCGCGGTACAGGAGGCGCTGGCGGCAGCCGGGCTCAGCGCCGACGCGCTCCAGTGCCCCGCCGTGTACCCCACCGACTCGGGCACACGCGCCACCATGCTCCAGGCGGGGCTGGCAAAAACACCACTCGCGTTCGAGTGCTCCGGCAAACACGCCGCGTTCTTGTGGGCGTGCGCGGCCAAAAGTGAACGCGGCGAGCTTGAGCCGGATGCGGCGCTGTGGAGCATCGACGCTTATCTTGACCCCCAGCACCCGCTGCAGCGCATGATCGTTGAAGAGGTGGAGGCGTTCACCGGCGAGCAGATCGCGCACGCCAGCGTCGACGGGTGCGGTGCGCCCGTGTTCGCGTTATCACCGGTGGGTTTGGCCCGCGCCTACGCAACCCTGGGCACGGCGATCCGCAATATGCAGGCGGATGCGCGCGCCTCAACCGTAGCAACCGCGATGGTGGACTACCCCGAGCTGATTCAGGGCCCAGACTCCCCCGACACGGTGGTGAGTGAACGGCTGGACGCTGTGGTGAAAAGCGGCGCGGAAGGGATGCTGTGCATTGGCCTGCGCTCGGGGGCGAGCGCCGTGGTGAAGATTTCTGACGGGTCATCCCGCGCCACGCACCTGGTGGCGCTGCGGGCGCTGCAGGCGGCAGGGTTTTTGACGCAGACGACGGTGGATAGCCTGCTGACTGCAGTACTTCGCCCCATTACCGGCGGTGTTGAAGACGGGCAGCCGCGTACTGTGGGGGAGCTGGTGCCCGGCACGGATCTTGCGGCGGTACTGGCTGGGGTGGCGCCCGCGGTGGCGGCACGGCACGGCTCAGACGGGGCCTGCCCCACGGCGCACGAGGAAAAAGCACACGAAGAGAAAACCCAGCGTGAGAACACACCGGGTGAGCCAGAAGGAGCCGACAGCACAGCCACCGGCAAGAAGGCATCCGGCGCCCAAGCATCCGGGGCCGCTGGCGGTTCTGCGGGGGCCGCACCCGGTCGGGGCGTCAACGGCAGGCCCGTGCGTCATGCGCTCAAGGGCCGCAGGAACGGCAAGAAAGGCAGGCGTTAGTGGCGATACGGCGCAAGGTGTCGGAGGCTGACGGGGCGGCTGCACTAGCCACTGTACGCGGCGTTTTTGAGGCGGGCACACCGCTGGCGGGCGGGCAGAACCGGGAAGAGATGGAACGGTTGTTCGCGTCTCTGCCGCGTGGGGTGCGCGCCACCGCCGTGCGGTACAGCCTGGAGGAGCTGGGCACTTTAGCCCCCGGCAATAGTGTTGAGGTGCGGGTGCCCCCGTTTGGGGTGACCCAGTGCGTGGCTGGCCCGCGGCATACGCGCGGCACCCCGCCGAGTGTGGTTGAGGCGTCCGCTTTCGTGTGGTGTGCGCTCGCGCTTGGGGTGCTGGGGTGGGCTGATGCGTTGGGGTCAGCCCAGCTGAGCGCAAGCGGTGAGCGGTCTGATATTTCCCGCTATTTCCCGTTATTCTAGGCGCCGGATCTAGGCACCATCTGCCTGAATAACGCAGCTTATGGTGTATCGCCCACGCCTTAGGGGCAGGTAATACGCCTTAAGCTGCGTTTTCCGAGCTCCCGCCGTTGAGGGAGCCGCTAGGCAGGGCACAGCCCAAAAGCTAGACTTGAAGATATGAGTAGCGCACACACACCTTCTAATTCCCGCCCTGATGCTTCGGGGCATTCCCCCGCCCCCGAGCCTGAAGCATCCCCCGAGACCGAGGTTGAGTACTCGCAGGTGCGTATCCGCCGTGCCCCGTCCATTCCGGCGTTCATGATTCTGGGCCTGGTCGTGGGGCTTATTGTGGCGTTTGTTTCGGTGTGGTTCGGCCCGGGTAATCCCTCCTACACGTTTGAGGCAGTATTCGGGGTGATCGCCGTCATTTTTGGTGCCGTGGGTACGGCCCTGGGGGCGCTTTTGGGGCTGTGGCTTGACCGCCGGTCGGTGAAGAAAGCCCGTATTGCCCGCGTCGAGCCTGAAGACTAAGAGCAGCCAGCCTGTGAGAAATATTCGTATGCCGCACCACTTTTTTCTGTTGGAGGGGGTAGACTGGTTGTGCGTCTTAATCTGGCAGATTTTTCAGCATCACACGCGAAGGCTGGTTAAGGCGTTCCCACAGTCCCGACGTCGAAAAGAAGTGAATTGATTCGCCCCGACGGAAAACTCACTCACGATCTGGATCCGGTTGATCATGGACCCAAGGACGCCTGCGGCGTATTTGGCGTCTGGGCACCCGGTGAAGACGTGGCAAAGCTCACCTACTACGGCCTGTACGCGATTCAGCATCGCGGCCAGGAATCAGCTGGTATAGCGACCAGCAACGGCAAGCGCATTAGCGTGTATAAGGATATGGGGCTGGTCTCCCAGGTCTTTGACGAGGCAACGCTCAGCTCCATGCCCGGCGATCACGCTATCGGCCACGCGCGCTACTCCACCACGGGTGCATCCCACTGGGCGAATGCGCAGCCCACACTGGGCACCACCCCGCACGGTACGCTCTGCCTAGCGCACAACGGCAACCTCACGAACTCGGCTGACCTCTACGACCGTCTGCTGGCAAAGAACGGCGGTAAACCTCCGGCGTTTGGCGAGCTGGCGCAGGGCAACACCACCGATACCGCCCTGGTGACCGCACTCTTAGCTGAGCACGATTTTGCCTCACTGGAGGAGGCGGTGCTTGATCTGCTGCCCACCCTGCGCGGAGCGTTCTGCCTCACTTTCATGGACGAAACCACCCTGTACGCGGCCCGTGACCCGCAGGGTGTGCGGCCGCTGGTGCTGGGGCGTTTGGAGCGGGGCTGGGTGGTGGCCTCCGAGACGGCGGCGCTCGATATTGTGGGTGCTTCTTTCGTGCGTGAGGTAGAGCCGGGCGAGCTGATCATCATTGATGAGGACGGGCTGCGGTCGCAGCGGTTTGCACCCGCCCAGCCCGCCGGGTGCGTGTTTGAGTTCGTGTACCTGGCCCGGCCTGATACGACCATTTCGGGGCGTTCAGTGTATGAGTCCCGTGTGGAGATGGGGCGGCAGCTGGCGCGTGAGCACCCGGTCGAGGCTGACCTGGTGATGCCCACCCCCGAGTCCGGTGTGCCCGCCGCGATCGGTTACGCGGAGCAGTCCGGCATCCCCTTCGGCAATGGCCTGGTGAAGAACGCCTATGTGGGGCGCACCTTCATCCAGCCCTCGCAGACTATCCGCCAGCTGGGTATTCGGCTCAAGCTGAACCCGCTCAAGTCTGTGGTGGCGGGCAAACGCCTGATCGTGATTGACGATTCGATTGTGCGCGGCAACACCCAGCGGGCCCTGGTGCGGATGCTGCGTGAGGCGGGTGCGAAAGAGGTGCATGTGCGCATCTCGTCCCCGCCGGTGAAATGGCCTTGCTTCTACGGTATTGATTTCGCCTCCCGCGCAGAACTGATTGCGAACGGGCTTTCGGTCAACGAGATTGCCGCGTCCTTGGGGGCGGATTCGCTTGGTTTCATTTCGCAGGATGGCATGATGGCCGCCACCGAGCAGCCCACGAGGAACATGTGCACGGCGTGCTTCACCGGCAACTACCCGATTGAGCTTCCCGCCGAGGAACGGCGCGGCAAGTCCCTGTTCGACGCCTCAGAGAGTAAGGGCGGGCCGCTGTCTGGTATGGCTGCTGAGGTGACGGTTGAGCGCCCCGTCCCCACTAAGCCCGAGCACGCTGAGGCCGTGTCGATTGAGACCCGCGCAGGCACTGATTCGCTGGAGCACAAGTTTGAGAGCAGCCCGCTGCCAGCGGCACCTGCGGGCGGGGGTGAGCCAGCACCGGGTCAGGACGCACCAGCCGGTGGGATGTGCAACCCGGGGCCCGATGCGGACCTTGAGGCTCTGCTGACCGACGATGATCTTGTTCCGGCATCCGCCACGAAAACTGCTACCGATAAGGACTAACCCGAATGACTGAGAATACCGCCGCCGTCACCTACGCCAGTGCGGGCGTTGATGTTGAGGCGGGCGACCGCGCCGTTGAGCTCATGAAAGACGCGATTCGCGCCACCCACTCCCCCGCCGTGGTAGGTGGCGTGGGCGGGTTCGCGGGCCTGTATGATGCCTCGCAGCTGGTGAAGTACCGCCGCCCGTACTTGGCGACCTCCACGGACGGGGTGGGTACGAAGGTTGCTATTGCGCAGGCGCTTGATGTGCATGACACGATCGGTTATGACCTGGTGGGTATGGTTGTGGACGATATTGTGGTGTGCGGTGCGAAGCCGTTGTTTATGACCGACTATATTGCCACGGGCAAGGTGGTTCCTGAGCGTATTGCCGATATTGTGCGCGGTATTGCGGGGGCGTGCTCTGTGGCGGGTACGGCCCTGGTGGGTGGCGAGACGGCTGAGCATCCGGGTTTACTGGCCGCGAATGAGTACGATGTTGCTGGTGCCGCCACGGGCGTGGTTGAGGCTGACGAGCTGCTGGGGCCTGAGCGGGTACGTGAGGGCGATGTGCTCATTGGTATGGCTTCTTCCGGCATCCACTCAAATGGTTATTCACTGGTTCGTAAAGTTATTAATGTTGCGGGGTGGGGCCTGGAACGTCAGGTAGACGAGTTGGGGCGCACCCTGGGTGAGGAACTGCTGGAACCCACCCGCGTGTACACCGCGGACTGCCTGGATCTGGCGCAGGCGTTCCCCGTCAATGGCCCCGACGGGCAGACCGGCACCGGTATTCGCGGGTTCTCACACGTGACCGGCGGCGGTTTAGCAGCGAACCTGGCACGCGTGCTGCCGCAGGGCTTGGAGGCCCGCGTGGACCGCTCCAGCTGGCAGATTCCGGCAATTTTCTCGCTGATCGGTTCGCTCGGCAACGTGCCGCTGCCCGATCTGGAACGCACCCTGAACCTGGGTGTGGGTATGGTCGCTATTGTGGACCCGTCAGTTGCCGAGACCGCCGCACGCCGCCTCAACGACCGGGGTGTTCCCGCCTGGGTCATGGGCGATGTGGTGGCCGCCACCGAGCCCGATACCGACAGCCCCGACTATGTGCAGGGCGCTAAAGGGGTCAATGGCGGCGCGGTGCGCCTCTTCGGCCAGTACGCATAATTATTTACTGCCCGTTGTGTAGCGGGCGCAGCAGAGCACGCGGTGTTCCCGCTCCCCCTTCCGGGGCCGTGGGAACACCGCGTGCATGTGTTTGTATACCCTATGAAGTTCTCCGGTGAACGTATCGCTCCCGGTGCTGTTCACCGTATACGCATCACCTCCTGAGCTGGTGGGTTTCGTGCCAGCCTGCCCGGGGCCACCCGCGAGTAGAGTGGATGAGTAGCAATGTTCGGGTACCCCGCGCACGCTGTGCACCTGAAAATCTAGTATCGCCTGCCCGTATATTCTTCTTCGACGGATGCACCGCTGAGTTTGCTTAGTTGCAGCTCGGGCGCGGTGTGCTCTTCACGCCGGGGCGGGGGTGTCTTCGGTGAGAGTGTTTGAGCCGGTGATATTCTGTTCGTTCTTCATATTTATAGGTTGAAATACCATCCCATGCACGGGGCATGAAGAACCTTTATTTTAGCTATGCATCGCAGCTCATATTTTCTTATTATTTTCTTATCTCTCACCTACCCGCTGCTTACCTTTTCCTGCTATATGCAGAACGCATCTGGGAAGCGCCAGTACACCAAACCGGGCCAGCACCACCTGCCCCATCCAGTTACCCAAGCTGAAGGCACACAAAACCGGTTCGGGCATCCCCTGGGGGATGCCCGAACCGGTTGCATAGCAGGCGACATGAGAGCCAGTGCCGCGCCTTATACTTTTAGCGATGCACCTCAGCTATGCCTCGTCGTCGTAGTTTGCATATTTCTCTGCGTACGCCGAGTAGTCATCCTCATCATCGTAACGATGTTGGGACGAGTCGGAGGTTTTACTCTTCTTAGCGCTACTGAGCTCACGCTCAAGTGCGCTGTAATCGGTTTCGGGGCTGAAGTACTTCATCTCCCGAGCCTGCCGTGTTGCTTTAGCCTTCTGACGGCCGCGCCCCATGGCGTGACCCCCTCTTTCATCCTGTCCGTGACTGCCGCCCGCATGGCGCGCGCAACCGACGGATCGCTTGTACAGTCTTTCCTGCCTTCTAGGGTACCTTGTTTGACCCCTTATTGTCTTCCTGACAGACACATATTCTGCTAGAAATCTCAGAAAAACCGGGGGCAAACACCGCCTATTGCGGGTTTGAAGCTTACCGAACACCCTTTTTATTTTGCACGGGTTATCGGCAAGCTTTGGCACCCCGAGAGTGTGGAATACCCTGTCCCCTCCTACCGACGTGTTAGGAGAGGACGGGAAGTCGCATCCGGCGCAACAGGCCGCTGGGTTAGGCTGCGGTGAAGCTGCCCAGCTCACTCGCCCCGCTTGCCGCAGTGGTGGATGCAGCATCTACACCGCCGGAGGTCACAGAGACGGTGTAGCTTTGCCCCTTGACAATATTCTTATTCGAGACGAGCACCAGCTGCACCCCTGACGTGGTGATCTTATAGTTCGCGACCACGGTGCCTGAGGAATCAGTGACCTGAACGGTGCTGCCCTGGGTGAGGGCCGACGAATCAGTAATTTTCAGGTACCCGCTGGTCGATGCTGATGAGGGGGCTTCGAACATGTCGGCGGTGCTGCCAGTGGTGACGGTTCCCCCATTCAGCAGCAAATCACCATTGGAATCAAGGGCGTTATTGCCGCCAGCGACAGGGCCGTTTACAGTGACGGTGCCGCCGCTGAACGTTGCGGTACCGTTCGAGTCGATCCCGTCGCCCTCGGCGTTGACCGTCACGGTGCCGCCGCTTATATTAATGGCCGCGTCCACTACCTCGAAGGTGCCACCACCACCACCGGGCATAGCACCGTCAGTGGGAGGCTGGGGCATATTCTGGTTCTGCCCAGTGCTGCCCTGGCTGCCGCCGGGTGCGGCTCCCCCGCCCGCCGGGGCCTGCTGCACCTGACCGTTCTGGTTCTGCTGGGTTCTGCCCGGTGGTGGCCTTCCCACTGGTGGTATCGGATGAGGTGTCAGATGAGCTGTCTTTGAGGGAGGCGTTAATGCCGTCATCCGTGCTGTTGACGGTCACATCACCGTCAAGAATATTAATGTACTGCGCCTCGATGCCTTCATTGGATTTCTCGATGTTCAGGGTGCCGCCGGAAATTTCGAGGGTGTGCGGGGCCTTGAGCCCGTTGTCCCCAGCCGAGACAGTCACCGACCCGGCGCTCAGCCGGGTGAAGCCCATGCTTTCGTCATCGGTGTTGGTGGATTTAATGCCGTCTTGTGCGGCAGTAACATTGACGATACCACCGGTAATGTCCACATAGTCCTTGCCCTTAATACCGGTGTTCGCGGCGTTGACCTCAAGGGTGCCGCTGGCAATAACCAGCCCGCCAGTAGTGTGGATGCCCTCCTCGTAGGCACCCTCCACAGACAGGCTGCCTTCCCCGGTGAGGGTCAGGTTCGCGGTGGAGTAGATGGCAGCATCCGGGTCGTCGTCACCGGTGGCAGTGTAGTTAGCCTCATCAGCGACGGTGTTCGTGGTACCCGCAGCAGTGTAGATAATTGCTTCGGCGGCGCTCACCACGTTAATGGCCGCCCCGGTTGAGTTGGTAATCTTCGCGTTATCGAGCACCAGCCGCACCGTGTCGGTCTTGGCTGCTTCGATCTTCACTTGGCCGCTGTACTCACCGGTGAGCCGGTAGGTGCCGCCGGAGGTAATGGTGATGGTGCCGTTCTCGACACTGACCCCATCGGTGGCGGTGGGGTTCGCCAAGTCAATAGTTTTCTCATCGGAGGAGTCCCAGGTGAGGCCCTCATTGGTGTAGTGGGTTTGGGCGTCTAGTGTCTGCTCTGCGGCCGTATTGGAGGTGGACGTTCCGGCGGTGGCTCCTGAGACTGCGCTGTGCACGGTGGAGGTGCCGGAGGTGAGGGTGGTGCCGCTGGCGGTGGAGCATCCGGTGAGCCCCAGCGCGGCGATCAGAGTTACGGAGGTTACGGTTTTGAGCATTGAGTTCTTCATACCTCCTATATTTCGGCAGTTAGCTAAGCCTCAGCTGTGTTCGGGCTTTTTCTGCACAATGTCTTAGGGACTGCCCCCAGCTGCCGCAGCAGATAACCTGAACCATTGAGAGATGAGCATAAAAAGACACGCGATGCGCCGGTTTGAGCATCGCGTGTTTTCTGATTGTGCATCTTCAGCCCCGTACCGTCACAAGCCACAAGATAACGGCTCCCCGCCTCCTCCCATTGTGTTAGGAGAGGGCGGGAAGCCGCGGCTGGCTCAGCGGGGTGCCGGATTAAGCGGCGGTGAAGCTGCCCAGCTCGGTTGCGCCATTCGCCACATCGGTGGAGTCAATATCCACATCGCCGGAGGCCACGTAGACCTTGTAGTCCTGCCCCTTGACAATATTCTTATTCGAGACGAGCACCAGCTGCACCCCTGACTTGGTGATCTTATAGTTCGCCACCACCTCGCCGGAGGAGTCGGCCACCTGAACGGTTTTGCCTTGGGTCAGGGCAGCGTTATTAACGATTTTCAGGTGCCCGCTGGTTGATTCCGTTGAGGGTGTCTGAAACTTTTCGGCGGCGCTGCCGGTGGTGACGTTTGCCCCGTTCAGCAGCAGCTTGCCGTCAAAGTCAATAGCCCTGTTGCCGCCAGCGATGGGGCCATTCACAATGATGGTGCCGCCGGTGAATACCGCGTTGCCGTTCGTGTCGATCCCGTCAGCATCAGCGTTGACGACCACGGTGCCGCCGCTAATATTAACGTCCGCGTCTACCGGCGCGGCGCCAGCACCATCAGCGGGTTCCTGTTCCTGGTCGGCATCCCCGTCATCATCCACCTTGTCGGCTGCGGGCAGAGAAGCATTAATGCCGTCATCAGTGCTATTGACGGTCACCTCACCGTCAAGGACGTTAACGTACTGCCCCTCAATACCCTCATCGGACTTTTCAATGTTCAGAGTGCCGCCGGAAATTTCGAGGGTGCGCGGGGCTTTGAGCCCGTCATCCCCAGCCGAAATAGTCACCGACCCGTCACTGAGGCGAGTAAAGCCTTTGTTTTCATCATCGGTGTTGGTGGATTTAATGCCGTCCTGTCCAGCGGTGACCTTCACGGTGCCGCCAACAATGTCTACATAGTCTTTACCCTTAATACCGGCTTTTGCGGCGTTGACATCAAGGGTGCCATTGGCGATGACGAGCCCGTCAGTGGTGTGAACACCTGCTTTGTAGGAGCCCTTCACAGACAGGCTGCCCTCCCCAGCGAGGGTCAGGTTCGCGGTGGAGTAGATGGCAGCATCCGGGTCATCTGCGCCTTTAGCAGCATAGTTAGCCCCATCCGCAATGGTGTTTGCCGTGCCCGAAGCGGTGTAAATAATCGCTTCACCAGCGCCCGCCACATTAATGGCTGGCCCGGTTGAGTTGGTAATCTTCGCGTTATCGAGCACCAGCCGCACCGTATCAGACTTACCGGCTTCAATCTTCACTTGGCCGTTGTACTCGCCGGAGAGCCGGTAGGTACCGTCTGCGGTGATAGTAATAGTGCCGTTGTTAACGTTTACCCCGTCGGCAGCGGCGGGGTTCGCCAGGTCAATAGCTTTCTCGTCGGAGGAATCCCACGTGAGGTCTTCATCGGAGTAGTGGGTTTGTGCATCTAGCTTTTGCACTGCGGCTGCGTTGGGTGCGGCAGCGACGGGAGGCGCACCATTGGCGGCAAGGTACCCGGTAAACCCCAGCGCGGTGATCAGAGTTACGGAGGCTACGGTTTTGACCGTTGTTTTCTTCATATTTATTGTTATCTTTCGGTGATTATTGGAGTCTCAGCAATCGCTCAAGACCTTAAAAGTCTACCTTAAGTTGAAGGATTGTGTAACCTAATTTATAGATAAATAAATATAAAGAAGACACGCGATGCACCGGTTTGAGCATCGCGTGTCTTCCTACTTGTGTACCTTTACCCCCGTACCGCTACGAGCCGAAAGACAGCGGCTCCACGCCCCATTATTCCGCCTTGCCGCAACGGGTTTATAGGTATTGTTGGGTTATTCTGCGGCGTACGTGCCCACTTCAACCGCTCCCGGAGCGAGAGTCGTACTGCCCTCCTGCACTGGCCCAGACACCGTATATACCGTATAGTTATTGCCCTTTACGAGGGACGGGTTCGAGACAAAGAACAGCTGCACGCCGGTGGTAACCACCGTATAGTTCGCCACCACCGCCCCGGTCTCGGTATCCGTCACCTGCACTGTGCGTCCGGGGGTAAACACGTCCAGATCAACCACTCGCAGATACCCGTTCGTTGACTTCTCGGAGGGGACCTTAAACATTTCTGCACCACTACCGGCCGCCGCAATATTCACCCCGTTCAGCAGCAGCTCACCGTTGGCATCCACCGAATTATTCAGGTAGGTTGAGGGGCCATTAATGGTGACAGTGCCGCCGGTATAGGTCTGGGATCCGTTCGAGTCGATACCATCACCCTCAACATTCACCGTGACCTGCCCGCCGCTGATATTAATGGCGGCGTCAATGACCTCGGTGGTGTCACGTGCACCTCCCACACTGCCGCTGGGTTCCTGCTGGGGCTGACCGTCAGGTGTGGGGTCGTCCTCGGCTTCTTGCCCGTCAGGCAGGGGGTCTTTGAGGGAGGCGTTAATACCGTCATCTATGCTGTTTACGGATACCGCACCACCGAAAATATTAATGTACTGACCCTCCACACCTTCTCGGGCCTTTTCAATATTGAGCGTACCGTCCGCTATTTCAACGGTGCGAATAGCTTTAAGCCCGTCATCACCAGCAATAACCGTCACGGTGCCGCCGGTAATACGAGCCCACCCGTACCCTTCCTCTTTAGAGTTGGTTGCCTTAATAGCATCTTTCTGGGAATTGACGGATACCTCGCCGCCCAGAATGTCCACATAGTTTTTGCCTTTAATCCCGGTTTTTACGGAGTTCACGTTCAGGGTTCCGTTGGAGATTACCAGCCCGCCGGTGCTATGCACCCCTTCTTCATGGTTCCCGTTCACCGTCAACGTGCCTTCCCCAGCGAGGGTCAGGTTCGTGGTGGAGTAGATCGCTGCGTCTGGTTTTTTCTTACCAGTTACCGTGTACTGCTCCCCATCACTGACAGTATTGGTGGTGCCAGCCATCGTATATACGATCGTCGTGCCGCCTCCGGTGGCGGTAATAGCAGGCCCCGTGGAGTTAGTAATAGTCACATTATCTAAGATGAGCCGCACTGTCTCAGGCTCGGCGGTATTAATGCGTACCTGCCCGGTGTAGTCGCCGCTTAGATGGTAGTTCCCGGCTTTGGTAATGACTAGGGCACCATCCTCAACGCTCACCCCGTCAGCGGAAGGTTCATTCGCAAGGTCAAGGCGGATTTCAGATCCAGTATCCCAGGTGAGACTACCGTGGGTGTGGTGGGTTTCAGCATTAATTTTTTCGCCGGTTTTCGTATTCGAACTATATTTGCCCGAGGGGGCTTTTGCCTGTTGAGCGGGTGCGGCATTGGTCGGGCCTAGGGAGTCTTTCGGGGCGGCACTAGATTCATTATTACTACCTGAGCATCCGGCCAGTCCCAAACCCACAATAAGGGGTAGAGAGGCTGCCACGTTTAAAGGGGATTTCTTCACTATGCGTCTTCTTCCTGCCTGCGTATATCGGTGTCTGTATACGCGTGTCATAACGGTAACGGGTAACCCTTGGCTCCCCATGTACCCTTACCGGTGGTTGGTGTTATTGGCGGTTATTTGCATGTTGTCTGCGCGCTGCACCCTAGAAGCCCCCTGGGTGAGGGGGCTCCGTCGAATACGCGCCATGAGTTAGGTGGCGGTAAGCCACGCACTCTACCCTACCATTAGGTGGGTTTAAAAATACTAAATGGGTGACGCCTGACCCTGCGGCATAGCATTCACTGTGGTCTAAAAAGGGTACAGCACCTGCTGCGCTTTTGTGTGAGGCATTGGGCCTTATCACGTTCTGCGCGGCAGGTGCCGTCTCGTACCGGCAATTTAATGTGTTCGTTCTTGTGCCGGTTTTAGTTTAGTGTCGGTTGTGGTTGGTTATTCTCCCTTCTATACGGTGACGCGGGTTGCCTAGACGGCAACTTTAGCTGGCACCAGGTTCATCCACCGCTCAATAATGCGGTGCCACTTATTGGAGGGCAGCTGCGGGTTGAGTGCCGCCAGACCGGTACCGAACTTGGAGATCTTGACGGGCCGGATGCCCGCACGCCACAGGTGCTTGTCTGCGACTGAGGGGGCCGTGCCAGATTTCGTTTCAATAATGACGGTGCCAGGGATCGTGTACTCAACCCCCACCTTATGGCCGTGGTAGTTCTCCCGGGTTACCCCCGCATAGAGCGCATGATCCGACAAGGGCGTCCACGTGAGGTTACGGTCAATGGTCAGGCGGGAATCCACCGGGTTCTGCTCTGAGGCGGGCAGGTAAATGGTGGTGCGTCGATACCCGGTGCTAATAACCGGTTCGAACTCAATGGCCGGGGTGTCAAGAGTCCCGTAGAGTGCCTCGTTGACGTACTGTCGGCCCTCTTCAGTGAGCTTGTCACGGTCATCAATGGAGTAGGGGATGCGCTCCTTCACGGTCATGGCACGTTCACCTTCGGTCTTGACCTCCAGGAAGCATGTGTTGGTGTCGAGGTAGCTGCGGGTACGCACCTTGAACCGGTCGGGGCGGTCGGTGGCAGCCACGTAGTAGCTGACCAGGTTGGGGGTATCAAAATAGACGGAGTCGTAGGCAAATTCGCGCTGCCCCTCAATTTCGAGTACGGATGCCTCGGCGGGCAGCTCTGCCAGCACCGATGCCGCGTAGTCTGCGTCTACGATGTATTTACGATCCATGCGGGTCTGCATGGCAGCTTTGTTATTAAGATCGTTCAGGGTAATGCTCTGCCAGTAGCTGGGAATAATTTCCATGATGCTGTTCCTTTCGGGCACCGCCCGGTGACTGCGCGGAAGCCGAGCCGGGTCGGTATTGTCGGTTAGAGCTACGAAAGTAGCAGGATATGCGCGAATCCTTTAGATATTGCGGGACGCCTCATGCAGGTGGTAGCCGTAGCTTTGCTGCGAGGAGGCATACCCTTGGGCTTGGTTGCCATAGCCCTGAGTGGCGCCTGCACCCTGCTGTGCTGGGGTATTCTGCGCCTTGGCAGTTACCGCATAGTCGGGGGTGTTTCCCTGTCCTGCGGTGGTATCTTCTGCCGGTGGGTCAGGGTTGTAGCTAACCTCTGCCCTGGTAGTGTCGTTGACCATGTCGAGCTCCGATACTTTCACGCTGAGCACTTCGTAGGAGAGCTTCTGGTTCAAGTATGTTTTGAGTTCTTCAGGGTCGCTAATGGCACGATCGACGGTAATGATCTGGGTCTTCTGCTTATTGTCGAAGAAGGGCAGATCGACGACGGCCATGATAATAACGAGCATCGCCATGAGGGCGTATGCCATATATTCGGGATCCAGCCTGACACCTGCGATGAGGCCCAATGCCAATGAGACAAAGTAGTAGGCGACTTCGCGTTGTGCCAGTGGCGTGGAACGCAGGCGGATAATGGATAGCACACCGAATAGCCCAAGCCCCATTCCTGCACTCGTGCCGGAGGCAAATGAGAGTGCTTCTGTGACCACAAAAACGCCGAAGTTAATGATGGTGTATGAGACCACTAGCTCACGGCGGCTGTGGCGGACGAGGTAGATGGTGCACAGAGCGGCAATTGCTATAAGGTCCGCGATTACCATACTCACTAGGTGCATAGGATTCTCCGTCTGTAGTGTAGTGATTCGGATATTTATAGATTCGCGCTTAATCCTGTGTTGTAGCTGTGTCCTACTTAGATCGCAGGTATGTCTTCCAACGGCGCTGGTCTTATCCTGTATCGCCTCTTTTCTGTTGGCGGTTCATGTGCTGTATTCCCACATGTTTCATGTGGGTTTTTGAGCGGTAACTGTCAGTAGAATATATCTGTTACCTTTCCCCTCATTTTATCAATCTAAGGCTTAGGTTTTAACGCACCTTCACGTTCTATGGCTTAAATTCAACCTATACAGATAGAGTTGCCTTGACATTTATGTGCATAAAAATCACACCCACATAACGCCTCTTGCGAACGAAATCATTTATAGTGTGACCTGTTTTATGGTTTTCTGTGGGGATATCCCCACAAATCCAAAATCCCCCTTTGCATTCCATGCAAAGGGGGATTTAAGTGAATATTTACACAATGCGGCAGTATAAAGTACCGACCGAGCGATATTTTATGATTTACGCCGAATATTGAAGAAAATGATGAGCGCAGCGAGTACCACACCGCCGCCGATCAGCCCGTAGCCAAGCCACGGCATCATATTCCCGCCCGAGTTATTCGAAGATGCGCTGGTCACTGCGGTGGGGCTGGCGCTGCTGCTGATCGGGCTTAGCGGCTTTTCATCCGCATCTGTGGTGGCGCTGCTAGCAGCGGTGTGAGTTTCTTCTTCCTTAGCCGCGGGGCTGCTTTCTTCTTTAGCGGGAGTCTCTGTCTTAGCGCCTTTAGAAGGATCTTCCTTGGGGCTTTCAGACTTGTTCGCATCGGCTGAGGCTGACTCCGACGGCTTAGCCTTGCCGGTGCCGCCGTTTTTGTCTACCACGGTCACAGAAGCGGCTATGCCGCCGCGCTTATTATCGTTGGGGTTCAAAGACCCGGTGAGCACATTAATAGTGGCGGTCGAACCGGCAGTATAACGATCCTGCCAGGGAATAGAGCCGCTCACTTTACCGTCAGCGTCAGCTTCGAACTGCAAGTAGTCTGACGAGCCCACAGGCCCACCGTTGAGACGTACAGCAAGTACTGAGGGGGTGCCGTCGGTGGCAAAGAAGTTAACGCCTGAAAATTCTAGGGGTTCGCCCTCAGTCCAGGTTGAGGGGAAGGTAAGGGTGGCGCCGTCGGTGTATTCCTTAACGATAGGCGTTGCAGATGGTTCTGGCGCTGCATAAGCGGCCGGTGCCAAAACCGAGCTGCTTAGTAGACTGCACCCGAGAGCGAGCACAGCGCCGGAAGTAGCGATTTTTTTACGGAATGTCATATCACCAGTCTATCGAAAATGATGTGTACCGTGTGGATAGTATTACCGTATTATTAAAACTCCCCCGTGTAATAATTCACTTTTTGACTGAATTCACCCTGCACTATCAACCTTTAGATCCTCAGTATTTCAATCAAGACACTCTAAAAGGCTACATCTTAACTACACACTATAAAAGGTATAAAACATAAAAATGCACATATTTCCTATAATGCTAAGGGTATAGTGTTTATCTATTCATACATTGTTATTTTATTGCAGGTTTATGATACGTTCAGCACATCGTCAAGAAATTTTACGCTCGGCGTGGCGTATTTCCCCTATGAGCACTATACCCACGCATAATGCGCTGTACCTTTGTATTTCAGAGCACCCTACACCTCCTGGCTGAAGAGCTTCTGTAAGCCTTCATCGCCCCCTCCCGCAAGCCGAAAGTGCCCCCCCTACACACAAGTGCAGGTCTCTGCCCCGCCATACTGCGGTATGCAAGAGACCTGCACTATTGTTGTCGGTTGGAATACTCCACGGCAGCGCGCATTAGATCACACGCGCCACCCAACATCTAGGGAATCAAAACTTAGGAGTTCTGCTTACGGCGGCGCATCACCACAATTGCGGCAACGCCAGCACCCACAGCAGCCAGGCCCAAGCCCGCAATGGTGGCAACACCGGCCGCACCTGTGCTTGCCAGCCGCCCAGAGATACTGCCGCCACTATTATTGCTGTCGCTAGCGACTACCCCGCCATTAGAATCCACGCGGGAGGCGCTGTTCTCATAGTCAGCTTCTTCCTCGCAGCCTTTCCCATCATGATCGGCATCAAACTTCTCCTGGAAGTCCGGGTGACCCTTGTAGATGGGGGCCAGACCGGCATCCTGCACCTCTTTGCAGTTCTTAAAACGCGGGGTTGGTGATGCTTCTGCGGTAGCACCCTCCGATACCTCAGTGGAAGCCGATGAGGTTTCGCTGGAGGTCGCCGAGGGCTGCTGCGAAGGGGCGGTCTCGCTCAGGGTTGCCGAGGGCGATTCAGCCGGTGATTCAGAGGGTGATTCAGATGGGGCAGCAACGGGTGAGCTCGCGCTGGGAGCAGGAGCTGAAGGAGACTCCGAAGGCACGCTGCTGGGTTTCTCAGAAGGTGCAGGTGTCTCAGAAGGGGTGTCCTTCGGTACGGACGAATCAGACGGGGCGGAGGAATCGTCCACTACGGTCACCGTAGCCGCCACGCCGCCGCGCTGCCGGTCTTTCTTATTCAACGAGCCGGTGAGCACATTAATTTCGACGCTTTCCCCGGCCTTAAGGTTCTCCTGCCAAGGGATAGAGCCAGAAATATTGCCGTCCGCATCCGCTTTAACCTCTAGGTAGCGGGCGCCGCTGACGGGGCCGCCGTTGATCTTAATCGCCAGAATAGAAGGGGAACCATCAGTTGCTTTGAAACCGGTACCTGTAAAGTGCAGGGGTTGACCTACGGTCCAGGTGCCCGGAAACTGCAGGCTCGCCCCATCTTCGTAAACGTGAGCGGCTGCGGCTGGAACCGAACCAGGTGCTGCAAAAGCAGCGGGAACAGTTGCACCAACCATGCCGCACCCCAGTGCGGCAACGATGCTGAATGTAGTAAATTTAGTGCGAATACTCATGACTTAATTTTATCTGTACGCACAGTATTAAATGCAGTTATTGCACGCAGAAGACTATGGTGTTCGTCAATATGGTTAACCTTCCTTAGACGTAAAACCCACCCTTAAATCATTGGTGCTATATCCCTGATCTGGCAGGTTTTAAGGAACATATTAACGGTATAAGACACGGCCTCTGTGGCTGGCGGCTCATCGCATAAGTGCTCTAAATTGACCCGCAATACACTCTTGCATTCTTATAGGCACGTTCTTGAATATGTAGAGAATAATTCACCCACAGCGGGTTATACGCGAGAGAGGCATCACTCTTTACGCATTTTGCGCACGGCCAGGAATATTGCTCCACCAATTCCGCCCACAATCAGCACATAACCGGCAGCCAGCAAAACCCCGTTTTTACCGGGGTCCGCAAGATCTGCCGGGCTAAACCCCTGCCCGGAAGAACCCTGCTCGCCCGAGGCCTCCGTAGAGGCAGAAGAATCCCCAGCCGCAGCACCCGTGGTAATCGTCACAGGCTCGTTGCCGAAGTCTGCGGGCTTATCGCACCCCACACCGTCATGGTCAGCGTCAAAACCCTCCTGAAAATCCGGGTGGTCCTTATGAATAGGGGCCAGCCCGGCGTCCTTCACCTCTTTACAGTTATGAAAACGCTTATTCCCGCTGGCAGAGGCTGAGGCTGACGCACTGGGGCTGGACTCGCTGGCACTGGCCGAAACCTTATCGGAAGGACCATCCGGTTCGGAGGAATCTATAGCGCTGCCAGAGGCCCCATTACTATCCTGCTGCCCACCCTGTGGGGAGGCTGACGGGTCGCTGCCGCCGCCGCTTTGGGCACCGCCAGCATTATTATTATTGCCGCCGGAGTTATTGTCGCCGCCGCTGCCGCCCTGGTTCTTATTGTCACCAGAGCCGCCGTTACCGTCCTTATTATTCTTATCCCCAGAAGTGCTGCCGCCGTCAGAGCCCCCGCCGTTCTTATTTTCACCAGACTTATCTTTCTCCGCCGGTTTCTGGGCTGCACCGGTGGTGGTCTTCGGCTGCGGGGCAGGGTTCTGCCGCGCCGGAGCGGCCACAACCCGCACATCAACCTCGCTGCCCTCGTAGAAACCGCCCCGAGTCAACGCGAAAGTCTCAAACTCAATGCTCTGCCCGGCCTGTAAACTATTCGACCACGGGATAGAAGTAGTGAATTTTCCATTAGCGTCCGGACGCACCTCGTGGTAAATTTCGCCCTCATCGCCACGCAATACAACAGTCACCGACCGGCCGCTTCTGGTTCTAAACCCCTGCCCGGTAACAGTTAGCGGTTGCCCCGCCGTCCAGGTGGTGGGGAAATTAACGGTTGCTCCAGCTCTGAAATAACTGGTGGCGGTGGGAGCAGCCACCGGCGCGGCCGAGGCGATGGGAGCGGATGTGCCTACCATGCCGCCCGCAAGCGCGGCTATGATACCGAAAGTGGCAATCTTGGTGCGAATTGTCATGCCTTATATTCTATCGGCGAAGCAATAATATTACATGGCCTACGATTATGGTGTGGGTCAAATAGCGGCGATAGGGCACGCACTATTTTGCGCTAATGTACGCCCCCATTAGGGGAAATACTCTAACCCGGTGTTTGGCGTACCTTGCGTATTTCTTTATTATTCTTCTCCTGTGCGTGGCGGCGCCTTGGGCCACGGCGCTCACAGCTGCAACCGGTCAAGCAGCTGGCCCAGCGCATCCCCCACATTGGTGCGCCACAGATAGGTGGCGCGCGCATCCGCCCGGCCCGGCCCACCGTTCAACACGGCAACCGGCTTATTGGCCCTGAGCGTATCCAACACAATCTTATAACTGCTCATCACCGCCACCGACGAGCCAACCACCAGCAGAGCAGTCGAATCAGCCAGCATGTGCCGCAGCCGCTCCTTCCGCTCGGCGGGCACAGATTCACCGAAGTACACCACATCCGGTTTAAGGCGCTGGGAGCCGCACGCAATGCACCCGATCATCACAAAATCACGGATGAAATCGTTATCCAACTCAACATCGCCATCAGGGTTAACCCGCAAATCGGTGCCCGCAAGACGCGCCAAATAGCCGGGGTTTGCGGCATCCAAACGAATATCCAGGCTCGCCCGCCCCTCACGGTGCCCGCAGGTGAGGCATATGATCGTTGAGAGATCACCGTGCAGAGCCAGCATGTTTCTGCTCCCCGCCTGGGCATGAAGCCCATCAACGTTCTGGGTGATCACCCCAGAAACAGCGCCGTGCTGCTCAAGCTCAACCAGCGCATAGTGGGCACGGTTAGGTTTGGCCTCCTTCATGCGCCGCCACCCCACATAGGAACGCGCCCAGTAGCGCTGGCGGGCAGCGTCATCATACCGGAATTCCTGGTAGGTCATGGGGCGGTGCTCACGCAGGGAACCGGCGGGGCCACGGTAATCAGGGATACCGGATTCGGTGCTGACCCCCGCCCCGGTGAGCGCAAGCACCCGGCCTGCACGAAGCATACCAGCCGCCCCTTCGAGGGCAACCTCAGGCTGGTGCGGCTGGGCGGTTTCGGCAACAACACGCTGGATAGAACGGATCGCGGCACGGTGCACGGCGGCAATCTCGTGATTATCGAATCCGGTCGTGTCAGTCCATTTATCCATTGCGTCCCAGTGTGCCGTCGTTCAAGAATGTACTGCACCCATTGTAGGATGCGCCCCGCTATGCCCGTGCACGCTGCGGGTATCCGTACCGGGAATGACCGTGCGGCGGCTGGGACCGCGCACTGCTCACCCGCGTACGGAAAGAATTTCTGGGGGTAAACCTCAACTAACAGCTTAAAGATAGGGTATCCATACTGTTGTACACCACAGTCCCGAAGCGTCTTTTCGGGCGTTTTACCCTACGCGGTGCCTATAGAATTTTAGGTATGACAACTCATCACAAATTCGCAACTATTGGCGCCGTCGCCACGCTCAGCCTCAGCCTCGTAGGCGCGACCGCCGTCCCCGCCGCATTCGCGGCACCCGCAACCAACACCGCCGCCGTGGCACCCGCAGCAAACGCGAGCCACACCTACGACGACGGGGCAACCATCACCTTCCCCAGCTCCTGGACCGTGGGGCAGGGTCTAAGCTTCACCGGCACCGGGTTTAAAGCCAAAGACGGCTCACCCTCGGTACTCGCTCTCAAAATTGATGGCGGTGGCGTAAGCGGACAGCCCTACCTGCGTGTTGAGGCCGACGCAAACGGCAACGTGGCGGGCACCATCCCCTGGCAGGAAGGGTTCAAACCCGGGCAGACCGTGACCCTCACGGTGCTTACCGGGTCGCTCAATAAGCAGGATCCCCGCCGCGGCGGGGACGCTGCAACCGTAACAATCCAGGCGGCAGCAGCACCGAGCGCATCCCCCACCGATACGGCTGCTGCTTCTGCTGCGCCCGCACCGACCGAAGCGGCCCCCAGCCCCTCGTCCCCTGCCGCACAGAGCACTACCGAGGCACCCGCTGCTTCAAGCGCCTCCGCAGCGGTGACGGGCAAGCCGCAGCCTCCGGTGCAGCCTTCCGCTGCCCCCAGCCAGAGCGAGCAGGCAGCAGATAATTCGGCGCAGGACTCTTCCTCTGCTGACCATAACGTGCCGAACGCATCCGCAAACGCGGAGCACCTGGCCGCCGCCGCTCAGGGCTCGGCCGTAGCTGGGGAAATCCCCACGAACTGCACCGAAGCATCGGCGCGCGGGCTCAGCAATATTGATGCGAACAGCCCACACTACGGTGAGCACCTTGACCGTGACAAGGACGGGGTGGGGTGCGAGACTAAAGCAACCGGCACTTCCGGTTCCGGCACCGCCAGCACCACCGGGGGTGAGCAGGCAGCAGCCGCTGACACCTCCACCAATGATGAGCTCGATAACTGCACCGAGGCCCGCGCCCGCGGTCTGAACAATATTAAGGCAGGCAGCGAACACTACAGCGGCCACCTTGACCGTGACAAAGACGGGGTAGCATGCGAGTCCAGGGTGTCCGGCAGCTACTCGGGCGGTTCCGCATCGCGTGTCTCTTCCTCCGGGACTGTCGCCTCAACCGGCAGCACGGGCAGCTACTCGGCAGCTTCAACCACTCGCGGCAGGCTGGCAAGCACCGGCGCTTCGGGTGCGCTAACCATTGCCGGGGTTGGCCTGTTCACCCTCGTAGCGGGTACCGCTGTCGTACTGGTGGCACGCCGCCGCAAGCAGGCATAACACCTTTCATCTGTTAGCAAGAATGCGCGCCGTACCGGGATACTTCCCGGTGCGGCGCGCATTATCTGTGCCAGTTGCGTTACCCGTTACCGCTTGGAGGTCACCGACAAACCGTCCATCGCAACATCCGGGTTCACATCCACCACCACGGTGTCGCCATCGTGAATAGCACCCGAGAGGATGCCCTTCGCCAGGCGGTCGCCGATCTCGCGCTGTACCAGGCGGCGCAGCGGGCGGGCACCGAAGGCCGGATCGTACCCTGCCAAGCCCAGCCACTCCAGGGCGGCGGGGGTAACATCCAGGGTCAGGCGGCGGTCGGTCAGACGCTTGCCCATGCCCTGAATCTGCAGGTTCACAATCTGTCCCAGATGCTCAGCAGAGAGCGGCTCGAACATGATGATGTCATCCAGACGGTTCAGGAACTCGGGACGGAACGCCTGGTGAACCACCTGCATTGCCTTTTCGCTGCGCTCCTCAAACGGCATCTCCTGATCGACCAGGTACTGCGAACCCAGGTTCGAGGTCAGAATCAGAATCACATTGCGGAAGTCCACGGTGCGGCCCTGACCGTCGGTCAGACGACCGTCATCGAGCACCTGCAGCAGGATATCGAAGACCTCGGGGTGAGCCTTCTCAACCTCGTCCAGCAGCACCACGGAGTATGGGCGACGGCGCACGGCCTCGGTCAGCTGACCGCCTTCTTCGTGCCCCACGTATCCGGGAGGCGCACCCACCAGGCGGGAAACGCTGTGCTTCTCGCCGTACTCACTCATGTCGATGCGCACCAGGGCGTGCTCGTCGTCAAACTGGAACTCCGCCAGGGCCTTCGCGAGCTCGGTCTTACCCACGCCGGTCGGCCCCAGGAACAGGAAGGAACCAATCGGGCGGTTCGGGTCGGAAATTCCGGCGCGGGCGCGGCGAACCGCATCCGCCACAGCAACCACGGCGGCTTCCTGACCGATCAGGCGTTCACCGATGCGTTTCTCCATCTCCAGCAGCTTCTCAGATTCGCCCTGAAGCATGCGCCCGGCGGGAATGCCCGTCCAGGAAGAGATAACCTCGGCAATGTCGTCAGCCGTGACCTCTTCAGAGACCATAGCCTCGCCATGGGCCTCAGTTTCGGCGCGCTGAGCTTCTTCCAGTTCCTTCTCCTTGGCGGGAATTTCGCCGTAGAGCAGGCGGGATGCGTCCGCCAGGTTACCCTCGCGCTGTGCCACCTCGGCACGCGAGCGCAGCTCATCGATTTCACTCTTGAGATCGCCCACGCGGTTCAGACCGGCCTTTTCGGCTTCCCAGCGGGCGTTGAGCGCGTCCAGCTGTTCTTTCTTATCGGCCATGTCTTTGCGCAGCGCCGCCAAACGTTCTTTAGACGCCGGGTCGGTCTCGTTCTTGAGGGCCAGCTCTTCCATGGTCAGGCGGTCTACGGCGCGGCGCAGCTGGTCGATTTCCTCGGGGGCCGAGTCGATCTCCATGCGCAGGCGTGATGCGGCCTCATCCACTAGGTCGATCGCCTTATCGGGCAGCTGACGTGAGGGAATGTACCTATTTGAAAGTGCTGCGGCGGCGACCAGGGCGGCATCCGAGATTTGCACCTTATGGTGCGCTTCGTAGCGTTCCTTGAGCCCACGCAGAATACCGATAGTGTCATCAACACTAGGCTCACCCACGTACACCTGCTGGAAGCGACGTTCCAGGGCGGGGTCTTTCTCAATGTTCTCGCGGAACTCGTCAAGCGTAGTAGCGCCAATCATGCGCAGCTCGCCGCGCGCCAGCATGGGCTTGAGCATATTGCCCGCATCCATGGAACCTTCGGATGCGCCCGCACCAACCACGGTGTGCATCTCGTCGATAAAGGTGACGATCTGACCTTCGGATTTCTTGATTTCTTCGAGCACGGCCTTGAGGCGTTCCTCGAATTCGCCGCGGTATTTAGCGCCCGCAACCATGGACCCAAGGTCAAGGCTGATCAGGGTTTTACCGCGCAGGGATTCGGGAACATCGCCGGAGACCATGCGCTGAGCCAGCCCTTCGACCACGGCGGTTTTGCCGACGCCGGGTTCACCAATGAGCACGGGGTTGTTCTTGGTGCGCCGTGAGAGCACCTGCACCACGCGGCGGATTTCGGAGTCTCGACCAATCACGGGGTCGAGCTTGCCTTCGCGGGCGAGCGCGGTCAGGTCGGTTCCGTACTTTTCAAGGGCCTGGAAGGTGCCTTCGGGGTCCGGGGTATCCACGGTGCGGTCTCCTCGTACTTGGGGAATGGTCTCTTCGATAACTTTGGCAGTTGCGCCCAGGTTTTCAAGTGCGCGAGCGGTATCGCTATCACCGCTTGCGATGCCCAGTAGCAGCATTTCGGTGGAGATGTAGGTGTCACCGAATTTCTGTGCGTGGGTCTGCGCACTCTGAATGGCGGCGAGGGCGCTGCGGCTGAAGTTTGCGTTCTGCACCGATGCGCCAGATGCCTTCGGCAGTTTCTTAATCTCTGCGGATGCGGCTTCCGAAATGGCCTCGATGTCTAGCCCTGCGGCCTTGAGAACCGCTACGGCAACGCCTTCTCGCTGATCCATTAGTGCTTTGAGGATGTGCGCAGGTTCGATGCTGGGGTTACCCGCTGTCTGCGCGTTCATATTAGCGGCGGAGAGCGCTTCTTGGCTCTTGGTGGTGAATTTTGCGTCCATAAATCTTATCCTTTCGCGTCTTGTGCGGGGCGCATCCTGCGCCTTCTTTTTACAGCTAACTTGAGTCTACTACACTCAAGGTTTGGATGCAAGGGGTTACCACCGGTTTTCGGGACCAAAATTCAGCACTAAAAAAGGCTCTTGATGCGAATAAAGCGTAGTTTTCGCCGCTTTATTCGTATAAAGAGCCTTTTTAGGGAGCGGGATGAGAGGATCAGACTAGGTCTCAGTCCAGGAAGTCATACGGGCTTTGTTGCCGCGCCTGCTCCTCCAAAACCTCGTCGGTAACACCCTGCTGCAGGCGCGCCCCACGCCGGTTCGCACTGTATGCCAACGCGGCGGCAGTAATAGCGGCCGCGAACGTCAGAATACCGAAGGTGTTACCGAACCCTGCCGCATACCCCACGTACTCGCCGCCCACAAGCGCACCCATTCCTGAAACCGGCACCCCGGCGCGGTAGTCCGGGATAAACATGCCGAATAAAAACGCCAGCACCCAGCAGGCAGACTGCGCAATCGCCACACCCCAGCGGCAGGCGGGGCGGGTGAGTTCTGCGGCCGCGACAGCGCGGCGCGCATCCGCAAAGGCCCAGCGGGCCGCCAGGCACAGTATGAGTGCGAGCGCCGGGCCGAATGAGATAGCAAAAATGGGCACGAGGTCACCGGCTGCACCGAAGAGGGCACGGCCTACGGTAATCCAGGCGGCAGAGACAAGCGCCATGGGGTAGGCGGCGTAGAGGGCTGCAACCTGTACGACGGCAGGTGTGCGTGCAGCCAATGAGTTTACGTGCGGGTGCGATCCGGAGCGCTCTGATTTTTCGTTCACTGTGCCATCCTAAACGGTTTGCGCCCCGGGTTGGGGCAGCACTCACCATGTCAGTGGTTTTTCCGCAGTAAAACCCACATAAACCTAAACTTTAGCCAAAAACTTTATTGTTATACTGAGCACATTGGGTGCTTGCGGGTGCCCACACCAACCACGTTAAACCCATACCAACCACACCGATAAATAATGGGAGCCTACATGAAAATACTGGTTTTAGGAGCGAGCGGTCGCACCGGAAGCCTTTTCACCCGCAAAGCGTTAGAGGAGGGGCACACGGTCACCGCCTATGTGCGTAACCCCGATAAGGCGGTTGCGCTTTTGGGGGCGCATCAGAACCTCATTATTGTTCCCGGTGCCCTGAACGATTCCGAGCAGCTTGCCACGATTTCTTCCGGGCAGGATGTGATGGTTAGTATCCTGGGGCAGAAAGCTACGGTGCGGGAGTTTCTATCGACCAAGTTCATGCAGAAGCGCCTGCCGCTCATTATGGAGGCGGTAGTGGGTGCGGGTGTACCGCACTGTGTTCTTATGAGCGCCTACGGGGTGGGTGACACGGTGCGGAGTGCATCTTTTTTAATGCGTGTGGCGTGCAAGACCATTATGCGCAGTATTTTTAGGGACCGCGCGAAGGCCGACGCTATGGTTGCTAAGTATCAGCCGTATATTTCGCGGGCGTTGCCGGGCAGGCTCACAGATGAGCCTGGTAAGGGCGGGGCGAAGGTGGTTGATGTGACGAGTGTTGCGCATGTTCCGGGTATCCCAACGATTGCCCGTGAGGACGTTGCCGATGCTCTGCTCGATATTGCGGGAGACCCGCTGAATGCGGGTACCGATTTTCTGGTGACGATTGAGGATGTTGTCATACGGGCGGCCTAGAAATGCCCGGTAGGCTTAATGGCATGAGCACTAATATTCAGGGGGATTTTCCTCAGGCGATTCTTTTTGATCATGATGGCACGCTGGTTGATACCGAGCCGGTGTGGGCGGCCGCGAAGGTTGAGCTGGCGGCGGAGTTTGGTGGCATGTGGACCGCGCAGGACACCCTGGATTGCCTGGGTTATTCCATGAAGTTCACGCTGGATAGGTTACGTGAGCGCGGGGTGAACCTGCCGGATCAGCAGATTAACGATCGGCTGGTGGGTAAGGTGCGTGCGGCATTGGCGGATTCTCCGGTGGAGTTTCTGCCCGGGATTGAGCGTTTTCTGGTGCAGGTGCGTGATGCGGGTATCCCGGCGGCAATAGTTACAAATGCTACAACTGCGGTGGCTCAGCGCACGGCTGATGCCGCCCCTGAGGGAACATTCTCGGTTGTTATTGGTAATGATGAGACCACGCGCCCGAAGCCAAACCCGCAGCCGTATCTTTTAGCGGCGCAGCGCTTGGGTGTGGATCCCAGCCAGTGCGTGGCGATTGAGGATTCCCCTTCCGGGGTGCGTAGCGCTACGGATGCGGGCATGAAGGTGATTGTAGTCCCCGGTGAGCTTGAGGTTCCCGCCGGTTTAGGGGATGTGCGTCTTCGGCATGAGGAGTTGGGGCTGAGCGTGTTTAAGGCGCTTGGACGCTAGTCTTGAGGTTAGCCTAGCTTTCTCAAACTCTTAGGGTTTTCAAGACGTCATATCAAGCAATACTTATTATGAATAAATAAGAATAATCTTGACGGGCCGGTCTAAAAATGATTTACTAATATCAACGTACCGGCCGGGTTTTCTCACGATAACTACCGGGCGGGCATCTACATAGCATTAAGGAGTCGTTATTATGGCATTCGCAAAATACACCGCACCCGGTCTTACCCTTGACGAGGGCAAAGAAATCTCGGAAGTTCTGCAGAGCCGCCTGCACGATCTGAATGAACTGCACCTGTCCCTGAAGCACGCACACTGGAACGTGACCGGCCCCGGCTTCATTGCCGTGCACGAAATGATCGACCCGCAGGTTGATACTGTGCGTAACTTCGTGGACGACATCGCAGAGCGTATGGCAACCCTGGGTGCAACCCCCAACGGCCTCGCAGGTGCCCTAGTCGCAGCGCGCAGCCACGAAGACTACCCCGTAGGCCGTGCCCGCGTCACCGACCACCTGCACGCCCTGAACGAGGTGTACACCCGCGTGATCAAGGAGCAGCGCAAGGCTATCGAATTTGCGGGTAAGGTTGACCCCATCACCGAAGACCTGCTGATCGGCCAGACCGCCGAACTCGAGAAGTTCCAGTGGTTCATTCGCGCATTCCTAGAGAACAGCGCAGGCGAAATCTCCTAACAGGCAGCCTTTCTGAGCCCTATAGGCTCACCGGGTGGGTGCCCTCCCCTAGCTGGGGAAAGCACCCACCCTTTTTGCTGCCCCCTCACGTCTGTGGCCTGAGAACCACCCCAGCCACGGCATAACCATATGCGCCGCATATTCCGACAGAAGTGCGGGCACAGGTGGGTGCGACACTTAGGCGAGTAAGCCCGATCAGCACGGTGACGGCTGCCCGTATTTTTTCGGCCCGGCGAACATCAGCACCCGGTCGGGTTTACCTAGATTTTCGCCCAGCGCCCGTCTATTCTAGTGTTTTGCACGCACCAGCCACCCTGAGGAAGACACCCCATGTCACCCGAGCCCCGCAAACACACACCCGAAACACCCGGCAGCAGCAACCACTCCCCCGCCCAGGCAACACCCGGCAGAAACCGGCGAGAGCCCATCACCACGCAGGCGTTCACCGCACCGGATGTCCCCGCGCGCCGCAACCCCGAACACTCAGCCCCTTCCCCAACGGCGGCACGCACAGGAGCGCTTGACCATGTACCGGCACGGCACCAGCCCGTCACCCAGCCAAGTGAGGCGCAAATCCGGCGGTGGCGGCGTTATCTCGCCGATGAAGAGTCGGAGGCGCGCATCTACCGCTACCTGGCCCAGCGCGCCGAAGGTAAAGACCGCGAGATTCTGATGCAGGTTGCCGAGGCTGAGAAACGCCACCAACAGCACTGGCGTGACATGCTCGGTGAACACGTTGGCAAACCCGTCCGCCCGTCGCTCTCATCCGCATTTTTGCAGTTCATGGCGAAGCATTTCGGGTCGGTCTTTATTCTGGCAATGGCGCAAATGGCCGAATCCCGCTCCCCCTACGCCGAAGACCCGGACGCCACCGAAGAAATGGCGGCTGACGAGGCTATTCACGAAGAAATCATTCGCGCCCTGGCCACCAGCGGACGCGAAAAGCTCTCCGGCAACTTCCGCGCGGCGGTGTTCGGCGCGAACGACGGGCTGGTCTCGAATCTGGCACTAACGATTGGCATCACGGCCTCGGGCGCGTCCAGCTCTATGGTGCTGCTTTCGGGGATTGCCGGGCTGCTCTCGGGTGCGCTTTCTATGGCGGCGGGCGAGTTCGTTTCGGTACGTTCCCAGCGTGAACTTTTGGATGCATCCCAGCCGACCCAGGTGACCCTGCGCGTAGCGGGCGACCTTGATATTGATGCGAACGAGCTTGAGCTCATCTACCGGGCGCGCGGCATGGATGAGGAGGCGGCGCATCACCGCGCGCTGGAACGTTTCGGGTACCTCGACTGCGACTGCGACCCGTCGCTGTCACACCGTGCGAATGAGGAAGGCGAGGAAGAGAATGTAGCACTGGGTACGGATATTGGCGCGGCGGCGGCTTCGTTTAGCTTCTTCGCATCCGGGGCGCTCGTGCCGATTCTGCCCTATATTCTTGGGCTTTCCGGCGTCTGGGCGATGCTGCTTTCGCTCCTGTTCGTCACCATGGCACTGGGTTTCACCGGCGGTATTGTGGGCCTGCTCTCGGGGTCTTCCCCGATGCGCCGCGGACTGCGCCAAATCCTCATCGGACTGGGCGCGGCGGGCATCACCTACCTGCTGGGCCTAGCCTTCGGCACCACGCTAGGGTAGGTTCCTTCAGCTCTTTTTCGATAAATTTTCTATCCCAAATACACAAGCCCCCGGCGGTGCGAGTATTACGCTCGCACCGCCGGGGGTCTTATTAGCTGCCCGAACCGGGCGGGATGCTACTTGTTGGCAAAGATTTCGCGCATCAGATTAGCGGCCTCGGAAGGGGTCTTGCCAACCTTCACGCCAGCAGCCTCCAGGGCCTCTTTCTTCGCCTGAGCGGTACCCGAAGAACCTGAGACGATCGCACCCGCGTGACCCATAGTCTTGCCCTCGGGGGCGGTAAAGCCAGCCACGTAACCGACCACGGGCTTGGTGACGTTCGCCTTGATGTACTCGGCGGCGCGTTCCTCCGCGTCGCCACCAATCTCACCAATCATCACAATGCCCTCGGTCTCCGGGTCAGCCTCGAAAGCCTCCAGAGCATCAATATGGGTGGTGCCGATAATCGGGTCGCCGCCAATACCGATAGCGGTGGTGAACCCAATGTCGGCGAGCTCGAACATCATCTGGTAAGTAAGGGTACCCGATTTAGAGACAAGACCGATCTTGCCCTTACCGGTGATATTCGCCGGGGTAATGCCAACCAGGCACTCCTCAGGGGTGATAATACCGGGGCAGTTCGGCCCAATAATGCGGGTAATCTGCTTGCCGTTCTCGTCCACCGAAGCTTTCGCGGCAGCCCAGAACTCGGCGGTATCCTGCACCGGAACGCCCTCAGTAATGACGACGACCAGACCGATCTTAGCCTCAATAGCCTCCAGCACAGCGGCCTTGGTGAAGGCGGGCGGCACGAAAACAATCGAAACGTTCGCACCGGTTTCGGCAATAGCCTCGGCAACAGTACCGAAGACCTTCAGCTCAACATCGGAGCCGTCCTTTGCCTTGTGGGTAACGGTGGTGCCAGCCTTGCGGGCGTTCACGCCACCCACAATGTTCGTGCCGGCTGCGAGCATACGAGCGGTGTGCTTGGTGCCTTCGCCGCCGGTGATGCCCTGAACGATGACCTTAGAGTCTTTGTTCACAAAGATAGACATAGTTTTTCCTATAAATCCTTCGGTGGCGATTACGCCTTGTTAGCGAGCTCTGCTGCCTTATCGGCGCCTGAATCCATGGTGGTTGCCTGCACCACGAGCGGGTGGTTTGCCTCAGAGAGGATGCGGCGGCCTTCCTCCACGTTGTTGCCGTCCAGCCGCACCACAAGCGGCTTAGTTGCGGAATCGCCCAGAATCTCAAGCGCCTTCACAATGCCCTCAGCTACGGCATCGCACGAGGTGATACCGCCGAAGACGTTCACGAAAACGCTCTTAACCTGCTCATCGCCCAGAATAATCTCAAGACCCGCAGCCATAACCTCAGCGGATGCGCCGCCACCGATATCGAGGAAGTTGGCGGGCTTCACGTTGCCGTGCTTTTCGCCAGCGTATGCCACCACATCCAGGGTAGACATCACCAGACCGGCACCGTTACCGACAACGCCAACTTCACCGTCGAGCTTCACATAGTTCAGGTCGTGCTGCTTAGCCTTAGCTTCCAGCGGGTTTTCGGCGGATTTATCGACAAGCGCCACGTGATCGGGCTGGCGGAATTCCGCGTTATCGTCGAGAGAGACCTTACCGTCAAGAGCCAGAATATCGCCTTCGGGGGTCTGCACGAGGGGGTTAACCTCAACAAGGGTTGCGTCTTCCTTCTTGAAGACATCGCCCAGCTTCACGAGAACCTCAACCACCTTGGGCTGCAGTTCAGCAGAGAACCCGGCGGCCTCAACGATCTCCTGTGCCTTAGCGGAGTCGATACCCACCAGCGGGTCTACCTCAACCTTAGCGAGAGCCTCGGGTCGTTCAGCGGCGAGCTGCTCAATTTCCATGCCGCCTTCTACCGAGCACATGGCAAGGTACGAGCGGTTTGCGCGGTCAAGCAGAATCGAGAAATAGTATTCTTCAGCAATGTCAGCACCCTGCGCAACCAGCACGCGGTGAACGGTGTGACCCTTGATATCCATACCAAGAATCTGCTGAGCGTGCTCGTATGCCTCATCAGGGTTTTTAGCGAGCTTCACGCCGCCAGCCTTACCGCGGCCGCCGGTCTTAACCTGAGCCTTAATGACGGTCAGGCCGCCGATTTCCTCAGCTGCTGCCTTTGCTTCTTCGGGAGTGGTCGCAACAATGCCCTTGAGCACGGGTACACCGTGCTTTGCGAAGAGATCGCGCGCCTGGTATTCGAAAAGGTCCACAGGTGTCCTTCTTCGTCGAAGTGGTGCCGCCGTTTTAGGGTGCGGCGGCTTGGTCTGGTGAGTTACTATTCGACGTGTTTTACGCCCCTGAGAGGGCGCGCTGTCACGCTCTAAATTTCTCTCGGTTCTACTCTATCGGATATTTGGTTGAGGGTGTACTTATCAGACAACACACACGCTATTTTTGTAATGGGCATCACTATTCGGTGTGTTGGGTTTTGGCTAGACCTTCTCAATCGGTGCGTACCGCAGCAGTAGGCGCTTCTCTTCGGAGGCAAAACGCACCTTCGCCACGGTCTTATCACCGGTGCCTTCCAGGGCAAGAACCCGGCCCTCGCCGAAGGATTTATGCCGCACCGTATCACCCACCTTCAGCTGCGGAATTTCCTTGCTTTGATGCACCCGCGAGCGGTTACGCACCACCCCGGATGCGCTAGCTGCGGCCGCCAAACCGTAGCTTGCCGAACCATTGACCTCAGCGGTTGATGGTTCACGGTTCGCCCGGGTGCGGGATTCATCGTATCCCGTGCCGTAGCCGCCCGCGTTGCCTTTATCTAAGCCGCGCCCGCCGCCGGAGTTGTATCCGCTCGCCCCGCGATAGCCGCCCTGTCCGTAGCCTCCATACCCGCTGGCACCGTTGGCGTATGCGCCCATCCCGGAGGCACCAAACCCGGTAAATCCGCCCAGGCGGCGCCACTCGATCAGCTCCTCGGGAATCTCTTCCAGGAAGGGTGAGGGCGGGTTGAACTGGCTCTTGCCCCACATCGTGCGGGTCTCGGAGCGGGTGATGTAGAGCCGCTGCATCGCGCGCGTGAGCCCCACGTAGGCAAGGCGGCGTTCCTCGCTCATCTCGCCCTCGTCGGTCAGCGCCCGCTGATGCGGAAACAGCCCGTGTTCCAGCCCGGTCAGGAAAACAACCGGGAACTCCAGGCCTTTGGCGGTGTGCAGGGTCATCAGGGTTATCATGCCTTGTGCCTTCGCCTCCGCGGCCTCGGCGGCAATCTGCGCGGCGGACGGGGTCTGACCGTCGGCGGAGGCGCCTCGGGACGGAATCGAGTCGGCATCTGCCACCAGCGAGACATGCTCTAAGAACTGTTCTAAGTCCGCGCCGGGGTTCTCAGCCTCAAACTCGATCATCGCATCCAGCAGCTCCGAGAGGTTTTCCACCCGGGATTCGTCCTGAATATCCTTAGATTCACGCAGGGCGGCGAGATAGCCGGACTGTTCGAGCACCGCCTCTAGGGTTGTGGCCGCTGATTCGGTGCGCGCAATCTGGGCGAGATCGTCCATGAGCTTGACGAACTGAGCATACTTTTTCACGGCGGCAGCGCCCAAACCCGGCACGCTCCCCGGCTCGGCGGCAGCGGCACGGGCGGCGACGAAGAAAGAAATTCGCTGTGCCGATGCGTGATCGGCAACCACGGTCTCAGATTTCGCACCGATACCGCGTTTAGGTTCGTTGAGAATACGCCGCACGCTCACGTCGTCGTCCGGGTTTGAGAGGGCGCGCAGGTAGGCGAGCGCATCCTTAATTTCTTTGCGCTCGTAGAACCGGGTGCCGCCGACCACGCGGTACGGCAGTCCGGCGCGCATCAGCAGTTCTTCAAGGGCGCGGGATTGGGCATTGGTGCGGTAGAAAATCGCCACATCCGAGGGTTTGATGCCGTGTTCGTCGGCAAGCCGGTCTATTTCTTGGGCGATGTAGCGTGCCTCTGCATGTTCGGATTCGGCGACGTACCCCACGATTTTGGTGCCCTCCCCCGATGCCGTCCACAGCTTCTTGGGGCGGCGGTTGGGGTTGCGTTCAATCACGGCGTTCGCGGCGGAGAGAATGTTCTGCGTGGAACGGTAGTTCTGTTCCAGCAGAATAATGTGCGCATTGGGGTAGTCGCTCTCGAAATCCGTAATATTGCGAATGTCGGCGCCGCGGAAGGCGTAAATCGACTGGTCTGAGTCGCCCACGACGGTCAGTTCGCCGGGCGGCGGAGCATCCGGGTACGGCCCCTGCTCACGGGTGTTGCCCTGCGGATGCGCCCCCACCAACTCCCGCACGAGCGCATACTGGGCGTGGTTGGTGTCTTGGTATTCGTCCACCAGAATATGCCGGAACTTACGGCGATAATAGTTTGCGATTTCGGGGAATTTCTTGAGCAAAAACACGGTTTTTCCGATGAGGTCGTCAAAGTCGAGGGAGTTCGCGGCGCGAAGGCGCTGGGTGTAGACGGTGTAAATCTGCGCGATAGTCTTTTCCCACGGGTTATTCGCGGCCGCCGCACTGTATTCTTCGGCGCTCACCAGCTCGTTTTTGAGGGCGGAAATCTTGTGCCCTACGGCCTTGGGGGCAAACTTTTTGGTGTCAAGGTTCAGCTCTTTGATAATGAGCGTGAGCAGGCGCTGTGAATCCGCCGAGTCGTAGATCGTGAAGGTCGATTTGAGCCCGAGTGCCTTGGCTTCTCGGCGCAGCACGCGCACGCAGAAGCTGTGGAAGGTGGAAATCCACATGTGCTGTGCGCGCGGGCCGATCAGCGCTTGGATGCGCTCACGCATTTCCGCTGCGGCCTTGTTTGTGAAGGTGATGGCGAGAATCTGCCCGGGGGTTGCCCGCCCGGTTGCGAGCAGATGGGCGATGCGGTGCGTCAGCACGCGGGTTTTGCCAGACCCGGCTCCGGCGACAATCAGCAGGGGTGACCCGGCGTGTAAAACAGCTTCGCGCTGCCGGTCGTTAAGCCCGTCGATCAGGGTTTCAGGGTCGATGGTGCTGAGCGAATAAGTGCGCTCCCCGTAAGGGTCTTCGGGGTTGTACTCGCTTCCATACCCGCCCACTCGGTAGGCGGGTGGCATGAACTCGCCGAGCGCATCCTCATGGGCGGTGACGGTTTGGGCATTCACCGCTTCAGGGTTGAGCTCTGGCATAAAAGATTCGTGGGCGAAGGGGTCTTCTTCCGGTGCGGAGCTATCTTCCGGCGGAATATGGGCATCATATTCGGGGTCGTAGGGCGGCTGCGTGTTTTCGAGATCGGCAAAGAGGGTATCTGCGGCAGGTTCAACGCCGGATGCGGAGTTGGTGGGTTCGCTCATGGTCTACCTCGCTGCCTAGAATACACGTTCGATATTCCATGCTACCGTATTTGCCCTCTCGCTCCCACCCATCACGCCCGTTCACCGCGCATAATTCGCTCTTAGCGGTACCCCACCGCGCGGTGCACCCATGTTACGATGACCGGATGGATCAGGTCATCACTCCCGCTATGTGGTGCGACGGTACCGCCGACGAAGCAGCACAGTTCTACGCCGATGTTTTTCGCGATGCATCCATTGCCGAGCAGGCGCCCGGGATCGCGGCGACGGTCAGCATCCACGGTTTCAGGCTCTCGCTTATCAACGGTGGTAACCAGTACGCGCCAAACCCGTCGATCAGCTGCATCCTGAACTTTGATCCGCTCTTATTTGGCGGCGAGGAACAGGCCCGAGACTACCTTGATGAGCTCTATGAGCGGCTCAGCACCGGCGGCGTACTCATGGAGCTGGGTGAGTACCCCTTCTCCCCGCGCTACGCTTGGGTTCGTGACCGTTTCGGCATGACCTGGCAGCTCATGCTCACCGACCCGGACGGCGATCCGCGCCCCTTTGTTATCCCATCCTTCATGTTCGGCGGTACTAATCACGCTCATGCCGAGGAGGCCACCGACGCTTGGATCGCCCTGTTTGATAACGCCCGCCGCGGTGCTCTGTACCGTTACGAGGAAGGCGGACCGCTGGATACGGGTACGGTCATGTTCACCGACTTTACCCTGCGCGGCACCTGGATGGCAGCCACGGACTCTGGGACCTTCCACGATTTCACCTTCACGCCCGGAGTCTCCATGATCGTCTCCTGCCGCGACCAGGAAGAGATCGACCGCTACTGGGCGGGGCTCTCCGCCGTGCCCGAGGCCGAGCGCTGCGGCTGGTGCGTCGACCGGTGGGGTGTCTCGTGGCAGATCGTCCCCCACAACATCGCCGAGCTCATGGCCGACGCCGCCACACGCGATAAGATCCTGCACATGGGCAAGATCGACCTGACCAAGCTGTAACCCCCTAACCCCCACTACACCACGGCCTTCCCTTATATGGGGGCGTCAGCCAACGAGCGCTATCGCACGGCAGCTACCCGTCCCTGAGACATCCGCCCCGAACGTACTCCACAGCGCCCTTGTGGCAAAGACCCCACACTGACGCGCCCAACCGCTCTGCGCAATAATGGAAGGTATGGGTCTATCACAAGGTCAGAAGAGGCGCCGCTACGGCGCGAACACGAAGGCCGCTCACACTCCAGGGGGCGGCACCCCCGACCCGCAGCATAGCGAAACCCGTGAGCTTCGGCAGTTTATGGAGGAACGCGCCGCCCACGATAAAGCGACCGGGCGGGGTTCACATGTTTTCCTCCACGTTGCGGTCGCTATTTCCCTGCTCATGGGCGTGTACCTTTTCGCGTGGGTGCTTCCCGGCTACGGCAGGCTGGCGGGTGCCCCCGTTCCCGAGCTGTCACTGGCCCTGAGTACGGATGCGCTGGGGTCGTTCGCACACGGGCTTTCTTCCTCCCCCGCGGGTGACACCCTGGGGCCTTACACGTATGCGCACCGTTCAGTGGGTTTGGCGTTTGCAGTGTTTTTCGGGTTGTCTGTGGCGGGCCTGTCGTGGGCGGCGACGGCGAAAAAGCCGCTTCAGGTGTTATTGACGGCGCTTCCGCTGGTGTACAGTGCGGTGTTTACGGCCACAATTTTTGCGGTGGATGCGGCATTGGCTGACCCTGCGCATCAGCCGGGTGCACTTGTGGTGCTTCTGCCTCTGGGCTGGGCTCTTCTGGTGCTCTCGCTTCTGAGCCTGGCATACCGTGGTGTGCGGGCGTTCAAGCGGGCGGTTGCTGCTTTTATTGCGGGTGGACCGCCCACCGAGTAGCGCCGCATCTCCTTCCAGGCCTGCACGAGGCAGTAGAATTTACGTCCGACACGCTGCCAGAAGGCACCCGCCATCCGCGGAACAACCAATCCCCCTGCGTACCCGGTAATCGTTTGGGCCGAAGCCACATTACTCTTTGCGGCGGTTATCGTGTGAGCTAATCTCCCACGCCCCGTTCACATACTGCGCGGATACCAGGCCAATAAACTCTTCTGCTACAACGGATCCTTTACCGCTCTTGGGGTAGATTACCCGGCCGTCTTCCACCTCAAACTTGCCGTATGTAATCTTGAAAGTACGGGACCATAGATACCGGTCGTCTTCTAGTAACGGTTGCGGCTCGGTAATCTCGTATTCAATGGTGACATTATCCGGCCAGTAGTTGCCTTCACGGATTTTCTTAAGCCGCACCCTCTCAAGCCCTTTGTAGTTGTCGCGCTCCGACTCTGATAGGGCGCTCTCCTCCGCCAGGGAGTAGTCCCCAGTGTTGTAGGCATACTGGGTGGCTGCCGCCGCAAACGCGACACTCAGGTAGAGACCTTTCAAAGATTTATCGTTGGCATCCTCCGGTTTCTTAGGCTGGGGCACGTTTCGCGCCGCATGTTCCTCCGTGGCAGGTTCGTAGGTGCCCGACTTCTTATACTCTAAAACGGACTCGAAGTTAATCTTTCCCTTATAGTCGCCGCTCATATCTATATCGGTCTGCGCGGTAGCAGACGATGCGGACGGGCTAGTCTCTGAGGGTTCGCTTGATGAGGAAGATGACCCTTTTGAAACGGAACGGTTGGCATCACATGCCGCCAGTACAAAGGCACCAGCGCTTGCGCCTAGTACGCCCAATGCTGCACGACGGTTAAAAATGGAAGACATTATTACTCTCCTCTCTGAGCCTAACGATAAACCATTAACTTTAAAGCTCAGCAGTAACCTTCATGTTTTCGAGGTTCTACCTGCTGTCCCGCCCAGCTCCTCAGGCGAAACCGCCCGGTGCAGCCTCCGCTATGAGAGACCACGCCGGGCGGATACCGCGCCTCAACACATGGCGGGCATTCAGCACCTGCCCTAGAAGAGAAGTCTTTGACAGACCTAAGCCACCGGCAGTATGCCCTGCTGTAGCGGTGCCGTTAAAGCTTTCCTCTTCCATGGTTGAGGAGGATAGGCGCTTACTGACCACCATTTTCTGGTGGCACGAGAGGCAGATCATTGGAGAGCAGCCCGCTAATCTGCCACTGCCCGTTCACGTACTTAGCGCGAATTTCACCGTTCGTGTGGTAGCGTTTGCCCCAGTCACCCTTACCGGAGTAAGTTTCCTTGGTTACCTCGTGCACCTTGCCGTCCTTCACATAGAAGTCACCATTGAGCAGCACCAGGTTGTACGCCCACACGTACTCGCCTCCGCTGGAAGCCACAGGGTGGGAGCCCACCAGCGTGTACTGCAAAATACTGCCTGCCGCCGTCCAGTATTTTCCGTCGCGGGTATCGATCAGGTTAGTAGACTTCTTGAAATACAGCTGCTCGGATTCAACGATCGCCGACTGCTCCAGGTAGCGGGCATTACCGGTCTGCAGCGCATAATCCAGAGAGGTCACCGCGAACGAGATGCTGCTGTACAGGCCCCGTTCCGTGCGGTCATTAATGGTGGAGGGCTTCTTCGGCGGGTAGGTGTTCTGCTGCGGTTTCTCGCGTGTTGCATACTCCTGGCGGGGGCCGGAACTGTCCACTTCAAGCGAGACTTCCCCAGACAGCTCAGTATGCCCCTCACCGGGAGTATTTCCGGATTCAAGAGGGGCAGCGTCCCCGGCGCCGCTCTGGGCTGCGCTACTAGATGCTGTGCCGTTCTGGGTGGTGTCACTGGATGCGGCGCTGTTCGGTCCCGCCGGCTGCTGCGTACTGGGCTCATTCACCGCAGCCGCAGAACTGCTGGCAGCACCACCACTGGTTTCAGGCCCGTGCGCTGGGGACGACGCACTACTTGAAGCACTCGCTGAAGATGAAGCGCCTCCTGCGTTTGAGGACGAGCTGCCGCATGCGCTGAGAAAAGCGGCTCCTGCGCCGCCGCCGAGCAGCAGCAGTGCGGCTCGACGATTAAGATGGGAAGACATCTTTAGCCTCCTTAGAATCGGTCAATACCGTCACTTTCAGACTAGCCCACATGTTATGTGTCACATCATAATTTTCAGGCGTGTCTTTAATAAAACTTCAATGTTACGTTCTATGAAATATGGACCTTTAGCCCAAGCTTGCACAGTACAAGCATCCTAAAACTCAGGCATACAGCAGAACCCGCTTGGTGCGCCTCCGTGAGGAAGCCGCATCAAGCGGGTTCTGTAACTGTGCCCCCGAGACGATTCGAACGTCCGACACCTTCTTTAGGAGAGAAGTGCTCTATCCCCTGAGCTACGGGGGCAACGTTCTCTATTATAGCGGCAACATCACGGCAGTTTTCCACCCGGGCCCCGGCGCGTCACGCTCACTACAATAGGTAGGTGAGTATTTTCATTGACCCGCCCCTCTGGCCGGCACACGGCACTTTCTTCTCGCACCTTATCTCAGACACCAGCCTGAAGGAACTGCATGACTTCGCGGCCGCCCACGAGATCAGCCCGCGCGCCTTCGACGCCGACCACTACGACGTGCCGCAGCACCGCTACGCCGCCCTCGTAAACGCTGGGGCGCAGGAAGTAACCGGCACCCAACTAACTCGCATACTCATCCGCAGCGGGCTGCGGGTTCCGCTCAAAGAACGGCCCAGTAAGATCCGTCCGCGTCTTCTGCGTGCCTGGGAGGCGCTCGCGCCCGGTGCTTCCGCTGTGGGCGCTGACCTGCTTGAGCGGTGGGAGCAGCCGCACCGGGCCTATCACAATAGTGTTCATCTTTCGGAGATGCTCGCCGCTCTTACCCTTTTGTACTCCCCCCAACCGGTGCCGCGCACCGTGCTCTTTGCGGCGTGGTTCCATGATGCCGTGTATGAGGCGCAGCCCGGCCAGGACGAGGCCGCCAGCGCCGAATTGGTACGCACCAATCTTATGCCTCTCACCAGAACCGGTGTTCTGACTGCTGCGGAGGTTACCGCCGCCGCACAGCTGGTGGAGTTCACCGCCTCCCACCGGGTGCCTGAAGAGCTTGCCGGGCTGACCGGTGGTGTGCTCACCCGCGCCGATGCCGATTTTTTCATGGATGCCGACCTTGCGATTCTCGCAGCAGAAACCGCCCGGTATGGCCGTTACATTGCAGGTGTACGCACGGAGTACAGCCACTACGGGCCGCAAGCGTTTACGCAGGGAAGGTCAGGGTTTTTACGGGAGTTCTTAGGCAGAGACCGTATTTTTGCCTCTGCGGCGGGGCATTCGCTGTGGGATGCGGCGGCTCGGGCGAATATGGCCGCTGAGCTAGAGAACTACACCTAAAAGCCCTCTTCTAAAGCGCTCACGTAGTGCTAGCACGGCCCATATAGATAGGAGCGCGCCCGCCTTACTGCTTTTTGTCGTTGGGGTGCTGCGGGCTCTCAGAGGGGCTTTGAGGCTGGTTACTGTATTTCTTACGGTAGATGAATTTACCGGTGACCATGCCAATCACGATGCCAATCCCGCCGGTGATAGAGACCCACATGGCGGGGTTGCCAAGAGGAATAGCCAGCAGCAGGCCGATAATAATGCCTGGTATGGCGCCAGCGACCATGCCGACGGCCAGGTAGGTGAATTCCTGATCGGAGCTACTTTTGGGGCTTTGGTACTGCATGTTCATTATTCTACCGGGCGTCCGCTACCCTTCGGTACGCCCCGTGCCCCGCGTGTAGCCCCGACCAGTGTATTCGGGGTCAGCGCGTGATGCGCGGTTTAACATGGGGAAGGCACCCCGTTGGGGGTGCCTTCCTCCGAGTCTAAATATCTCTGGAGTCGAGATTAGAATGCGGTGTAGTAACCGTCAACCGACATCCAGGAAACCGGGTGCAGCTGGGTGCCCTGGCTCGGGTTCAGAGCGGAGATCATCATGCCGTTACCAACGTAGATGCCCACGTGGTTGTAGCCGTTCTGGAAGACGATGTCGCCGGGCTGGGGGTTAGCGGTTGCACGCAGTTCGTTCTTCATAGCGAAGGTGTAGGGGGTCAGCTTCACGCCGTGCTGTGCGTAAACGTAGGATACGAAGCCGGAGCAGTCCCATGCACCGAAGCTGCGGCCGCCCCAAACGTAGCCGCCACCGATGCCGGTCTTAGCGGTTGCTACAACGCCCTCGTGGCCACCGGTTGCGGTCTGCACAGGAGCGGAGGGGGTGGTGGAGCTGGTGTTGGTGGTCTGCTGCTGACCGAAGCTCGGGGTGGGTGCAACGTACTCGGTCTGGTACTCAGCCTGGGGTGCAACGTAGTTGGTAGCACCGGTCTGGTAGCTGGTGTAATCAGTCTCGTAGTTGTTGTAATCGTAGCTCAGGTCTGCTGCTGCAGGAACCTGTGCGAATGCGTTAGCGGGAACGGTGGAACCCACCAGAGCTGCACCAGCGAATGCCACGATACCTGCGTTACGAACGATCTTCTTAGCCATTGTGTATGTTTCCTCCATTGCTTCACGAGGTGAGCTGTCGGACTCGGGTATGGATTCACCCGGCTACCGAAGTAGCTTAGCCCCTAGGCCCCCTATAAGGGAGCCAAAAATTGGTTCCCCCGCTCCTGCCATTATGGGTAGATGTTTCACGTTGCGGCGGCAGGACTAAGCGGATCCGCTCCGTGGTGCCCTCTTACGATTAGGATTTGGACACAGATACGAGAATACACAGAAAACTCCCAGCTGTCACATCCCAATCTGAGTTTTTTCTCAAAAAGCTACGGTTTATATACGCAAATCATGACCCGCAGCAGCCCCTCAAACGGTCCCCGCCACCCCCTGCATACCCTTCTCTGACAAGGGAATTCGATAGATTCAGGGGCTAAGAGACAGGCAAACCAGTGTGTGCATAAATTTTCTTAAGAAAAACACAGGTGTGCTTTATCTCTTAAATATTTTTCCAATAACAAACAGGCATAATCCCAGGTGAAACCACGTATCCCGTAGGAAACAGGCGGCC
>ERZ773077.146-NODE-146-length-52172-cov-9.027688_pt1 | contig 52172 bp, 45 predicted proteins | sample MGYA00580612_ERZ773077 | MGnify/ENA primary metagenome ERZ773077 (study PRJEB29015, sample SAMEA2737971) | human oral metagenome | biome: human oral; feature: human-associated habitat; material: dental | place: China | collected 2021 ...
ACGCACCACAGTCACCACACACCTCCATTGGTGCCAGAGCCCCAGACCCACAACCTAAGGCTTTCACCCGATCCTAGAACAAACCCCACCACTACGGAACCCCCTCACACAAACCTGTGGAAAACCCGGCCTGCCGGTCGTGGTCCGAGAACCCCAACCGCCTGCTCGCCCAGTTCGCGGAAGGCCCCGGTCGGGAAGCACGACACGACAAACGACGGCTGAGTCCAGCACTGAAGAAGTGTCGGACCCCGCCGGTGGGAGGTGGCCTTGCGTAGAAGTCTCTCAAGCCCCTCCGCCTCGCTCAGGGCACTCATCACCCCTAGCTAGTGCAAGACGCACCTCACTGGAGTGCCTGGTGTTTTGTGGACAGTGGTGAAGAGGGACTTTTCCGACGGGCTGCTGGGTTCACCGTCCTTCGGCTGCTTATTGCCCAGGGCCGTTGAACGACCGCAAAGTTACTCTGGTGCAGCGGTCCGCAGTGGGCAAGGTGGGGCCTTGCCTCCGAGCTGAGGTCCGCAGCTGAGACGAAGATGGAAACCTCCCCCCCTCACAGGAGTTCCCCCATGATGAAGAAGCATGAACCCCGTCGGATTGTCATCGTCGGCTCCCTCAATGCCGATCTGGTGGTGCAGACTGAGCGGTTCCCGCAGCCTGGCGAGACGCTCCCCGGCGGGGATCTCACAATTCTTCCCGGAGGCAAGAGCGCAAACCAGGTGGTTGCCGCCGCTCGCCTCGGTGGGGAAGTCCACATGGTGGGTGCGGTTGGTGCGGATGGCAACGGCAGTCTGTTGCTGGAATCCCTGATGCAGGCGGGTGTCGATGTATCACGGGTGAAGGTCAGGGCGGATGTTCCCACCGGAACCGCGGTCATCCTCGTGGATGGGGTGGGGGAGAACATCATCGTCGTCTCTCCAGGTGCAAATGGGACACTGGCCCCCGGTGATATGACAACGGATGCGTTTGATGACGCAGCAATCCTCGGATTGTGTCTCGAAATCCCGATGGAGACCGTCATGCGAGCTGCCAGCCTGGCCAAGGAGGCTGGGGTGACGGTCATGACCAACCTCTCGCCCTACCGGGATGTCCCCCAAGAGCTCTTGGACAACACCGACATCCTGCTGGTCAACGAACACGAGGCCGCCCGCCTGGGTGATCACGGCGTCGCACGCACGATCGTCACCCGAGGCAGCTCCGGCGTCACCGTCATCGACGGTGACAATGCGTCGGTGAATCTTCCAGCAGTTCCGGTGGAGGCTGTCGACACCACAGGATGCGGCGATGCCTTCATGGGAGCCCTGGCACGCCAGCTCGCGGATGGAGCCTCGCTGACCGATGCCGCACGATACGCAACGGGTGTGGGAGCCGTTGCCGCGACGAGACGTGGCGCGCAGGCCTCCTATCCGACGGAAGCGGAGTTGGAGGTGTTCCTGGCAGCGCGTTCCTGAACGAACTTGCCCGAGATGACCCGCACCAGAGCGCAAGGACGCGAACGCTGTCCTCTCGCAAGCACCTGGTGAGGAAGCGCCGGAGCCGGATCAAGGCATCGTGCTGCACGGCTGCTGGTTGTGCAGCAAACCCTATGACGGGCAGAATCCCTGTCGACGTTCACGCCGACAGGAAGACAAGAGATGTCTGTTCAGCCGCCTCCACAGGGAAACTGGCAAGGCCAACCTCACACTGGAGGAGGTGCTCCCCTCCCTCCCCGTCAGGCCTATCCGGGACCTCAGTCTCCGCAACCAGCAGGTGCGGGCTATGGGGGAGTCCCGCCCTGGCAGACAGTCCGCAACACTCCACTGCTGGGCCTCGCCATCGCGTCCATGGCTGCCGGTCTCCTGGGGGTCATCGGTTCTCTCGGACCCTGGGCCTCAGCCAAGCTTTTCGGCAATGAGCTGGTGACGACTGGTTTTGACGGTGATGGTGTTGTCACGATGATCTTGAGCCTGGTCATCATCGGCCTGGCTGCCGCAGCTGCCTTTGTTCCTGCGGCGCAGCGGCTCTTCTGGATCATGATCCCGGCAGGTGCGCTGGCGTTGATCAGCATAATCATCGCGATCATCGACATGTCACGCCTGTCCGGGCTGGGTAAGACGGGAATCACCGGAAACCTTGTGCAGATCGGTTGGGGACTGTATTTCGTGCTCATCGCGTCCCTTGTCGCTCTCGGGGCCAGCGTGGCTCATGTTGTGCTCGCCAGGAAGCAACTGGATCTTGCGTCGACATATGCTGCTCAGCCTCCCCATCCCGGAGCTCCCCAGCAGGGAGGTCAGCCGTGGTCTCAGCAGCCAGGCGTGAACCCGTAGCCGTAGCTACTGGTGTTGTGTGCCGTTAGTTCGTCAGTGGGAGGCTGTTCCGGGGCGGAAGAACCTCCGGCGAACTAACGGCACGTGACACTAGCCTCGCAGCAGATCTCGTCGAGTGAATCTGAGACCTCCCAGGAGGATGGCCGCGACGACTGACAGGAGCAGGCCGAACACGCCGTGAGCGTTTGCGTTCTCTGCTGGGACCCTGCCGACGAGTTCCACTGCGGAGAGATTCCGAGCCCATGCTGGCAGGCGCAGAATCTCGGCGAGCAGCCCGACGATGAATGCCCACGCAGGCAGCAGCCAGGCTGCGGCCCTGTACCTGGGCCACGCTCCGACCAGCGCTGCACCCACGGAGACCATCGCCCACACCGCAGGAAGCAACTGCAACCAGCAGATGAGAGCCCTGGGGAATGCCGCTTGATCGTCGAGCGCATACCACTGGGCGATTCCCAGCGTTGTGGCTGCCGCCAGCAACACTGTTGCAGAGATCACCAGCGCCACCAGATGCCACCCAGACCACCATTGCCAGCGCGCCAGTTGCCCGGCAAGCACCAGACCGAGCCGACCGTCGGCTTCCTCCCGGCCGAACCGCAACGCCACCACCAGCCCAGCGGCGGAAGCGCAGCAGGCCCCTATGAGCAGGGCCATCTGGGAGGCGAAGTTCTCAATGGCTCCTCCGGTGATGGCTGCAAGACCGGGGTTGGCGGAGACAGCAGCTGTGAATTCCCTCGTCATGAGTCCCAACGTTCCAGCCCACGTGACTGCCCCCAACATCCAGCCCAGGGCTGAACCAGCGTTGAGGCGCAGAGCCAGCGCCCAGGGGTGAGAGATGAGCTTGGCAGACTCAGGACCTGGCCGCACCTGAAACAGCCCGGCCCCCAGGTCTCGCATGGCGCTCAACAGCACCCCGGACAATCCAGCGGCAACGGCCAGTGCGGTGAGCGCCAGCATGGGACGCATATCCCACTGTCCCCAGGCCCTGACCTCAACGACCCAGCTCATCGGGGAAAGCCACGTCACAGAAGATGCGCGGGAGTCAACGACTGCGCGTACCAGATACCCCGCCAGGACCAGCGCCAAGCCGATGCCCGTCGCACCGCGGCTGGTCCTGGCTGTCTGCGCCGCGAGCAGCCCGATGCCAGACCAGCACAGCCCGAAGACCGCCATCGATATGGAATACCGCAGACCGCCGATGCCGGGATATCCGAGCGCTATGAGGCCCACAGATGTGAGAAAGATGAAGCAGGCCCACGACATCAGGATCGCCGCTGCGGCTGCCAGAAGCGTGGTGATGCGATGCGCCCGAGTGGCCGTGACGAGTTCCAGCAGCCCCTGCTCCTCTTGGGCTCGCGTCAACCGGACTGCCATGATCACCCCGATGACGGGAAACGCCAGCTGTCCGAAAAACCCCACCTCGTAGGCGGTGATGCCACCCAGATGCTCCAGATCATAACCACGGCCATTCAGGGCCATTGAAGCTGCGGAGGCTCCGAGTGTGGCTGCGTAGATGGCTCGCTCCTCGACGCCTGCATAGAGTTCCCTGACGCCTGAGGCCACTGCGACCACACCACACGCCAGCCCCAGCGGACAGAGCAGCAGAAGCTTCCATGAGCAACGGCTCTGGAGAGCCAGCAAACGCCAGAATCCTGCAAACTGCCTCATGCGACACTCCCGTCATAGTGCTGCCAGAACAGTTCATCCAGCGTGGCGGGGGTGACTGTTAACTTGTGAGGTTGTGCTGCGGCCAGGAGTGCCACAGTCTCATTGACCGCGGTGGGGTCAACCGACAAATGCAATTCCCCGTCGGCATCCCCGGAGACCACAGTTGCCCCGCTGGGCAGCCTCTCCACTGGAAGGGGGTCTGGAAAGACTGCATGGATCGTCACCTTGGCCTGCGCGCGTAGGGCGCTCAGTGAATCTGTCGCCACGGCGCGTCCAGCTCGGATGATGGTCACCCAGTCACACAGGGCATCCACCTCGCTCATGATGTGGCTGCTGAGCAGGATTGTTCGTCCCTCGGCGACGGCCTCTCGAAGTGTTTCCAGGAATCGGCGTTCCATGACTGGATCCAGACCCGAGGTCGGCTCGTCCAGGAGCAGCAGTGGGGCCCGGGTCGCCAGGGCCGATATCAAGGCGACCTTCTGTCGGTTGCCCTTCGAATACGTGCTGGTGCGACGTCTGGGGTCGAGTTCGAAACGCTCCACCAGCTCGGCACGACGTTTCAGGTCGGGGGAGCCTTGAAGTTTCGAGATCACATCGATGCATTCCCCACCCGTCAGGTTGGGCCACAGCACGGTGTCACCTGGAACATACGCCAGGTGCTGGTGGATGGCGGACGCCTGCTGCCAGGGATCGCCGCCGAAGACCCTCGCCCTCCCGCTGCTGAGGTGAATCTGGCCCAGCAGGGCGCGGATGGTTGTTGACTTGCCGGCCCCGTTCGGTCCGAGGAAACCGTGCACCTGGCCGCGGCGAAGCTGAAGATTGAGGCCGTTGAGGGCCGCAACAGGACCGAAGGCCTTGCGGGCCTCCTCGACGACTATTGGATAGTCAGTATCAAATGAAAGTGACTGTCTCATGTCTTCAAGGTAGACCATGTCGTGGCAGCTGGGTAGGGGGCTGCCGTGCATGGGCCTGTGGCAGGATCAATCCATGACAGAAGGCTGGGAGCGCCCATGGGTGGGCTGAGGGAGCGCAAGAAGCAGGCGGCGATGCGGCATATCCAGCAGACCGCTCTGCGGCTGTTCCTCGAACGGGGATTTGATCAGGTGACCATCGAGCAGGTGGCGGAGGCCGCTGATGTGTCGCCGTCCTCGGTGTACCGGTACTTCGGGACCAAGGAGGGCCTGGTCCTGCATGATGAATATGACGAGACACTGCTCCAGGTAGTCACTCAGAAGCTGGCGGAGGGGGCATCAGCCCTGCGGGCGCTAGAGGTGGGGCTGCAGACGGTGGCTCAGGGACACTTCGAGCGTGACGAGAGACAGACGCTGGACCGCACTGGGCTCTGGGCCAGCCATCGGGGCATCCAAGCCGCCGCAGGGGCCTACGTGAACGAACTGACCGAACAGGTGGCTCAGATAGCGATCACCGGCGGCAGGTATGATCTCGTGGAGGCGAGGTTCATTGTTGCGGCGATTGTTCACGGCCTCATCGCCGCGATCCTCTCCTGGCACCAAGACGGCGCCGCCCGCCCCGTGGACGAATACATCCACCGGGGACTGGCGGCGCTGGCTCGGGTGTTCAGCGAGGAATGACTACTCCTTGCCGGGCCCCTTCTCCTTGGGGTCGAGCATGAGGAGCAGCATTTTGCTGGGCTCCAAGGCTGCCACGGCGTGGGGCAGGCGGGTGCCGAAGTGCAGTATGTCACCGGGAGTCAACTCAACGCTCTGACCGTCGGCGTCGATTCGCAGCCGGCCTTCGAGCACCTGAACGACAGCGGGCATGGCAGCCGTGTGCTCACTGAGCTCCTCGCCCTTGTCAAACGCGAAGAGAACAGCACGGCAGGTCTCAGCATTCATGATGGTGCGAGAGACGGTGGCTGCCTCATTGATGTCGATGAGCTGACTCATCCCGTGGACGAAACTGAGGGCTGGATCGGACATGTGGTCTCCTGATTGATTGCGGTGGATGGTGGATCACTTGGGTTTACGGGCGACGAGGGCCACGCCGCAGAGCGAGTCGGCGTGCTCGATGAAATTCTTTCGCATCGCCAGGACGCGGCGCCGCAGCTCTGGTTTCATCACAAGGTTCTTGGCGATGCGAGCCACCCCGAGCACCCCCTCGTCGGCCAGGTTTCGGCCCAGCTTCAGCAATGCCATGGGTGCCGTGCTGGTCCACTCGACGGTCAGCCCGTGTTCGGTGAAAAGCTCACGCCACTGGGCAACGGTCAGGGGGCGGGCGTTGACGTGGATTGCGCGGGCCAGCGACCTGGAGATGTCGGTGCCGACCTCGGGGTCGATGTCGTCCGGCGTCAGCGCCAGCTCGTGAATGCCGTATGTGCCCCCAGGGCGGAGCAGGCGCACCGCTTCCTTGATGATCTCCGACTTGCCCCGGGGGCTCTGCATGGTCAGCATGGCCTCCCCGATCACCGTCTCCGCTACCCCATCCTCAAGTCCGGTGGCAGCGGCATCGCCTTGACGGCACACCCCTCCGGCGGGCTCGACGATTCTGTTCACATGGGCGACGGCGGAGGTGTCCTGATCGACGCCTGTGTATGACCGCGGATGGGTTTTCAGGATCTCGCGGGCGGTGCGGCCAAGGCCGGGTGCCAGCTCGACGACCTCTTTGCCTCCGAGGCTGCACCGACCGAGCATCGCCCTGGTTAGCTGCAGGCCTCCCGGTCGCAGCACACGCTTGCCTGCCTGTGCCAGAACCCAGTGCCCCGGCGCGGTCGCGGTGGGGCGATTGGTGAAACTCAGGGATCCGTTGGAGGCCTTCATCTACGAAAGGCTAGCATTACTTAAATGCAGCGCTCGGTGAGGGACTGCCCTGCCCCAGAAGACGGGCGGCAACGCCGGCGATGACGGCTATTCCTGCGAGTATCAGGGCCGACTCGGGCAGGTCGAGGAGGCTGCCGAGCCAGCCTGCGATCGGGTAGGACACGAGATAGCAGGCGTGGCTCAGCGAGAATTGGGCGGCGAAGACCGCTGGTTGCTCGGTGGCCGTGGCACAGCGGCGAAGCAGCCGTGCCGAGGGGGTGAGAATCAAGGATGTGGCGGCCCCCAGCAGGAGCCAGATGACTCCCAAGGCCCCCCATTGCTGTGAACCAGGCGCCATCTGTACGGCGACGGCGGCCCCGATGAGACCCACAGGGATGATGAAGGATCCGATCGCCATGACGGTGCTGTCCTTCGACTCGTGCAACAGGGCGGGAAGCAGTAGAGCCACGGCCATGGAGCCTGCGCCGTATACGGCCAGCAGCCAGGCAACCCCTGACTCACCTGCCCCGATGCGCCCCTGCACGATCACCACGGTGTTGATGAGCACCATGGCGACCGCGGTCGCAACCGACATGTTCAGGGCGGCCAGCCCCCGCAGCTCGGGATTCCTGCCGAAGATGCGAGCCCCCCGGGTGAGGCGCTCCAGGAAGGGCGACGACGCCTCAGGCGTGATCGTGGGCGGCTTGGCCCACAGCACAAGGACAATGGAGGCCAGGAAGCCGAGCGCAGTGCCCACGAAGAGCTCGTGGAAGCTCACGATGGTGAGCAGGGCAGCTGCCAGCGCCGGGGAGAGCAGGGACTCCAGGTCATAGGCCAGGCGAGACAGCGAGAGGGCCGCTGTGTACTCTTCTTCGTCCGGAAGCACCTGGGGGATGGTCGCCTGGAAAGTCGGGGTGAAGGTGGCGGAGGCGGCCTGGAGCACGAAGATCAGCACGTATATCTGCCAGGGGGAGTCCACGAACGGGAGGCACAGGGCAATGGCAGCCCGCACGGCATCAGCCGCAATCAACACGCCGGTTCGGGCAAGCCTGGTGACCAGGGCCACCATGATGGGGGAGATCAGCACGTACGCGAGAATGCGGATCGTCAGAGCGGTGCCCAGAACGACGCCGGCGTCGCCGCCTGCGACCTTGAAGGCCAGCAGGCCCAGCGCCACGGTCAGCAGCCCTGTGCCGACCAGCGCGGAGACCTGGGCCGCGAACAGCTTGGCGTAGGTCCGGCTCCGCAGGCACTGGAGCATCAGGACCTCCTGTGGTGTGGGGGCATCTCCTCGACGGCGTGCTCGGCCTGGAACAGAGCGTCTGTCACCAATTGCATGGCGTGCTCGTTTGTCAAGCTGTAGAAGATGCGCTGACCGGCCTGCCGAGTGGTGACCATGCGGGCCAGGCGCAACTTGGCGAGGTGTTGGGAGACGGCGGCCGGCGCCTTGCCCACCTCATCCGCCAGCTGGCCGACGGACAGCTCCTGGTCGCGCAGAGCCAAGATGATCCGGACCCGGGTGGGCTCCGCCAGCATGGAGAAGACCTCCACCGCCAAGTCGACGTACTCCGGCGTGGCCGCTGCCGCAGTCGCTTTTTCATGCTTATTTGCATCCATACGCAGATAATGGCATGCGTTAATGTCGGTGGCAAGGTCTACCTTCTTCTATGGGCCATGAGGATGGCGACGTGACTGGTATATGTGTCTGGGAAGGGAGCGGCCATGAGATTTATCGCGACAGCGGACTGGCAGCTGGGCATGACGGCGCACTTTCTGCGTGAGGACGCGCGCGCCCGCTTCCACCAGGCCAGGCTGGACGCAGTGGAGCGGATCGGTCAGCTGGCGCGGGAACACGAGGCAGCTCTCGTGGCGGTCGGCGGGGATGTGTTCGAGTCGAACCAGCTCAACCGCTCCATCTTGTACCAGGCCTTCGAGGCCTTTCGCGCCTGCCCCGTCCCCCTCGTGCTGCTGCCGGGCAACCATGACCCGCTCGATGCCTCCTCGATCTACCGCTCATCCGTGTTCCAGGATCGCTGCCCGCCGCATGTGCATGTCATCACCGACTCCCAGCCCGTCGAGGTGGTGCCCGGAGTCGAGGTAGCCGGTGCCCCATGGCGTTCCAAACGCCCCGCCAGAGACCTCGTCGCGGAGACCTGCTCACAGCTCCCAGCGGTTCCCAACGGCAGACATCGGCTGCTGCTGGGCCATGGCGCCACATCCGGACTCAGCCCGGACCGCGAATCCCTGGCCGTTATCGACGACAAAACGCTCACGCGGCACATAGAGGAGCGGGTCATCGACTTCGCCGTCCTGGGAGACCGGCACTCCACCACGGAAATCACACCCCACATCTGGTATCCCGGCACACCGGAGGTCACGGACCGCCGGGAGACTGATCCCGGCAACGCCCTGCTGGTGGAGCTGGGTGATGCCATGCCACATGTCGAGGTGCTGAAGACAGGCAGATGGACGTTCCGGACAGTCGAGGAGACTCTGATGGGTAAGTCCGACATCGACCGTCTCGCAGCCCGCCTGGACGCTGTATCCGGCAAGGACCGCACCGCGCTGTGGCTCATCCTGCGAGGCGCGCTGTCAATGACAGATCACGTGGACCTGGAGGCACGACTGGCGGAGCGCGAGCCGCTCTTCGCGCGGCTGGGGCAGTGGCGGCGGCACACAGACCTGGCGATGCTGCCTGAGGCGGACGACTTCACCGGTCTGGGGCTCACCGGCTTCGCCTCCCTCGCGTTGACGGAGCTGAGGGAGGCCGCAGCCGACGATGAGGTCGCACGCGACGCCCTGGCGCTGCTGTACAGACTGGCGGGGGACGGGGCATGAGACTGCACCGCCTGACCCTGCGGAATTTCAAAGGCACAACCTGCAGGACCGTCGAGTTCGCCCCAGGGGTGACCGTGCTCCAAGGACGCAACGAGGCCGGGAAGTCGACACTCATGGAAGCCCTCCGCTTCCTGCGTCTCCACAAGGCGACCAGCAGGAAAGCTGACATCCGTGCTGCCCAGCCGGTGGGCAGGGACATTGGACCCGAGGTGGAGGTGGAGCTGAGTACCGGCCCCTACCATCTGACCTATCGAAAACGCTGGCTGCGCAGCCCGGAAGCAGAGCTTCGTGTGCTGGAGCCGAAACCAGAGCAACTAGCTGGTGATGAGGCCCACGAACGATTCCTGGGCATCGTCGCCGAGACCACCGACGAGGGGCTGTTCGAGGCCTTGGAGATCGTCCAGGGAGCCTCACTGGGACAGGCCGAGCTCGCTCAGCTGCCTGCCCTACGACGTGCCCTTGACACGGCGGAAACATCTCCTGAGGGACACCAGGATCTGCTGGAGAGCGTCGAAGCCGAGTACCTGAGATACTTCACGCCCAAGGGGAGGCCGACGGGGGAGTATCGCAGCGGGGCAGAGGAGGTGGAGTCGCTGCGCGAGCAGGTGGAAGCTCTTGAGCAGCGAAGCTGGGAGATCGATCAACTGGCTGAGCAGCACGACCGAGTCTCGGCTGAGCTGAACTCCATCCAGGAGCGCAGGAGCGAGGTCCTGAAGGAACTCGGGGAGCTTGAGGCCGCGGATCACGAACTGGACGTCCTGCGTGCGGCCAAGGAGCAGGCCCGCGCGGCCCTGGAGGAGGCAGAGACCCTCCTGACCCAGGCGCGACGGCGTCTCGACGACCGCCGGGAACTGCACGAGAGCATCGCCTCCAGCGCGAGGCAGTGCCGTGAGGCTGAGGATCTGGCCCAGGAGGCCGCCGCCAGGGAGAGACAAGCCCGTCAGCTCCTTGGGGAAGCCGCGAGCGCGCTCACTGAGGCTGAGACCGAGAGAACGGACGTGCGACAGGCCCTCAATGAGATCAAAGGCAAGCTACGCAGAGCCCGCGAGATCAGCGAGGCCAGGGAATTGCGTGATGTGCTGGAACGCATCGAGTCGCAGGAGCGACGACTCGCAGAAGCCAGGAAGGTGATTGAGGCCGTCGCGGTCGATGATGCCGCACTGGCGAATCTGGAGGAGCTGGAGGTTGAGCGTCGCCTGGCGCATGAGTCCTGGCTGGGCGGTGCGGCCAAGATCGAGTTGACTGTGCTGGGTGAGGTCCTCCTGGACGGCGAGGCTCTGCCCCCTGGCGACCATGGGCCGATGCCCGTCGAGGACATGGTGCTGGAGGCCCCGGGACGGCTGCGGATCCGACTGACTGCGGGAACCGAGGCCCAGGATGCGGAGGCCCGAGCTCGACGCGCCGGTGAGGCGTTGACGCAGGCGCTGGAGAAACTGGGAGTCTCGGGTCTGGCTGAGGCGCGGCTCGCCGTATCCCGTGCAGCCGAGGCACTCTCCTCCGCGAAAATTGCGCGCGAGATGCTGGACCACCTGCTGGCAGGTCAGACCAAAGCCGAGTTGGAGGCCCGCGCAGAGCTGCTGCCAGCAGAATCAGAGACGGAGCAGCCTGATGAGACCGAACTGGGTGCGAGACTCATGGAGCTCCAGAGACAGTGGGTTGAGATTGATCAGCGGCTGGAGCAGCTCAGGGATGACGTGACGATGGCCCGCCACCAGCAGGAGACCGCCAGGGAGGAGTGGATTCGAGCGGATGCCCAGGCCGCATCACGACGCTCACACCTGAAGGAGGCAGAGCAGCGGCTGCAGCGAGCCATCGGGGAAGCCGCAGACAGTGAGCTCTGCAATGCGGTCTCCGCTGCGGAGGAACAAGTCGCCGAGCGTCGATCCGCGGTGGAGGACGCCACCGGGCGGCTGGCAGCGGCTGACGCGGAGTCGCTTCACCTCAGGGTGGAGAACCACCGCAGCCTCAGCGGACGACTGCTGGAGGAGCAACAGCAGGTCCGCGATGAGCTGATGCGGCTGTCAGCCCTGCTGACGGATCGGCTGGCTGAAGGTGCCTACGATCGGCTTCACGAGGCACAAGCCCACATGGAGGCAACCGAGGCCCGCCAGGCGTCGCTGACCCGGGCGGCGCTGGCCGTTCAGCGGTTGCGTGACGTTCTGCTGCGTCACCGAAGCGAGGCCCAGCTGCGCTACGTCGGGCCATTCCGGGAACGCATGGAGGCGCTGGGCCGACTGATCTACGGCCCCGGGGTCTCCCTGGAGGTTGCCCCTGAACTCAACCTGGCGTCCAGGACTCTCGACGGTGTGACAGTTCCCTTCGAATCGCTGTCGACCGGTGCCAGGGAACAGCTGTCCTTGCTGGGCCGGTTGGCCTGCGCTCAACTCGTGCAGCCGGGGGAGGGCGTGCCGTTGATCATCGACGATGCTCTGGGATTTTCTGACCCTGAGCGGTTGAGCAGGCTTGGGGCGCTCCTGAACCAGGCTGGCGAGTCGGGGCAGATCATCATCCTCACCTGCCAGCCGGATCGATTCCGGAATATTGGTGGTGCTCAGGTGGTCAGGATCTGAGGTCTCCTCCTACCCACACCGGGGCGTCGATACAGTCTCGGGTGTGAATGCTGTGGAATGGGTGCGGTTCCTGACCGGTGTCGCGATCCTGGTCGTCCTGGCGTGTGCGCTGCTCCGAGTGCACCGGGTGGCCCTCGGCTGGCGTCCGGTGACGGCGGTGCTGCGAGCCGGCATCCAGCTGGCTGCGATCACGGTTCTGCTCAGCGGAGTGCGCAGATGGCCGTGGCTGGTGCTGGGCTTCGTGGCGTTGATGCTGACGACTGCATCATGGACCGGTGCTGGGCGGGCCGCGAAGCTGCCCGGCGGCCCACGTCATGCGGTCATCGCTGTGGCGACGGGAGGCGTGGTGTCCCCTGCCATCGCCTTGGCGCTCGGCATGGTCTCGGGCAGCCCAGAGCATGTCGTCGCTATTTCCGGGATTGTGATCGGCGCCGCAATGAACATCGTCACCCTCACCTCCCGGCGGATCCACGCTGACCTGGAGGCGCATCGGGGAGAGGTCGAGGGCTGGCTCGCCCTCGGCGCGACCCCATCGCAGTCCACCGCATGGCTGCGCCGCAACTCAGTGCGCGAGGCTCTGCTGCCCAACCTGGACCAGATCCGGAACACCGGTCTGGTTACCCTGCCCGGGGCTTTCATCGGGGCGCTGTTCGGGGGAGCGAGCCCTCTGGAGGCCGGCAAATTCCAGATTGCGGTGCTGTCGGCCATCTTCCTGGGCGCAGTGATAACAGGTACGGTCTTCTCCACGTTGGCAGGCCGCAGCCGCGTGCTGCCCAGCCCGGCAGGAGAATGAGCAGATTTTGTCAGGGAAATGGGGTGTTTCATTGAGTGACAGCTACATACTCCAGATGGATGGAATGAATATCACTGTCACACGAAAGCGAATGAAGAACCTCCGACTCAAAGTCACCCCAGACGGTGAGATTGCCGTATCCGCACCCTATGGGGTCACCCGGCAGGTTGTTGACGAATTCATATTGTCCAAACGCCAATGGATTGCGCGGCAGCGTGAGCGGGCTGTGCGCCTGGCGGCCGCGCACGACCGGCTTGAACCGGGGGGAGCTGCGCGGTTCTGGGGCCAATGGTTTGAGATTGAACACCTGAGGGCTGCGCGTCGGCGGGTGACGTGGGCAGAGCCGGGGAGACTTGTGGTCTGCTGTCAGCGAGCTTCCGAGATCCCCCAACTGATGAACGGCCTCCGACGCGATGAGACAGCGCGTCTGGCTCGTCCCCTGGTGGATCGTTGGCAGACGCAGCTGCGTCTGCCTGTTCCCTCGCTCATCAGATACAGGGCGATGACCAGCCGGTGGGGGTCGTGCAATCACAGCGCACGAAGCCTCAACTTCAACACGCGACTGTCCAGGTATCCGGTGGAGGCGCTTGAGTATGTCGTTGTGCATGAATTGGCCCATCTGAGGTTCCCTGATCATGGACGCGAATTCTGGGCTCTGGTCGGAGATGCGCTTCCTGATTTCAGGGATCGGCGTGCACTGCTGAGTGATGACGTCTAGGTGATACGCTTTCCACGTTTGAGAATGAAGACGTGGGCTCTGAAGTGAGGTATCTGGAGTATGAGACGTCTTGCTGCGTCAGCTGTTGTGCTGTTGCTGCTCGCTGGCTGCGCTCAGCACTCGCCCTCCGACCTGCGTCTCACCGCAGAGCCGGAGCCCCTCAGCTCATCGGCCCCACCGCCCGAGAACCAGCCCAGCGAGAAGCCGTCTGAGAGCCCCGCCGAGCCCCAGGAGCCCGTAAGCCCTGAGGAGCCTGAGATCACCCCCGCACCGGAGGCACTCCTGTCTCCCGGACAGCAGGGCGACGAGATTCGGGAGCTGCAGCATCGTCTGCTGCAGATCGGGTGGTACCAGGGCAAGATGTCCGGCGAGTTCGATGAGGCCACCGCACAGGCGGTCACCGGTTTCCAGCAGAAGAGGGGACTTCCTGCGCTCGGGTTCGTGGATCAGGGGACCTGGGACATGCTGCTCGGCATGACGCGGGAACCCACCCATGAGGAGAAGAACAACATCCTGGTTCCTGGGCCATCGCTGCTGAGGCAGGGGGACCAGGGTGAGAAGGTGAAGGATCTTCAGGCGCGCCTGAAACAGGTCGGCTGGTATGACGTCCCCGTCGACGGCGTCTACAGCGACGCGACGGCCAATGGGGTCAGAGGCTTCCAGAGGAAACGTGGGATTCCCGCGACGGGGGAGGTCGATCAGCGCACACTTGACCGGCTGACCGGCATGACCCGCAAGCCGACGCAGGATGAGCTGAACAACGTGGTCCCCACCAAGAAGCCCGTCGATGACACGGGCTTGGACGAGCGCTGCATGACAGGCCGGGTGCTCTGCATCTCCAAGGCTCAGCGACGACTCGCATGGGTGATCGACGGCGAGGTCCAGATGACCATGGACGTCCGGTTCGGATCGGAGCTGACGCCCACCCGCAACGGGATCTTCTCCGTGGGGTGGAAATCGAAGGACCATGTGTCGACGATCTACGACACCCCGATGCCGTATGCGATGTTCTTCTCGGGCGGACAGGCCATCCACTACTCGGCTGACTTCGCCTCCAGCGGATACAATGGGGCGTCGCACGGCTGCGTCAACGTGAGGGACAAGGCAGCCATCGCCTCGCTGTTCAACCAGGTCACGGTCGGTGACAAGGTCGTGGTGTACACGGACTGACCCCCTGAGGCTTTTCAAGCCCATGGTCTGATGGGAGACCGGCTCCCACCCGCTAGGGTGAGTTCTGCTGTTCCGTATGAGAATGAAAGGTGACGCGCGTGGGCATTCCCCTTGCCATCACGTTGCAGGTGATCTCCTCAACCCTGTTCGCGGGTGGGGCCACCTTGCAGCATCTTGGAGTCAAGTCCACGTTCGATCCCGAGGCCACCGCATCCTCCAACCGCCTGACACTCAGCGGGCTGTTCCGGCTGTTCCTCATACCCCAGTGGCTGTTGGGCTTGGTGTGTGTGTTCGCGGGCGCAGGCCTGCATTTCTGGGCGCTGACGATGGCCCCCGTCGTGGTCGTGCAGCCGGTGGGAATCCTCGCCGTGCCCTGGTCTGTCCTCCTGGCGTCAAAGATCCACGGCCACCAGATCCCGATGCGCGTGTGGCAGGCCGTTGGGATCACTGTGGTCGGCGTGGTGGCCTTCACGATCTTCTCGTCCCTGTTCGCCAAGGGCGACAAGCAGTTCGGCTTCTGGCCCATCACGTGGTCGTTCATCGTCGCATGTCTGTTGTGCGCGGTGCTGTCCTTCTTTGCCGCCAAGAAGTCGGCTCCCTGGGCCAAGGCGGTGCTGTGGTCGTCGGTGGGGTCCATTTTCTATGGTCTCGCCTCTGGCATGATGAAGGGGGCCATCAATATGATCCAGTCGGGGCATTTCCATCTGCTTCATCCCAGCACGCTCATTGTCATCGGCTACATGTTCGCCTGCTATGGACTTGGGGTCTGGATGATCCAGCAAGGATATGCCTCTGGTCCTGCCGAGATCACGGTCGGCACCATGACCACTATCGACCCTTTCGTGGCGGTGATCTTCGGCCTTTTCGTCCTCGGGGAGGGAGCCGACATCGGCGTTTGGCCTGCCATCGGCATGGCCCTGTCTGGGGCGGTTGCGATATATGGCGTCGTGCTGCTGTCCAAAGACCATCCCGAAGCGGTGGCTGAACGCGAGAAGTCCGCCGTCAAGGCAGGCGACGACTGAGAGTCACTGGGGCAGCGGCAAAGCCGTGAGCGCATCCTTTCCGGTTCCGTTGGTGAGCACCACCGTGTAGTCAGCTTTCGGGGCGAGGAAACGCACCGTCTTCTCCACAGGCTCTCCTGCCTTCACCCGGATGGGTTCCTGGGCGGCTGGATCAGTGCTCTGCATTGTCTGATTGTTGAAGATCGCGACCTGGAATGATGCCTGGCCCTCATCAAGAGTGATTCGGATGCGCACCTCCACCTCGTCTTCCCCCCAGGAACTGGAAAGAACCTCGAAAGTGCCCTTGCCGTTTCCCTCGAAGGGGATGCTGTGCTTGCCCGCCCCCAGCGATGAGGCGGCTGTGGCAGGCCCCGGGCCTGACGCCGAGGGTGTGGGCTTGGCCTCCGAGCTGAAGTGCTGCAGGCCGATCAACAGCCCACCCACCACGGCGAGAGCGACCACGCCTACCAGGAGACCACGTCCCGGACTGCCCTTGGGGGCCTGGTAGTTCTCGATACTCTGCGGCTGGTGGGAGGCGTCGGGGGCGGGCGCGCCGAATGGCTGACGGGGATCGCGGCCCGGTCTCTGGGCTGATGGCCATTGTTGATTGCTCATGGTGGATATCACCATACCCGGACAGGTTGTCCACATTCCCAACTCCTGTGGCCTGACTGGATGCCATGAGCTCGATCCCGATCAGCAAGAGGGTGTGAAAACCCACAGAACTGTCCTGCGAAGCTCCTCCCACGAGGATCTGCTCTGCATACCCGGGGTGTGCCTCGGGTTTCGCCCTGCCGAGTCCTGCGTCGTCATCGGGATCTCGGGCTCTGAGGTGGCTTTCTGCGCCCGCTGTGATCTGTCATGGCTGGAGGCTCAGGGAGCTGCGTCACTGGCTGAGCGAGTCCTGACAGCCGCCAGTGAGGTGGGGAATCCCACATATGTGGTGATCGGCTACACACAGGATCCTGCTTCAGCTCACCGGCTGCTCACAACGCTGTCCCTGGCGTTGGGGGAGAACGTCATCGAAGTGCTGCTGGCCACTGCTGAACGTTACTGGAGGGTCACTCCAGGCGGCATCGAACCTCCCGAGGGGCACCCTTGGAGGGAACAGGAGACGAACCTCGCGGCCACAGCTGTGTACCACGGAATCCAGATCGCCTCCGACCGAGAGCAGGTGGTGTCTGAAGTGAGGCCCGGAGATGATCAGGAGGAGAACGAGTATCTGATCAGCTCAGCCGCCGGATACCTGACGGGGCTGACGGAGCAGGAACGCATCACGTTCCTGGATCATCTGCTGCGGGAGGAGGCAGAGCTGCTGCCGCTGGAGGCCGCGCAGCTGGCTGTGCTCGTGGGAGGCCCCAGTTCGGCTGGACAGGTCGTCTCCGAGCTGAGTCCTCAGAGCTCTGGCCGGATTCGCAGGCACCTGGCAGCGGCCCGCAGATCCTGCACTCGGGTGGAGGCCCCCGGTGTCTTGGCAGTACTGGCTTTGGCCTGTTGGTTTGACAACCGGGCAGCCCAGCACACGGACTGTGTCATGCAACTGGAGGCTCTGGACCCCGAGCATCGGCTGCTTCCTCTGCTGCGTGCGCTTCACCATCTGGCAGTGCGGCCACCCAGATCTGGGATGGGGCCTCCCAACGCATCAATACACCACTAATGTAGGTTCATGCGTTTCGTGGTATGCGGTGAGGCTCTCGTCGATTTGCTGCCCAGAGAGCAGGTGTCCTCAGCTGAAACCCGGTGGGCTGCGCTCTGCGGAGGCGGCCCCATGAACACGGCGCTCGGGCTTGCCCGGCTGGGTGAGGAGAGTCACTTCCTCGGAAGACTGGGAGGTGATGCCTTCGGCACGCAGATTGAGCGGCATCTCCAGACCAACGGAGTTGCCACGGATCTGTCCGTCCGCACTGCTGAGGCAACCTCAGTGGCGGTGGTCTCCCTCGACGTCGAGGGGAGGGCCTCCTACACCTTCCACTTCCACGAGACCTCGAACTTCGGGTGGCGTGCGGGGGAGTTCCCCGAACTGCGTGAGAACGACTGGTTCCATTTTGGGTCAATCGGTACCGTCACGGGACCCGGCGCCAGAGCAGTCTTGAATTTCGTGCGCTCCACCCCAGCGTCGTTGAGCTACGACATCAACGTTCGGCCCACGGTGCTGCCAGACCGGATCGAGTATTTCCAGCGGGTTGAGCAACTCATAGCAGCAGTCGGTGCGGGCGGGGGCATTGTCAAAGCCAGCGACGAGGACATCAGCTGGCTCGTCGATGACCCTGACCCGATTCCCTACGCTGAGGCATGGTGCGCTGAGTACGGCCTGGCATTGTGCATCGTCACACTCGGACCAGATGGAGCTGTGGCCATCAAACCGGATGGCAGACAGATCCGGGTTCCTGGCCACAAGATCGACCTGGTGGACACTGTGGGAGCTGGGGACACCTTCATGTCCGGGTTCCTGGCCTCCTACTCTCGGCGGCCCGATGACCTGGAGGGAGCGCTCCGATACGGTGCGGGAGCCTCCGCCATCGTCTGCATGCGTGATGGCGCCAACCCGCCAACCCGTGAGGAACTGGAGGAGTTTCTCAAAGCCCAGTCCTGAACGGAAGCTGCCGATGACGGGTTCACTCCCGAGCGACAGCTGAACTTGGCCAGTGCCCGAAATCCATTCCATGCTGTAGGACCTGCTGGTCCGCTTGTTGACGTTGAGGGCCTCCGATGCTGTGAGACAGGCAGGTGACGGTGATCGCGGGTCTATACGAGGCCCCGCTCCCAGGCCTCGTGGACGGCGGCGGCTCGATCCTGGACATTGAGTTTCGCGTAGATGTGAGCCAGATGCGTCTTGACGGTGCCCTCACTGATCCCAAGCCGCCTGCCCATCGCCCGATTCGTGAGCCCCTCCGCCACACACTCCAGGACCTCAATCTCACGATCGGTCAGCCCTGGGGCCTGCGGATGCGGCTGGAGTGCAGGGGAGGAACTGCCGTCCGTGAGCAGAGTCCGCACCGCCTCCACCAACTCGTTGCGAGGCAGGTCCTTCAACAGGTAGCCGTCAGCACCGGCCGCAGCTGCTCTCCGCACATCACTGGCATTGTCGTAGGTGGTGAGCACCAGCACCCGCGGACGCGGCCCACGCCGACGCATCTCCCGGATAGCGGTGAATCCGTCGCCATCGGGCATCCGAAGGTCCATCAGCACCAGATCCGGATCGGTGGCGGCAACCACGGCCAAAGCCTCGGAACCTCTGCCGGCCTGACCGACGACCGCAAAGTCACCCTGCGACGACAGGACCCCTTGCAAACCATCCCGCACAATCGGATGGTCGTCAACGATCACAAGACGCCACGTCATGCTGGCACCTCCGCGATCACGGTGCAGCCAGCCCCCGGTGCGGACTCAATGCGGAGGCTGCCCCCAGCCTCCTCAAGGCGTTGCCGCATACCACGCAGCCCACTGCCCACACCGATATCCGGTGTGAAGCCCCGCCCATCGTCTCGAACAGTAAGCTCCGGGCCGGTGCCGCCTGCAACCAGCCTCACATGCACTGCCTGAGCTTGGCTGTGCCTGGCGATGTTCGCGAGCGCCTCCTGAGCCACCCGGATGAGCACCGCGTCATGCCGAGACGGCGCGGGAGCCTCGTCAGCATCGAACTCCGCGAAGATTCGGTGCAGCCGTGCCCAGCTGGCGATGATCCGGTGCAGCGCCTCCGGCAGGGGAGCCTGCTCCAGCTCTCGCGGACCGAGTGCCCTCACCGCGCGGCGGGCCTCGACCAGGCAATCCCGTGCCGCTGACTCAGCCCTGTCAAGACGCACCTGGATGGTTGCGTCAAGATGTGCGGGAACGGCTTCCAGCTGGCGGATCACCCCGATGAGCCCCTGGGCGACGGTGTCATGGATCTCACGTGACAGCCGGCCGCGTTCCTGCTCGATGCCCATGCAGCGGGCCTGCTCCACCAGGTACTGGTGCAGCTCCAGATTGACGGCCTTGGTCTCCGCGAGCTGCCGCATGGCGGCCTCCTTGGCTCGCACCTGACGGTCCCGGTCACGTCTAGTTGCGAGCATCACCAGCATGATGCCGATATTCACCGCCGCAAGCAGCGGGTATGACCAGATAACCGCAGACATGCCGTGAAGGCTTCCGGCCTGCCCAGCCGCCGTCACCATCGCGGTGGAAATCCCCGCGGGAACCGCATGCCGGGACTCCAGCAGGTACTCGATGTCGATGTAGCCGGAAAACGAGTAGATGCTGAGAAACGGGTTGAAGAGACAGCCGATGAATGTCAGCGACAGATTGAACACCACCCACGCCATAGCGGCCCGACTCCCATGCTGGGGAGCCCATCGCAGGATGATGATCCTGCCCGCTGCAAGGATGCCACTGGGGTACAGGGAGGCCACCATGTCCTGACCAGACACGATGAGCCCCAGAAAGGCCCAGCCGATCAGGAACGACATGATAAGCAGCAGGAACGGCACCCACCGGGCGACGTGCGACAACTGGGGGCTCATCCTTCAATTGTCCTTGCCACGATGTGATGGCGGCATCATCCGATCGGAGGATCGCGACGAGCGAGAGTTGCGGAATACGTTCACCATATGACCAGCCCAACCCGACTGCACGGACTGGACGCCGTTCGTGCCGGAGCGCTGTTGCTCGGCATCGTGCTCCACTCCCTCATACCCTTCACTGACATCCCATGGATGATCAACGACAGCCGCACGTCACTCACCGCGATGGTGACCGTGGGGATGATCCACCTGTTCCGGATGTCGCTGTTCATGCTGTTGGCAGGCTACTTCGGACGGATGGTGACGCTGCGGCGGGGTGCGAGAACGTACCTCAAGGACCGGAGCAAACGGATCCTGCTGCCGGTGTTCGCCTTCTGGCCGTTCGCCGTGTTCCCGCTGGGGATTCTCGCGGGGTTGGCCGCTGCCTACCGTGGCCTGCAACCGCCCGTGGTGTCCGCAACCCCGTTGCAGATGCTCACCCCCGGCCAGCTCTGGTTTCTTCTGGTGCTGTTCGAACTGACAGCCCTGGTGTTGGCGGCCCGTTTTCTGCTGCTGCGAATGCTCGGGGCCCAGAGGGCAGGGGAACTGGCGGAAAGGGTCGGCACTCTCCTGGCGGCTCCCCTGGGTTTCCTGCTTCCCGCAGGGATCCATCTGCTGACTCTGCTGCTGCAGCAGGAGCCACCCACTGCTGGGATCGTCGCCCCCACAACCATCATCCCCGAACCCGTGCCCCTGCTGGGCTACCTGGGTGCGTTCCTGTCTGGCTGGTTCCTGCATGCATCCCCGGAAGCCCTGAACCGGATAGCCAGGAGATGGCTGCCGATGCTATGTGGGGGTGTGGCGCTGGCCGCGTGGGCGCCGTCGCTTCCCGGGTTCGCGACAGCCTCCCTGGTGGCTGTCGCCAGCTGGCTGCTCGTCTACGGCATGCTGGGGCTCGGCGTGAGATTCCTCAACCGGGAGCATCCAGGAGTCCGCTACCTGGCGGATGCCTCATATTGGATGTACCTCATGCATCTGCCTCTCCTGGTGGCGATCGAGATTCCCCTGGCGGACCTGTCCTGGCCGATCCTGGTGAAACTTGCCGCGACCTGGGCGATCACTTTGGCGCTGTTGCTGCTGAGCTACCACTGGCTGGTACGCAGCACATGGCTGGGGGCCTGGCTGAATGGGCGGCGACACCCACGCCAACAGCACTTTGTCTGACGAGAGTGTGGGGCTGGGAAGCTTCCCAGCCCCACACCAGGGCCGTCACATCCCGGTCTTCGGAAGCTTCGGCGCCGGACGTGGTCTTGGGTTGGGGTGTGCGCTTGGCTCTGTGGTCGGTTGGCCAGAGCATGAGGAGTCGTCGCCGGTGAGAGTGACGGGGATGTGGGCGGTGGTTCCCGAGGGGGTGAATCGGAACGTGAGGGTGGTTACCCCCAGCTTCAGCGAGCAATCCGCTGGAATCGTCACCGTGACACGGGCTCGGCCGTCAGCAACAGTGCTGGACCCCACTTTCAGGTCACCGAGATAGGCGTCAACCTGCGTGTTGGGCTGGGCGGGGGAGACCTTCCGAGGATCCTTCGGGGCATTTCCCGTCGCCGAGCCCAACAGGAAGTCGACGGTCTCTGGGGACACGGCATTCGTTGCGACGTCGAAGCTGAAGACACTCGGTGATCCACCCCGCATCACCTCAGCCGGCGCGACAGCCACTGGCACCCCGCGTTTCACATACGACGGGCTCACCGTACCTCTGCCTTTGACCCACTCAGTCCAGGCCTCCAGGTCGGCGCGACCTGTGTCTTTCGTGTTCACGCCCTTGGCGAGTTCGTGGAAGTTGTCGCCACCGGCGATGAGGAAAGAGCCGGAGCCCACGGTGTAGAGCTTCTGGGGATCCATGGGGACGCCGTTCACATGGATGCCGGTGATGCGGTCGCCCTCGGTGCGGGACTCGTCATAGGTGTAGGAGACATTGCTGGAGAGCCCGAGGCGAAGGAAGGGACGAGAGGGTGCCTCTCCCTGACTGTTGCGCTGCCACTGCTGCTCCAGGACCGTTTTGAACTGGGCCCCTGTCAGCTGGGTGGTGAACAGGGAATTTGCGAACGGCAGGGCCAGCGCAGCCTCCTTGTAGGTGATTTCGCCCTGATCAAAGCTGTCGCGTGTTCCTCCCGGGTTCTGGATGCCGATGAACTCGCTATCCCCGTTGCTCAGCACGTCGTAGAACATCTCGGCCACCAGGTTCGACATGGGGGACTCGACGTTGCGCACATCAGCGTTGCCCGTCGGTGTGGAGATAGCCTCGGTGGCATTGCCGATCACGGTTGCTCCGATCTCGTCGGCTTTGGTGATGGCGGCAGAGACGATCTCGGAGATCCGCTGAATCCGCGGCAGGCTGGTGTCGGCTGCCTCGGGGGCGATTTTGATGGTGCTGTTGGTGATTCCGCAGGTGGCGCCGTCGGCGGTCACCCCAATGTGCAGCTCATTGATGGCCGCCGCGTAGGACCCCGCCTGAGTGAACAACTGCCCTTTGGCATTTGTCCAGGAATAGGTCTGGTGAGTGTGGCCGTTCAGCACCACAGAGATCCGGGGATCGAGGTCGTTCCACATGCGTTTGAAGTTCGGGCTGGCCGCGGCCTGGGCATCCCCAGTGCTGGAGCCGTTGGCGGCACCCTCATGGATGGCGGCGATGACGAGATCAATGTCGGCAGGCAGCTGGGCGACGGTGTTGTTCACCGCTTCCACGGGATCCCCGATCGTCAGGTCAGCGAGGCCTGCAGGGGAGACCAGCGATGGCAGATCACCGGTCACGGCCCCGATGACGGCGACATCAAGATCCCCCAGGGTGAAGGTCGTGTATGCCTTCAGGGGAGGGGCCACCTGGGTGGTGCCCTTGGTGTAGACGTTGGCGCCCAGCTGATCGACTCCCGGAAGCGCGGAATGCACCCGTCCCGCCAGGTCAGACCAGCCCTTGTCGAACTCGTGATTGCCCACAGCCTGGGCGTTCAGGCCTGCGGCGTCGAGCACTGAGAGGGTCGGATTGTCCCTGTCGGCCATCGACTCGAATGTCGATCCACCGATGTCATCGCCGACGCTCAGCAAGCCGACATTGGCCTCGCCTCTCTCGGCACGGGCCTTCTCCACAGGGGTGAGCAGGGCAGCTGCCTTGGCGATGCGTCCATGGAAATCGTTGTATGTGAACAGCGACACCTGGGTTGCCGCAGCGCAGTCATCGGCTACCGCTTGGGGAGCTGTGAGGCCGAGGGAGCTGAGTCCGAGAACGGCAGTGGCCATGACAGCTGTCATACGGGTCCAAAGCTTGGGCATGAGCGACTCCACATGATTCCAGACGACACAGTTGTCGATCCCTACACATGTAGCTAAGGCGTCGTCGCACCTCCTGTCAAGAGGTAGTGGTGACATATCCCCGTCTGAGGGGAGGCAGCAGGGTTTCCAACAGCCTGCATGAAAGATGATGATTCGGCCTCCGCAATGCCCACAGTGTGAATATGCGACGCCCCATCGAACAGCAACAGCTTGAAAGAGCCAGGCTGGCACTGATCACAGCCGACCAGACACCTCTAGGAGCGGCACGGCATGCCGGGGATGATGAGGCAGAGCATCCCCCGAAGACAGAGATTGCTTCAGAGACGGGGCTTTCCCAGGAGCCAGAATCTGCCCCGGAGGCGGAGCAGAGCCCGATTCACCCAGGCCTGTGGAGGCGCATCCCGAAACTCGGTCGCGAGCACCTGCCTGTGGTGCTCGCCCTGCTGGTGCTGGTGGTGCTGATCACCTTGTATGCGTTCGGGCGCAGCTCAGCGACGGAGCTTCCCGCACCCGTCATGAGCCCGACAGTCGTCACATCCTCCACACCTGATCCATCCCCCAGCCCCTCAGCAGAGTCGATTCGCGTGCATGTCCTTGGAGCGGTCTCCTCACCCGGTGTCGTCACGGTTCCCCAGGGTGCGATCGTGCAGGACGCCCTCCACGCCGCTGGCGGCCTTACCGAGGAGGCCGACCCGGGAGAGCTGAATTTGGCAGCTCGCGTCAGCGATGGCCAGCAGATCATCATCGGCACCAGGCAGGCCCCCCGTGGTGATGTCGTCGCAGCGGAGCCCCAACCCTCTGCCGGCAGCTCAACATCAGGCTCGGGCACGCTCAGCCTGAACAATGCCACTGCTGAACAGCTTCAGAGTCTCCCAGGAGTGGGACCGGTGCTGGCCCAGGCCATCATCGCATGGCGCAACGAGAATGGCCCATTCACTGACGTATCCCAACTCCGGGAGGTCTCTGGCATCGGCCCCAAGATCTTCGAACGACTGGCCCCGCTGGTGACACCGTGAGCTCAACCTCGCATGATGAGGCCGTCCACCATGACTGGCGGCTCGCGCCACTCGCAGGTGCAGGGTGGCTGGGATGCTGGCTTGGGACATCCGGTTGGCGCCCCTCCCTGCCGCTCTGGATGGCAATGGCGGTGGCACTGGCGTTGACAGCCATCCTGACACGAATCAGCTGGCTGAGATTAAGCATCATCGCACTGGTGGTGATGGCGTTGGCCTCCGGGCTCCGGTCGTGGCAGCTTCACGACGGCGTCGTTGCGGCCAGCGCTGAGAACCGAGCCAGTGGAGAGGCGCAGGTGCGGATCACAGGGGAGACCACAGTCATCCAACGGGCCGGCCGCAGCATCGTCATGGCCCACGGCCAGCTGTTGGTGCTGCGTATCCGGGACCGGGAAGTGCGCACTGACGTTCCTGTTCTGCTGTTCGGTGACGACGAGGCCTCGGGGCTGGCCAGCATCGACTCCGGGGTGACGCGCCAGCTGAAGGTGCGGCTCACCCCCGCGGCCCCCGATGCCGCAGAGGCCGCGGTGCTGAGCGTGATGAAGGTGCTGTCGGAACAGAGACCTCCGGGAATTCTGGATGAGCTGGTGAACCGTATCCACGAGGGACTGCGCACCGCCACAGCGCATTCACCACCGGATCAGGCCGCGTTGGTGCCCTCCCTCGTGGTGGGGGACCGCAGCCGGATCTCCCCTGAGCTGACTGCCCAGTTCAGAGACACCGCCCTCAGCCATCTGCTGGCGGTCAGCGGCTCAAATCTCACCCTGATGCTGGGGGTGCTCCTGGCTGTCGCCCGCGGTGCCGGTCTGCGCGGCTGGCCGATCCGATGGATTGGAGTCCTGGGCGTGGCAGGGTTTGTGCTGGTTTGCCGAGCTGAGCCTTCGGTGCTGCGCGCCGCCGCCATGGGCTTGGTCGCTTTGTCCGCCATTGGATTGGGGCAGGGCCGTCGCAGTGTCCGGAACCTGTGCCTGGCGGTGCTCCTCCTCTTACCCCTCGACCCATGGCTGGCACGTTCCTGGGGTTTTGCGTTGTCGGCGGCAGCCTGCCTCGGCATCACGGTGGGTGCGGAACCGCTCGTGAACGCCATGAAGGATTGGGCACCACGATGGCTGGCTGAAGCGGTCGCCGTCCCGCTGACTGCTCAGCTTGCCACCCTGCCGCTCATCACCGCCATGTCAGGGCAGCTGTCGGTGATCGGGCTGTTCACGAATGCACTTGCCGGGCCGTTCGTTGGTCCCGCGACGGTGCTTGGCCTGGTCGCGGCCGTGACGTGTTGGTTCCCGCCGGCCGCGGCGGGGGCCGCCTACCTGGCGGGCTGGACGGTGCAGCCCATCGTGTGGTTGGCGCAGCTGGGGGCATCGGCGCCGGGAGCCGTTGTACGGCTTCCAGCGACCTGGGCAGGTGTGCTGGTCAGCATGGTGTTGGCGGCGGCGACCGCCATCATCGTGGGGCGTGGCCTGCGCCATCGCGTGGCAGCAGCCGTCATGGCTGTGGTGCTGCTGGTGGCGGTCTGGCTGCGTCCCAGCCCAGTGGGATGGCCCGGAGACTGGCAGGTCGTGTTCTGTGACGTCGGACAAGGAGACGCCACTGCTCTTCGAGCAGGCCCCGGGGCGGCGGTGCTGGTGGACACCGGCCCCGAGCCAGGCCCCACACTGGCGTGCCTTGATGCGTTGGGGATCACACAGATCCCCCTGCTGGTTCTCACCCACTATCACGCAGATCACATCGGCGGCACTGAGGAGGTGCTGGCCAAGTACCCCCCGCAGCTGGTGCTGGTCAGTCCGCTCCGCTCACCGGCCTTCGCGGCGGAGGCGGTGCGTCAGGCAGCCGAGGCGCATGGAGCGCAGCTGCTGGTCGCCGAACCAGGGCAGCAGTTCACAGTAGGACAGGTGCGCTGGGACACTGCGGGGGTCTGGGATCCCGGGCCGGTCATGGCCGGAGGCGAGGGGGAGAGCTCATCCGAGAACGACTCCTCCATCATCGCGGTCGCCGAGGTGGCGGGGCTGCGGGTGCTGCTTCCCGGTGATGCAGAACCGGAGGGACAGGCCAAGGCTCTGCGATCAGCAGCACAGCATGGGATGTCGCTGGCCGTTCATGTGCTGAAGCTGCCGCACCATGGCTCCTCCCGGCAGAACCAGGATTTCCTGGCGTCCTCAGGGGCGATGCTCGCCGTTGCCAGCTCCGGTGAGAACAATCCCTACGGTCATCCGAGCCCCCGTACGCTGCAGGCAGCTGAAAACCTTGGGATGGGCATTGCCCGCACAGACCAGGAGGGCAGCATCGCCGTCGAACTGCGGGACGGGCAACTGCGAGTGCGGCGGTGGCAGAGCTGAGAGGAGTGGCATGCTGTGCGGGTGAACAGTTTCGGACGTGCTTTGTTGGTCACCGGCTCCGAGCCGCTGTTGGCAGCCCGCGCCATCGACGAACGACGCCAGGGCGCGCTCGCTGAGCAGCCTGAGGCGGAGGTCAACCGCATCGCCGGTGCGGACCTGGCCGAGACGATGCTGTCCGAGGTGACGGGCGGTTCGCTGTTCGCCACCCACATCGTGGCCATCATCGACGACGTCGGATCCACCCCACCAGAGGTCGCCGACGCACTCGTGGCCCTGGCCAGGGAACCCGGTGAGGAACTCTGCCTCATCTTGTCGCACGAGGGGGGAAACAAGGGCCGGGGGCTGATCGACAAACTGAAGAAGGCGAAAATCGAGACGGTGTCCGTCGCTGCCCCGAAACCCTGGGAGCTCCCGAAATTCTGCGTCACCGAGGCGAGAATCCGCAACGTGAGGCTGTCCCAAGAGGCCGCTGGGGCACTCGTCGCGGCGGTCGGCAACGACCTGCGCGCCCTGACCTCTGCCATCGCCCAACTCGCTGACGATGCGGCGGGAGCTCCCATTGATGAGGCGCTGATCCAGCGCTACTTCGCCGGGCGAGCCGAGGTCACGTCCTTCTCCGTCGCCGACGCTGTCCTGGCGGGAAACACCTCACTGGCCATGGAACGGCTCCGCTGGGCGCTTGGCACCGGAGCCGCCCCTGTGCTGATCACCTCTGCGATGGCAGGGGCCTTCCGTGGCATGGGCAAGTTCCTGGAGGCGCGGGGAGGGGGACCTGACCTTGCGCGGCGCATCGGGGTTCCGCCGTTCAAGCTCAAGGAATATCAGCGAGCCGCACGCAACTGGCAGCCGGCCGGAGTGGCGGCGGCCATTGGGATCATCGCGCAAGCTGACGCCGACGTGAAAGGGGCAGCCACCAACGCGGACTATGCCCTGGAGCGGATGGTGCTGACGGTGCTGCGCCACCGCAGGCAGTAGACCGGTCAGCGTTTCCTGTAGAGCCTGTTGGACTGGAACACCGGCTCACAGGTGACCCGGACCCCGAGGCTTCGCAGGATCCCTTCATCCACCGGCCCCAGGATGACTGTGGAATGCACGTCGCAGTCCCGCAGGTTGTGCAACTCGGCGAGCGCCCGACGCGCGAACTCGTCCTGCTTCGCGCTGACCGATAGCGCGATCAGCACCTCGTCCGTGTGAAGCCGCGGGTTCCGGCTTCCCAGGTGCTTCGTCTTCAGGGTCTGGATGGTCTCGATGGTCTCCTCATCGAGGAGCTTCGCCCCGGGATCAATGCCCGCCAGCGCCTTCAGCGCGTCAAGCAGCATTGCTGAGCAGGCACCCAGCAGGGGGGAGGTCTTGCCCACGATGATCTGGCCGTCGCCAAGCTGGATGGCTGCCGCTGGGGCTTGCGTTGCCTTGTCCCTCTCCAGGGCTGGGCGCACCACGGGCCGGTCGTCGACGGTGATCTGCAGCTTGCTCATCAGCAGGGCGATCCGCTCCGACTGCGTGGGCTCGGACTGGTCCCGGTGTTCCGCGGCGAGGGCTTTGAAGTAGCGTCGGATGACCTCCTGCTGGGAGGCGGCGCGACACACCGCGTCGTCGCTGATGCACAGCCCTGCCATGTTGACGCCCATGTCAGTGGGGGACTGGTAGGGGGACTCGCCCAGCAATTGCTCGAACAGACGTTTCAGGACCGGGAAGATCTCAATGTCCCGGTTGTAGTTGACCGTCTGCTCCCCATGGGCTGCCAGGTGATAGGGATCGATCATGTTGACATCGTCTAGGTCTGCGGTGGCTGCCTCGTAGGCGATGTTGACGGGATGGTCGAGTGGAAGATTCCAGATGGGGAAGGTCTCAAACTTCGCATATCCGGACTGGATGCCGCGTTCGTGGTCGTGGTACAGCTGGGACAGGCAGGTTGCCATCTTCCCCGATCCGGGTCCCGGGGCCGTCACGACGACGAGGTCGCGTTCGGTCTCGATGTACTCGTTGCGCCCATAGCCCTCAGGGGACACGATCCGCGAGACATCGTGGGGATAGCCGGGAATCACATAGTGGCGATACACCTTGATGCCGAGCCGCTCCAGTTTGCGTTTGAAGGCTGCGGCCTGCTGGTTGTCATCGGACCAGTGCGAGATGACGACGCTTCCAACGTAGAGGCCGTAGGAGCGGAAGGCATCGATGTGACGCAGCACGTCGTCCTCGTAGGAGATGCCGAGGTCCGCGCGCACTTTGTGGCGCGAGAAATCCTGCGCGTTGACCACCACCACGATCTCCACCTCGTCGGTCAGCCCCGCCAGCATCACGATCTTGTTGTCCGGAGTGAAGCCGGGCAGGACACGCGAGGCGTGCATGTCATCTACCAGCTTGCCGCCGAATTCCAGATAGAGCCTGCCACCGAACTGGCGTCTTCTGGCCTCAATGTGCTCCCCCTGCAGCGACAGGTACTTGTCCCGATCGAATCCCACCTGATGCATAGTCGCTCCCCACCTGATCCGTAGTGATGATTCCCCGGTAGTGCCACGCGAGATCAACGCGAAACAGCGCCCGGACTACCGAGTGAGTCTGGGCGCTGGCTGCTTGGTCAATGACGACTCAGGCGAGCTTGTTGACCGTCAGACTGATGGCGGACTTGCGGTTCGCCGCCTGGTTGGCGTGGATGACGCCCTTGCTGACTGCCTTGTCCAGGGCGCGGTTAGCGACTTTGGCGAGCTCGACAGCCTTCTCGTTCTCACCCGCAGCGACCGCATTGCGGAAGTTGCGCACATAGGTGCGCAGCTCGGACTTCACGGACTTGTTGCGCTGGCGTGCGATCTCGTTGGTCTTGATGCGCTTCTTCTGAGATTTGATGTTTGCCACGGGGGCTTGCCTCGCTAAAATTCGGTTACTCGGTGACGCGCCTGTCACGACGCGACGGTCAAGATTAGCCGAGCGAATCCGCTTCAGCCAAATCCGTACCCGGCCGGTGTGCCGTCGCCGCGCATCCCAGCGGCTTCTGGCGGCCCCAGGTGCAGGCTGAACGTGCCAGATCGAGATTCATGGGTCAGTCGTGAGATGATGACTCGTCAAGCATCCCAGCCCCGAGGAAGATGAATGCCTGCTCCCGGTAAGACCGACCCGGCGATCATCCGCAATTTCTGCATCATCGCTCACATCGACCACGGCAAGTCGACGCTCGCCGATCGGATGTTGCAGCTGACCAAGGTGGTCGATGAGCGCGCCATGCGCGCCCAGTACCTGGACCGCATGGACATCGAACGTGAGCGGGGGATCACCATCAAGTCCCAGGCTGTGCGGATGCCCTGGACTGTTGACGGCACTGAGCACATCCTCAACATGATCGACACTCCCGGGCACGTTGACTTCACCTACGAGGTGTCCCGCTCCCTCGCTGCCTGTGAGGGAGCGATTTTGCTGGTGGACGCTGCGCAGGGAATTGAGGCTCAGACCCTGGCGAACCTATACCTGGCTCTTGAGGCCGACCTGCACATCATCCCGGTGCTGAACAAGATCGACCTGCCGAGCGCGAATCCCGAGAAATACGCGGCGGAGCTGGCGGGGATCATCGGCTGCGACCCCACCGACGTTCTGCAGGTCTCCGCCAAGACTGGCATCGGCGTCGGAGAGCTGCTGGATCAGATCGTCGCGCAGATCCCCCCACCCGTCGGGGACCCGCAGGCCCCCGCCCGGGCGCTGATCTTCGACTCCGTCTACGACACCTACCGTGGCGTGGTCACCTACGTTCGGGTCGTCGACGGGGAGCTGTCGCATCGCGAACGCATCCTCATGATGTCGACGAAAGCCGAACATGACCTGCTTGAGGTTGGTGTGATCTCCCCGGAGCCCAAGAAATCCGATGCCCTCGGTGTCGGGGAGGTCGGCTACCTGATCACCGGGGTGAAGGACGTGCGCCAGTCCCGGGTGGGTGACACGATCACCGGCGCCTCCCGATCCGCCGCCGAGGATCTCGGCGGTTATCGGCACCCGAACCCCATGGTTTACGCCGGCCTGTACCCCATTGATGGCGACGACTTCAATGAGCTGCGGGAGGCGCTGGAGAAGCTGCAGCTCAACGACGCGGCCCTGACCTATGAACCTGAGACCTCGGGCGCCCTCGGATTCGGATTCCGGGTCGGTTTCCTCGGTCTGCTGCACATGGAGATCGTGCGTGAACGTCTCGAACGCGAGTTCAACCTGGATCTGATCTCCACCGCCCCCAACGTGGTGTATCGCGTTGTGATGGAGGACGGCTCCGAACACACCGTCACCAACCCGTCGGAATACCCGGCAGGCAAGATCGCGGACGTCTACGAGCCGGTGGTGCGCGGCACCATCTTGGCACCCAGCGAATACATTGGCACCATCCTGGAGCTGTGCCAGACCCGCCGTGGAATCCAGCAGGGACTGGACTACCTGAGCGAGGACCGTGTCGAGATTCGCTACACCCTGCCGCTGGCTGAGATCGTTTTCGACTTCTTCGACGCCCTGAAGTCACGCACCAAGGGATACGCCTCCCTCGACTACGAGCCCGACGGGGAGCAGGCCGCAGACCTGGTGAAGGTGGACATCCTCCTCCACGGCGACCCCGTCGACGCCTTCTCGGCTATCGTCCACAAGGACAAGGCCTACTCCTACGGCCTGATGATGGCGGGCAAACTCAAAGAGCTGATCCCGCGCCAGCAGTTCGAGGTGCCCATCCAGGCGGCCATCGGATCCCGGGTGATCGCCCGGGAGACCATCCGCGCCATCCGCAAGGACGTGCTGGCCAAATGCTACGGCGGCGACATCTCCCGGAAACGGAAGCTGCTGGAGAAGCAGAAAGAGGGCAAGAAACGCATGAAGATGGTGGGTCGCGTCGAGGTCCCCCAGGAGGCCTTCGTCGCCGCACTGTCCACCACCCAACCAGCCAAGAAATAGTCTGCTGGGGACGCTCTCAGATTCTATTTCTGTATTACCGCAACCCGGAGGTGGTCAGCCCCTGCACCAGGTGGCGTTGCAGGAACAGGAACACCACCAGCATCGGCAAGATCGCGATCAAAGACCCCATGAATAGCTCCGGGTAGCGCACTCTCTGGCTGGTCATGTACTGGCTGAGGGCGACCTGCACCGTGCGAGTTCCCTCACGTCCCACCAGCGACGGCCACAGGAACGCATTCCAGGAGCCGATCAGCACGATGACGCTGACAGCCACGATGGTTCCCGTCGAGCTGGGCACCACGACTCGCCAGAAGGCGGTGAACGGATTGCACCCGTCCACCAGGGCAGCATCCTCCAGCTCCTGCGGGAAGTCCAGGAAGGCCTGCCGGAACAGGTAGGTCGCGAAGGCCGAGAACATCCCGGGAATCACCAGGCCCCGGAAGGAGTCGATCCAACCGAACTGGGCGGTGATGATGAACATCGGGACGAATATCGTGGCTGCAGGCACCATGAGCGTGAACACCGTCAGTCCCAGCACCACCTTGGCCAGGCGATGGGTGTACCGCGCGAGTCCGTATCCTGCCATCAGGGAGAGCAGCACCGTGCCCGCCGTCTGCAGTGCCGCCACGATTGCGGAGTTCAACAGCCCCCACCCCACACCGATGGTGTCGCTGGTCAGCAGCGAGTTCAGATTCGCCAGGGACAGCTGGTCCGGCCACCAGTTCCACCGCGACGATGTGATGTTCGCGTTCGTGGAGAAGGCGTTGCGGACGATGACGTAGAAAGGCAGCAAGAACAGCAGGGCCAGCACCGTGGCAACACCGTAGCGCAGCGCCGTCATGACCGGTGACGTTCTCATCGCCGACCTCGATTCAGCAGCCAGCTCTGGGTCACGCTGAACAGCATGATGATGCTGGCCAGGATCATCGTGCCCGCCCCGCCGACGCCGAGATCCTGCTGGCCACCGCCCAGAGCCGTCAGGTAGAGATGAACCAGCGGGGGTCGCCCGTAGGGCGGATAGGCGTTGATGGAGCCGAGCATGTTGTAGAACTCGTCGAAGGCCTGGAAAGCGTTGATCAACAGCAGCATGATCACCGCGGTGGAAGTCGCACGCAACTGCGGCAGGGTGATGAACCGCAGCATCCGCCACCCGTGGGCGCCGTCCAAGGCCGCGGCCTCGTAGGTTTCGGGTGGGATGCGTTGCAGTCCCGCGATGAACAGGATCATGTAGAACCCCGCCTGCAGCCACAGTCGAACGGTGATCAACGCCACCCAATACAGCCCGTTGCCGCCGCCGAACCAGTTGACGGGCTCGCCGCCCAACCCCCGGAGGAGGGAGTTCAGCATCCCGAAGCGGGCTCCCGAGAAGAAACCGAATCGCCACACCAGCGCCGCCACCACATAGGAGACGGCAGTGGGGATGAAGAACACGGACCGAAAGAACGCCTGACCGTGTCTCATGCCGTTGAGCAGCAGCGCCAATCCCAGGGAGCACACATACGTCAGAGGCACGATCACCACGGCGAAGCCCATGAACACCAGCAGAGAGTTCCGAAACAGCGGGTCCCCGAGAAGCCGGGCATAGTTGTCGAAACCGACGAACCGCGTCGGGCTCAGGGTGTTGCGCGCCTCGTGGAACGACAGCCAGGCGCTCCACAGGATGGGGAAGTAGACGAAAACCAGCAGCCCCACCGCGAAGGGGGCCACGAATGCCAGGAACCACAGCCCCCCGCGCCGGGACAGGTTCATGCTTTCAGCTTCTCCAGTTCGGCGACAGCCAGGGCGGAGAAGCCCGCGAAGGCCTCCCTCGGGTCTTGGCTGCTCTTGACGATGTTGCTTACGGCAGCGGAGTACGCATCTCCCAGGGCACCTGACCACATGATGTCGTTGGCGAATCCGTGCTGTTCCACGAACTGCGCGGCCTGGGCCCCGGGGCCGTCCGCCAGTTTCGTCGCCTTCGTGACCAGGGACTTCCGGGCCGGGATGTGGGTGCCGTAGGCGGTGGAGAAATCAACCTGCTTGTCCGTCTGCTCGATCCACAGCCAGCGCACGAACTCCTTCGCGACCTCCACGTTCCTGCTCTTGGCGGCGACGCAGGAGCCGAACGCCCCGAAAGGCACAGCCAACCGGCCCCTGGAACCGACGGCGGGGAAGGGGGCCACCCCGACGTCGTCACCGTGGGCGTCGAGGATGTCGGGTAGTGACCAGAGACCGCCCCACTGCATGGCAACCTCCCCGTTGACGAATGCGTCACCGGAGAACCAGTCCGCCGAGGCGGCCTGCAGAAGCCCCTTCGAGGTTGTGAAGTCCCGGTAGGCGGCGAGGGCCGCATAGAACTCGTCGGTCAGGAACGCTACATCGGTGCGCTCTGGATTCAACTGGTCATGACCCGAAGCCCAGATCAGGATGGTCCCGAGCACCCCAACCCCGCCGTCGTTGCCTGCGAAGAAACCCCCGATGTCATTGGTGGTGACGGCGTTGGCGGCTGTCACGAGCTGCTCGAAGGTCCCCGGCACCGGCACCCCGGCCGCCTGCAGCAGCGAGGGACGGTAGTACAGAAGCTGCATGTCGATGGTCTGCGGAATGCCGTGGATCCTGCCGTCGAAGGTGTAACGCCTGATGACCGCATCGTTGAAGTCATCCCTGACGGGGGCGATCAGGTCGGTCAGGTCAGCCAGCTGCCCGGAGCGGATCATATCCAGGGAGCCACCCTGCTCCACCTCGAACACATCAGGAGCATTCTCAGTCAGGAGCTCCGCCCCCAGGATCTGCTGGTAGTCACCCGGCGTCCACTTCACCTCCACGCTGGCCTCCCGGAACTCGCTGGCGTAGCCCTCAACAGCCTCTTTGACCCCGGCCTCGCCGTATTCGTGATACCACTGGGTGAGTTGTGGCATGGCGGACTCGCCGTCACGGGATGCGGCAGTCGATGCGTTCTGCCCGAGGCCGCTGTTGGAGCCGCAGGCGCTGAGGGTGGCGGCTGCGGCAAGGCCGCCCAGTCCGAGAATGCCTCGTCGAGTGAAATCCATGGGCAAGAGTCTTGCATCAATCACTCCCGTGCGTGGGCAGGCCCCGAAAACTGGGTGATCGGGGTAGATTGCCAGGGTGCCCAGCCAGTTTCCGCCCGGAGAGCCGGTGCCTGATGACGGAAGCCTTCCCGCCTCCGCCCTGGCGACGCTGGGGGAGCGGGGCTTCTCCGTCTACCTTCACGTCCCCTTCTGCCAGACCCGCTGCGGTTACTGCGACTTCAACACCTACACCGCCTCCGAGCTCGCAGGCATGTCCTCCGGCGACTACATGACGGCGGCGCTCCGGGAGATGGAGCTCGCAGCCCGCATCCTGGGGCCCGAGACGCCACCCGCAGCGACCGTGTTCGTGGGGGGTGGGACGCCGACGCTGCTGCCTCCGGGGGACCTGGCCAGGCTGCTGGGGGCTGTCCGGGAGCGCTTCGGTCTGAGTGAGGATGCGGAGATCACCACCGAGGCCAACCCTGAGACCGTTTCCCCCGGCTACTTCGCGGCCCTGCGTGAGGCCGGTTTCACCAGAGTCTCGTTGGGGATGCAGTCGGTGGTGCCGCATGTGCTGCAGACCCTGGAACGCAGCCACACCCCGGGGCGCGGAATCGAGGCCGCGAGCTGGGCCCGTGAGGCTGGATTCGAGCACGTGAGCCTTGACCTGATCTACGGAACCCCCGGCGAGTCGATGGCTGACTGGCAGGCCAGTCTCGACGCCGTCGTCACAGCGCCCGTCGATCACGTCTCTGCGTATTCCCTCATCGTCGAGGAGGGAACCCGGCTGGCGTTGCGGGTCCGCAAAGGCGAGATGCCGATGCCCGATGACGATGAACTCGCGGAGAAATACCTGATGGCGGAGTCGACGCTGAGCCGGCGCGGATTCATCAACTATGAGACCAGCAACTGGGCGATGGGGGACAGCGGACGATGCCGCCACAACCTTGCCTACTGGAGGGGAGGCGACTGGTGGGGGATCGGCCCCGGCGCGCACAGCCACATCGGTGGGGTGAGATTCTGGAACCGCAAACACCCCCGAAGCTACTCCGCGACGCTCAGCGACGGAAGAAGCCCCGCCCAGGGTCGTGAGGTGCTCTCAGAGGAGGATCGCCGCACCGAACGGGTGATGCTTGAGCTGCGGCTCGCCGAGGGGCTTGCCCTGACGGTGCTGACTGATGACGAGAGGTCGCGTGTGGCCTCGGTGGTCTCCGATGGGTTGGCTGAGGTCCGTGATGGACGTCTGGTGCTGACGCTTGCAGGGCGGCTGCTCGCTGACGGCATCATTCTGCGACTGCTCGGGGCCTAGTGTCACGTGTTGTTGTTTCGCCGGGTGTTTTTTGGCCCCCGGAGGTGGTGCCTCGTTTCATCCATCTCACTCACGGTACGTCGTCCCCAGCGCAGTTCCGCTTGGCTGCTGTGGTTGCGCATCTGCTCTGCGAACTTCCTGCACGCGAGACTGGGGGCGGTCGGTGAGACGGTGACGGGTGGGGTGCGGGCCGATACCGCACCCCACCCGCACAGGTTGCCGGATCAGGCCTCTGTGTAGTTCTGGGCAGAGAGGAACCAGGCCTGCTGCTCCAGGCGCTGCGTGTAGTCCTCGACGATGCCGACGGAGGAGGCATCCTCCTCATCAACTGCATCGTGGATGTCGCGCAGAGTGGTGACCACCGCATTGATGGCGGAAACGATGTAGTTGACCGCCTCGGCCGTGATGACGGAGCCCTGGGGAGCCTCTGGCACGTTGGTCTCAGAGGCGATGGTCCCCGGACGGGCATCCGGGATGGAGTTGATGGCGCGCATGCGCTCCGCGAAGTCGTCAGAGGCCAGGCGTGCGATGTCCACCACCTCATCAAGGTTGAGGTGGAGATCACGGAAGTTGGGGCCGACGACGTTCCAGTGGATCTGCTTGGCGACCAGACTCAGCGCCGTGACGTCGACGAGAGCCCGCTGCAGGTTCGCGTGGAGGGTCTCGGAGGCCTTGAAGGCTGGGGAGACGGGAGGTTCGGCAACATGTTTACTCATGAACTACAACTCTACGTTTCCAAGCAAATATCCACCTGATGACGATCCGGCGTTTCTCCATGAAAATTCACGCAGCCGTTCGTGGCCGGTTCCCATGCGAGTCCATGAGCACACAGCATGTCGACGGCGTCACCCGGAGGGGGCGTTGGTAAAGCCTGATGAAGCGGTGTCTGCGTGGCTCTGTAGCATGACCCCTAGGGTCCCGCGAACACCCGATCCACAGACCGCGGGCTCCCGGACAGGGAAGGACTGCCCATGAAGCTGCATGATGTCCGTCGCGACTACTCCGGCGACCTGCTTCCCGAAGACCTCGACGGTTTTGAACCGTGGGGGTTCTTCGACCGTTGGCTCACCGAGGCGCTGGAGCAGGAGCTGGAGGCCAGCGCCATGCAGCTGAACACCGTCGATGAGCAGGGCGTGCCACGCTCCCGGGTGGTGCTGCTCAAGGACTACTCGCCCGAAGGTCTCACCTTCTACACCTCGCACCTGTCCGCCAAGGGCCGGCAACTCGACGCCCACCCGGTGACCTCCGTCACCTTCTGGTGGCCCCATCTGATGCGTCAGGTTCGCATCATCGGCAGGGCAAGCCGGCTCGACCGGGCCACTGTGGAGGCCTATTTCGCGACTCGACCCCGCGCCAGCCAGATCGGGGCCTGGACGTCACGGCAGTCGGAGCCGCTGATCAGCCGCGCCGACCTGGAGGCCACCAGGGCTGAGACTGAGCAGCGGTTTGCCGGTCAGGACGTGCCCTGCCCGCCGTATTGGGGTGGCTACCGGATCAAGGTCTCGGAATTCGAATTCTGGCAGGGGCAGAGCGGACGCATCCACGACCGGGTGGTCACACGATGCGACGGCGAGACCTGGACGTCGCATCGGCTCCAGCCCTGACGGGTCAGGGACCGTCCCCAAAAAGCACCTTGGCTGTTCCCGGAAACGGTCCCCACCGGATCACCCCTTGACGCACAGCAGCGTCTCAAGGCGTGCGACCACGTCGATCAGGTCACGCTGGGCATCAATGACATCGTTGATGTCCTTGTACGCGGCTGGGATCTCATCGACCACACCTGCGTCCTTCCGGCACTCGATGCCCCTGGTCTGCTCAGCCAGATCATGCTCCGTGAACGTGCGCCTCGCCTGCCCACGTGACATCCGCCGTCCCGCGCCATGTGATGCGGACTCGTAGGACGCCTCGTTGCCCAGGCCACGCACGATGTAGGAGCCAGTTCCCATCGACCCCGGGATGATCCCGAGATCCCCAAGCCCCGCGCGGATCGCCCCCTTTCGGGTGACGATCAACTCGACCCCGTCGTGCTCCTCGACGGCCACATAGTTGTGATGGCAGCGGATCGGGGCCTCGAACTGGATGCCCGCGATGCTCGCCCGCAGCTCATCGCAGATGGCCGTCAGCATTACGTCACGGTTCAGCAGCGCGTAGCCCTGAGCCCACCACAGATCACTCAGGTAGGCATCCATCTCGGGTGTGCCCGCCAGGAACACCGACAGATCGCGATCCACCAGACCAATGTTGTGCGACAGCTGTTGGGCGATCTTCATGTGCACCTGGGCCAGCTGGTTCCCGGTGCCGCGGGAACCGGAGTGCAGCGTCACCCACACCCGCCCATCGTCACCGGAGCACAGCTCGATGAAGTGGTTGCCGCCGCCGAGGGTCCCGATCTGATGCGACGCCTTCCGGGCTGCCTTCAGCGTGAACGTGTTCCTGCTGAGGTCGTGTACCCGCAGATCCTCGTAGCCATCCATAACCTCGCGGTACCGGACTCCGAGCTCCCTGTGCGCGGTGACTGCACGCGGCTCACCCTGGTGCTGGTCGAAACCAACCGGAACGGCCCGCTCAATCCGCAGCCGGAGCGACCGCAGGTCATCCGGCAGCTGATCGGGCCTGAGCGATGTCCGCACTGCGGTCATGCCGCAGCCGATGTCGACTCCCACCGCGGCCGGGGCGACGGCCTGCCGCATGGCGATGACTGACCCGACGGTCGCGCCCTTGCCGTGATGGACATCGGGCATCACCCGCACGCCGTGGGTCCAACGCAGCCGGGACACATTGCGCAGCTGCTCCTGTGCGGGCCACTCGATCCCCTCCTCGTCGGCCCACATGAGGGTGTTGTCGGTGCCGGTCAGTGGCACCGGATAGGTAGACATGGTTCCTCCTGTCTCAATGATGGATATTCAGGGGGCAACCAGACACCTGCCCGCACACAGGGTGGCGAAGGGATGGTTGAACGAGAGGAGTCGGATGCCCCAGGGCTCAGCGGGTCAAAGCTGAGCGACTGCCGGAGTCGGAGACGCGCAGCACGGACGCCAGCTGGCGTTCACGGCTTTTGTTCGCGGTCACAATTCTCTCGACTCTCTCGAAGCGACGCCGATGTGGCGCCTGGGGAAGGATGCCATGATCGCCGCTGGTCCTGCAACCGAACGGTGTTTCTTCTGGCAGATGTGCCCATCGCCTCGTGTGCTGCGAAATTTTTCGGAGATCTCGTCCCTGCGGAGCGTTGCCCACTTTCGTTAAGTGAGACAGAATACGGTTGGGAACAGGGATGATTCATGCCGACCGGGGAGACCGGATGGGAGATACACCGACAATGAATCCACCAACCACAAGCCTCTCGATCCTGGGCGCTGGAGTCATCGGCCAGGTCGTCGGGGCCCGGCTGAGTGAGCTGGGAGTTCCCGTGTGGATGATTGCGCGTGGGGAAACCCACACACAACTTGCCGCCGAAGGCATCCACATGATTCGCGGTGAGGGCGTGCGCCGCCAGATCCCGGTGCGGGTCACCGATGCCATGCATCCCTGGCCGGACACCGACATGCTCCTCGTCACCCTCCGGCGTGACCAGATCGGTGGTGTGCGTTCCCGGCTCAGAGCCTGGGCTGAGGGACGCAAGAGCCGGAAGGTCATCTACTTCTCCAATGTCGGGGCGATCACCTTCGAGCTGCTGGGCGGGCTCCCCTCCGCGCAGGTCGGGTTCGCCTTCCCCGGGCTGGCGGGGCACCGAGATGGCGACGGGATTGTTCATTACGACGAGGTCGCGGAGCAGCCGATGACCGTGGGGCGTGGCCAGCCGGGAGCGGACCTGCTCGCACGCTGGTTCAAGGCCGCGGGATTCAAGGTGAGCGTGGTGCCGGACATCCAGGGATGGCTCAAGACTCACCTGGTTTTCATGGGACTGACGATCTACGCCATAGATGCTGCTGGATCCGCGGTGGCGCTCAGCGAGGACGAGACGGCGATCCGCACCCTGGTGCAGACGCAGCGTGAGACGCTGCGTGCCCTGGAAAACCGGGGCACAGTGCTCTCGCCACCCACTGTCAAGCTGCTGCTCGCGAGATTGCCCGGATTCGCTGCCCGTCGTTTCTACCAGTCGATGCTGCGCAAGAGAATCGGTCAGCGGCTGATGGACTACCTGGTGGACAGCCGCGACGAGGTCACCGTTCTGGGTGATGACATCCGGCAGCTTCTCGGTGACGACCTGCCAGCATCCGCCCGGAGCCTACTGGAGGGCAGACACCTTCTGCGGCAGGGCTGAATCCGCAGCTCCACGTGGAACCGGCGGTCCTCAGAACGTCGGCTGCCCGATCATCTCCAGCGGACGACGCCGCATCCGGTGGGGGAGCACCAGGTGGGTTGCCTGCCTCAGATCCTCCGTGACGATCTGCGTACGCCCATTCCACGCCGCCAGGGCACGGGCCGCCCGGACCATCGTGATGTCCGCGCGATGCCCGTCAACTCCCGCCTCCACGCAGGTCTCCGCGACCTGCCGCAACACCTCATGGTCGACCACAACCTGCGGCAACAGGCTGATGGCCGAGGTGATTCGCAGCGTGAGCTCCTTGCCGGCGCCACGCCACTGCCCAGCGAACCCGGCGGGGTCGGCCTCGAATGCCAACCGCCGCTCAATGATCTGCACCCGAGCATCGGGGTCGGCCTCACCCCTGACCGTGACGCACAACCCGAAACGGTCAAGAAGCTGCGGGCGCAGCTCACCCTCCTCCGGGTTCATCGTGCCCACCAGGGAGAACCGGGCCGGGTGGGTGAGGCTGATGCCCTCCCGTTCGACGGTGTTGACGCCCATCGCCGCGGAGTCCAGCAGCAGATCCACAACGTGGTCGTCGAGCAGATTCACCTCATCGACGTACAGGATCCCGCGATGTGCCGCCGCCAACAGGCCCGGTTCGAAGCGTTTGCGTCCCACCGTCAGAGCAGTCTCCAGATCAAGGGTGCCCGCCACCCGGTCCTCCGTCGCCCCGATCGGCAACTCCACCACCGGCACCCGGGTCTGGCGGGTTTCGGGTTCCTCCCCGAGCAGGCCCAGCTCCTCACGGTATTCGAGGAACTCCTCGGGGGACAGGTGATAGGGCGTGCCCGCCACCTCGACGCGCTCCGGCAGCAGCTCCGCCAGGCCACGCACCGCCGTGGACTTCGCGGTCCCCTTGTCCCCGCGGATCAGCACCCCGGAGACCTCTGGGCTGATCACCGTCAGAATCAGGGCGAGTTTCATCTCATCCTGCCCGACGATGGCGGCGAACGGATACGAGGGTTGGCTCATCGGCGTTCCTTCCTTGAATCTCTTGAGTCATGCACCACCGAGACAAGATCGTCGGCCCGCAACTGCTCAATCGCGAACCGGCGGGCCCCCAGCGCCGCAGCCAGTTCGACGCTGTGGCCGCGGGCCATCGGACCGGCCGGTTCGGTGTCGACGATCACCCATGTGACGCGGTTGTCGCGGGCCAGCTGCTCGGCGACCTGCACCGCCTCTGCGCTGGCGAATCGTGAGGCACGACCCGCCAGGTCGATGTTGCCGCGCCCATCGGTGACCACGATCACCAGCGGATGCAACGCCGGATCCCTCATCAGGCAGCGCCGCAGCAACTCCGCGACCTGCACCAGGCCCGCGGCCAGGGGGGTGCGTCCTCCGACCGGCAGCTCCCGCAGTTGCCGCTCCGCCGTCTCGATGGAGGAGGTCGGCTCCACCAGCACCTGCGCGCCGGTGCCGCGGAAGCTGACCAGCGACACCTGGTCGCGTTTGACGTAGGCGTCCAGCAGCAGGCTCAGGACCGCACCCTTGCTGGCTGCCATCCGGCCCCGCGCTCCCATCGAGCCGGAGGCGTCCACGCACAGCACCACCAGCGACCCGGCCTGCCGGATCCGCACCTTGCGACGCCAGTCGCCGGGCTCGATGATCACCGCCAGGTCGCGGCGCGGATCGCCCAGCTCGGCGGCGCGCCGGCGGCGGCTGCGCTGGTGTACCGCGCCCGCGCGCAGCGTCGCGTCCAGGGCCAGGTCCACCGGTTGCGGCGTCGGCCGGGAGCGGATGTAGCGGCCCCGCGCGTTGTCGCTGACGGTGGTGGTGCGGCGGCCCGACCCGGAGCGGCCGGGCCGGGATGCGGCCAGGTCGAGGGGACGCACCCGGAACAGCTCTCCGACGCCCGTGACCTGGTCCGGGGCCGGTTCCCCGGCCGGTTCCGGCGGCTCGGAGGGCTCGCACGGCTCGGAGGGCGGTTCGGAAGACCGCGGCGGGCCCGGGTCGGTGGGAGGTGGCTGTGTCGTCTCGCTCTGCTGTGTCGCCTCGCCCTGCCGGCCTGGCGACGGTTCCGCAGGCGCCTGCGGCGGTGGGGGGATGTGACGCCGCCGGTGGGCCAGCACCAGCTCCGCCACCGCGTCGACGTCCTGACGGGTCACCCCGGACCGGCCGCACCAGGCGGCGTGGGCTCGGGCGGCGCGGCCCATCACCAGCTCCGCGCGGTGCCCGGCTGCCTGCGCGTCCATCGCCAGCTCTGCGATCTGCTCGCTGAGTCCACGTCCGAGCACCACCCCCGGCACCGCCGCCCGGGCCTGCCGGAGCCGGCCGGCTAGCCCGGCCTCCGCAGCAGCCCAGGACGCGGCGAAACCCGTCGGGTCGGCGTCGAAGGCGAAGCGGCGGGCCATGATCTCGACCCGCTCGTCCACGTCCCAAGCCCCCGTCACCTCGACGCACAGCCCGAACCGGTCGAGGAGCTGGGGCCGCAGCGCCCCCTCCTCCGGGTTCATGGTCCCCACCAGCGCGAACCGGGCCGGCTGGGTGCGGGAGAAGCCCTCCCGCTCGATGGTCACCACCCCGCTGGCAGCGGCGTCCAGCACCAGGTTCACGAGATGGTCGTCGAGGAGGTTGACCTCGTCGACGTACAGGATGCCGCCGTCGGTCTCGGCCAGCAGTCCCGGCTGGAAGCGCGGAGCCCCATCGGTCAGGGTGGCTTCCAGGTCCAGGCCGCCGACGAGACGGTCCTCCGTCGCTCCCAGCGCGAGGGTCCGCAGCCGGCCCGACGGCAGCAGCGCCGCCAGCGACCGCACGATCGTGGACTTCGCCGTGCCCTTGGCGCCCTGGATCAGCACCCCGCCGATCGCAGGCTCGATGGCGACCAGCAGCAGGGCCAGCCGCATCTGCGGCTGCCCCACCACAGCTGTGAAGGGGAAGAGCGCGGGCACGTCAGGCGGTCACAGCCTCCTCAATGGTCTTGCCGTATCGCTCCTTGAACCAGGTCTCAAGGTCCTTCTGCTCCTTGGCCCGGTCGGCCTGCGCCTTGTCGAAACGCCCCATCTGCTTCAGGCCCGGGATCGCGTCGGCCCCGTCCTCACCGACCACGGCGGTCAGCTCGCTTGTCTCCAGGCTCACGGTGTAGTCGAAGGCCTTCTGCATGGCGGAGACGAAACGACGACAAGACATCGTCTTGGCGGTGTAGTCGAAGGTGTAATGGTCGGTGAAGTTCTCGCCGCTGTTCGGGTCGACCAGCTGGAAGGCAGCGGTCTTCGCCACCGGATCGATCGTGACCTTCAACCCGGAGTCCTTGAAGACCTTGGCCGTGAGGTCGGTGTCGACCAGCTTGCCGCCCTCCGGGGTGAGGCTCGGAGCGGCGGCCGGGCTGCTGGCGGCGGGCGACGACGCCGGCGTCTGCCCGGTGCTGCCGCCTGCTGAGCAGCCCGCCAGGACCAGGCCGGCCGCCAGGCAGGCGCTGAGCGTCGCGGTGAGCTTCCTCATGGGCGTGGGTGTGATGGTCATGGCTGTGCTCCTTGTCGTGGGGGTCAGGCGCCGTCCTCATCGGCGCCCTCCAAGGCGGTGTCGATGTCGAATTGGATGTTCTCTAGGGTCTCGATGCGTTCGTCATCGGCCTGCCACAGACTGCGACGGCTGGCCTCCAACAGCCGGTTCGCGATCGCGGCGGTGGCGTGTGGATTCGCCTCACGGAGCCTCTTAAGCATCTCCGGGTCCCCCATGAACCGGTCACATACGGCGTCGAACATCCAGTCCGCCATCTCGGAGGTGGTGGCGGCCAAGCCCAGCAGATTCGTGGTGCGGTCGGAGATCTCACCGACTCCCTGATGGCCGTGGGCGAGCATCGCGTCAATCCACGTCGGGTTCAGCAGCTGCGCATACAGGCCCGCCCGGGCCGCATCACCTGCCGTCGCGGTGTGCACGCGGCGTCCGGTGGTGTCAGTGACCAACGTCGGTACGGACTCGCCCCGCGCAGCCGCTACGGAGGCGCTCATCCCACCCAGGAACTCGAAGAAGTGATCGAGATCGGTGATGTGGTGCTCATTCGACGAGCGGCACTGCGCCACCAGCTGCACATCCGCCAGGTGGCCTCGATACAGGTCGGGCACCGTGTCGCCGTGACGGTGCCGCGAGTAGACGTGCTGCGCGCCGTTGGTGAAATGCTCGGCCAGCTCAGCCGTTGTGCTCCAGTTCCCCGCGTCGATGACGTCGGTTAACCCGGTGGCATACAGCTCCGGTGGCGGCCCGAAAACCCGCACGTGGCTCAGCTCCCGGGCCTGCCGCTCGTCCATGCCCTCGCTGACGAGCCGGTCACGGGTGGCATGAGTGCGTGCCGCGATGGGATTGAACTCGGCGGGCTCATCCAAGGCGGCGACTGCGGCGAACATGTCATCTAGTTCCTCGACGAGCGTGCCGAACAGGTCCCGGAAGAAACCGGAGATCGTGACCACGACATCCACGCGGGGACGGCCCAGCTCCGCTGCGGGGATCACCTCCCAGCCGGGCTGCCCAGGATGCCTGGCCTGCGCCCTGCGCACCCCAATCAGCGCCATCACCTGCGCGTAGGTCTCGCCATGCGTCCTGGTGGTCTCCAAGCCCCACAGCACCAAGCCGACGCACTCCGGCCAAGCACCGTTGTGGCCCTCCTGGTAGGCGTCGATGATCTGCCCGGCCATCTCGGCGCCGCGCCGGGCCGCGAGGGCGCTCGGTACCTGACGGGGATCGAACTGATACAGCGACGCCCCGCTGGGCAGCACCTCCGGGTTGCGAATCGCATCACCCCCGAGCCTGGCCTCAACATGCCGCCCGGACAATGCCTTGTGCAGGAAATCCCATTCCTGGTTGCCCGAGAACCGGGCCGCCAGCTCGCGGGAGCGGATGATAATCGACCGTGAGGCATCGTCATCGGCCAGTTCCTCGACGGGGGTGTCGCTGCCCAGGGCAAGCTCCACGAGGTTCCGGGCTGCGTCGGCGTAGCGGGCCATGTCGGCCTCGCCTAGCTGCCGGACCTGCTCGGCGTCGAGACCGTCGGCGACCGCCATCAGCTCGTAGCCGGGGGCCAGCTCGTCGACGCCGTTGCCGATCACGCCGCTGACCATGTAGGCGACCTCATCCGGGCTCCAGTGGCTGCCGAAGACATGCAGACCGAGGGGGATCAGCTGGGCGCGCAGCCGCTCCAGCTCACCCTCCAACTTGTCGGGATCGGTGGGCAGATGCGCCTGCGTGGCCCGTTCCTGGAGCTCCGCCAGTTGATCGTCGCTGGTCTGCGGGGCCGCGGCCCGGGTGCGCTGGTAGGCGGCCAGCAGCTCCGCGACCTCCTCAAGCTCGTCGTGCAGCCCACCGGGGGTCATCACCGGTGACTGGTAGCTGACCATCGTCGCGTGCGAACGCCGCCTCGCCAACAGCGCCTCGGCGGGATTGCCGACGTAGTACAGGTAGACATGCGGCACGTTCCCGATCATCAGGTCCGGAAAATCGTGGCGGCTGACGGCGTTCTCCTTCGATTTCAGGAACTCGAACGTGCCATGCGTGCCGACGTGCACGATCACGTCGGCCTTCCACACGTGCTGCAGCCATGTGTAGTAGGCCAGGTACTGCGGATGGGGTGGGACTGTGTTGTCATGAGCCATGGAGTTGTCCACCTCCGGTCCGCGACCCGGCTGGATCCCCACCAGGACGTTGCCGTACGCGACGTGCGGGATGAGGTAGCCGCCGGCAGCATCCACCATGATCTGCGGCCCGTCAGTGGGCCAGGCCCGCTCCACATCCTCCCAGGCCTGCTCATCGCCCAGATCAGCTCGTGCCCGCTCACGCGGGTAGACGGCCGGCTGCACCTCGGTCAGGTAGCTGGGGGAGTTGACCTGCCCAGCCATTAGGTCGGCGCGCAGCTGCTCCGTGCTGACTGACTCGGTGCGGTAGCCATGCTCTCCGAGATTCTTCAGGATCGCTGAGATTGACGCCGCCACGTCCAGCTGCGATGCCGCCAGGAGGCTGCCCTCCCCGGCCGGGTAGTCGTATCCGATCACCGCCACCCGTTTGTCCTGGTTCGCCAGGCCGCGCAGCCGCAGCAGCCCCGCGACCCTCCCGGCAAGCCGTTCGAGTTGTTCCTCAATGACCTGTAGCTCCGCAGTGTCCACGCAGTGATGCTCGTCGTGCTCGGGTGGGGTCATGGCGGCGACGGGGATCTGGTTGATGGCGCCGTCGAACTCGGGCAGCATCACCGAGACCAGCACCTCCGACGGCCCCAGCCCATGGGACTCATGCAACCATTCGTCAGCGGTGGTGCGGGTCAGCAGGATCGGGGACAGGTAGGGTGCGCCCAACTGGTTGAGCGCCCGGATGCCGCGTTCGACATCACCGCCCATGGGGCCTGCGCCGAACCGGAAGCTCATCAGGGTGACTATCAGATCCGGTGCGAGGCCCTCGGCGCTGCAGATCTCGACGATCGTCTCGACGGCGGTCGCTGCATCCGTCTCGATGGCGATCGGCAGCACCCGCGCCTGCCTGCCGAGCACCTCGGCAACCCGGGCGGCGACGGCCTCAGGATCAGTGGGGTAGCTGTAGCCGTTGTATAGCAGCGCTATCACGGGCCGCCCATCCGGGTCGCCGTGGGCCGTGAGGTACTCGTCCCTGCTGGCGTAGCGGATGCCGGTTCCCGGATCGGCCAGGTAGGCACCCGGCTGATGGATGCTGGGCTCTGGCACCTCAAGCTCAGAGTGGCCGCCGTAGTCACGGAGCAGCGTGCCCAGCACGAACAGGGCATCGGTGCCATGCATCTTCCGGTAGGCGTGTGTCAGGCGCGAATACATCATTGCGTCGCGCCGTTCCTGGGAGTCCCCGGCTGTCCCAGGGTGCATGCCCGGAGGCATCTCCTCACCCTGCCCGGGGCCGGAGGAAGGCATTCCTGGCATCGCACCTGCCGGCATCTGGAACCGCCCCATCTGGAACCGCCCCAGGCGGATGCGCTCTGTGAAATGCAAGCCGAAGGCCAGCAGATCCCCGCGGTAGCTGGCCAGCATCGGGGCCAGCACGTCATACCATTCCGGGTCGGAGCGCATCAGGTCCACCATCACCACGTCAGCCTCCGCGATGGCCGTGCGCAGGGCTTCGGCGTCCCCGTCACGCAGCCGCTGCGAGGCGTTGAAGAGAGCCATCTTGCCCCAGCCGGGAACCTGCTTGTCGTAATGCCCGGCAGCTGTGATGAACCCCCGCAGCGCACCGGGGTAGTGGGTGATCACGACGATTCTCATGATGGATCTTCCCTTGTCAGCGGAATGGCGGCGGAGATGTTGGCGGACACCCGGCGACGCGGCACGATCACGGGATGCCCCGACTCGGGGTCGGTGGTGGCCCAGGCGTTGACGGCGAAGTTGCGTTCGATCTTCTTGACCGACAGGGCATCAGCGGGGATGCCGTCCACCTCGATCCGGCCGTGCCTCATGATCAGGCAGCGATCGCAGTAGCGGGCCGCCTGCCCCAGGTCGTGCAGCACAGTGATCACCGTCAACCCTGACCGCTCGTTGAGTTCCCGCACCAGGTCAAGGACATCCAGCTGGTGCGCGATGTCGAGGTAGGTGGTTGGCTCATCCAGCAGCAGGATCCGTGGCTCCTGAGCCAGTGCGGTGGCGATCCACACCCGCTGTCGCTCACCGCCGGACAGCGAGCTTACGAGCCGATGCGCCAGGTGCCTGACTCCCGTGGCCTCCATCGCCTGCTCAACCGCAGCGTCATGACGCGGCGGGTTCGGCTGCCACCACGGCAGGTGCGCGTAACGGCCGTAGCCGATCAGGCGCTGCACGGTGACGTCGCCGCTGACCTGACCACCCTGCCACACCACTGCCATCACCCGCGCGATACGGGCTGGGGAGAGGCTCCGGACAGGTCGGCCGTCGAGGAATACCTCCCCACCGTCGGGACGCAAGGCCCCGCAGAGCGCGCGCAGCAGTGTGGTTTTTCCGCAGCCGTTCGGCCCCAGGACACCGTGCAGGGCCCCGGGGGTGAAGTCTGCGTCGATGCCGTCGAGGACGGGTTGGCCTCCCAGGCTGACCCGGAGACCGTGTGTGCTGAGCCCGGCCTGCATCACAGAGCCCTCCGCAGCAGAAAGAGGAAAAAAGGCACCCCGAGCACCGCCATCATGATGCCCACCGGGATGTCGATGGGGCTGAACAGTGTTCGGGAGATGGTGTCGCTGATCATCACCAGCGCAGCCCCGAAGATGATCACCCCGGGCACCAGCAGCCGATGGCTGGTGCCCAGCGTCAGACGCATGATGTGGGGGACGATCAACCCGACGAAGCCCAGCAGCCCGACAACGCTGACGGCGCTGGCGGCAAGTAGCGCCGCGATCGCCGTCAGGAGGAGCCGGTTGACCTGCACGTTCATGCCGATGCCCCGCGCCACGTCGTCGCCGAGCACGATCACGTCCAGCCGTCGCGTGACCAGCAGCGACGCCAGCAACATCACCAGGGAATACGGCCACAATTGGTTGAACTCCGACCAGCCCTTCAGCGTCATCGCCCCGTTCATGAACAGCAACGCGCCCTGCAGACGGTCGGAGAACAGCACCATCACTGCGCTGATGCCTGCACCGCACAAGGCCGAGACCGCCACCCCGGCCAGAATCACCCGCATGGGTCGGATGCCACCTCGCCACGCCAGGGCGTAGATGATGACTGCCGTCAACATAGCCCCGCAGAACGCCACTGGTGGCACGAGAGTCTGGTATTGGGGAAGAGCCAGCAGCACCACCATTCCGGCGAGCCCCGCACCCGACGAGACTCCAATGATCCCCGGGTCGGCCAGGGGATTGCCCATCACAGCCTGCAGAATCACCCCTGAGACAGCCAGATTCATGCCGACCAGGGCGCTGACCAGCACCCGCGGCAGCCGGATGTCCCACACCACCCCATGCCACTGGTATCCGGGGTCACCGAACAGCGAGGACAGCACCTGCTCTGGGGTGAGCGCCAGGGTGCCGCTCCCGATGGCGAAGACGGCTCCACCCAGCAACAGCACTCCCAGGACGGCGAACACGACAGCCTGGTACCAGCCCTGTTCCCGAAGATCCCCTCCAGTTGACGGCCGAGTGCTCAAGGTTCCACCGGTGCCCCGAAGATATCGGGATGGATGCTCGCAGCCAGGTAGGCCAGGGCGTCGCCATAATACGGCCCAGCGTTGAACAGGAAGTACTGCTGCGGCAGATAGTGGATCCGGCCTTCACGCACCGCGTTAATGCTCTGCCAGGCCGGGTTTGACTCCAGCTGCTCCTGGAAGGTCTCACGGGCCTGCTCATTGCTGCCCATCATTGATGTCACGAAGACATGGTCGGGTTGTTTGCTGACGATGTATTCGATGTCGAGGGGGGTGGTCTCCGAGCCTGGATTGTCTGGGGTGGAGCTGGAGGCGATGTTGGACAGGCCCAGTTGAAGGACCATCTGCCCGGCGATGCTGTTGTCGCGTTTCACGGCCAGGCTGTCGGAGGTGACGAATAGGATCACCACGGAGGCCTTCTCCTCCTGAGGTGTCTTCGAAACCACCTGCTGGCACTGCTCCTCAATTGCTGCGATGCGCTGCGCGGCAACCTCAGAAGAGCCGCCCAGAATTCCGAAGACCTTATAGGTTTGCCGCAGATCGTCCAGGGAACGGATCTTCACCAAGATGGAATTGATGCCGAGCTTCTGAAAGGCCTCAATGGCTGCGTCGTGCGGCCCCTCGACGCCGACCACCAAGTCCGGTTGCAGCCCAGCGACGGCCTCCGAGTCGGTGGCGTAGGGCATGCCGACTGATGGCAGCGCCTTGATCGTCTCGGCATAGTCCGCGCCCAGCCTGATGTTGTCAGTCAGTTCGGGACGCCCGACGGCGGTGCCGCCAGCGTCATACCAGACATTCAGGGGAGTGCCGGACAGGAAGACCACACGTTCAGGGCGCTTCTCCAGCGTCACCTGGCGGCCGGCGGTGTCGGTGACGGTCAGCGGGAAGGACTCTGACGAGAGCGAGAGCGCGGTGCTGGCGCTGGCCGACGGGGCCACCGAGGGTGCTGGGAACCCGGAGTCGGTGGCCGGCCTCCCGCAGCCGGAGACCACGAGCAAACCCGCCAGCAGGAACCCCAGGAAGCGTCGTCGCAGCATCGTCATCGTCCTCCTCTGGCGCGAATCGGTCCAAATAGGCAAGAACAGCCTAGACTAATTGGGGTTGCAGGCCTAGTGCCGTACCGCGGTGACCGGTGCTCCTGGCACCCTCCCTGGAGATCTGCTGTCCGCCGGGCCACCGCGTCTTCTCATCGCTTGAGAAAGCATCCTCATAGTCGAGTGCCACCGCTAGTTCTGGGCTGACGAGGGAATGCAGGTCGGCTGCGCGTCCTGATACAGGCCTGGTGGGTTCGTCCGCTGGAACCTCACGATGGTGACGGGTTAAGCCCGTGGCTCCCACTACCGGTTCTCCTGCTCGTATCGTTGGGCAGTTCGATGACTGTGGGGAAGTGTCGATGCGCCGCCCCGTGTTTGGTTGCCAAGATCATTGTGCATGCCAGCGATAATCTGTGGTACGGCGCTCAAATCTCATAGATTCCGAGAGTCTTCAATGTCTCCTGGTGAGAAAAATGGTGGTAGAGCAGAAGGTGCATCAGAGGTGAAAATCTGTGATCGAGGATATGGTGATCCTGAGAGAGCTGTGTTGTGCTCAACAAGTTGACTTGCGTATCGGGAGCTGCCGACCAGCTCTCCGCTGATTCCATCATGACTGGTGCCACATCCAGATGGTCAAAGTGCTCCGCGTGAAAGTCTGGATTGAAAAGTGGGCTGGTCTAGTGATGGTATTGTTTTCGTGAATGAAAGGTGTGGGGTATGGATGAGATGTGGCGTTGGTTCAAGCGGTCGGGGATCGTCCACGGCGAGCGGCTCCAGAGCGCGTGGCGGTGGAAAACGTCCTCGGGAAGCGTCATGCAGGCTGAGCCGGGGGACTGGCGGCTGTGGGATTCGAAGGATCCGGAGCACAGATGGAGCATCACACCCTGTGAGCTGGAACTGACTTACCGACAACAGGTTGCGCCGGGGGGGTTCGAACGCACGGGGAGCGTGGAGGCGCGTCCTGCGCATCCTGGCGAAGTGGTGGCCACGCTTGAGGGGAATGCAACTGCACGTGACGGAGACTGGGTGGTACGTTCTGGGGAGGCCACGTGGGTGGTGTCGCCGACCTTGTTTGCTGAGCGCTATCAGCCTGCCCGTGATCCACGACAGACATAGACCGCTAGTCTCGGAGCTGAGAGAATCAGCAAGGCAAGGCCAAGAAGAGGCAAGAACAGATGCCAGGAGACGAAGACACCTCTCCCATCTCCTGAGGTACGTGGAAGCATGCGAGAGCATAGGTGCTCTAAGCCCCATGGATACCTGGAGGCTTATTCATGGGAGTGTTAGAAACTGCGAACCACCTTGTCAGAACCCAGTTACCAACAGCTGTTAATAAGCCTCCTGCCCACAAGATGCCGAGAGCGCCCCTTTAGGTGTTAGGCATCAGCCTTGCCCCGGCTGTCGTCGCTGAGGGAGGTCGAGCGAATACTCCCCCGAATCACCTCAATCCATGTGAAGGGGACTGTCTGATTAACGGTGTTTGAGGTCCGGCCTGATCTGTGAGGAGATGGCTGTGGCTGACGCGACTGACATGTTGGAAGACGGGATGTTCGATTCTGTGACTGGAGTGGTCATGGGTCAGGAGGGCCTGGCTGGGTGT
>ERZ773077.148-NODE-148-length-52040-cov-10.610330_pt1 | contig 52040 bp, 54 predicted proteins | sample MGYA00580612_ERZ773077 | MGnify/ENA primary metagenome ERZ773077 (study PRJEB29015, sample SAMEA2737971) | human oral metagenome | biome: human oral; feature: human-associated habitat; material: dental | place: China | collected 2021 ...
TCTTCCTGAACAACGCGATTGAAGTCGATGTGGACTGCGTTTCAGACGGCAAAGATGTCGTGATCGGCGGCATCATGCAGCACGTTGAGCAGGCGGGCATCCACTCGGGCGATTCAGGCTGCTCGCTGCCGCCCTACTCGTTGAGCGCGGAAATCCAAGACGAAATCCGCCGCCAAACCAAAGCGATGGCGTATGCGCTGAACGTAGTCGGCTTGATGAACGTACAGTTTGCCGTGCAGGACGGCGTGGTGTTCGTATTGGAAGTGAACCCGCGCGCTTCGCGTACCGTGCCGTTTGTCTCCAAAGCCACCGGCCAGCCGCTTGCCAAAATCGGCGCGCGCGCGATGGCAGGCATCGCCCTGAAAGAGCAAGGCGTAGAACACGAAATCATCCCCGATTTCTATGCCGTGAAAGAAGCCGTGTTCCCCTTCATCAAATTCCCCGGTGTGGACACCATTCTCGGCCCCGAAATGCGCTCCACCGGCGAAGTGATGGGCGTGGGCGAAACCTTCTCCGAAGCCTACCTCAAAGCCCAGCTCGGCGCAGGCGAACGCATGCCCGCCACCGGCAAAATCTTCCTTTCCGTGCGCGAAGAAGACAAGCCGCTGATTGTTCAGACGGCCAAAAACTTCCAAACCTTAGGCTACGGCGTGTGCGCCACACGCGGCACGGCGGCTTATCTCACCGCGCACGGCGTGGTGGTGCAAACCGTGAACAAAGTCCCCGAAGGCCGCCCGCACATTGTCGATGCGATTAAAAACGGCGAAATTGCCCTAGTGGTGAACACCACCGCCAGCAACCCGCAGGAAATCGCCGACAGCCACAGCATCCGCCGCAGCGCCCTCACCCAGCGCGTGCCGCAATACACCACCGTCGCCGGCGGCGAAGCCATGAGCGAAGGCGCCAAAAGCCTGAACAACATGGGCGTGTACAGCGTGCAGGAACTGCATGGCAGGTTGAAGAAATAAGGCAGCCTGAAAACGCCGTCTGTAAAGCAAAAAGCAGCCTGAAAACGGAAGATTGCGTTTTCAGGCTGCCTTGTTTGCACGGCTTACAGCAGGCGGACGATGTCGGCGGGGTGGCGGACGGTGTAATCGGCCGGCCAGTCTGCTATGCAATCGTCGGCGCCGATATAGCCCCATTCGGCCAGCACCGCCACCATACCGGCGTTTTTGGCGGCCTGCATGTCGCGTTCGGCGTCACCAATATACAGGCAGTGCGCGGCGGGAATGCCAATGGCGGCGCAGGCGTGGTGCAGCGGCTGCGGCGAAGGCTTGGCTTGGGCGCAGGTGTCGCCGCCGACCAGCACCGCAGGTAGCACCGGCAGCGGCAGCGCGTCGGCCAGCTCTCGGGCAAGGGCTTCGGGCTTGTTGGTTACGATGCCCCAAACCAGATTGCGGCCGTCGATCTCTTCCAACAATTCGGGAATGCCGTCAAACAAAACACTCGCTTCGCCGTTGCAGGCTTGGTATTCGTCCAGATAGCGGCGGCGCAGCCCGGGATAGTCGGGATGCTCGGGCGTGATGCCCATGCCGAAAGCGAGCAGCGCGGCGGCACCGTGGCTGGAGTGGGGACGGATGTCGGCCAGCGCTTTTTCAGGCTGCCCCAGCGCGCGCAGCAGGCTGTTGAGCGCCGCACCCAAGTCGGGCGCGGTATCGGCCAGCGTGCCGTCGAGATCGAACAATACGGCGCGGATATTCATGGGCGTCTCCTTGCGAATGGTTTTTCAGGCTGCCTTGCGGGCGGCAGGCAGCCTGAAAATACGGGCGGCGGCGCTATTGCACCAGCTCGTTTTTGATGCCGGCCTGTTTGGACAGCTTCAGCAGTTCGGTGAGCGTTTGCGATATTTCCACCTGGCGTTCGCGTTCGCCGGCAGTTAGTTTGGCAAACTGCTCTTCGCTCAACACGCCACCGCTTTTCTCACGGGCAACGGCCAGCTCGGCCTGATAGGCTTCGCTGCTCTTGCGCCCTTCGAGCACCAGCCGGTCGCGCAGCGACTGCGCGGTGGAATCGACCAGCTTCAAATCCTGCAGCGCGCGCCATTGTTTGTCGTTCAACGCCAGCCTCTCTTCGGCAACCGCTTGGACTTGCGCCGTTGTTTTCGCCGCATCAATGCGGCGCGACCATTCCACTTCCTTGGCCGCCTGCTCGCTAAAACCGGGCTGCAGCACCGACCAAATCTGCTCCAAATCGGTTTTCATCGCCAGCGAAAACGGTGCCGACGCCGAAGCGGCAGATGATGCGGCGGTATCAACGGCGGGAGCGGAAGCGGCGGATGATGCGCTAGGCGCCGCCGAAGCGGCATTTTGCGCAGCCGGTTCGCCGCAGGCTGCCAGCAGCAGCGCGGCGGCAAAGAGAGTGAAGCGTGGTTTGACGGTCATATTCGTTTCTTTCTGTGGTTTTGTGGTTTGGCAGCAGCTTTCAGGCTGCCTGAAAAAGCGCGGATTATACTAAAAGCCGCCGCGCTGCAAAGGCAGCCTGAAAAGAGCCAGGCGGGTTTGCTTTAACCGCAATGTCCTGATTGCTCATTGCGCGCGCCGATGGCGGGTAATAGGCAGGCTGATCAGACTTTCGCGGCTGCCGCAAGCAGCCCGTTCGGCGGCATATATTTTCAGGCTGCCTGCGGGACGTGCGGCAGGCAGCCTGAAAACTTGGCGCGCAAAGGGTAAAACGCCTGTTGCCGGCTTGGGAACTGCGGCAGCGGCAGCGGCATCTGCAAACCGCCCGCCCGATTGCTTCGACACAATACGAAAAAGCCTGCAATCGCTTGCAGGCTTTTTCTCTAAACTGGCACGCCCACGGGGAATCGAACCCCGGTTACCGCCGTGAAAGGGCGATGTCCTAACCGCTAGACGATGGGCGCGGATAAATCTTGTGGCGCACCCGGAGCGATTCGAACGCCCGACCCTCTGGTTCGTAGCCAGATACTCTATCCAACTGAGCTACGGGTGCAGCAAAGATTCGGATTATAGTAACGGCACCGTTTTGCGTCAAGCATTATTGCCGAAAATTTTTAAAAAACTTTATAATCCGCGCCCCATTTCCAGCGGCTTTTCCGGTTTCCCTGTTGAAAACAAGAAAAAATCCCGCCGCACCCCTGCCGAAAAATTTTCCGCCGCCCGCGCGGCACCCATCCCATGCCCTACCGATATTTACAGCCGCTGGCCGAACAGCTCGCCGCCTTCGGACAGCCGGTGGCCATTCTTGATTTGGAAACCACCGGCGGCCATCTCGAGCGCGACCGCATTACCGAAATCGCTTTTTTGCGTTTTGAAAACGGTGCGGTGAGCGCCGTCGAACAACTGGTCAATCCGCAGATTCCCATCAGCCGCTTTGTTGCCGAACTCACCGGCATCAGCGACGACACCGTTGCCGGCGCGCCGACGCTCTCCCAATGCCTGCCGCAGATTCTGCCGCAACTGCGCGGCAGCCTGCTGATCGCGCACAACAGCCGTTTCGACTACACCATGCTGCAGCAGGAATGCCGCCGCCACGGTTTTGCCTTTGGCGCGCCGGCGCTGTGCAGCGTCCAGCTTTCGCGCAAACTCTATCCGCAGCAGCGCAAGCACAGTCTCGACAGCATTATCGAACGACACCAAATCAACGTGCGCGGCCGCCATCGGGCGCTGGCCGATGTGGAAGCGCTGGCGCAGTATCTGCAGGCCGCGCTGGCCGAGCACGGTGCCGAGCGCTGGCAAAACACCGCCGAGAGCCTGCTCAATCCGCAGCGGCTGCCGGCGGGTATTTCCACTGCGCTGCGCGACGATTTGTCCGCGTTTGGCGACGGCTATGGCGTATCGGTTTGGTACGGGCACGACGGTGCCGTTGGCGCCGTGCACAGCCACCGTCAGGCTTTTCGCGAAACCGTGCGGCTGCTGCACCGCCAGCCGGATGCCGTCGCGCGGCTGCAGTTTCTGCCCGCCGCCGGCAGCCTGCACAGCCACGCCCTGCGCATTGCGCTATTGGCCGAACACCGGCTGCCGCCACCCGAAGAAAATACCGGCTGCCACAGCATCGAATGGTTTGCCGGCGCCCCCGCAGGCAGCCTGAAAGCCCGTGTGCGCCCGCTGCTTTCAGGCTGGCGCGAGCATGCGCCGACGGGCGTGTTCAAACATCCGAAAGCCGCTAAACGCAGCCTGCAGCAATGGGCGCAGGACAGCGGTTTGTGCCCGACCCTGCTCGGCATCCTGCCCCACACCCTGCCGGCGGGCGCACCGTGTCCCGCCGCGCTGGCCGGCGGCTGCAGCCCTGCCTGCGCGCGGCAAGACTTTGATTTACACGAGCGCAGCGCGCGCCGGGCGCTGCCCGCCCTGCCGCGCGGCATCTGGCCGGCCGCCGGCCGCTTGCGCATCCGCGAAACTGATCCCGTTTCCGGCCGCAGCGCCGTTATGGTTTGCGACAGCGGCGCCCTGCTCACCGATAACGGCCGCTGGTACACCGACGCCGCGCTGTTGGCGGCTTTTCAGGAAGCCTTCAAACAGCGCGGCCCGCACCTTGAAATCGAGAGCGATAACGATCAGGCAGCCTGAAAGCACTGATTCCGTTTTCAGGCTGCCTGATGGCACGTTTGGAAAAACAAGCAGCAAATGCCGGCGCACGGTTTCGTCTCTCCATCAGCACTAAAACAGGCGGCCTTTTCAGGCTGCCTGTTTGATTCCCACTATTTTCAGGCTGCTTTTGCCAAACACTCAGGCAGCCTGAAAAAAACGCCGCTGAAGTTTTCAGGCTGCCTTTAGCTTTAGTGAAAGCAGCCTGAAAGCGTTTGAACAGGCAGCTTCAGCGGATAATGGCGCTTGCGGTTTTTTGGCTGGTTTGGCGAGCGATGCCGAAACCCAAATCATCAGGCAGCCTGAAAAAGGCTGCCTGTTTGGTTTTTGCCGTTTTCAGGCCGCTTTTGCTATTGGTGTTTGGCAAAGGCAGCCTGAAAACCGGTTGCCGTCGAGTCTAATGATCCGACGCCTCCGCCGCGCCAATGCCCGTCATCGAGCGCACATACTGGGCGTCGAAACCGGCTTTGTCCTGCGCCGCCTGTTCGGACTTGTCGAGCACCGACACTATCCACGCCACAACAAAGGCCAGCGGGATGGTGAACAGCGCGGGGTTGCCGTAGGGGAAGATGGGGCTGTCGTTGTGCAGCACGCTCACCCACACGGTGGGGCCGAGCACGATAAGCACCAGCGCGCCGATCAGTCCCGCGAAGCCGCCGGCAACGGCGCCGCGCGTGGTCAGCCCTTTCCAGAACATGCTCAGCATTAGCACGGGGAAGTTGGCAGACGCGGCAACGGCAAAGGCGAGACCGACCATAAAGGCGACGTTTTGGTTTTCAAAGGCAATGCCGAAGATGATGGCCAACACGCCCAAACCCAAAGTGGCGGCGCGGGAGACGCGCATTTCTTCTTTCGGCAGGGCTTTGCCTTTGCGGATTACCGAAGAGTAAATATCGTGACTCACCGCCGATGCGCCCGACAGGGTCAGTCCGGCCACCACCGCCAAAATGGTGGCGAAGGCTACGGCGGAGATAAAGCCCAACAGCAGGTTGCCGCCGACGGCTGCCGACAGGTGAACCGCCGCCATGTTGGTGCCGCCGATCATTTCGTACACGGTTTTGCCGTCTTTGACTACGGCTTTGAAAAACTCGGGATTATTGGTCAGGAAAATAATCGCGCCAAAACCGATGATAAAGGTGAGCAGGTAGAAATAGCCGATAAAGCCGGTGGCGACGACTACCGATTTGCGCGCTTCGCGGGCGTCGGGCACGGTGAAGAAACGCATCAGGATATGCGGCAGGCCGGCGGTGCCGAACATCAGCGCCAGGCCGAGCGAGAGCGCGTCCACCGGATTTTTCACCAAGCCGCCGGGCGCCAAAATCGCCTCGCCGAGCGTATGGGTATCGACGGCTTTTTGGAACATCGTTTCCATGCTGAAACCGCTGACATACAGCACCATAAACGACATAAACGTTGCGCCGCCCAACAGCAACACGGCTTTAATCATCTGCACCCAAGTCGTCGCCAGCATACCGCCGAACAGCACATAGGCCACCATCAGCGCACCGACAATCAGCACCGCCCAAATATAGTCCATGCCGAACAAAAGCTGGATCAGCTTGCCCGCGCCCACCACCTGCGCGATGAGATACAGCATCACCACCAGCAGCGAACCCGAAGCGGCAAACAGGCGCACCGGCGTCTGTTTCAGGCGGTAGGCCGCCACATCGGCAAAGGTAAACTGCCCCAGATTGCGCAGCCGCTCCGCCACCAGAAACAGCACCAGCGGCCAGCCGACCAGAAAGCCCGTCGAATAAATCAGGCCGTCGTAACCGGTGGTGAACACCATCGCCGAAATGCCGAGAAACGACGCGGCCGACATAAAATCCCCCGCAATCGCCAGCCCGTTTTGAAAGCCGGTGATACCGCCGCCGGCGGTGTAGAAATCCTGGGTGGAACGGTTTTTCTTCGCCGCCCATTTGGTAATCCACAGCGTGGCGCCCACGAAGATGAAGAACATCACCACAGCCGTCCAGTTGGTCGCCTGTTTCTCCACCTCGCCGCTAAACGCATCCGCCCACAGGCAGCCTGAAAAACCCGCCGCCCACGCGGCAAACAGAAACTTATGTTTTCCCATCATTTTTCTCCTTCTTGTGTTTCGCGCACCGCTTTTTGCGTCATCTCCTCAAATTTGCCGTTGGCCAGCCACACATAAACCAGCGTAATCAGGAAAGAAAACACAATCACAAACATCCCGACCCAAATGCCCCAGGTCGTCACCTCCCCCGGATTCACCTTCGCCGCCAGCGTTTGCGGCGACGTGCCGATTACCCAGATATAGGCCACATACACCGCGAACACAATCGCGGAAAAACTCCAGCCCAACCAGGCTTTCTGCCGCGCCATCGAACGGAAAGCCGGATGCGCCAGCACCCTGGCCGCCCGCGCTTTTTCCGCAGCATGGTTTCGAGTTTGCGCTTTACTCATCGGTTTGCTCCTCTTCTCATCGTTTTTCGGATCATTGTCGGCCGGGGAAGCGAAAGAGCTGCAGCCTGAAAACACAGACAGCCTGAAAACCTTTCAGGCTGCCTGCGAACCGTCTGCAACGGCCCGCGCCCCAACCTTGCAGCAATTTATAAACAAGCCCGAGCGCCCCAGGCTAATTTTTTTTTCTGATACCGCATATCCGCGCCGCAAATAACCGCCGCATTCAAATTTGATTTAACAAAGTTTTTTTACAGATAACTACTGCTGCGCCGGTTTTGTTTTTTGTTAAAAAACGCAAAGCAAAACCAACAGCGCAGGCAGCCTGAAACATTTTTCAGGCTGCCTTTGCGTGTTCGCGGCTCTCTGAAAACCTGATTTCGGGTTCAGACGGCTTCTGTTTTTTCAGGCTGCTTTTTGCCGTCCATCCACTCCCAAAAAAGCAGCCTGAAAAACATCTCCGCCCGCCCGCTCAGCCACCGCTTCCCATCCAAAAGCAAACTGCTTTACCCGCCGCCCTGCATTATGTTAAAAAACGAAAAGCAGCCTGAAAGCCGCAAAGGCGTCTGAAAAAACCGTTTCAGACCTCCCCCGCAAAACAAAAGCAGCCTGAAACCCTGCCACCGGTTTTCAGGCTGCCTCAAACTAGGGCGTGTTGACATTCGGCTTGCGAAGCGGTTTTTTGAGTAAAAAATGGCCGAATGCAAGGAAAAAAGCACAGCAAGGTTGGACACCTTGCGAGCATTTTTGACGCGGCAGGCGGGCATTTTTTGCCAAAAACACCGCCGCAACGCTGATTGTCAACACGCCCGAAGACACGGAACCCACATGGACATCAACCAACTGCGCGCCTTTATCACCGTCGCCCACACCCAAAACCTTACCCAGGCCGCCGAAAAGCTGTTTCTTTCCCAGCCCGCCGTTTCCGCCCAAATCAAGGCGCTCGAAGCCGACGTCGGCACGCCGCTGTTTACCCGCACCAACAGCGGCATGACCCTCACCCGCGCCGGCGAAGTGCTGCTGCCCGAAGCCGAAGAGCTGTTGCAGCACAAACACCGGCTCGAAGTGTTCGCGCAAACCCTGTCGGAAGACTACATCCACCACGCCCGCCTCGGCCTGATCCACCCCATCCGCGCCGACAAAGTCAGCCGCCTCACCCGCAGCATCGTGCGCCGCGAACCCGGCGTCCAACTGCACATCCAATACGGCATGAGCGGCGAAATCCTCAGCCGCATCCTGGCCAAACGCCTGCACGGCGGCTTTTTTCTCGGCCCGCTCAACCAGCGCACCCTGCAAAGCGTGCCGCTGGAGCACATCGCCTACTCGCTCATCTGCCACACCGACGACGAAAGCCGCCTGCGCAGCGGCCTGCCGCGCAGTCTCAACGACTTCACCTGGATCGAAATGTCCGGCGTTTCCGGCAGCCACAAAAACCTGCAGCAGTTCTGGCACCGCCACAAACTCACGCCGAAAAAACAGATTATCTGCGACTACCCGCAGGCCATTATCGGCCTGGCTGCCGACGGCATCGGCCTGGCGATGGTACCCAAACACAGCGCCCAAGCCGCCCAAGCCCAAGGCAGCCCCATCGCCCTGATCGACGAATTCGAGCAGCAACTGCCGATGAGCTTCGTCTATCTCGACGAATACGGCCAGGATCCGGCGCTGGCGCTGCTGCGCGACGCGGTGCAGGAAGTGTGGCAAACTGCGCCCCCCGTATCCGAAGCAGCCTGAAAACAATGAACGAAACCGATTACGCCGCCGCGCTTGCCGCCATCCTGCCGCAGCAGCAGGACACCATCGCGCGCCACACCCTTGCCGACGGCCAAACCGTATGGGTGCGCAAAACCGGCAAGACCATCGCCGCCTGGCGCTACCGCCTGCTTGGCGCCATCGCTTCGCTGCTGCGGCTGGGCGTGCTGCGCCCCGTACCCAATTTCGGCGGCCGCACCGCGCTCGATACCGAAGCCCAAAGGCTGACCACCCTCACCGCCGCCGGCGTGCGCGTGCCGCAGCTGCTCGCCCGCAACGCCGACGCGCTGATGTTCAGCCATCTGGGCGACACCGATATTCTCGACGCCATCAAAATTGCCGCCGATCCGGTTGCCTGCTGGCAGCGCGGACTGGACGCCATCGCCGCCGTCCATCAGCGCGATCAGTATCTCAGCCAGGCTTTCGGCCGCAACATCATCGCCTGCGACGACGGCGAAACCGGCTTTATCGACTTTGAAGACGACCCCGGCCGCTATCTGCCGCTGGCGCACTGTCAAAGCCGCGATTATCTGTGCTACTTGCAATCCAGCGCCTTCTGGCTGCGCGAAAACGGCCTGCTGCCCGCCGCCGCCGCCGTTTGGCGCCGCCACCGCACCCTGCCGGCCGCCGCTGCGGTAGGCAAAACCGTGCGCCCGATTTTATGGATGCGCCGCCTGCACCACCCGCGCTGGGGCAGCGACACCCTGCGGCTGGCGGCGCTCGCCGAGCTGGTGTTTCTCGCCGGCAGATAGTCCGCACGGTTTTCAGGCTGCCTGGCCGCCATGTCCAAAAAGCAGAAAGCAGCCTGAAAACCGCTTTTTCCCACCACCCGAAGGAAAGAAATCCATGACCGCCAAAACCGTACTCGCCGCCGCGCTCTTTTGCACCCTGCTCGCCGGCTGCAACCCCGGCAGCGACACCGCCAACAACGCCGGCGAACCCGACGAAGCAATCATGCGCAAAAGTTTCGTCGATTCCTGCGCCGCAAGCGCGCACCAAGCGTCCAACGGCTCCGTGAGCAAAGCGCAGGCCGCCGAACTGTGCGGCTGCGGCTACGACAAAGTGTCCGCCAAATACAGCGACCGCACCGCCTGGCGCCAAGCCTTCGCCGAGTACAACAGCAACCCTGCCAGCGCCCAAAACAAGGCTTTTGAAAAGCAGCTGGTCAAGGCCGTCGAATCCTGCATCGAATAAGTCTTCCCCTTTCAGGCTGCCTTACCCACCAGACAAGGCAGCCTGAACGCCGGCTTGACGGACTTCTACACAGCCCCCCAATCTTTAATTCATCCATAACCATGAAAACCCTGCTCCCCGCCCTTGCCCTAACCCTGCTGCTGGCCGGCTGCGATACCGCCGTCGAAACCATGGCCAACAATATTGACGACAAGGAAACCCGCCAAGAAGTCATCAAAAGCTGCTCCGAAGAAATGCAGCAGCCTGAAGACGGCGAACCGGGCTATACCGCGGCGGCGGCCGAGAAAATCTGCGGCTGCGGTTACGACCAGGTTTCCGCGCAATACCCCGACCGCACCGCCTGGCGCAAAGCGCTGATCAGCCACGGGCTTGGCCGCGAAACCAAAGAAAGCAAGGAGATTTTCGACAAACTGGTTACCGCCTTGCAAAACTGTATCGCCGAACACGACGCGGCAGCGGCACCGCAATAGCGTCAACACATTAAAAAGGCAGCCTGAAAAGTTTTCAGGCTGCCCTTTAATATTGGCATATTGGCGGCGGTTGCCTGGTTTTCAGGCTGCCGCCGGTTTATTGCTGCGCGCTGCCGGCATCGGCGCGGTAAATGCTGGTGCCGCCGCAGGATTTGTCGATTTGGTCGAGAAAAGCTTCGTGGGCGGCGCGCTCTTCGCTGTCGGCCGCCAGCACTTTCAGTTTTACGCCGACAGGGCGCGGGAGATGGTCGGCCGGCTGCGGGGCAGTGGTTTGCGGGGTGTCGTCGTCTTCCTGCTCGAAAGCGTCGGTCAGGCTGAACTGGCCGCGGGTCATCGCCAGATAAACGCCGCCGAGCAGCTCGCAGTCGATCAGTGCGCCGTGCAGCACGCGGCGGCTGCGGTCAACCCCCAGGCGGTTACACAGCGCATCAAGATTGTTTTTCTGACCGGGATAGCGTTCGCGCGCCATTGCCAGCGTGTCGGTAATCGTGCAGCCCAAATCTTCAACGCCGGGCATGCCGAGACGGGCGAACTCGGCATCGAGAAAGCCGACGTCGAATTTGGCGTTGTGGATCACCAACTCTGCGCCGCGGATAAAGTCGGCAATCTGTTGCGCCACTTCGGCAAACACCGGCTTGCCTTCGAGCTTGTCGAGTGTGATGCCGTGCACGGCGGCGGCTTCGGCGGGGATATCACGCTGCGGATGGACGTAAAGATGCAGTTTTTCGTCGGTAAAACTGCGGTTGCGCATTTCCAAACCGGCAAATTCAATCAGCCGGTCGGGGTTTTCGGCGGCATTGGGATACAGGCCGGTGGTTTCGGTGTCAAGAATGATTTGGCGGCGGTTGTCCATGCGGATGCTTTCGGTTGGGGATAAACGGCAAACCGCCGCTACGGGCGGTTTTTCAGGCAGCCTGAAACGGCGGCAGATATGGAACTTAGGGCTTTTTGCGGTAGGGATTGTCCACCGCTGCCATCAGCGCGGCCAGATATTCGCGCAGCTGGCGCTCGCTGCAGCCCATCAGCAGGCCGTCTTCAAAAGCGTCTTGGGCAGCCTGAAAAAGCTCGCCCATGTTTTGCTCCATCACTTTGATTTTTTCGGTACACGAGACGATTTCGCCGTCGTCGCCGTACCAAACCGGCATTTTGGGTTGCGGCATAGTCTTCCTTAAGTGAGCGGGATCAGCGGACGAAACGGTCGGCGTTGTTGCGCTTCACGCGGCGGGCGGTGGCGTAACGGGCGTTCCAGTATTTGTTTGACAGACTGACGATTTCGATGCGCTTGCCGGTACGCGGCGCGTGGATAAAGCGGTTGTTGCCGACATACATGCCGACGTGGGAAATGCGCGAACCGTGGGTGCGGAAGAACACCATGTCGCCCGGCTGCAGATCGGTGCGGGCAACATAAGTGCCGACGCGCGCCTGCTCGGCGGACGTGCGCGGCAGATTGACGGCGAAGGCTTTGCGGAAAATGTGCTGCATAAAGCCGCTGCAATCGAAGCCGGTGCTGGGCGAAGTGCCGCCGAAGCGGTAGGCGACGCCGATCAGACCCATGGCGTTGCCGATCAACTCGTCGGCATCGCCCTTGCTGATTGGGCGTTTGTCTTCGGTAGCGTTTTCTTTGTCGCTCTCTTTGCGCGCCGGCGCGGCGGCGACTTCGGCGGAACGGCTTTTTTTCGCTTCGTCGCTTTTGCGCGCAATCAGGCGGTCGAGTTCGTCGTGATCGGGGGAATTATTGGCAGACGACTTCGGCGTTTCGTCCGGCTTGGCTGCCGTATCGGGCTTGGGCTCCGCTTTGGGCGCCGGCGTATGTGGGACGGTTTTGCTTTTGCGGCTGATGATGGAATGCAGCGGATCGTCGGCCGGCTTTTTTGCCTGGGCTTTGCCGGCGGGCTTGCCGCGTTCTTTTTCTTTGGTTTTGGCGCTTTCAGGCTGCTTTTCTTTGGTTTTGCCGTTTTTGGCGTCGCGGGCTTTGTCTTTGGCGCTGTCTTTAGCTTTTTTTGCTTTGTCTTGGTTTTTGTCTTTGCGGGTGTCTTGGTCGTTTTTTTTGTTTTTGTCTGCAGCTTTGCCTTTGGCGTTTGGGGTTTTGTCGGCAGCGGGTTTGGCTGCTTTTTTGCTGTCTTTTTTGGCGTCGGCCTTATCGGATTTTTTGTCGGTTTTCTTTTCGGCCGGCTTGGCCGCGGTTTTGGCGGGCTTCTTGGCGGGCGCCGCCGAGACCGTGGCGGGCAGTGCCAGCAGGCCGAGCAGGCAGCAGGCCGTGCCGCATAGTTGTTTGAAGAGATTCATATTCGTCCGCAATCGTTTCAGGCTGCGGCAAGCAGCCTGCTGTATTGGTCGGGAGCGGCCGCAGCCGCGAAAGAGTGTGCCGGAAAGCCGTTTGGGCGCCGGCCAAATGGAAGTGCGCCGCCTAGTGTTGCGCGCGCACCATAAAAACTCGGGCATTCTACCCGATTTCATGCAATAACGGGTTAAGAACCATTAGAAAAGGTAAGGCAGACGCATCAGCCGCTTGACTAAAAGCCGCGGTGCGGGTTCGGTTTTGCGCGGCAGCCCAAATGCCGTGTTTTGCCGCAGTTTTCAGGCTGCCTGACGACTGACATAGACAAAAGCAGCCTGAAAACAGCGCCGCACGAAAAAATCGCCGCGTTGGCGGCGGATTGGGCGTTTCAGGCTGCCCAAGCGGCGGTTTCAGGCTGCCTGAAAGCCGGCGGCCAGTCTGGCAACGATTTTGGCGGCGCTGCCCGGCCGTGCCGCCAATACGTTTTGCCCCGCCCAGAACGACGAATATTCGCTGCTGCCGGCCTGCTCGGCGGCGCGGCGCAATAATCCGGCGGCGGCTCCGGCCTGCGGAAACGGCAGGGCGGCGGGATGGATCGGGCCGGCTTCGTCGATATAGGCGCTGCGGATGCCGCGGGCGATGCCGCCGCTAAACAGATTGGTCAGCACGGTATCGGCCGCCTGCGGGCTTTGCAGCGCGGCGCGGTAGGCGGGGCTGGTTTTGGCTTCGTCGGCCAGCAGAAAGGCGCTGCCGCATTGGACGGCGTCGGCACCCAAATCTAGCGCCGCCCGCACCGCGGCGGAATCGCTGATGCCGCCGGCGGCAATCAGCGGCAGCGACACCGCGCGGCGGACATTCGGCAGCAGGGCAAACAGGCCGCTCTGGCGCGTCAAATCAGACGATAAAAACATGCCGCGGTGGCCGCCGGCTTCCAGCCCCTGCACGATAATGCCGTCCGCGCCCTGCCCTTCCAGCCAGCGCGCTTCATCGGCGGTAGTGGCATTGCCGAGCACCAGCGCGCCGCTGTCTTTCACGGCCGTCAGCAGGCTGCTTTGCGGCAGGCCGAAATGAAAACTGACCACCGCCGGCCGGTGGCGGCGCACCACTTCCAACATCGCCTCGTCAAAGGGATTGCGGCCGGCATCGGTGGGAATATCGCTTTCGGCCAGGCCAAAACGCGCCAGATGCGGCGCCAGCAGCCGATGCCAAGCCGCCCGCTGTTCGGCAGTAACCGATTGCGGGCGGTGGGCGAAAAAATTGAGATTGTAGGGCGCATCCCCAATCAAACTGCGCAATTCGTGCAGCGCGGCATCCAAAGTATCGGGCGCGAACATCGCCGCCGGCAGCGAACCGAGCGCGCCGGCGCGGCAGACGGCGGCGGTCAGCTCCACGCCTTGCGCGTAGGCCATCGGCGCCTGAACCAGCGGGAAAGACAGTTGGGACAATAAACGACGCATGATGATTTCTCCTGTGTGTGTTTATGCTGCCGCAAGGATACGGCAGGCAGCCTGAAAGCGGCTGGCGCGGCAAAAATAACAGAAAACAGGACGGGAGAAAACAAGAAACGAGCTTTACGCCCGAAAAAGATTGGCCTCGCCGACAGGAATCGAACCTGTATTTTACGCTTAGGAGGCATACGTTCTATCCGTTGAACTACGGCGAGGTTTTGCAGAAAAGACGGTTAAGAGAGACGGGCTACCGACAGCTCTGCCAGATCGCGCATGGCGCGGCGCACTTCGTTATCCGGCAGCGCTTCAAGGCAGGCGGCGGCGCGTTCGGCGGCTTGGCGCGCCTGCGCGGTGCAGTAGGCCAGCGCGTCGGATGCGAGCACGTGGGCGTGGATTTTGTCGAAATAGCTGCGGTCGGCGTGGGTGAGCGCGTGGCGCACGTCGGCGGCGGCTTCGGCGCTGCCCCGGCGCATCAGGTAAATCAGCGGCAGGGTAGGCTTGCCTTCGGCCAAATCGTCGCCGACGTTTTTGCCAATCTGCTCGGGGCTGCCGGAATAATCGAGCACGTCGTCGATAATCTGGAAGGCGGTGCCGACGTACATACCGTAGTCTTTCAGTGCCTGCTCCTGCGTGGCATCGGCGCCGGCAAGAATCGCGCCGACTTGGGCGGCGGCTTCAAAGAGCTTGGCGGTTTTGTACTGGATAACCTGCAGATACTGGCTTTCGCTGATGTCGGTATTGCCGATGTTCATCAGCTGCATCACTTCACCTTCGGCGATGATGTTGGTGGCATCGGCCATCACATCCAGGATTTTCAGGCTGCCCGAGCCGACCATCAGCTGGAAGGCGCGGGTGTAGAGAAAGTCGCCCACCAGCACGGCGGCGGCGTTGCCGAACAGATTATTGGCGGTGGCGCGGCCGCGGCGCAGCTCGCTTTCATCGACTACATCATCATGCAGCAGGGTGGATGTGTGGATAAATTCAACCATTGCCGCCAGCGAGTAGAGTTTGTCGTCGTCGTAGCCCAGCACTTTGCCGGCGAGAATGGTGATGATGGGGCGCAGCCGCTTGCCGCCGGCGCTGATGATGTAGCTGCCGATCTGCGAAATCAGCGCCACTTCCGACTGCACGGCCTTGCCGATGACCGCATTGACACGTTCCAAATCGGCATCGAGATGTTGCTGGAAATAAGGCAGGCTGTACAGCATGGTGGTGCTTTCGCAAGAGGCGGCGGGTTAAACAAAGGGGCGGATTATACAGGCTGGCACGGCGCTTGTCTGCCCGCTGCCGGCTATTTTCAGGCTGCTTCACGCGGGCAAGCAAAAGCCCTGCCGTTTGACGGGCAGGGCGGGAAAACTGCGGTTTAGTTCTCGCCGGTGTAGGGGCGGACGCTGACAGTTTTGCGGTTCAGGCGGCCTTTTACGGCGAATTCCACATAGCCGTCCACTTTGGCGAACAGGGTATGGTCTTTGCCCATGCCTACGTTGTCGCCGGCATGGAATTTGGTACCGCGCTGGCGCACGATGATGGAACCTGCAGGGATCAGTTCGTTGCCGTAGGCTTTCACGCCCAGGCGTTTGGCTTCTGAATCGCGGCCGTTTTTAGAGCTACCGCCGGCTTTTTTGGTTGCCATGTTTAATACTCCTTAAACTGTGGTGAACGGGTAATCAGGCGATGGCCACGATTTCGATTTGGGTGAAATTCTGGCGGTGGCCTTGGCGTTTTTGGTAGTGTTTGCGGCGGCGCATTTTGAAGATGCGGATTTTTTCGCCGCGACCGTGGGCAACTACTTTTGCCGTTACTTTCGCGCCCTCGATAAAGGGAGCGCCTACTTTTACAGACTCGCCGTCAGCAATCATCAGAACTTCGGTCAGTTCGATTTGGCTGTCGAGTTCGGCAGGTATCTGTTCTACTTTCAATTTTTCGCCAACGGCAACTTTATACTGCTTGCCGCCGGTTTTTATGACCGCGTACATACTCAACTCCGTGTAGTTGTTCGGTAAAAAAATTTTCCGCGCCCCATGCGCGAAAGGGGCGGATTATTCCATTAGCTGGATGTTTTGTCAAAGTTTTATTGGCTGCCTTTTGTTGTCCCGTTTTAAGCCCCGCACTCGCTTTCAGGCTGCCTGCAATCCTTTATGGCTTATAATCGCCGCCTTTAATCTCCGACTACCCGACACGGGAACACAAGCATGACGCGCAAAACCACCCCGAAAACTTTTGAAGACGCTCTGGCGCGGCTGGAAGCGATTACCGAAGCGATGCAGGGCAGCAGCCTGCCGCTGGAAGAAGCGCTGGCCGCCTATCAGGAAGGCAGCGAACTGGTGCGCTTTTGCCAGAACAAACTGGCGCAGGTCGAACAAAAACTGCAGGTATTGGATGCGGACGGATTAAAGGAGCTGGATCTTGACGGCAAAGAATGATTTTTCAGGCTGGCAAAGCCGCGCCCGCGCGCAGACCGAGCTGATTTTAGAACGGGTTTTGCCCGCGGCATCAAAGCAGCCTGAAAGCCTGCATCAGGCGATGCGTTATGCGGTTTTGGACGGCGGCAAACGCCTGCGCCCGCTGCTGGTGCTGGCGGCGGCCGAACTGGGCAAGAGCGTTCAGGCTGCCTGCGAGCAGGCGGCGGCGGCGGTCGAATGCATCCACGTTTACTCGCTGGTGCACGACGATATGCCGGCCATGGATAACGACACCCTGCGCCGCGGCAAGCCCACCTGCCACGTCCGCTACGGCGAAGCGACCGCCCTGCTCACCGGCGATGCGCTGCAAACGCTGGCTTTCGAGCTGCTGTCGCAAACCAACGGCCTGCCTGCCGACCGCCAGCTGCACATGATCCGCACGCTGGCCGCAGCATCCGGCAGTCTCGGCATGGCCGGCGGGCAGGCGGTGGATTTGGACAATGTCGGCAAATCGCTGTCACAAACCGAACTGGAAGCGATGCACCGCCTGAAAACCGGCGCGCTGATTCGTGCCGCCGTGCTGCTGGGCGCTTTAAGCTGCCCCGACTTGGATGATGCCGCGCTGGAAAAGCTCGACCGCTACGCTGCCTGTCTCGGCCTGGCCTTCCAAGTGGTGGACGACGTGCTCGACTGCAGCGCCGACACCGCGACGCTGGGCAAAACCGCCGGCAAAGACGCCGAGGCCGACAAACCGACCTATGTGAAACTGATGGGGCTGGACGCCGCCCGCCGCTATGCCGAAGAGCTGGTAGCTGAAGCGCTGGCACAGCTGCAGGCGTTTGACGAACGGGCAGAGCATCTGCGCAGCCTTGCCCGTTTCGTAACCGCACGCAGCCATTAAACCAAAACAATAAAGGCAGCCTGAGAAGTTTTCAGGCTGCCTTTTGCGTACCGGTACCAACAAAAACCCGTTTCCGGATAATGGAAACGGGTTTTTGCACCAAACTTAGTCTTGCTGCTGTTTGCGGGCAGGCAGTTTTTCTTTGATGCGTGCGGCTTTGCCGGTCAGGCCGCGCAGGTAGTACAGCTTGGCACGGCGTACGTCGCCGCGGCGTTTGACTTCGATTTTTTCCACGCGGGGAGAGTACAGCGGGAAAGTACGTTCCACGCCTTCGCCGCTGGAGATTTTGCGCACGATGAAGTTGCTGTTCAGACCGCGGTTGCGGCGGGAAATCACCACACCTTCATAGGCCTGCAGACGGGTACGGTTGCCCTCTACCACGCGCACCCACACCACAACGGTGTCACCGGGGGCGAAAGCGGGGATGTCTTTGTTCAAGCGGGCGATTTCTTCCTGCTCTAACTGTTGGATCAGATTCATGTGAAAACTCCTGAATATAATTGGATTATGCCTTATCCTGCTGCTCGGACAGAATCTTTTGCAGCAATCGGGCTTCCTGTGGGATCAATGCGCGCCCCTCCAACAAATCGGGGCGGCGGTTCAAAGTGCGGCGCAGCGCCTGTTCCAAGCGCCATTCCGCGATTGCGGCATGGTTGCCCGATTTTAAAACCTCGGGAACGGCCATACCGCAAAATTCGCTGGGCCGGGTGTAGTGCGGGCAGTCCAAAAGACCGTTGGCAAACGAGTCTTGCGCGGCAGACTCGATGTCGCCCAATACCCCCGGAATCAACCGTAACACGGCATCCATCAGCATCATCGCCGGCAACTCGCCGCCGGATACGACGAAATCGCCAACGGATATTTCTTCATCAACACTGCTTTGCAACAGGCGCTCGTCCACGCCTTCATAACGGCCGCAAAGCAGTATCAGATTGTCGTAGCCGGCAAGTTCGCTCACTTTTTGGTGGGTGAGCGGCGCGCCCTGCGGGCTGAGATAAATCACGCGGCGACTGGCGGGATTGCCGCTGCAGTTGGCCACGGCTTCGTCGATTGCCGCCTGTAGCGGCGGCGCCATCATAATCATGCCGGGGCCGCCGCCGAAAGGACGGTCGTCGATATAGCCCAAACGGTTGTCGGCAAAGCGGCGCGGGTTGATGGCGCAAAACGACCAGATGCCTTGTTTGGCCGCCCGTCCGGTTACGCCGTATTCGCCGATGGCGGCAAACATTTCGGGAAACAGGGTCAGGGCTTGGATTTTCATCAGTAGTCGCTGCCCCAATCGGCGGTAATGGTGCGATTTTCCCGATCGACGCCGTCGATAAACTGGCTGACAAAGGGAATCAGCGTTTTGCCTTCGGCTTTGGCCACCACCAGAATATCGTGGGCGCCGGTTTCCATCAGGTTTTGTACCGTACCGATGGTTTCGCCGGCGCGGTTTTTCACCTGCATGCCGACCAAATCGACCCAGTAGTATTCGTCTTCTTCGGTTTCGGCAAATTCGTCGCGCGGTACTTCAACGGTGTAGCCGCGCAGCAAGGCAGCCTGGTCGCGGTCGTCTATGCCGGCGAATTTGACCTGCAGTTCGCTGCCGACGATTTTGCCGTCTTCGATTTCCACGTCTTGCCGCCTGCCGTCTTTATGCAGCCGCCAGCGCCGGTAATCGAGCAAACTGTCGGCGTATTCGGTATCGGTTTTGACTTTCAGCCAGCCTTTGATTCCGAATACGCCTTTGATGTAGCCCATGGCCACCCATTGCGCGGAGTCGCTCATGCGGGTGGGCTTAAGCGGCGTTTTGCTGTTCTTTTACCAGCTTGGCAACGGCCGGAGTGATTTGCGCGCCCTGGCTGATCCAGTGGTTCAGGCGGTCGGCCTGCAGGCGTACGCGCTCTTGTTTTTCGTTGGCAACGGGGTTATAGAAACCTACGCGCTCAACGAAACGGCCGTCGCGGCGGGCGCGGCGGTCGGTTACTACGATGTTGTAGAACGGGCGTTTTTTGGAACCGCCGCGGGACAAACGGATAACTACCATGAGAATTCCTTTGAAAAAATCGTCAATTTGCGAAACCGCGCATTTTAGTGTGTTTTCCGCCATTCAGGCAAGCCTTTATTTTCAGGCTGCCGCGGCTGCCGGCAGTTTATCAAAACCGGTAAAGCCCCTATAATCCGCCCCTTTACCCATTTTCAGGCTGCCTTTAAGCCTAGGACACAGCAACCATGCGCCCCCTGATATGCGAAATCCGCCTGCAGCACCTGCGCGACAACTACCGGACACTCAAAGCCTTACACGGCGGCAAAATGCTGGCGGTAATCAAAGCCGACGCCTACGGCCACGGTGCGCTGCCCTGCGCGCAGGCGCTGGAAAACGAGGCCGACGGCTTTGCGGTGGCGCTGCTGGAAGAAGCGCTGCAGCTGCGCGAGGCCGGCATCCAAAAGCCCATCGTGCTGCTCGAAGGGGTGTTTCAGGCTGCCGAATACGCTTTGGTTGACCAACACCGCCTGTGGCCGGTCGTCCACCAGCAGGCGCAACTAGAAGCGCTGCTCGCCCACAACTGGCAATCGCCGGTAAACGTCTGGCTGAAAATGGACAGCGGCATGCACCGCGCCGGCTTTTTCCCGCAGGACTACGCCGCCGCCTACAACGCGCTGAAGCAAAGCCCGAAGGTGGCCGAAATCGTCAAAATGAGCCACTTTGCCTGCGCCGACATCGCCGACAGCGGCATGACCGAGCTGCAAACCGAAACCTTCGACAGCATCTGCGCCGCACTGCCCGGCGCCGAAAGCCTGGCCAATTCCGCCGCCATTCTCGCCCACCCCGCCAGCCACCGCGAATGGGGGCGGGCGGGCATCGCGCTGTACGGCATCGACCCGTTCGGCGGCCGCGACAGCCGGCTCAAGCCGGTAATGAAACTCTCCAGCCAAGTTTTTGCCGAACGCATCCTGCAGGCGCACGAGCCGGTGGGTTACGGCGCCGCCTTCTACACCAGCCGCCCCACCCGCGTCGGCCTGGTGGCCTGCGGCTATGCCGACGGCTACCCGCGCCACGCCGGCAGCGGCGCGCCGGTATCGGTTTCAGGCTGCCCCAGCCGCATCATCGGCCGCATCTCGATGGACATGCTCACCGTTGATTTGAGCAAAGGCGGCGGCAGCGGCGACAGCGTCGAACTCTTCGGCGACGAAATCAGCGTCAACGAAGTGGCCGCCGCCGCCGGCACCATTCCCCACGAAATCGTCTGCGCCGTCAAACGCGCGCAAAAAATCTACCGGTAGGCCGCCATGGACAGCATCCAGCAGGATTTCCGCAACGCCATGGCCGCCTGCGCCGCCGGCGTCTATCTGATTACCACCGACGGCGAACACGGCCGCTACGGCATCACCATGACCTCGGTCGCGCCGGTTACCGACACCCCGCCCACCGTGGTGCTGTGCGTCAATCTCAACACCCGCATCTGCCCGATACTCACCGGCAACGGCGAGCTGTGCATCAACGTGCTTTCCGCCGACCAGCAAGACGCTGCCGAGCATTTTGCCGGCATCACCAAACTCACCCACGAAGAGCGTTTCGAGCAGCACATCTGGCACCGCGGCAGCAGCGGCCAACTGCAGATCGACGACGCCCTCGCCCACCTGCACGGCCGCATCCTCCAGCATCACGACATGGGCACCCACCGCATTTTCTACGTCGGCATCGAAGAAATCCGCCTGGGCAAGCACAACCGCCCCGCCCTCGCCTATTTCCGCCGCGCCTTCGCTCAAATTGCGTAAGGACAAAAAAGCAGACTGAAAAACCGTTTTTCACTTTCAGGCAGCCTGAAAGCCAACTATTAGCCAACTATTAAGGAACCCACCATGACCCAACCCGCCTGCCCGCAATGCGGCTCCGAATACGCCTATCACGACGGCATCCAGTTTGTCTGCCCCGAATGCGCCCACGAATGGCAGCCTGAAAACGAAGCCGCCGCCGAGAGCGCGGCGGTGGTGAAAGACGCCAACGGCACGCCGCTGGCCAACGGCGACACCGTGGTGCTGATTAAAGATTTGAAAGTCAAAGGCAGCTCGCAGGTGATCAAGCAAGGCACCAAAGTGAAAAACATCCGCCTGCAGGAAGGCGATCATGACATCGCCTGCAAAATCGACGGCAGCGCCATGAATTTAAAGTCGGAATTTGTAAAAAAAGCGTAATCGTTTGTACAGCCGGTTTACCGCCTGCCCGCTTGGCCTTATGCTGCCGGCCGCCGGCTTGGGCGCGGCCTGTTTTCAGGCAGCCTGAAAGACCTTAGCCGCTGTTTTTACGAAAGGAATCCACATAAAAAAACCATGACCGCCGCCCTGCTGCTGCCGCTGATGCCGGCCGCCTGCAATGTGCAGCTGCCCGATCTGATCGACATCGACTCGCACGGGCAAAACGACCGCATCTACTACCCCGAACACAACCGCCGCGACGATTACGAACGCGAGCGCGACCAATACGATGCCGGCGGCCTGATCCGCACCGACCGCGGCGAGTGCCTCGACATCCACGGCGACGACCACCACAGCCTGATCCGCTACCGCTGCCACGGCCAGTCCAACCAACAATTCCGCTTCGATTCGCGCAGCGGCACCATCCGCCAAAACGGCCGCTGTCTGGACGTATCCGGCGGCGAAACCCGCGACGGCAGCCGCGTTATCCTGTTCCAATGCAACGGCAAAGACAACCAGCGCTGGTATCTCGACGGCGGCCGCATCCGCAGCGCCGATTCGGGCAAATGCCTCGATGCCTCCGAAAACTACCTGAGCATCCGCAGCTGCAACAGCAGCCGCAACCAGCAGTTCTATTTCAGCAACCGCTATGACCGCGAGCAAAGCCGCAAACACGGCTCCAGCAGCATCAGCAGCGAAGATCGCGGCATCGGCAACACCCGCCGCGAGCGCAACTACGACACCCGCACCCCCGACGGCATCCGTCTGGACAGAAACGGCAGCGGCAGCGTGTGGGTGGACGACAACCACTAAACCCGCCCCACCGCAAAAGGCAGCCTGAAAACCGTATTCGCGGCTTTCAGGCTGCCTTTGCCAAACGCCAAACAAGCGTATTCCGTGCGGCGGACAGCATTTTTTCAGGCTGCTTTTGCCCATCCGAAACACCCAAACTGCACAAAGGTTCCCCATGAAAGCCATGATTCTGGCCGCCGGACGCGGCGAGCGTATGCGTCCGCTGACCGACCGCACGCCCAAGCCGCTGCTGAAAGCCGGCGGCGAAGCGCTGATTGTCCACCACCTGCGCCGGCTTCACGCCGCCGGTTTTCGCGACATCGTCATCAACCACGCCTGGCTCGGCCGCCAAATCGAAGACGCGCTGGGCGACGGCGCGGCGTGGGGCGTGAATATCGCCTATTCGCCGGAAAACGAAGGCGGGCTGGAAACCGCCGGCGGCATTGCCACCGCGCTGCCGCTCTTGGGTAATCAACCGTTTTTGGTGGTGAACGGCGACGTTTTTACCGATATCGACTTTCAGGCTGCCGCCGAACGCGCTGCCGCCCTTGCCGAACGCAGCCTACTGGCGCATCTGTGGCTGGTGCCCAACCCGCCGCACCATCCGGCGGGCGATTTTGCGCTCGACAATAGCGGCCTGCTGCACGCCGATGCCGCCGCGCCGAACGCGCAGGGCGGCACATTTAGCGGCGTCGGCGTTTACGCGCCCGAGCTGTTTGCCGGCATTGCGCCACACAGCCGTGCCAAACTCGCGCCGCTGCTGCGCGATGCGATGACCGATGGGCGCGTTGGCGGCGAGTTCCACCACGGCCTGTGGCTCGATGTCGGCACGCCCGAGCGGCTGGACGAAGCCGATGCGCTGGCGCGGGCAGGAAAATTGTCCTAACGGCTTTTCAGGCTGCCTTGAGATGGATTCGGGCAGCCTGAAACGTTTGCGCCCAAGCATTTTTCAGGCTGCCTGCCATATTCGGGCAGCCTGAAAAATATCCGCCGGCTTGGATATCAGTCAAAGCCCGCGCCGCGCGGCAGATGCTAAAATGCCGGCGCCGTGTTTCAGGCAGCCTGAAAGCCGTTTTGCCGCACTTCAGGCTGCCCGAACAACGAAAACGCCGTTTTCTTTCTTTTTTACCGCCATGTCCCGCACCCGCCGCCCGCGCAAAACCGTTTCCCACCCATTCTGGCAGGCAGACAAGCCCTATCTGCACGACAGCCCGATTTCGGACTTCCGTTTCCGGCTGCTGGGCTATCTGATGGCGCTCTTGGCGGGGGCGATCAACGCCGGCGGTTTCTTTGCGGTGGCCGGCTACACTTCGCACATCACCGGCCACCTTTCCAACGCTGCCGATGAGTTCGCGCTCGGCCGCTGGCAAACCGGCCTGCTGGCGCTCTCGGGCGTGCTCGCTTATCTCACCGGCGCCACCCATTCGGGCTGGATTATCCTGTGGGCCAAGCGTTTTCGTTTTCACAGCAGCTATGCGCTGTCGATGTGGATGGAAGCGCTGTATCTTTTGCTGTTCGGCCTGCTGGGCGTGGCGCTGTCTCATATCGGCAGCGCGATGGTGCCGCCTACCGTGCTGTTTCTGTCGTTTATCATGGGCATGCACAACACCGTGATGACCGTGCTCTCCGGCGGCGCCATCCGCTCCACCCACATGACCGGCACCGTAACCGATTTGGGCATCGAGCTGGCCAAAGTGCTCTACTACCGCCGCGACACCAATCCGCGCCTGCCCGACGTAAAAGTAAACCGCCCGAAAATGGCGCTGTTTACCGGCACCGTTGCCAGCTTTGTGATCGGAGGCATCATCGGCGCCTGGGGCTACCACCAGATCGGCTACCATTTCACCCTGCCGGTCTCCGCCACGCTGTTTATGCTCGGCTTCGGCTCGATCGGCTACGACATCCGCAGCCGGCTGCGCTGGTATCTGATGCGACGGGAAAAACAGCGGCCAAACGAAAAGCAGCCTGAAAACCGATAACAGGGTTTTCAGGCTGCTTTTTGCCGGCTGTAGCATTTATGCCGCGATCGTCGGTGTTGTTCCGGCATTTGGGTTAAAAATGCTAAGTTTTGTTTGTCAGCCCGTTATAATTGCGCCCTTTTTTCGTTAAACCCCTCGAAGGATATCGTTATGCAAGACTACCGCCCGAACCCCAACGGTTCTTTCAACAATCAGCCGCAGCGTACTGATTACCGCGAAGCCTACCAATCCACCGCCATCGACACGCGAATGGACGAAGAAACCCTGGTTCTGGCCGGCGCGGGCGAGCGCATCGGTGCCCGTATAGTGGATAGCCTGCCGATATTTGTTATCGGCATTGTTGCTGCCCTTATCGTGCCCTCATTCCGCAACAACGCCGAGCTTATGATGTTGGTGTTCATCGCGCTGGTATTGGCTTACCTTGTTTACCAAGTGGTACTGATGACGAAATACGGCCAGACTTTCGGTAAAAAACTGCTCGGTATCCGTGTGGTAAATGCAGACGGAGACAATCCGGGGTTTGTCAAATATGTATTGGTGCGTGAGTTTGGCTACAACCTGATTGTCAGCATTCTGGGGGCGATTCCGATACTTGGCGGCATAATCAGCATTGTCGCCCTAATAGCCAATTTGGTACTGTTGTTTATGGTTGAGCGAGACCGCCGTGTATTGTGGGATCTGCTGGCCGATACCTATGTGGTCAAAGTCTGAACCGTCCCGCCCAACCCAGCCCTGCCTGCGCGGGGCAGGTGTTTTCGGCATATAGGGCAAAACAGCCATTTTGTTCCAAACGAAAAAACAGCCTGAAAACCTTGTTACCGGTTTTCAGGCTGCTTTTTTATCTGCGGTGCTTATTTTTTCAGGATGTACTGGCGCACGGCGGCGTTGTGTTCTTCCAGCGTGCGGCTGAACTGGCTTTTGCCGCTGCCGTCCATGCGTGAGACGAAATAGAGATAATCGCTGTCGGCGGGATGGGCGGCGGCTTCAAGCGCGGCGCGGCCGGGCAGAGCGATGGGCGTGGGCGGCAGGCCGTTGCGGGTATAGGTGTTGTAGGGGGTGTCGCGCTGCAGGTCGGCTTTGCGAATTTTGCCCTGATAGGCGTCGCCCATGCCGTAAATCACGGTGGGGTCGGTCTGCAGGCGCATGTTTTTGCGCAGGCGGTTGCGGAATACGGATGAGACATTGCCGCGGTCTTCCGCGTGGGCGGTTTCTTTTTCAATCAGGCTGGCCATAATCAGCAGCTGGTAGCGGTCTTGGTAGGGCAGATCGGCGCTGCGGCTTTCCCAGGCTTGGTCGAGCGCTTGGTTCATGGCTTTGTGGGCAGCCTGAAAAATCTGCAGATCGCTGCTGTTCATGCTGATTTCGTAGCTGTCGGGGAAAAACAGCCCTTCGGGATGATGGTAGGGGATGTCGGAAGCAACGGCGTTTAGAAGCTGCTCGTCGCTCCAGCTAGCGGTGTCGTGGCGGATGTCGGGGTTTTGGTTGATCAGGCGGCGCATCTGCGAAAAGCGCATGCCTTCGATAATCTGCACGCGCACGGTGTCGGGCGTTTCGCTTTTCAGGCGCTGCAGAACTTCCCATGCCGAAAGGCGGGCGGGCAGGCGGTAGCTGCCGTCTTTGAGTTTGTCGTGGCTGCCGTCGAAATAGGCGGCCGACAGCAGCACCCAGCGGCTGTAAACGATGCCGTCGTCTGCCAGCCGGCGGCTGACGGCGGCCATGCCCTGCCCTTTGGCGATACGCAGGGTATAGGGCTTGCCGGTGCCTTTGGGGGCAAACAGCAGGGCGGCATAGGCGCCGGCGGCGGCAAGCAGCAACAGCAAAAGCCATTTGAAGGGGGAGAAGGTTTTGGTTCGGGACGAAGTTCTACGCATGATAATCGGACAACTCTCGCAGGCAGCCTGAAAGCGGCGATTGTACGCAAATGCGGCAGGCGGCGGGCAAAAAAACGGCGGCCTGGTTACAGCCGCCCAATTTGATAAAGGAATACAACGGAAACGAAAAATGAAAACGAAAGGGAATTAATGTTCGGCGCCCATCGGCGAAGTTACCGAAATGCTTGAAGAAACGGCGGCGGCGCTGAGAAACGAGCCGGCAAGGTCGGTGCAGCAGCCGCAGCAGTTGCCCACGCCGAGCTGGTCTTTCAGGTCGGTTAGCGACGATGCGCCGGCGGCAACACTCTCTTTAATCTGGTGGTCGGTAACGGCATTACAGATGCAGACATACATGGTGTGTTTCCTTACAAACTTTAGTTTAATTTAATGGATGCTAATGATAGTGCCGTTCATTTGTTTCCGCAAGTATGTGATTGGTTTTGGCTGCGGCTTTGTTGCCTTTTGCGCTTTCAGGCTGCCTGAAAAACGCTTTTAACCTTACTTTTGCGCCGTTTTTTGCCTGCGGCAAGGCAGCCTGAAAACCGAATCCGCGTTTTCAGGCTGCCTTTGCTATACAATCGCCGCTTTTCTTTTTCAGGCAGCCTGAAACCATGTTTTCCAGCGCAGACACCCGCCTTTTGGACCATCTCAACCCCGAGCAGCTTTCCGCCGTTACCTGGCCGCCGCAGTCGGCGCTGGTGCTGGCGGGGGCGGGCAGCGGCAAAACCCGCGTGCTCACCACCCGCATCGCCTGGCTGATGCAGACGGCTCAGGCCGACGTGCACAGCATTATGGCGGTTACCTTTACCAACAAGGCCGCCAAGGAAATGCAGGCGCGGCTGGGGGCGGTGCTGCCCTACAACCTGCGGGCGATGTGGCTGGGCACCTTCCACGGCCTGTGCCACCGTTTCCTGCGCCAGCACTACCGCGACGCCGGCCTGCCGCAGAGTTTTCAGATTCTCGATTCCGGCGACCAACTCGCCCTGATCAAACGCCTGCTCAAAAGCGCGGGCATTGCCGAAGAAGTCATCGCACCGCGCACCCTGCAGGGCTTTATCAACGCGCAAAAGGAAAGCGGGCTGCGCGCCGAAGCATTGGAAGCGCCCGATCCGCACACCCGCCGCCTGATCCAGTATTACGCCGAATACGACGCGCTGTGCCGCCGCGAAGGCGTGGTCGATTTTGCCGAACTGCTGCTGCGCTGCTACGAAGTGCTGCAAAGCCACGACGTGCTGCGCACCCATTACCAAAACCGTTTCCGCCACATTCTGGTGGACGAGTTCCAAGACACCAACAAACTGCAATACGCCTGGCTGAAACTCTTGGCCGGCGGCGGCGCGGCGGTGTTTGCCGTCGGCGACGACGACCAGTCGATCTACCGCTTTCGCGGCGCCCACGTCGGCAATATGGCCGATCTGATGCGCGAGTTCCACATCGACGCGCCGATCAAGCTCGAACAGAACTACCGCTCGGTCGGCCGCATTCTCGATGCCGCCAACGCCGTCATCACCCACAACAGCGAACGCCTGGGCAAAAACCTGCGCACCGAGGCCGAAGCGGGCGACAAAATCCGTCTGTTCTGCGCCGCCACCGATTTGGAAGAAGCCCGCTTCGCCGTTGAAGAAATCCAGGCGCTGCACCGCGAGGGCGGCGCCTACAGCCAATGCGCCGTGCTCTACCGCAGCAACGCCCAGTCGCGCATTATCGAGCAGCAGCTTTTTCAGGCTGCCGTTCCCTACCGCATCTACGGCGGCCTGCGCTTTTACGAGCGTCAGGAAATCAAACACGCGCTGGCCTACCTGCGGCTGGCCGTCAATCCCGACGACGACAACGCTCTCTTGCGCGTGATCAACTTCCCGCCGCGCGGCATCGGCACCCGCAGCATCGAAACCATCCAGGCCGCCGCTGCCGAACAGGGCTGCTCACTCTTTCAGGCTGCCTGCGGCATGGGCGCCAAAGCCGCCAAAATCGCCGCTTTCGTGCGCCTGATCGACGGCCTGCGCGAACAGGCCGCCGTGCTCTCGCTGCCCGACCTGCTGCGCGAAATCATTGCCGACAGCGGGCTGGAAGCGCATTACCAGAAACAGAAAAATCCCGCCGACCAAGAGCGCAACGAAAACTTGGACGAGCTGGTCAATGCCGCGCTCTCCTTCCGAGCCGAAGAGAGCCAGTTTGAAACCCTGCCCGAAGGCGCCGCCGCCAGCCCCGAGTTTCCGATACTCGCCTTTCTCAGCAACGCCGCGCTCGAATCCGGCGAAAACAGCGCCGGCGAAGGCGACGACGCCGTGCAGCTGATGACCGTCCACGCCGCCAAAGGGCTGGAGTTCGACACCGTTTTCCTAACCGGCATGGAAGAAGGCCGCTTCCCCAGCGAATGGAGCCTGGCCGAGCGCGGCGGCGTGGAAGAAGAACGGCGTCTGATGTACGTTGCCATCACCCGCGCCCGCCGCCGCCTGTATCTGAGCATGGCGCAGCAGCGCATCCTTCACGGCCAAACCCAATACGGCGTGCTCTCGCGCTTTGTCGGCGAAATCCCCGCCGACATCGTCCACACCCTGTCCGCCCCCGCCAAACCCTATGCCGCCGCGACTCTGCACCCGCAGCAGGGCATCGGACAATCGGAGCAGCAAAGCCCCGAAGCAGACGGGCAAAACTTCCACGGCTACCGCCTGGGGCAGAACGTGCGCCACCCCAAATTCGGCACCGGCGTCATCATCGACGCCTCCGACAAAGGCGACAGCGCCCGCCTGACCATCAACTTCGGCAAAGAAGGCATCAAAACGCTGGATACTGCCTTTGCGAAACTGGAGCAGTTGTAAAGTCCGCAACCGGCACGGCGAAAGCAGCCTGAAAGCATCGGCAGCCGCCTAGCTAAAAGGCAAAGCAGCCTGAAAACCTTGTCCAAGGTTTTCAGGCTGCTTTTTTTGCGCGGCGGCGACGGCTCTGCCCGCCTGCCAAATGCCTGTTCAGGCCATATCAAGGCCGGAGAGTTCGCGCGCCATGCGGGCGGCGTAGTTGTCGGTCATGCCGCCGACGAAATCCAGCACCTTCATATAGGCGGCGTACAGGCTGTCGTCGGCGCGGACGGGGTCGTTGTCGAGTAGGCCGAGGGCAAGGGTTTGGCGCACGTCGGGGCGGCCGCGCAGCAGGCTGTGGACGGCGGGCACCAGCGCATCGAGTATGGTGGCCAGGCAGGGGAAACTGGCCAGCTCGTACATCAGCTTGCTGCGGTGGCGGAACACGCGCTCGCGGGCGAGTTTTTTTGCCGCTTCCAGCGTGCCCTGCACTTCGTCGCTGCACAGGGCGAGCAGGTCTTTGGCTTTCAGGCTGCCGCTTAAGAGTTCGTGGCGGCAGTCGAAAAAGGTTTGCGCGGCTTCGTCCACCGCACGGCCGATGGCGGGGCCGCGCAGCAGGGCGCTGCGTTCGCTGCTGTTGGCGCCGCCGCTGTCGCTGCCGGCGGGGGCAAGGCGGCGGAACAGGCTTTCAACGTCGCCGGCATCGAGCAGCCCCAAATCGACGGCGTCTTCCAAGTCCATCAGCGCGTAGCAGATGTCGTCGGCAGCTTCCATCAGGTAGGACAAGGGATGGCGCGCCCAGCAGTCGCTGTCTTGCGCGAGCAGGCCGAGTTCGGCGGCGACGCTGCGGATATAGGGCATTTCGGTTTGGTAGATATTGAATTTGCCGCGGGTGCCGTCGCGGGTGCTGCCCCACGGGTATTTGAGCAGGGCGCCGACCGATGCAGCGGTCAGCCGCAGGCCGCCGCTGTTGCGGTAGCTTTGCAGGCTGGCGATTTGGCGCAGGCTGTGGGCGTTGCCTTCGTAACCCTGCACGTCGCGGCGTTCGGCATCGCTAAGGCCGTCGAGAAAACGGGCGTTTTCAGGCTGCCTGAACCAGCTTCTGAGCGCGTCTTCGCCGGTGTGGCCGAAGGGCGGATTGCCCAAATCGTGCGCCAGACAGGCCACCTGCACGGCGGTGCCGATATCGACGGGCTGCAGATGCTCCGGCAACTCGCCGGCAGCGGCCAGCATGCCGCCGGCGCGGGCGCCGAGACTGCGGCCGACGCTGGCGACTTCGACGCTGTGGGTCAGCCGGTTGTGGGTGTGGTCGTTTTTCGCCAGCGGATGCACCTGGGTTTTGCGTCCGAGCCGGCGGAAGGCGTTGCTGAATACCACGCGGTCGTAATCGACGTGATACGCGCTGCGGTAGTCTTCGGCGGCTTTGGCCGGCAGCGGGCGCACGCTGTTGTCGTCGGCCAGATAAAAGCGGGTGGCGGACATCAGCTGCGTCCAGTTCATCGGATTTTGCATGGCCTATCCTTGCGGGTTGGAAAAGGTTGGAATGTCGGTTTTGCGCGCCGGGTTCTTTCGGGCTGCCTGAAAAACAAAACTGCCTGAAACCGCGGTTTGACGGTTTCAGGCAGCCTGAAATTATTTTTTCTTGCCTTTGCCGCCTTTGGCAGCAGGCTCTTTGTCGAGCACTTCCACCGCGGGAGCCGCGCCGGCAAAACCCATGCGGCGGTTGATGTGCCACTGCTGGGCGATGGTCAGCAGGTTGTTGACCACATAGTAGAGCACCAGCCCGGACGGGAAGAAGAAGAACATCACCGAAAACACCAGCGGCATAATCTTCATCATCTGCGCCTGCATCGGATCGGTGGGCGCGGGATTGAGCTTGGTTTGGAACCACATGGTCGCCGCCATCATCGCCGGCAGCACATACCAGGGATCGGGACGGCTCAAATCGCTGATCCAGCCGAGCCACGGCGCCTGCCGCAGTTCGACGGACAGGAAAATCATCCAGTACAAACCGATAAAGATCGGCATCTGCACCAGCATCGGCAGGCAGCCGCCCAGCGGGTTGATTTTCTCGTCTTTATACAGCTGCATCATCGCCTGCTGCATCGCCAGTTTGTCTTCGCCGTATTTTTTCTTCAGCGCTTCCATTTTCGGCGCCAGCACGCGCATTTTGGCGGTGGAGCGGTAGGCGGCGTTGTTCAGGGGATAAAGGACGATTTTGACAATCAGGGTCAGCACCACGATCGCCCAGCCCCAGTTGCCGATCAGGCTGTGCAGCCATTTGAGCAGGGCAAACAGCGGCGCGGCGAAAATGTGGACGCGGCCATAGTCTTTGGCCAATTCGAGATTGGGCGCGGTACTTTTGAGAATCTCGGTAATCTGCGGGCCGGCATACAGATCGGCAGACAGCGTTTTGCTCTGACCGGGCGCAATCTCGACGGCAGCGGGGTAAACGCCGGCGCGGTACAGGTTTTCGCCCACACGCTTGACGCTCATCTCGCAGCCGTTGGCGCAGGCATTGGCGCCTTTTTCAGGCTGCATCACCCAGGCAGACATGAAATAGTGCTGGATCATGCCGGTGTAGCCGCCCTGGCTTTTGCGCTGGTATTCGGCGGTGTCGCGGCCGCTTTTGAAATCGTCGTCGAGCTTGGAAAATTCAACCTTCTGAAATTCGCCCTCGGGCGTGTACACCACCGGCCCGGTATAGCTGTGCATAAACCAGCCCTCGCCCTCGGGCGTGGAATTGTCGCGGACGATTTGGTAGTCGCCGCCGACTTTCAGCGGCTCGCTGCCGGTGTTTTTCAACTCAAAGCGGACATTGATCAGATAGCTGTTTTTGCTGAAGGTATAGACTTTTTCTACCTGCAGGCCGTTTTGCTCGGGCGCGCTCAGGCGCACTTCCAGCTTGTCGCCTTTAAGCGCGTAGCTTTTCTGGGCGGCGCTGAAGCTGGTTTTTTCCAGCAGATTATTGTGCTTTTCATCCACTACGGATGAGAGCGCGGCATAATTGTGCTCTTTACCGGTCTGAAACAGCACAAACGGCTTCTGTTCGTCGTTGGTGGCATTGTAACGGCGCAGCGTCAAACCGAGCAGGTTGCCGCTTTTTTCATCAATTAGCGCTTTAACGGTATCGGTTTCAACGGTCAGCGGTGCCGACACATTAAGCGCGGCAGCCTGCTGCTTGGCTTCGGCCGTTGCCGCCGGCTGTTGGGCAGCGGCAGGTTCGGGCGGCGGAAACAGTTTTTGCCAACCCATTAAAATGAGCAGCGACAGCGCCATCGCTGTCATCATTCGTTTGAAATCCATCGGATATTTCCTGAATTAGGGAACGGGATCGTAGCCGCAGCCGCCGAAAGGGTGGCAGCGCGCGATGCGTTTGGCCGCCAGCCAGCCGCCTTTGAGCGCGCCGTATTTGCGCACGGCTTCGAGTGCGTATTGCGAGCAGGTGGGTGTGTAGCGGCAGCGCGGCGGCAGCAGCGGACTGATGCCGCGCTGGTAGAAGCGGATAAGCAGTAGAAACAGTTTGCTGAGCATTTTTCAGGCAGCCTGAAAGTAGGAACCGCGGCAAAATCGGGATGCCGGCGACAAATATCAATGCCAAGCACCGAATTTTCCGCGATTTTTACACAAGCACCGCACGGTAGGGATCTTGCCGTTTTCAGGCAGCCTGAAAACAGGCGCCGCATTTTGCCGCCGTATTTTCAGGCTGCCTTACTGCCGATCCGCTTAACCGGCTAACCGGCCAGCAGGCGTAGCAGTTCGTCCTGCACTTGGGCGGCCTGCTCGCGGGTAAAGGCGGTGCGCACGCGGACGATAAAGTCCTGCGGCGGCAGGCCGTGGCGGTGGCGGCGGAAGCAGTCGCGCAGCAGCCGCTTCATATAGTTGCGGCGGTTGGCGCGGCGGGCGGTTTTCTTGGAAACCACCAAACCCAGCCGAGCCCGGCCCAGGCCGTTGTCGGCGGAATAAAACACCTGCACAAAGTGGCGCGAGCGCTGCTTTTTCAATGCAAAAACGGAAGAAAAATCTTCCGTTTTCAACAAGCGGCAGGACTTGCCGAAACTCTGGTCCAATTATACGGCCAGACGTTTGCGGCCTTTGGCGCGGCGGGCTGCCAGCACGGCGCGGCCGCCGCGGGTTTTGGAGCGCACCAGAAAGCCGTGGGTGCGTTTGCGTTTGGTAACTGAAGGTTGGTAAGTGCGTTTCATGATTTTTTCCCGTGAAATGTTGTCGAAACAAAATGGCGGATTAAACCTGTTTTGCTGTCTTTTGTCAATAAAAATAGGTAAGTGTCGGACGCAAAGCGGCTTAAATGCGGGCGGGGAAAGGGCGGCGGCGATGATGGCTTTCGGCGGGCTTTGCCTATATAATCCGCCCTTTCGCGGCGCTTGGAAAGCAGCCTGAAAAGCAGGCAATGCTTTCAATATAAAACAGAAAACTTCTGCCGCACTCTCCCTTTTCCTTGTCTTGTCTGTTTCAGGCTGCCTGTGGAGCGCCTGTGGCGGCACCCCTTTGATGCAAAGAATCCCGCAATGATGAAACTAGCCGAATTTTGGCCGCAGTGTCTGTCGCTGCTGGCGGCCGAGCTGACCGAGCAGCAGTTTGATTTTTCCATCGCCCCGCTGACCGTGGGCGAGGAGGACGGCGCGTGGGTGGTGTACGCCAAAACCCAGTTTGCCGCCAACCTGCTGCGCTCACAGTACGGCGCCAAGCTCGCCCAGGCGCGCGAGCTGCTGGCGCCGGATGCGCCGCCGCTTTTGATTAAAGTCGGCAGCGGCACCCGCTATCCTTTCGAGCGGCAGGCGGCAAAGCAGCCTGAAAACGCCGAACCGACACCAACCACCGCACAGCCTGCCGGCGGCAAAGACGCTTCGCCACGGACGGCGCAGGAAATTCTCGACCGCCGCATGAGCAATCTGCGGCCGGCGAAAAAAAGCACGGCGGAAAACACGGAAAAAGGCGCGGCAGACAGCGGCAAAAAAGCGCCGCCCGCTTCCGCCATCGAGCAGGCCAAAGCCGATGCCGACGCCAAGCAGCGCCACAAGCAAACCAATCTGAGCAGCGACTATACTTTCGAATCGCTGGTCGAAGGCAAGGGCAACCATCTGGCGGTGGCGGTGGCCAAAAGCATTGCCGAAAAACCGGGCGACGATATGTACAACCCGTTTTTCGTTTACGGCAGCACCGGTCTGGGCAAAACCCACTTGGCGCAGGCGGTCGGCCACGAGCTGCTGCGCATCAATCCGGCGGCGCAGGTGCTCTACATCCATGCCAACGATTATGTGAACACCTTTGTGGCCGCGGTGCGCCAGAAAAACTGGGATTCTTTCAAGCAGCAGTATCTGCGCTACCAGCTGCTGATTATCGACGACATCCAGTTTATCCAGGGCAAAGACCGCACGATGGAAGAGTTTTTCCTATTGTTTGAGCATTTCCATTCGCGCAACCAGCAGATTATCCTGACCTGCGACCAACTCCCCAGCAGCCTGGAAAACATGGAACAGCGACTGGTTTCGCGCTTTTCGTGGGGCATGACGCTGAAGCTGGAACCGCCCGAATTGGAAATGCGGGTGGACATTCTCGAGCGCAAAGCCGCCGACGCCGGTATCCGGCTGGCAGAAGACGCGGTGCTGTTTATCGCGCAAAACGTCAAACAAAACGTGCGCGAGCTCGAAGGCGCGCTCAACCGCCTGATCGCCCGCTGCCGTTTCGACAATGTGTCGCTGATCGATATGGACATGGTTACCGACACCCTGACCGACATCATCGCCCACAACTACAAGCCGATTACCGTCGAACTGATTATGAAGGCGGTGGCCGACTACTACCACATCCGCATCGCCGATCTCACCGGCAAAAAGCGTAACCGCAATTTCGCCCGTCCGCGCCAGATGGCGATGGCGATTGCCAAAGAGCTGACCAGCCTGAGCCTGCCCGCCATCGGCGAAGCCTTCGGCGGCCGCGACCACACCACCGTCATCCACGGCGTGAAAAACATCACCAAGCTGCGCGACGAAGACCCCGAAACCAAAAAAGACTACGAAAAACTGCTGATTCTGGTGCAAAACTGACACCACGCCCTGCCGGCCGCAGGCAGCCTGAAAACGCCGCCCGTGCGGCAAAAGCGCGATAAAACGCATTTTCAGGCTGCCTGCGCTTTATTATTTGCAGCCAAACGTATAAGATTCCGCCCCAATCCTAACGCAATTTAAGGAAACGCCATGTTGATTCTGCAAACCGACCGCGACAGCCTGCTCAAACCGCTGCAGGCCGTTACCGGCATCGTCGAGCGCAAGCACACCCTGCCAATACTCTCCAACGTGCTGATCCGCAGCCGCGACGGCGAAACCGACGTGCTTGCCACCGATCTGGAAATCCAAATCCACACCGGCGGCCCGCAAACCGAAAGCGGCGATTTCGCCATCACCACCAACGCCAAAAAACTGCAGGACATCCTGCGTGCCCTGCCCGAAAGCGCCATCGTCGCGCTCGACTGGGCCGACAGCCGGCTGACGCTCAAAGCCGGCAAATCGCGCTTCAACCTGCAAACCCTGCCCGCCGAAGACTTCCCAACCATGAATGTGGAAGACGAAACCGAAATCCAGTTTTCGCTGAAGCAGGAAGATTTGAAAACCATGCTCGGCCAAGTGCAGTACAGCATGGCGGTGCAAGACATCCGCTACTATCTCAACGGCCTGCTGCTGCAGGTGGAAGGCCGCCAGCTGCGCTTAGTGGCCACCGACGGCCACCGCCTGGCCTACGCCAGCTGCGAAATCGAAGCCGAGTTGCCCAAAGCCGAAGTCATCCTGCCGCGCAAAACCGTGCTCGAACTGGTGAAACTGCTCAACCGTCCGAACGAAGACATCAACATCGAACTTTTGCGCAACCAGGTGCGCTTCACCTGCAACGGCACGGTTATCGTCAGCAAAGTCATCGACGGCAAATTCCCCGACTACAACCGCGTGATCCCGTTGGACAACGACAAAATCTTCCTGATCGGCCGCAGCGAGCTGCTGGGCGCGCTCGAGCGCTCGGCGATTCTCGCCAACGAAAAATTCCGCGGCGTGCGCCTGCAGCTGCTGCCCGGCGTGCTGCGGATTTTGTGCAGCAACAACGAGCAGGAAGAAGCGCAGGAAGATTTGGAAATCGCCTACCAAGGCGGCGAATTGGAAGTCGGCTTCAACATCAACTACCTGATGGACGTGCTGCGCAGCGTGCACAGCGACGATATGCAGCTGGCTTTCGGCGATGCCAACCGCTCCACCCTGTTTACCGTGCCCAACCAGCCAAACTTCAAATACATCGTGATGCCGATGCGTATTTAATTGATGTCGGCAAACGCCAAAAAGGCAGCCTGAAAGTTTCAGGCTGCCTTTTTTGTTTTATTCCAAACTACCAGCTGACGAAAAACATGGTTTTGGCCAGCAGCACAATCACCACCATATGGCAAAACACCGCAATGTGGATGTATTTCGACCATGCCACCGTCAACGTATGGGTGCGCATTTTGTAAACCGCAATCACAAAATGCACCAGAATGCTCGCCGCCACGCAGATTTTCAGCGTCAGCTGGATGGAAAAGGCCGACGCGAAGGGCTGGCTGAGCACCGCAAGGTAGCGGTTGAGCGCCATCGTGATGCCGGAAACGAATACCCCCAGCACCACAAAGGGCATCACGCGGGTGGCGCGGTAGGACAGCGCCCGCTCCACTTCGCGGCGCGATTCGCGCGACACCCGTTTTTTATCGTGGATCACGCCCAGCACCAGCATTTCAAAAAATACGCCGCCGACAAAGGCAATGGCGCAAAACAGATGCACCACCTGCGCCCATTGGTAGAGATTGTTCACGTTTCTTCCTTTTCTGCGCTTTCAGGCTGCCGCTGCGCGCGCGGATGCGCCTGGTCGTAAACCTGCGCCAGATGGTCGAAATCGAGCTTGGTGTAAATCTGCGTCGCTTTCAGGCTGCTGTGACCGAGCAGATCCTGCACCGCCCGCAAATCGCGCGAAGCCTGCAAAAGATGGCTGGCGTAGCTGTGGCGCAGCATATGCGGCGACAAAGATTCGCCACCGTGCTGCTGCGCCCACTGTGCAAGGCGCTTCTGTATTTGGCGCGCGCCGATGCGACGACCGCTTTGGCCGGTAAACAGCGCTGTTTCGCCCGCCGCCGCCACGCGCAGCGGCAGATAGGCCTGCAGCGCGGCGATGCTTTTGGCGGTCAGCGGCACGCGGCGCTGGCGGCCGCCTTTGCCGGCTTTGATGTCCAGCCAGCCTTCGGCAAAACGGACGTCGGCCAGATTCAGCGCGCACAGTTCCGACAAACGCAGTCCGCTGCCGTACATCAGTTCCGCCGCCGCATAGTCGCGGCAGGCCAGCGCCCCGTCGGCATCGGCGGCCGCCCTGTCGAGCATCAGCGCCAAAGTTTCCCGCTCCAGCGCCTTGGGCAGACGCTCGCGCTGTTTGGGGGCTTTCAGGTTTTCCGCCGGATTGTTTTTCAGGCTGCCTTTGGCCACCAGAAAAGCGCAATAAGCCCGCCAAACCGACAGCTTGCGCGCCAGCGAGGCGGGACTGAGACCGCGTTGCGACAGCCGCATCAGCGCCGCCGTCAGATCGCGCCGCTGCGGTTCGCTGTTATCGGGCAGCAGCGGCAGCAGCTGCGCCAAATCGCGGCGCGCGGCGGCTACGGTATGCGGCGAGCGCCCCTGCTGAACCAGCGTCAGCAGGTAGGCTTCGGTATGTTCGGCAAACGCGCTCATGTTTTTTCAGGCTGCCTGCAATCAGGCTTTACCTGCCTTTTCCCATTCTGCGGGGGTAGCGGCCATCGAAATCGACAGCGCGTGCAGTTCGTTGCTCGCCAGCTTTTCCGCCAGACCGTCTTTAATCAGGCGGTGGCGCGCCAGCCGGTTCAGACCTTCAAAGGCGGGCGAAACGATGCGGGCGAAAAAGTGGTGGCCGTCGCCTTCCACTTCGATAAATTCGCAGGGGGCGACGGATTGGATCATTTCTTTTACTTGTTCGGGATGCAGCATGTGGGTGTCCTTAAGGAATAAAAAACGGTTAATCGTCCGCAGGCGCGGCGGGCGCGATTGTATAGCAAAAGCGGGAGACGCGGGATGAAGGCAAAGAACAAGGCAGCCTGAAAACGGTTTGACCGGCTTTCAGGCTGCCTTGTTTTTCAGGCTGCCCGGATGCTTTGCCGGCAGCCTGAACGCTCAATCTTCCGCCGTGCCGTCTTGGGGCGGCAGTGGCGGAGCGTTTTCAGGCTGCCCGCCCTGCGGCAGGCGCTCTTGCAGCTTCATCTGGCGGTTGCGGTGACGGATCATTGCCGACCAGAAAAAAAACCACGTCGGCAGTATCGTCCAAAAGGTCAGGTAAATCAGCTTGCGGGCGATGCCCGGCTGCGCCACCGCAAACATGGCGGTGGTGAAAATATAGGCGATGATAACGATGTGCCACATGGTGTCTGCCAATCCCGATAGCGGCAGCCTGAAACGGATTTCGGGCTTTCAGGCTGCCTTTGTTTGCCGATTATTTGCCGATACAGAAGCGCGAGAAAATCACGCCGAGCAAATCGTCGGCGCTAAATTCGCCGGTGATTTCGCTGCAGGCAAGCTGCGCCAGCCGCAGGTGCTCGGCAAACAGTTCGATTTGCTGATTATTGCACAGCGCGGCGGCGTCCAGCTCGGCGGCAGCGGCTTCGAGCGCGCTCAAATGGCGGCTGCGCGCCAGAAACAGGCTTTCGCTTTCGCCCTGCCAGCCGACCTGATCGAGCAGCGCCTGCCGCAGCAAATCCAGCCCCGCGCCGGTTTTGGCCGACAGGCGGATGCGGGTGGCGGCGCCGCTGTCTGCCGCTTGGTTTAAGTCCTGGCGCTCGGGCGTGGTGCCGTTTAAGTCGATTTTGTTTTCGATTTCAATCCGCTTCAGGCCGGCCGGCAGCTGGGCGAGAATGTCGCGGGTGGCGGCGTTCAGACCTTCGGCGGGATCAACCAGCACCAGCGCCACATCGGCTTCTTCAGCGGCGCGGCGGCTGCGGCCGATGCCGATTTGCTCGACCACATCGTCGGTTTCGCGCAGGCCGGCGGTATCGACGATGTGTACCGGTACACCATCCAGCGCAATCTGCTCGCGCACGGTGTCGCGGGTGGTGCCGGCGATGTCGGTAACAATCGCCACTTCGTCGCCCGCCAGCGCGTTGAGCAGGCTGGACTTGCCGACATTGGGCGCGCCCACCAGCACCACCGTCATACCTTCGCGCAACAGGCTGCCCTGCCGCGCCGACGCGCGCACGGCTTCCACCTGCCGCTGCAGCGCCGCCAGCCGGCCGCGGGCATCGGCGGCTTCGAGAAAATCAATGTCTTCTTCGGGGAAATCGAGCGTGGCTTCTACCAGCATCCGCAACGTAATCAATTCGTCCACCAGCGCGTGGATGTGCCGCGAAAACTCGCCTTTGAGCGAGCGCAGCGCCATTTTGGCGGCGCTCTGGCTGGATGCGTCAATCAGGTCGGCCACGCTTTCGGCCTGCGCCAGATCGAGTTTGTTGTTGAGAAACGCGCGTTTGGTGAACTCGCCCGGCTCGGCGGCGCGGGCGCCCAACTCCAAACAGCGCGAGAGCAGCATCTGCATCACCACCGGCCCGCCGTGCCCCTGCAGCTCGATAACGTCTTCGCCGGTAAAGCTGGCCGGCGCGGGGAAATACAGCAGCAGACCGTTGTCGATCGGCGTGCCGTCGGCAGCGGTGAAATCGGTGTAGAGCGCCGTACGCGGCTTGGGCGTTTTGCCGCCGCTAAGAGCCTGCGCCAGCGGCAGCAGCTCTTTGCCGGAAATGCGGATTACGCCGACGCCGCCGCGCCCGGGGGCGGTGGCGACGGCAGCGATGGTTTGGGGCGGATTGGACATGGGCAGCCTGAAAAAATACGGGTGAACAAAAGCGGTTTAAGCAGCCTGAAAACCGGATTGGTCGTTTTCAGGCTGCTTTTTGGGGTTTGCGTTTCAGGCTGCCTGTTTGCCAAAGGCAGCCTGAAAGCCCTTACACGTAGTCGCGGCTTTCGCCTTGGCCGTCGATATTGTCGGCGCAGCGGCCGCACAGGGTGGGATGGGCGGCAACGGTGCCGACGTCGCCGACGTAGTGCCAGCAGCGCTCGCATTTGGGGGCGGCGCTGGGGGTAACGCTGGCGGCAAGGGTGTCGCCTTTCTCCAGCCGCACGGCGGAAACCAGCAGGGCGAAGCGCAGTTCGTTGCCGAGTGCTTTCAGGTAGCCGTAAAGCGGCTCGGGTGCGGTCAGCACCACTTCGGCCTGCAGGGACGAGCCGACAGTTTTGTCGGCGCGCAGCGGTTCGATGGCGGCGTTAACCACGGCGCGGGCTTCGCGCACAGCGGTCCATTTGTGCAGCAGCGGCGCTTCGCCGGCGCTGGCGGGCGGGAAGTTGTGCCAGGTGTGGAACAGCACGCTGTCTTCTTCGCCGCCGCCGATGATGTCCCACGCTTCTTCGGCGGTGAAGCAGAGTATCGGCGACATCAGCAGCACCAGGCTGCGGGTGATGTGGTAGAGCGCGGTTTGGGCGCTGCGGCGGGCGTGGCTGCCGGCTTGGGTGGTGTACAAGCGGTCTTTGAGGATGTCGAGATAGAAGGCGCCGAGTTCTTCGGAGCAGAATTGGACGATGTCCTGCACGGCAAAGTGGAAGGCGTAGCGCGGGTAGTAGTCGCCGGCCACGCGCTCTTGCAGCAGGCGGGCAAGCACCAAGGCGTAGCGGTCGATTTCCACCATATCGGCAAAGGGTACGGCGTCTTCAATCGGGCTGAAGTCTTTCAGGTTGGCAAACAGAAAGCTCAGAGTGTTCCGGATGCGGCGGTAGCTTTCGGTAACGCGTTTCAGGATTTCTTTGGAGATGGCCAGCTCGCCGGAATAGTCGGTGGCGGCCGCCCACAGGCGCAGGATGTCGGCGCCGAATTCGTTATAGACTTCCTGCGGGGCGACGACGTTGCCGATGGATTTGGACATTTTGCGCCCGTTTTGATCAACGACAAAACCGTGGGTCAGAAGCTGCTTGTAGGGCGCGCGGCCGAGCGTGGCGCAGCCGGTGAGCATGGAAGATTGGAACCAGCCGCGGTGCTGGTCGCTGCCTTCGAGATACAGATCGGCCGGCCAGGCCAGCTCTTCGCGCTGTTTGAGCACGGAAAAGTGGGTGCTGCCGGAATCGAACCATACGTCCATGGTGTCGGGCAGTTTGTCGTACTGTTCGCAGTCTTCGGGCGACAGCAGCTCGGCTTTGTCGAGTTCGAACCAGGCGTTGATGCCTTTTTCTTCGATGCGTTTGGCGATTTTTTCCAGCAGCGCGGCGGAATCGGGATGCAGCTCGCCGCTTTCTTTGTGGGCGAAAAAGGTCATCGGCGTGCCCCAGTAGCGCTGGCGGGAAACCACCCAGTCGGGGCGACCTTCGATCATCGCCTGCAAACGGGCGCGCCCCCAGGCGGGGAAAAATTCGGTGTCGTCCACCGCTTTGATGGCTTTGTCGCGCAGGGTTTTGCCGTCGGTACCGGCTTTGTCCATGCCGATAAACCACTGGCCGGTGGCGCGGTAGATCAGCGGGGTTTTGTGGCGCCAGCAGTGGGCGTAGCTGTGCTCGATTTTGGCTTCGCACAGCAGGCGCTCGTTTTCGCGCAGCCAGTCGATAATCACCGGATTGGCCTGCCATACGGTCATGCCCGCCACGCGCGGCACTTCGCCGATGTAGCGGCCTTCGGCATTGACCGGATTGTAGAGTTCGATACCGTATTTGTTGCAGACAAAATAGTCTTCCAAACCGTGCGCGGGCGCGGTGTGCACCAAGCCGGTACCGGCATCGGTGGTAACGTGTTCGCCCAGTAGCAGCGGAATATCGCGCTCCAAGAAGGGATGACGGCACAGCAGGCCTTCCAGCGCAGCGCCGCTGGTTTCAGCCAGCACGGGGCAGCCTGAAAAACCGTAACGCTCCAGAGCGGCTGCGGCCAGGTCTTTGGCCAAGAGCAGGCGGCCTTTGGGCGTGTCGATCAGCTGGTAAACAATATTCTCACCGGCGCTGACTGCCTGGCTGGCGGGCAGCGTCCACGGCGTGGTCGTCCAAATCACCGCAAAGGCGGGCGCATCGTTTTCAGGCAGCCTGAAAGCCTTGGCCAGCGCAGCGGGATCTTGGAAAGGATAGGCAACGTCGATAGCGTGCGAGACTTTGTCTTTGTATTCCACTTCCGCTTCGGCCAGCGACGAACCGCAGTCCAAACAAAACTGCACCGGCTTGGCACCGCGATACAGATAACCAGCCTTGTAAATCTCGCCCAGCGTGCGCACGGTGTCGGCTTCGGTCCGGTAGTCCATGGTCAGGTAGGGTTTGTCCCAGTCGCCCAGCACGCCCAGACGGATAAAGTCTTTTTTCTGGCGGGCAATCTGCTCGGCGGCGTATTCGCGGCACAGCTCGCGAAAACGGCTCGGCGGCATGTCTTTGCCGTGCAGCTTTTCCACCATCACTTCAATCGGCAGGCCGTGGCAGTCCCAGCCCGGCACATAGGGCGCGTCGAAGCCGGCCAGCGTTTTGCTGCGGATGATGATGTCTTTCAGGATTTTGTTAACGGCATGACCGATGTGGATGTCGCCGTTGGCATAGGGCGGGCCGTCGTGCAGGATGAATTTCGGCCGCCCCGCCGCCTTCCGGCGCAGTTTGGCGTAGCGCTGCTGCTCCTGCCACTGCTTCACCCAACCCGGCTCGCGCTTGGCCAGATTGCCGCGCATAGGGAAGGGGGATTCGTAAAGATTGACGGTTTTGGAATAGTCGGTCATGGTGTTTCCAGTATATAAATGTTAATCCTGTGTCTTTTTCAGGCAGCCTGAAAGCGGCGGATTGGAACCAAAAGGGCTTCATTTTATAAGGCTGTGCGCCTAATGAAAAGCTGAAACGGCCACCCTTGGCGGTGTAAATTTGTGTCAAGTGATATTGCCAGCGGCAGCAAGCCTGATTAGCATTGTCTCCGTCTGCCCCGCGGCAGCATTTTTCCACTTACTTTTGGAGTTTGATTTATGAAAACCGCCAAACTGCTCGCCCCTTTGTCCCTGCTTCTGGCTTTGACTGCCTGCGGCGTACTCGATGACGGCTCCCATCACGACCAGCGCTATGAAGAGCGCCATGCCGAACCGCGCCACAACCACGCCAGCAGCAAATTCGAATGTGAAAACGGCCTCATCGTCGAAGTCCAACACTCCGGCCAAGACCGCCTGACGCTGATTCACGACGGCAAACGCGCCAATCTCAAACGCGAAGTTTCCGCTTCCGGAGAGCGCTACGCCGCCAAAAACGGCCTGTATGACAAGCCCACCGAATGGCACCAAAAAGGCAACGAAGCTTTCTTCCAGTTCTCCGATCCCTACGGCAACAACGTCGAAACCACCTGCCGCAACTAAGCGCGGATAAACGCTTGAAGCAGCCTGAAAACGCTTTTCAGGCTGCTTTTCTATTGTTTTTTTGATATTCGTGTTTTTCCTGTTTTCAGGCAGCCTGAAAACAGGCTAACAGGCATCAGGCCGGCAAAGCCTTGTCGCCAATATCGTGGCGGTACTGCATGCCGGCAAAACGAACGGCATCGACACCGCGATAAGCCTGCGCTTTGGCCTGTGCCACATCGTCACCCAGCCCGACCACGCACAACACCCGTCCGCCGGCACTGATAATATTGCCGGCACCATCGGCGGCGGTTCCGGCATGGAAAACTTTGCAGCCGGCATCTTCAGCCTGCTGCAGCCCTTCGATTACGTCGCCTTTGCGCGGCGAATCGGGGTAGTTTTGTGCCGCCAGCACCACACCGAGCGCGGTTTGCGGATTCCATGCAGCCTGAACTTCGTTCAAAGTGCCGTTTAAGGCAGCCTGAACCAAAACGGCCAAATCGCTGTCCAAGCGACTCATAATCGGCTGGGTTTCGGGATCGCCGAAGCGGCAATTGAATTCGACGGTATAAGGCTCGCCCTGCCCGTCTATCATCAAGCCGGCATACAGAAAACCGGTAAACGGATGGCCTTCGGCTTTCATACCGCGCACGGTGGGCAAAATGATTTTTTCCATTACCCGCTGGTGCACCTGCGGGCTGACCACCGGCGCCGGGCTGTACGCGCCCATGCCGCCGGTATTCGGCCCTTTATCGCCGTCCAACAGGCGTTTGTGGTCTTGGCTGCTGGCCATCGGCAGCACGTTTTCGCCGTCGGCCATCACGATAAAGCTGGCCTCTTCGCCGCGCAAAAAATCTTCAATCACCACCCGCGAGCCGGCATCGCCCATCTTGTTGCCGCACAGCATATCGTCCACCGCGGCATGCGCCTGCTCCAAAGTTTCGGCAACAATCACGCCTTTGCCCGCCGCCAAACCGTCGGCTTTAATCACAATCGGCGCGCCTTTTCGCTCCAAATAAGCATGCGCTGCTGCGGCATCGGTAAAAGTTTGGTAGGCGGCGGTAGGGATGCCGTGCCGCTGCATAAAGGCTTTGGCAAAATCTTTGGAGCTTTCCAGCTGCGCCGCTGCACGACTGGGGCCAAAAATCGCCAGCCCAGCAGCCTGAAAATCATCAACAATCCCCGCCGCCAACGGTGCCTCAGGACCGACAACGGTAAAAGCGATTTTTTCATCACGGCAAAATTCAATCAACTCCTGATGGCTTTTCGCCGCCAGATTAACGATTTTATTTTCCCGCGCCGTACCCGCATTGCCGGGCATCAGATACACGCACGAGACTTTTTCAGACTGCGTCAGCTTCCACGCCAAAGCATGCTCGCGGCCGCCGCCGCCGATTACCAACACTTTCATAATTATCCCTTTTCCTTTATCACAATAAGGCAGCCTGAAAACTTTTCAGGCTGCCTGTTCGATAATTTCCGCCTGCCGTGTTTCCATCCAGGCATCAAGACAATGCCGGTATGACGACAGGGGAATGCTGAATGTAATCCGGCAGTCCAGCTGCAAATCCTGCTCCAGCACCTGCGCCTGATGTTGCCGGCCTATGGTCAGCATCTGGCTGAGATGCGGATATTCGCAGCGCAGCAATACCGTTTTTTCAATATTTTTTTCGATGATTTGCGCTTCACACAAAGCCATTTCGGTCGAACTTTTATAAGCCCGAATCAGGCCGGGCACGCCCAACAGCGTGCCGCCGAAATAGCGCACCACCACCACCAAAACATCAGTCAGCCCGAAAGAGTCAATCTGCCCGAGTATCGGCCGACCGGCACTTCCCGCCGGCTCGCCGTCGTCGTTGGCGCGAAAACGGTTGCCGTCCACGCCGATGCGGTAGGCATAGCAATGGTGCCGCGCCTTATGATGCTCTTGCTTCAGCTTATCGACGTATTCTTTCACTTCAGATTTAGTTCGAACCGGATAGGCATAAGCGGTAAAACTGCTGCCTTTATCCTTAAATTCAGCCTGAACCAAAGCGGCTATCGTCTGATAAGTGAATATTTCCATAGAACCAGTTTTCAAGCTGCCTGAAACAAACCTTGTTTCACGTGAAACCTTGTTTATGCGTTTGCCTGCAAAGCGGCTGTCAGCTTTGGCACAACATCAAACAAATCACCCACCAAGCCGAAATCGGCAACATTAAAAATCGGCGCATCCGGATCTTTATTGATGGCGACCACCACTTTGCTGTCCTGCATGCCGGCGATGTGCTGGATGGCGCCGGAAATGCCGACGGCAACATACAGCTCGGGCGCAACGATTTTACCGGTTTGTCCCACTTGGTAATCGTTGGGCGCATATTCGGCATCAACGGCGGCGCGTGAAGCACCGATTGCGGCGCCCAAAGCATCGGCCAGCGGCGTCAGCAGCGCATTAAACTGCTCAGTGCTGCCCAGTCCGCGCCCGCCGGAAACCACTACCCGCGCCTGAGTCAAATCGGGGCGGTCGGACTCGGTCAGCTTGCGGCTGACAAAACGGCTCAGATTCTGCGGCGCAGTAGCCGTTACGTTGTCAATTTGGGCATTGCCGCCGCTGGCGGAAGCCTTGTCAAACGAACTGCTGCGCACGGTCAGTACCAGATGCGGATCCCGGCTGGAAACGGTAATGAACACATTGCCGGCGTAAATCGGGCGAACAAAAGTGTTTTCATTAACAATTTCAATAACATCAGAAACCTGCTGGCTGTCGAGCAGGGCGGCAACGCGTGGCATGATGTTTTTGCCGTAAACATTGGCAGCGGCCAGCAAATGGCGGTAGCCTCCGGCCAGCGATACCAGCAGCGGTGCGATTTCTTCGGCAAGGTTTTCGGCATAATGCGCCGCATCGGCCGCCAATACTTTGGCCACACCTTCGATTTGCGCCGCTTGCGCCACCAGCGCACCGATATCCGAGCCGGCAAGCAAAACGTGTACTTCACCCAGCTGTTTGGCCGCCGTTACCGCATGCAGTACGGACGGATTCAAAGTTTTGCCGTTGTGTTCGGCCAATACCAATACAGTCATTTCGCGCTCCTTAAATTGCCTTTGCTTCTTTCAGTTTTGCCAGCAGCTCATCAACGTCCGCCACCTTGATACCGGCTTGGCGCGGTTTGGGCTCGGCGTATTTTGCCACCGCTAAACGCGGCGAAATATCGACGCCTAATTCTTCAACGGTATACTTTTCCAAAGGTTTCTTTTTGGCCTGCATCAGGCTTGGCAGCTTCACAAAACGCGGCTCGTTCAAACGCAAATCGGCGCTGACCACCACAGGCAGCCTGAAAGCAAGCGTTTCCTCGCCGCCGTCGATTTCGCGGCTAACCAACACTTCACCGCCGTTCACTTCAATTTTGCCGGCAAAGGTTGCCTGCGGCGCATTCATCAGCGCCGCCAGCATTTGCGCAGTCTGGTTGGCATCGTCGTCAATCGCCTGTTTGCCCAAAAGCAGCAGTTGTGCCTCTTCCCGCTCGGCGATTTTTTTCAGCAGTTTCGCCACAACCAGCGGCTCGACGCTGCTTTCGGTTTCGATATGCACGGCACGGTCGGCGCCCATCGCCAAAGCGGTACGCAGGGTATCTTCGGCTTTTTTGCTGCCGATCGACACCGCCACCACCTCGCTCACTTTGCCCGCTTCCTTCAAACGGACGGCTTCTTCCACCGCAATTTCATCGAAAGGATTCATCGACATTTTCACATTGCCAATATCAACATCCGAACCGTCCGCTTTCACGCGGACTTTGACGTTGTAATCGACAACCCGTTTGACGGCTACCAATGCTTTCATAACAATTCCTTAAGGCTTTCGGACTGACCAAGATTTTTTCAGGCTGCCTATCGAAATCAGGCAGCCTGAAAGCCGGACGGATTTTAGCCGAAACCGCCTGATTTGGGTATGCTTCAGGCGGTATATTCTAAAACGCGGCGTAACTTATACACAGAATTCGTATTTATGCCCAGTTTTATCCACATTACTCCACATGATTATTTTGTCCTCCGCAAGGGTTTTCCGCAGGTTCGACGTCGACTCAAGATAATGTTTTATCGAATGAATTATTCTTATTCAGCAAAACAGACCGGCCATATAAACTAACATTACCAAATAAATTTCTAAAATCAGATTCGTAATAATGATAAAGCCCGGGCGCAGGAATAGCGGTTGTCTGGTCAGACAAGCTAATGTAAAGTGCGCCGTCTCAAAATATTTGGAAGGTAGCAAAATGAAAGCGGATATCGGCGTAATCGGCCTAGCGGTAATGGGGCAGAATCTGGTTTTGAATATGAACGACAAGGGTTTTAAGGTTGCCGCTTACAACCGCACCGCGTCCAAAACACAGGAATTTCTCACCACCGCCGCCAAAGGAAGCACCGTTCAGGCTGCCTACAGCTTGGAAGAACTGGTGGCGATGCTCGATCATCCGCGCAAAATCCTGCTGATGGTGCGCGCCGGCGAAGCGGTTGATGACTTTATCGATCAGCTGCTGCCGCTTTTGGATGCCGGCGACATCATTATCGATGGCGGCAATGCCAATTATCCCGATACCGAACGGCGCACCCGGGATTTGCGCGAGAAAGGCATCCGTTTTGTAGGAGCCGGCATTTCCGGCGGTGAAGAAGGCGCGCGTCACGGACCGTCGATTATGCCCGGCGGCAATGAAGAAGCCTGGCCGCATGTAAAACCGATTCTGCAGGCCATCGCCGCCAAAACGCCTTCCGGCGAAGCCTGTTGCGACTGGGTGGGCAAAAACGGCGCCGGACATTTTGTCAAAATGGTGCACAACGGCATCGAATACGGCGATATGCAGCTGATTTGCGAAGCCTATCAGTTTATGAAAGACGGTTTGGGCATGGATCACAAGCAGATGCAGGAAACCTTCCGTGCCTGGAACCAAACCGAACTCGATTCCTATTTGATCGGCATCACCGCCGATATTCTCGGCTATCAGGACAGCGATGGCAGCCCGCTGGTGGAAAAAATTCTCGACACCGCCGGTCAGAAAGGCACCGGCAAATGGACGGCCATCAATGCGCTGGATGCCGGCGTACCGCTGACGCTAATCAGCGAAGCCGTATTCGCCCGCTGCGTATCGGCGCTCAAAACACAGCGCGAGCAGGCAGCCAAGCTGTTTTCCCGCCCGAATCCCATTATCAAAGGCGAACGCGAAAGCTGGCTGGAAGCGCTGCGCCTGTCGCTGCTGGCAGCGAAAATTATCTCTTACGCGCAAGGATTTATGCTGATGCGCGAAGCCAGCGAAAGTTTCGGCTGGCAGCTGGACTACGGCAACACCGCCCTGCTGTGGCGCGAAGGCTGCATCATCCGCAGCGTATTCCTGCAAAACATCCGCGATGCCTACGCCCAAGATCCCGAATTGGTTTTCCTCGGTTCCGATCCCTATTTCCGCGATATCCTGCAAACCGCATTGCCGGAGTGGCGCAAAGTTGTCGCCAAAACCATCGAAAGCGGTATTCCCGCCCCGTGCATGACCTCGGCACTCACTTTTCTCGACGGCTATACCAGCAGCCGCCTGCCTGCCAATTTGCTGCAGGCGCAGCGCGACTACTTCGGCGCCCATACCTACGAGCGCACCGACCGGCCGCGCGGCGAGTTTTTCCATACCAACTGGACCGGCAGCGGCGGCAATACCGCTTCCACCACCTATCAGGTATAGACAGCCTGAAAAACGCTGATACGGCAAAAAGCAGCCTGAAAACCGGATTTTCGGTTTTCAGGCTGCTTTTTCGATTGTCGAACGATATTTTCAGGCTGCCAGCGTATCCACGCCGCTAAAGGCTGCAGGCAAATCCTGATTGTCAGGGAACTCCGCCCATTCGTAATTGGTGTCGTCGGCCAGCACTTTGCGCAGCAGCGCATTATTGATGGCGTGGCCGGACTTGAAGCCTTCAAAGGCGCCGATAATCGGATGGCCGACGATATACAGATCGCCAATAGCATCGAGAATTTTGTGGCGGACAAACTCGTCGGGATAGCGCAGGCCGTCGGGATTGAGCACGTCGTTGTCGGCAATCACCACCGCGTTAGACAGATTGCCGCCCAAGCCCAAACCGTGCGAGCGCATCATTTCCACTTCCTGCATAAAGCCGAAGGTGCGCGCGCGGGCGATTTCTTCAACGTAATTCTGGCCGGCAAAATCAATCTCAAACGTGGTGCCGCCGCGGTTGAAAACCGGATGGTCGAAGTCGATGGTCAGCCGTACTTTGAAGCCGTCGTAAGGCGTAAAGCGCACCCATTTGTCGCCGTCTTTCACTTCCACCGTCTTTAAAATCCGCAAAAAGCGCTTTTCCTTATCCTGCTCGACAATGCCGGCATCCTGCAGCAGATAAATAAACGGCAGGCTGGAGCCGTCCATAATCGGGATTTCCGGCGCATTGAGTTCAATCAGCGCATTATCGACGCCGTAAGCCGCCAGCGCCGACATAATGTGCTCGATGGTGCCCACCCGTACTCCGTCTTCGGTAACCACGGTGGACGACAGACGGGTGTCGTTAATCAGATAGGGCGTCAGCGGAATCACTTCGCCCTGTTTTCCCGACAAATCGGTGCGCCGGAACGAAATGCCGCGGCCCGCTTCGGCCGGATTGAGCGTCAGCAGCACGCGCACGCCCGAATGCAGACCGACGCCGGTAGCGGTGAGCTTCTTGGCCAGAGTTCGCTGTTTCATGTGTGCTTTCCAATTTTTCAGGCTGCCTATCATAACCCATACCGGCAGCCTGAAAGAAATTCCGGCTACTTTGTTTGTTTCTTTAAACAGCCGCAATAAATCCGTTTTATCTACAGCGGTCAAAAAAAGCCTGTGTTTTATCCCATACCGGCAGCCTGAAAACTCGGTATTTTCTACAAACTTTAAAACGGTATTTTTCGAGCCAAATAAACGGATTGCCACCTTATCCACAAGGAATGGCCAAACTAACTAAATACAAACAAATTAAAATTTAAATTTTCAGTTTAAACTTGGTTTTCAGGCAGCCTGAAAAAATCAGCCAAATAGCAGCGGTTTTCAATAAAGCGCTTTGCCAGTATGATGCGCGCCGTTTTTACCTTTGCAAACAACAGAAAGATTGGCTTCAAATGCTTGATACCGCTTCTCAAACCCCGAAACAAGGCGGAAACGCTTTGGCATTGGGCGTTTTGACTTCCCTGTTTTTTATGATGGGGTTCATCACCTGTCTGAACGACATTCTGATTCCCCACCTGAAAGAAGTTTTTGACCTGAACAACCGCGATTCGATGCTGGTTGGCACCGCGTTTTTCTCGGCCTATGCCGTGATGTCTTTCGTAGCGGGCAAGGTGATCGATAAAATCGGTTACAAAGGCACGGTAATCGCCGGTTTTCTGATTACCGCGCTTGGTGCCTTTTTGTTTTATCCCGCAACCGCTTCGATTCCTTTGGAAGGCGCGGCGGACAAAAATATGTATTACACCGTTTTCCTGCCGGTTTTCTTCATTATGGCAACCGGAATCGTGTTTTTGCAGGTCGCTGGCAATCCCTATGTCACGCTGCTGGCCAAGCCGGGTAAAGAATCAGCCACGCTGACTTTGGTTCAGGCGTTTAATTCGGTGGCGACAACCATCGCACCCTATGTCGGCGGCATGCTGATTCTGACCGATGCTTCCCAAACCCTTAATGCCGCCCAAAAAGCGCAAACGCTGGAAATGCCGTATCTCGGTTTGACCGGACTTTTGGTTCTGCTGGCGGTAGCGGTTGCCGCAATCAAACTGCCGGCGGCGGAAAAGGTTGCCCAAGCGGTGAGCGAAGAGACCCACGATGGGAAAACCAGCGTCTTCCAATACCGCCATATGGTGCTGGGTGCATTGGCAATTTTTTGCTATGTCGGCGCCGAAGTCGCTATCGGTCAGCAATACATCCTAACAATGGAGCATCTCAGTAACGGTGCCATCAACCACAGAAGCGGCGCCGAACTGCTGACTTACTACTGGGGCGGCGCAATGGTCGGACGTTTTGCTGGCAGTATGTTCCTGAATAAATTCCCGCCGCAAAAAGTATTGCTGACCAACGCGCTGGTGGCCGTCGGTTTGCTGCTGGCAGTGGTTTTTGCCGGGGATGTGGCGCAAGCACAAGTGGCCAAGTACGCATTACTTGCTGTCGGTTTGTTTAATTCGATCATGTTTCCAACCATTTTCTCGCTTGCCACTCAGAAACTCGGCAAATTTACCGCTGATGCATCCGGCATTATCTGCACAGCGATTGTTGGTGGTGCACTGATTCCCCTGCTGCAAGGCGACATCATTACCCGTAGCGGAAATTATTTGATTTCTTATCTGGTGCCGGCACTGTGCTATCTGTACATTGCCTACTTTGCAGTCAGCGGCAGCAAGATCAAATAATCAGGCAGCCTGAAAAAATGAAAACGGGTATCCGCACCACGGATACCCGTTTAAAAATTTCAAGCACTAAGAAAAAAAATTCTTATTTTGTAAAGAACATGCAAATTTCTATAAATTTGGATGAAAAATATGCTTGACTGAGAAAAGTCAAATCGGTATAATTGCGGTCTTTCGCTGCTTCTGTGGCGACGTTCTTTAACAGACAGATTACCGAT
>ERZ773077.152-NODE-152-length-51381-cov-10.024140_pt1 | contig 51381 bp, 47 predicted proteins | sample MGYA00580612_ERZ773077 | MGnify/ENA primary metagenome ERZ773077 (study PRJEB29015, sample SAMEA2737971) | human oral metagenome | biome: human oral; feature: human-associated habitat; material: dental | place: China | collected 2021 ...
AGGCGCTGCGCCTCAAGTACGTGGTCATCACCTCCGTCGACCGCGACGACCTGCGCGACGGTGGCGCCGGCCACTACGCCAACTGCATCCGCGAAATCCGCCGCCAGTCGCCGCTCACCCAGATCGAGATTCTGGTACCCGACTTCCGCGGCCGTCTGGACAAGGCACTGGACATTCTGGACGCCATGCCGCCCGACGTGATGAACCACAACCTCGAAACCGTGCCCCGCCTGTACAAACAGGCCCGCCCCGGCGCCAGCTACGAGCACTCGCTCAAGCTGCTGAAGGACTTCAAGATCCGCCGACCCGGCGTGCCCAGCAAATCGGGCCTGATGGTGGGCCTGGGCGAAACGGACGAGGAAATCCTGCAGGTCATGCGCGACATGCGCGAACACGACATCGACCGCCTCACCATCGGCCAGTACCTGGCGCCCACCCGCCACCACCTCCCGGTCGAGCGCTACGTCACCCCCGAAACGTTCAGGATGTTCGAGGAAAAGGCCTACGAAATGGGCTTCCAGCACGCCGCCGTCGGTGCCATGGTGCGCAGTTCGTACCACGCGGACATGCAGGCTGAAGAAGCTGTGCGCAACAGCGAACAGAAAACCGCCTGAGCCCTCTTTTCGCCGGGCGGCAATGCCTGCCCGGCAGGTACCTATACCCTTTTATACAGAAGTATATGCATGTATAACCGCGTATAACCCCTCCGGGCCACACCCCGCATACAGGGTCATGCGTGGCCACGATCACCCCGTTTTTCAATCGTTCACAATAATTTTGCCAGCCCGCCGTTTCCTAACCTGCCACTAAGTCTGCCCGCGCAGAATGCATTCCGTCGACAGCAGCAACGCTGCCGCACCGATGCAGAACACCGGGCCACAACCTTCGGGAAACCGTCCCACAACCACCCGGTTGCCCCTGCGCCGCCAACCTCTCAGACTCAAAGGAAACGACCATGAACAAACGCACCCTCATCTCCCTGCTGGCCGCCTCCGCCATCGCTGCCGGCGCTGCCGCCCCCGTTTTTGCCTCCGATGCGCAGGACATCGCTGCCCTCGGTCAGGCCAGGGTGACCCTGCAGCAGGCCATCACCGCGGCCCAGCAGAAACACGCCGGCGCCCGTGTCATCGACGCCGACTTCGATGCCCACGAGAACGGCACCGCCGAGTACAAGATCAAGCTCGTCACCGCCGACAACCAGGTCTTCAAGGTCATCGTCGATCCGCAGAGCGGCAACGTCATCGCCGACCGCGCCCACGGCCAGCGCAACAAGCCGGTGCCCAACCCCACCATCAGCCTCGAACAGGCACTGGAGACCGCCCTGCAGCAGCATCAGGGTGGCAAGGTGCTCCAGGCCGAGCTGGAAGGCCGCAAGGATGGCACCGCCGACTACGAGTTCGACATCGCCACCGGCAACAACCAGGTCCACAAGGTCCGCATCGACGGCCAGAGTGGCAAGGTCGTGGCCAACTACCTGGACGACTGATCCCGGGCAGCCCGCCGGCCACCGGTTCCGCCGCCCCTTCACGGGAAGGGGCTTCCCCTTGCGCGTGTCATGGACGCGGTGCAGAGGAACACGTCGTCCAGCCGCGAGACGGCTCCCCCTTGCACGTGTCATGGACGCAATGGGTTGAACTGCCGGATTCCCGGGGCGTGGCCATCCCCTTGCGTATGTCAGGGACTCATTCGTCCCCGCGCCGGCCCCAGCCCTGCGCCGGCAAGGCGCCACGCAGGCAGGGACGGCCACCGGTCCGGGCTGTCGCGCCCGTTCACCAGCTCGCTACATCGTTACGGATCTGACGTACCCCACATACGCCTCTGGGTTAGTCTTGAACTTTTTGCCGTTCCCGGCACGCGTCATGATCCTGTTCGTGACACGCTCCGGACGAACCCGTTTCAGGATTTTCCCAAGGGGAGTTTCATGAACCGTAACGCCCTGCACGCGCTGGTCGCTGCAGCCCTGCTGGCTGGCGCCGGCACCAGCCTTGCTGCCGACATCCGTGACATCGCCGCATCGAAGCACGTCAAGGTCAGCATCGAACAGGCCATCGACACCGCGCTCAAGGTCCATCCGGGCAGCATCGCCCTCGATGCCGATCTCGACGGCCACAAGGATGACACCATGGACTACGACGTGCGGGTCGTCACCACCAGCAACCATGTCTTCAAGGTACGCATCGATCCCATCACGGGCGAGGTCATCCGCGACAAGGCCCAGGGTCCCCGCATCACCTCTGCCCCATCCCTGCAGATCTCCCTGAAACAGGCCATCATCACCGCCCAGCAGCAGCATCCGGGCAGCAAGGCACTGAATGCCGACTTCGACGGCGCACGCGGCACACCCCGTTACGTCATCGAAACCCTGCTGCCCACCGGCGAACTGCGCGAACTCACCATCGACGCCCAGAGCGGCCAGGTCATGGAGGATCATCCCGACCGGGCCGACTACTGAGCCGCTCCGGACACAGGCAAGCCCTGTCCGGCGCACCATGGTGCAACCGCAGGCCATCCCGCCTGCCGCAGCTGACCCCGCACGTACATCCCCCCGCTCCGACCCCAAATCTCCCCTGCACCATGCGCGTCCTCCTCGTCGAAGATGACCCCATGATCGGCAACGCCGTCCACGGCGCCCTGAACGATGCCTCCTGGGCAGCCGACTGGGTGAAGGATGGCAACAGCGCCCTCACGGCCCTGCGCACCCAGCACTACGACCTCGTCCTGCTGGACCTCGGCCTGCCCGGCCGCGACGGCCTGGAGGTACTGCGCAGCATCCGCAGCCAGCCCACCACCCTGCCGGTGCTCATCGTCACCGCCCGCGACGCCCTGGACGACCGCATCGCCGGACTGGACGCCGGCGCCGATGACTACATCCTCAAGCCCTTCGAGATCAGCGAACTGCTGGCCCGCATGCGCGCCGTGCTGCGCCGCCAGGGCGGCCAGGCCACGCCCATCCTCAGCAGCGCCCTGCTCACCCTGGACCCGGCCACGCACGAGGCCAGCCGCCAGGGGCGACCCGCCGTGCGCCTGTCCAACCGCGAATTCGCCCTGCTGCACGCCCTCATGCAGCGCCCCGGCGCCATCCTCTCGCGCGCCGACCTCGAAGACCGCATCTACGGCTGGGGCCAGGAAGTGGAAAGCAACGCCATCGAATTCCTCATCCATGGCCTGCGCAAGAAGCTCGGCAGCGACGCCATCCGCAACATCCGCGGTGCCGGCTGGATGGTCACGAAGCAGGACTGATCACCCACCATGCCCGGCCCCACCGACACCCACGACGGCAGCCCCCAGCGGCGCCTGTCCCTCCCCCTGCATTCCCTGCGCTTTCGCCTGGCCGGGGGCATCTCGCTGGCCGTCCTTCTGGTGGGCACCGGTGCCGGCGTCCTGTCATGGCGCGCCACCCTCGACGAAGTCCATGACTTCCAGGATGAAGTGCTCGAACAGGCGGCCCGCCTCGTCCAGCCGCGCAGCGGCACCCCGCTCATCAACCTGCCCGCCCAGGGCTGCGCCCTCACCGACGACGACGAAGAAGGCCTGATCGTCCAGCGCCTGCCCTCCAGCACCGATACACCGGCTGGCGACGAGGCGCACGCACATGAACACGCGCAGAACCGTGACCGGGAACCCGACGATGACGATGACGATGACGATGACGATGATGATGATGATGACACCCAGCCATCCCCCCAGCCCCATACCACGGATGCCGCAAATACCCCCCCAGCCGACGCCGCACCGGCCGCCCTGCGCCTGGACAAGAAGCCCCGTCACCGGCAGAACGCCAGCAAAAACGGCGACACCCTCTGCCTGCCACTGTCCAGCGATCTGAAGAACGGCTACCACCTCATCAGCCACCGGGGCAACGGATACCGCGTCTACATCCACGGCAAGGGCAGCCAGCGCGTTGCCGTTGCCCAGGACACCCGCATCCGTGACGAAATCGCCCGCAACAGCGCCCTCTACGCCGCCCTGCCCGTTGCCCTGCTCGTGCCCCTGCTGCTGGGCCTGGTCCTGCTCATCCTGCACCTGATGCTGCGTCCACTGGCTGCGCTTGCCCGCACGGTAGACCAGCGCCCCGACAACGACCTGCAGCCCCTGCCCCATCAGAACCTGCCCAGTGAGCTGCTGCCCTTCGTCACCGCCATCAACCGCCTGCTGGGCCGCACCGAAGCCGCCATGACCCAGCAGCGCCGCTTCGTGGCCGACGCTGCCCACGAACTGCGCTCGCCCCTGGCCGCCCTGTCGCTGCAGGCCGAACGCCTGCAGGCCGCCCCCATGTCGGCGGAAGCAGCCGAACGCCTCGGCACCCTGCGCGCCGGCCTCGACCGCAACCGCCACCTGCTCGACCAGCTGCTGAGCCTGGCCCGCGCCCAGAACGCGCGGCATGCCGGGAGTACCCGGCACGATCCCGACACGCGGCACGCATCAGACAGCACCCAACCGTCCGGCAAACGCACGCCGACTGCCCCCCGCACGCCCGTCATCCCCGTCCTGCACCGCATCCTGGAAGACCTGCTCCCCCTGGCCGACCGCAAGCAGATCAACCTCGGCCTCCTCGAAACGCCAGCGCCCCATGGCAGCGTTCCGGAGAGCGCACACACCGCCTCTCCCTCCCTTCCCCTGGCAAGCCCATCCACCACGCCGGCCGCGCGGAGCCGTACGATTCCGACGGGCCAGCCCGCCCCCCGCCAGACCGGGATGCCCTGTGTCCAGGCCGACGACCTCAGCCTCTACACCCTGCTGCGCAACCTCGTCGACAACGCCATCCGCTACACCCCCGAAGGCGGCCAGATCGACCTCTGGACCGAGGCCCGCGCCGGCCGGGTACTCATCGGCGTCGAAGACAACGGCCCCGGCATCCCCGCCGACGAACGCAGCCGCGTCCTCGACCCCTTCTACCGCGTGCTCGGCACCGGCCAGCAGGGCTCCGGCCTGGGGCTCTCCATCGTCCGGACCCTCATCCAGAACCTCGGGGGTGAACTGCAGCTGCACGACGCCCGGCACTTCTCCCATGGCCTGCGCGTCGAGGTCACGCTGCCCGCAGCAGATGCCCAGACAGAGACAACGCCTCCGGACACCTGAGACAGGCCCGTGTCATGCATTCAGGTCGTTCCGGCACCCCCTGGGGCGAATCATGGGCTCATCATTCGCTGCCGCGCCTGCCCCGGCCATGTGCCGACGAGACTCCCTGCGCAGGTGCCCGGGCACGATGTAACCGGCCCCGGCAACCTGCAGCATGGCCCTGTCGCTTTCCGGCGCACTCCCTGCCGTCGGAAATCCACACACTGTGGCCATCACGCAACAGAACATACCATCCATCAGTCAGCTCAAACCACCCGTCGGCCCGTGGCGGAAGCCATCCAGCGCGCAACGTTTCGATGCCGCCACCACAAAGGCTGTCCTGCCAACGGTCAAAAGCCCCGCAGCCTTTCTATAATGGGGCCAACGTCATGGAGAATGCCCCAATGAGCCAGCCCAGCGCCCTTTCGCGCCGACTCGTATCTGCCGCCGTGCTCGCCGCCACCCTCAGCCTCAGTGGCTGCTTCGGCCTGGCCGTCACCGGCGCCGCCATCGGCACTGCCGCCGTTCTGGACCGCCGCTCCATCGGCGCCCAGACCGAAGACGAAACCATCGAGCTGCGGGGCGCCCGCGTGCTCAACGAAACCGTCAACAAGGATCCGATGGTTTCCGTGGGCATCACCAGCTTCAACCGCCGCGTACTGCTCACCGGCCAGGTCGATTCCGAAGAAACGCGCCAGGTTGCCGAAGAAGTCGTCCGCTCGCGTGTCCCCAACATCAAGGACATCTACAACGAAATCGAGATCAAGCCGGTGGAGGACTTCGCCGCCAGCACCCGCGACTCCTCTCTCACCGCCCGCGTCAAGGCCGGCTTCGTGCGTGAACGCAACCTCACTACCAGCGCCATCAAGGTCGTCACCGAGCGCAACGTGGTGTACCTGATGGGCGTGGTCACCCGCGAGGAGGGCCAGCGCGCCGCCATCGTCGCCTCGCAGGTCTCGGGCGTCTCCAAGGTGGTCACCCTGTTCGAATACGTCTCCGACGCCGAGCTGTCGCGCATCCTCGGCACCGACCGGCCGGACGGGAAGCGGGCCAACATTACCAGCGGTACTGCGCAGTAAAACTCCGTACCCAAACGCGCAAAAGCCCTGCAGGATCGAAATATCCGCAGGGCTTTTGTTTTGGGTCTTCGTGGATCAGCGGCCGTTCTGACCGTTGTTCGACGTATCGCCAGCCGGCTGAACGGGCTGCGCCGTGCCACCGCTGGATGTACCAGAGTCCGCGGTCGCTGCCGGATTGCGCACCTTGATCACGCAGGTGCTGTTCATCTCATCACCCGTGGCCGGCTCCTTGTCGGTGTTCTGCTGGAAAATTTCGATGTTGTCCTTGTCGCTCTGCATCCGGAACACCACGCGCTGGCCAACCACTTCATTCTTCACGGTATAGGACTTGCGGCTGTTGAACACCAGCGCCATGTTGCCGCCCACGTCAGCCCGTACGAACTCCAGTGGCTGATTGTTGGTAAAGGCCGTTACCACCTTGTTCCCGGACACATGGCGGATTTCGCCGTCCAGCTTGATGGACGTATAGCAAACTTCACCCCCGGCCGTCTTGCCGTAATACAGGCCCGCCACGCAGCGGTAGATGGCATTCTTGTCCTGACCGTTTTCGATGGGACATGTACTCCGGTAGTAGTCGTAGACCGTATCCCCGTACAGGGACACGTACTTTTCCTTGATCTCGGGTGCGGCCTTCAGCAACGTCGCATCATCCAGGCCCACCACGACCATCTTCAGCTCTTCCTGCTTGTTTGGATCGGTCACAGTGGGGAAACTGGCACGATAATTGTTCACCGCCAGCTCCAGCGCTTCCTCCGACAGCTTGCTGGATTCCTGCACAGAAGGAGTCACGGCAAGCTGCTGGTTGGCACCGGCCTGATTACCGGACTGCTGCCCCTTGCTCTCGTCAGGTGCACTCTGTCCGTCGCCATTCTGTGCCACCTGATTCTTGCTGTTGCTGTACCCCGGCGGCAAGGAGGCATATTCATAGCCTTCCCGTGAACCACTGCCGCAGGCTGCCAGCAGGGAGACGAACAGTGCCGACACGGCCAGCGCGCCCGCTTTTTTCGAGAAATGATGTGATTGCTTGATGGTCATGAGAACACTCGCGTGTGACATGCTGCCCTGTGCGACGCTGCGCAAGGAGCAACATGGATTGTTGGATGGGTGAAGAAAAATGGGGGAGCGAATCATCCGGCGAGTTTTCTGTAGCCTGTATCGGAGATGACAGAAAACGCGCAGACAGGAACAAACTCAGAAGGTGATACGGCAGGTCGCGTCCAGGTCCGAGCCGTAAACGGGGTCCGTGTTCTTCTGAATGATGTCGAGATAGCGGCCATACCGTGTATCGACATCCATGCTGATCTTGAGCCTCCGACTCATGAAAAAAATGGGCTCTTTGTTCTTGCCTTCCAGATGGAAGACCCATGGACCACTCTTGGTCTTGTCCATGTGATAGGCAAAATCAGCGACCAGATCGAAGGTCCTGATCGTCTTGGCGCCGTTGATGAACGACACCTGACCCGTTTCGGTCAAAATGGTGGTGCACTCAGCACCAGTCCGCACATCCGTGCCCTTGTAGGTTCCTGCCGCGCATGACAGGAAACTGATTTGCGTGCTGTTATGTACTTCAGGGCAGCTTTCGTACAGTTTTCGTACGGATTCGGAATTGATTTTTTTCGCTACTGAATGGGATCCGGAGCCGTCATCAGTCCCCCCCCCCCCGCAGGCGGAGATCGAGGCCGTAACGACCGCTACAAGGCCTGCAAAGGCCATTTTCGAAGCAGGATGTCTGGACATGATTGCCATGGTGTATCCGAAAGGTGGAAACGGATGTCCAGCCATCCTATGCAAGGCCGTTTTGCATGACCAACGCCTCCTCCCGTACGGCATGTGACAGCCGCCAACCGGCTACTTTCACTCCCGGCAATTTCAAACGTCCGTATCATGCGGCCACACTGGGAGTCTGCCCCCTCTGCCGCCCGTATCGCTCCCTCTGGCAGTACCGTTACAGGGCATAAGGATCGTCACAGGCAGAAGCGTGTTAATGTCCAAATGCCCCCTGCTGTTCAACAGACAGCATGGCCAGCGCGCATCATGGACCTGTTTGCCCTCACCCATCCAGCATCCGCATCCCTTCTTCCGCCACACTGATCCACCGCCCCCCACCCATGAAAATCCTCCTCTTCGGCGCCACCGGCATGGTCGGCCAGGGCGTCCTCACCGAATGCCTGAAGGCAAAGGATGTGACCCACATCGTTGCCGTTGGCCGCACAGCCCCGCCCCAGCAGGACCCGCGTCTGCACACCCTGCAGGTACCCGACATGGCGCTGGCCGACCTGTCGTCGCTGTCGGACTTCGACGCCTGCTTCTACTGCCTGGGCGCCAGCTCCAGCGGCAAGACCGAGGCCGAGTACACCGCCCTCATGCACGACCTGCCCCTGTCGGTGGCCCGCAAGCTGAAGGACGCCAACCCGCACCTCACCTTCGTGTTCATCACCGGCGCCGGGTCCGACCTCAACAGCGACACCATGTGGAAGCGTGTGCTGGGCATGGCCGAACACGACATCCAGGCGCTCGGGTTGCATCGTTTCTTCGCCTTCCGCCCGGGCATCATCCAGCCGCTCGGTGGCATCCGCTCCAAACAGGGCAACTATCAGCTGTTCTACACGCTGATGAAGCCCTTCTTCCCCCTGGTGCGCACCCTGTTCCCCAATCACATCCTGACCACGGCGCTGGTCGGCCAGGCCATGCTCAACGCAACCCGGCAGGGCTTTCCGCGGCCGGTGCTGGAAATCCGTGACATCCGGACGCTGGCCGATCACAGGCCCTGAACGATCCGCCCCTCTCTCACGCGAACATCTCCTTTTGCACACCCGATCAGCGCAGGTCAGGGCCGCCGTCACCCCGGCGCGCCCGGCGTGCCGAAAGGCAGACAGTCTGTTTTCATCCTTTCGTACCCGGCTGCGCATCCATTTCCGGCAGGGGCCTCCATAATCCTGGCAGTGCGGCGCGGTCCGGCAATCCGCGCTACAGTTGAGTCTCTCTCCTGTTTTCCAGAACCACCGACCATGAAGCTCCGCCCCTGCCGCCCTGCCCCGCTGCTGCGCCCCCTGCACGTGGCCCTGCTGCTGGCCACCCCGCTGGCCGCCACGGTTCCCCTCACCGTTCATGCCGGCGCCCACCAGCCAGCCACCCCGGCAGCCCGCACCGCCGGCAGCCTGCCAGCCGTCCGGAACGTGGCGACGGGGAATGACCCGGCCGCCACCCCCCAACTGCTGGCCGCGGCCGCATCCCGCGACACCAGCCCTGCCGCCGCCCTGACCGACAGCCCCTCCCAGCGCTGCGCAGAACTCAAGAGCATGCACATCGCCGGCACCCGTATCACCAGCACCAACTGGTCCACGGGTGGCATCGAGGCCGACAGCATGGCCGCCTTCACTGGCGGACAGGCCGCCTCCCAGCAAGTAGGCGCTCACTGCGTGATCGAGGGCGAGATCGGCGCCCGCACCGGGGCCGACGGCAAGCACTACGGCACGCGCTTCCAGCTGCGTCTGCCGGAACAATAGAACAGGGCCTTCCTCTTCCAGGGTGGCGGTGGCGTCGATGGCTTCGTGGCACCTGCCGTGGGCAACATCCCCTTCCAGCAGACCACGGCCACCCCGGCGCTCAAGCGCGGCTATGCCGTCGTATCCATGGACGGCGGCCACCCCACCCCCACACCGGACTTCGGCGCCGACCAGCAGGCGCGACTGGACTTTGCCTACCAGTCCACCGGCAAGGTCACGGCGGTGGCCAAAAAACTGGTCGTGCAGTTCTACCAGGCCAGCCCCCGGCACAGCTACTTCATGGGCTGCTCCAACGGTGGCCGTGAAGCCATGATCACCGCCCAGCGCTACCCGCTGGAGTTCGACGGCGTCATTGCCGCCAACCCGGGCTTTCGCCTCTCGCGTGCCGCCGTGGCCGAGGTGTGGGACACCCGCCAGCTGATGGCCATCGCCCCTGCCAATGCCCACGGCCAGAAGATCCTCGCCAACGCGCTGACCCAGCAGGACCTGGACCTCGTCTCCCGGGCCGTCACCGAACGCTGTGATGCGAAGGATGGCCTCAAGGATGGCGTGATCAACGCCTGGGAGCGCTGTGATTTCGACCCCGCCGTCCTGCAGTGTGCAGCCGACAACCCCACCGGCAGCCTCGCCGACAACCTCAAGACCGCACCAGCCACACAGGCGGGCGGAAACGCACACGCCTCCCCGCACGGCGGCACTGCCACTGGCCCAAAAAGCCCCACCCGCCAGCACAACAACAGCACTACCGGTTCCAGCGCTGACACATCAAAAGCAAGCGCTGACTCACAAACTGCAGCCAATGACGCACCTCTGCCCCAGTGCCTGCCCGCCACCAAGGTGAAAGCGCTGAAAGCCATCTTCGGCGGCGCGAAGAACAGCCACGGCGAACCCATCTACAGCGGCTGGTTCTACGACAGCGGCATCAACCAGCCCAACTGGCGCCAGTGGAAGCTGGGTGACTCGCAAACGGCCAAGCCCAATGCCAACAACGTCATCCTCGGCGGTGGTTCGCTCACCCAGTATTTCATGACGCCGTTCAACCCGGCCTTCGACCTCTCGAAGTTCGACTTCGATCGTGACACCCCCAAAACGTACCAGACCGGTGCCCTCAACGACGCCATCAGTACGGACCTCTCCACCTTCCGCAAGAACGGTGGCAAGCTGATCGTCATCACCGGCGTATCCGACCCGGTCTTTTCCGCCATGGACCAGCGCGACTGGTTCAAACAGATGCAGGCCGACACCCCGAAGGCCCAGGACTTCTCCCGCCTCTTCATGGTGCCGGGCATGAACCACTGCGGCGGCGGCAACGCCTTCAATGACTTCGACCCGCTCACCGCACTGGAAAACTGGCACAACAACGACCGCGCCCCCGACTACCTCGTCGCCCAGGGCAAGGCCTTCCCCAACAAGCAGATGCCGCTCTGCGCCTGGCCGAAAGTGGCCACGTACACGGGTGGCATTCCGGGCAAGCTGAACAGCTTTACCTGCCGGTAGGTTCACAGCACGCCCCTGCCCTGCTTCAGCGCAGCCCAGATCGCCCGTCCGGAATGCTGTTTTCGGGCGGGCGATTTTTCTCGAACCGGTCGCAGCACCTCAACAGCTGCGCCCGAATATCTGCCGCACTGGCCGCCAGATCCACCGTCACAAAACGGATCGCGTGCCCCTGAATCACCACCATCTCGTCCCGCATCTCACCCACGGCCGGGTGCAGCATCACCCCGGTGGCCGTATCGGCCATGGCATCTCCCTGTCCCACCTGTGAGCGCAGGTAGGCATAGATCTGATATACGTAGCCACTGCGCAGCGTCTCACCACCGTATTGCCCTGACTTCACGATGGACGTGAACTTGGTATCCATCACGATACGCCGTCCGCTGGATGGATGGTCCAGCACGATATCGGTTTTCATCCCCGGCAGAATGCTCTTCATGCCCGGCGTGACAGCTTCGATCTGCCAGCCCAGCCTCGTCCCGCACCGGACCTGCCAGCCGCGTGGAACCAGCGCGGTACGATAGAAACCACCCACCGCCTGCTCGAAGAGCTTCCTCACCCAGACCTCATCCCGGTCCACACGGGCGAGCGACATCGTGCCCCCATGCTCGGCCGGCAGCAACATCCAGAGCAACAGCCTCGCAGCGCTCACCATCAGCCTGTCTTCGCCATCGTTGCGCCCAGGGCGCTGGCCATCCAGCTGCATCCTTGCCTGTGCAATACCCGGCGCCACACCAACACCCATTTCCCGCATGCGGCCCGCCAGCATCCGGCAACGGGTAGCCAGTCCAGCGTGGCTCTCTGTGGTGATACTTCCTGTCTGAACCTGATGTCCACTGCGCAGCAGCCTGTCTGTCGGGACACCATGCACCAGCAGACGGGCGGCGTGCTCCAGCGCCAGCCGCACCGCGCGGTTATGCGGCGTATCCACCGTCAGCTCATCGAAATGACAGGCGATCTGTCCCCGCGCCATCAGCTGATGGCTTTCCGTGACCAGCACATCGATGCGCCCACATACCCGGCTGGTCAGCGCCGCCCGTTGCCGATAACCAACGCTGAGCGCACGCCGAACCCGCTTCTCCACGGTATCGGCCAGCAACCCTGCAACCAGGGCCGGAAGATCATCCGGGCTGTTTTCCTGCCCTCCCGGCCCCTTGCCGCATACATGCGACAGATCCGAGGCGTAGAACATCAGCAGCCACAGATTGCGCACCGGGATCCGGCCCACGAAACCAGACTTTTCCACGGCTGGCGTCGCCCCCATGGCTCACCACCCCTGCAGCAGCTTCTTCACGGCGTCTTCGACTTCACCGGGGATATCGAACCAGTATTCCTCCAGCAAGGGCGTGATCTCTGTGTCCACCACATCCCGAAACCAGGCTTTCGTCAGGGCTGCAGCATCATGGACACCGCCATCACCTCGGGTTCCCGTGCCCAGCCGGCGTGATGGTGTCACATAGCTGTGTCCTATCAGAAACTGCCTGCCCAGTCGCGGATCGTCCGCAATCTGCCGGTTCAGGGTTTCGATGCGTCGTTCGATATCTGCCGCCAGCGCAGCCTCCACACCGCATTGACCAACCACCCACCGGCGCCATGCATCTCCCAGCTTCGGTTCCAGCTCTACAAAGGCAAAGCGCCGTCGCAGGGCCATATCCACAAGCGCCAGCGAGCGGTCCGCCAGGTTCATGGTACCGATCACGTACAGGTTCTCGGGCACATGCACCAGCTGCCGGTTGCCATCTGCATCCGGATAAGTGAGTTCGAGGGCCTCGGAAGGGTTTCGCTTGCTGGCCTCGATCAGCGTCAGCAGCTCTCCAAAGATCTGCGCCGCTTTGCCAGCCAGGTCTTGCCGGTGCCCGGCGGCCCCTGCAGGATCAGATTTTTCTTCTCGCGCAGGCGCTTCAGCATGCGCTCGACAGCCGCCTCGTCCAGAAAACAGCCGTCATCCAGAATGTCCTGAACTGCATAGGGTAGCGCTGGCCTCACGAGCTGAACCGTTTCATCCGCACCATCCGTGCTGCCCTGGCAACCGGCATCATCGGTGCCATGGGTCTGCTCCTGCTCACCGTCAGCCATGCAAAACTTCGGTATCCCTCCCATCGCACCATCCTCTGCCAGTGGAGATCTGTATCGCCCAGCCTCCAGCGACAGCGCCGGGAAGCTGTGTACCGGGTAACTATCCCCCGAGAAAAGGACCGTCAGTTGCTCCCGCAGCGCCAGATAGGAGGCTCCGTCGCATGGATCGCCCTTTTTGTGGATCGGTATCTTCTGCCCCAGTCGTTCCTGGATGTAAAGGCGGGAATGACTATCCAAAGAGGGGAAATCCCAGGGATGCGCCCAGAAAAGCCCCGTCGTCAGGTTCCAGGCCGTACCCCAGACCTCCATGGCCTCATCATATGCCCGGACAAACGTATCACGGGCAGCCCGTATACCATCATCAGACACATACCCGTCCTGCACCACAGCCCCTGCCGCTGACTGCGTGTCATCCGTGCCCCCTGCAGCAGCCCTCCAGGCCGCAACCAGTCTGTCAGCAGCCACGAACACCTCCCACAGCCGGTCGATATCTCCCGACTTGCGATACGCAGCGTAATTGAAGAACCACGACCGCTGGTTGTTGAGTACCGGAATACCTTCGAACGAAGACGGCACGAACTCCGTCACCCCCAGGGCCCCGGCAAGTTCGGCGGCAATGGCCTGACGGTTTTCATCCTTCAGCCCCTTATTGAACGCCCCGAATACGGTAAACGGGCAGATATCCTGCAGGGGGCCTTTACTTCCATCCGTAAAGCGGTCATTCAGATGGCCCATCCCCGGTACACGCGAAGCAATCTCATGCAGTGCCTCGACCAGCGGCCTTCGATCATTGGCATAATCCAGCAGCCTCCTGCCCACGGCCTCATAGAACGCCGTCCACGGAAAGGCAGCGTGCTCATCCTGTCCGGCCACGATACGCACCCCTTCGTATTCCGGTAAAGCCATCCGGTCCATATCCACTCCCTGAGCCCTGAAAAAATGCGCCCTGCCTTGCCTCCCGGCTGCGGGACATTATTCAGACACCATGCCAGCAGCCGGTCAAGGGTTGTTGCGCGGCATGGACGATCCTGTCTTGCGTGCCTTGATTCGGGCGATGCGTTCGCGCATCCCGGCCATCACCTGCTCGTGCGGGATCGATGGGCGCGGATCATCGATGCTCGCCTGAAGCTTCGCATGCAGCCAGGCGGTGTACGCAGCTTCTTGTAAGCAGGCGACTCACTTGCAGGCATAGCTCTCAGCCCGGTTCAAATCCCCACCCATATAGGTAGTCACCGTCGGATACGCGCAGATTGGCTGCGACTTGCCCGGGAAGGCTTTACCCTTTGCCAGCAGATGAGCCGGCGCTCTGCCTTCCTCACGCCACTGCTCCAGCGCCGTCAGCGGATCGAAGTCATCCAGCGACCGGCCACCGCCGCAGTGCGTCATGCCCGGCACGATGAACAGGCGCGCAAACGACTGGGCATCGCCCGTGGTCTCATGCATGGCCCGGTACCAGTCACGCTGGTCGAAGGCCGAGAAGATCGGATCCGACGCCCCGTCGAAGATGATCATCCGTCCTCCATTGGCCTTGAAGGTCTTCAGGTTGGGGCTGTCGCCATCATTCAGCCCGCGGGTGTTCAGCGTGCTGGCCACATCACGATCGAAGTCGAATTTCAGCGGATCGCGTGTGGTGCTGTAGGGCTGCATGAAGTAGTTGGTCAGCAACGGAATGCTCAGGATGTTGTTGGACGTATTGACTGGTACCGAGGCATCCGTACCCAGCCACCACTCACGCCAGCTCGTCTCGGTCAGGGCCGTATCGAACGGAAAGCCAGCATACAACGCCTCACCACGGCTGTTCTTCGCCCCGCCGAAAATGGCCTTCAGCAGCGCCACCTTCTTCGCACCGATTTCCTTCTGCACCATCTCCGGTTTGAAGTCGCACGATTCCCAGGCATTGACGATGCCATCGGCCACACCATCCTTCGCATCGCAGCGCTTCAGCACGCCCCTGACCACAGCATCCAGATCTTTCTGCGACAGTGCATTGGCCAGAATCTTCTGCCCCTGGGCATTCTTTGGCGCTGCCGCCATCAGATGCTGGTAGATCCAGGTAGCGCCCAGCGTGGCACGTGACAGCCGGAAGGCCGCATTGCCCACCACCACGCCATCGAACTCGTTCGGATAGCGCTGGGCGGCGATCATCGACTCACGCCCGCCAGTGGAGCAGCCCATGTAGTAGCTGTGCTTCGGGGCCGACTGGTAGTTGGCCTGGATCAGCTGCTTGGCTCGCTCCGTCACCTTGCCGATGGCGGCATAGGCATAGTCCAGCCGCGCCTGCTGGTCGGCCGCGAAGGCCAGGTCGAACACGGCGGGCAGATTGGGCGTCGTACCCTGATGACCGCTGTCCATGCTCACCACCGCGTAGCCGCGCAGCAGCGCCGGCGTGGCCGAGCTGGCCTGCACCGGAATGCTGCCCAGCGCCGGTGCCAAAAAGCCATTGGCGCCACCACCGCCCTGGAACAGGAACTTGCCATTCCAGTCCTGCGGCATGCGCAGCTGGAAATTGATGCCATAGTGTTTGCCATCCACGCCGGTACGCGGCTCGATCTCCCCCTGCACCACACAATGCGGCCCTGCCTTCACATCGCGTACCGTCGTCCCCGTGAAGGCCGAGTTCGAATCGGCCGGGATGGTGCCATTGGCCACCCATTCGGCACTTTTGAGCGTGGTGTGATAGAGCGGCACATCCTTCAGTGCTGCACACTGCCGGGCAGGGTCTGCATCAGCGGCAAGGACGCTGCCGGGCGACACACCCAGCAGCAGAACACAACCGGCCAGCATGACAGGTACGGATCGGATTTTCATGAACGGGAAATTCGAATTTCGAAAACGGTTGACGGTGCGGGAAATGGGCCTGAAGCGTGTCGATCACCCCCTCAGCTTCGCCAGCAGAAAATCGATCAGCACCTGCACCCGCCGCTGCTTCTGCGCATGCTGCAGATGATACAGGTACACCCCCGGATAGGTCTTCCACCACGGCTCCAGCACCGGCAGAAACACCTCCCGGTCCGGCTGCAGCGCGCGGATGGGCTCGAAAATCCGGCCGATGCCCAGTCCGCCCCGGATGCCGTCGGCCATCACCTCGATGTCGTTGCTCATCAGCTGGAAGGGCATTTCCACCGTCAGGTCCTCCCCATCCTGCTGCAGGATCAGCGGCAGGATGCGGTTGGCCGTGATGAACCGGTAGCCGATCAGCACATGCCGGTGCAGGTCTTCCGGCTGCTGCGGCACCCCGTACCGGTCCACATACGCCTGCGACACATACAGCCCCTCCCGGAACGGTGCCAGCAGCTGCCGGGCCACCACGCCCTCTTCCAGCGAGTTGCCAAAGCGGATGCCCAGATCGAACCCCTCTTCCAGAATATGGATGGTGCCGTCGTAGACGGACAGCTCCAGCTGCACCTGCGGATGCAGCCGGCAGAATTCCGCCATCAGGGGCCGGAGAATCAGCTGGTAGGCAAAACGTGACATGGTCACCCGCGCCAGCCCCGATGGCGCCACATTGCTGCTGCGCACACTCTCCACCGCCCACTGCAGCGACTGCACCGCGTCCGTCGTGCGTTCCAGCAGCGCCCGGCCAGCGTCGGTCAGCTCCACCCGCCGGGTCGAACGCAGAAACAGTGGCAGCCCCACCTGCCGCTCCAGCAGCTTGAGCGCCTTGCTCACCGAGGGCGGCGTGATCTCCAGCTTGCGCGCCGCCGGCGTGATGCCGCCTTCCTGCGCAATGGCCTGGAAGATGCGGATCTGGTTATAGAGGGCATTGTTCATGGCAGAAAAGGGCGAACGCCCCGATCAGAAAGGCGGAGCCCGGAGCACGTCGGGGACCTGTTCCCCCTCAGAGCGCGGTGACACGTGGCCGCCTTGCTGAAAGACAGACATTCTAGGATTGGGCGCATTCCGGACCGACCCAGGAAACAGAAATTCATGATTTCCCCGAAGGAAACAACAGCCAGCCTTCGTCGCATGCGCCGGACGGAGCAGATCCCGTCAGGGCTGGACAAGACCATCCATCATTTCTCTGCGGCTAACAGTGTTTAAGTCAAGAGCACATTGGTTTTTGGTAATCGAATGCCCATAATCCCCCATCCCCTTCGGCGCCATCCTCCCGGCGCATGACCTCGTCGAAGTATTCTCAATCCCGGCCGCCACACAAGCGCGCCGGAACATCCCCGCTTCCACAGCGGCCACAGGAACGGCATGCAGGCCAGACCGGCCTCGGCACAGCAGGCCAGTGCCTGCTGCCCCAGCCTGCACGATGGCCGGCACCTGCCTCTGCATGATGGCCGACATCCCCCCTGCATGAAGGCCAATGCCAATCCCTTACTCCCACCATCATCACACGGAATACTCATGGAAAACGTACAGAACAAGGTCGTCATCATCACCGGTGCCTCGTCGGGCCTGGGCGCCGAAACCGCCCGTCACCTCGTCAAGGCCGGGGCGAAGGTCATTCTGGGCGCCCGCCGTCTGGACCGCCTGCATGCGCTGGCCGACGAGCTGGGCATCAGCCACGACCACTGCGTGCAGACCGACGTGGCCGACCTCAAACAGGTGCAGGCCCTGGCCGACCGGGCGCTGAAGCTCTACGGCCGCATCGACGTGCTGCTCAACAACGCCGGCGTCATGCCGCTGTCTCTGCTGGAAGAGCTGAAGGTCGACGAGTGGAACCAGATGATCGACATCAACATCCGCGGCGTGCTCAACGGCATCGCTGCCGTGCTGCCCACCATGAAGGAACAAAAGAGCGGCCAGGTCATCAACGTCTCTTCCGTGGCCGGCCATGTCTGGGGGCCGCTGTGCGCCGTGTACTCGGCCACCAAAACAGCCGTACGCGCCATTTCCGAAGCATTCCGCAAGGAGGTCAAGCCCTACAACATCCGCTCCACCATCCTGTCGCCGGGTGCCGTGGCCAGCGAACTGAAGCACGGTTCCTCCTCGGAAATGGCCTCGGGCGCCATGCAGAACTTCTACGCCAACAACGAAATTCCGGCCTCCAGCTTCGCCCGCTGCGTGCTGTTTGCCATCAGCCAGCCCGAAGACGTGGACGTGAACGAAATCATCTTCCGCCCGACCCGGCAGGAAGTCTGACCAGCCGTCTGCAAGACAGCCTGTCCGGCTGCCTTTTTTCTCCGGCAGTCCCTGAAGCGTGTCATGGGCTCATCCGTGCCCATGCCCCCCTTGAGCGTGCGGGGATCGCCCATGGCAATGTTGGGCGGCTGCTGAAGCTCTGATTTCCATTGCCTCGCACGCAGCCACGCCTGCCGACGGCCTCCAGCCATTTCTGATTCCCCTGATGAACCTTCTCAAGAAGGGCCTGCTGGCTCTCCTCGCGGGCGCGATAACCATGAACATCCAGGCAGCCTCCGCACCCGACGCCTCCCACACATCCGGCGCAGCCCTCACGGCCGGCGCGACGCCCATCTTCAACATCTTCGAACTGGGCATCCAGCCGGGGAAGACCGCCGATTACGACAGGGTTGGCGAGCACAACATCACCACCTCGGTCGGCCACGAACCCGGCACGCTGGCCATGTATTCGGTCAAACAGAAGGCCAACCCGAACATGGCATACATGGTGGAGGTCTACGCCGACCAGTCCGCCTACGAGGCGCATCGCGCCTCGGAGCCCTACAAGGCATTCCTGAAGGCATCCCCCACCCTTCTCACCGACCACAAGAAGCCCTACCGGCTCACACCGCAGTTTCTGGGTGACCGCCGGGTGAAACAGACGCCGAAAACGCGCACCAATTTCGTCAGCGTCACCGTCAAACCCGGCCAGAACGATACCTTCAGGGCCGTGGTCATGCCCGAAATGGCCCAGTCGATGAAGGTCGAACCCGGCGTACTGGCCATCTATGCCGCCACGGCACAGAACAACCCCAGCCAGTGGTATTTCTTCGAGGTCTACGCCGATGAGGCTGCCTGCCAGGCCCATCGCCAGAGCCCGCACTTTCAGGACTACCTGAAGCGCACAGGAGAACTGCTGCAGGACAAAAGCTTTACCGACATCAGCCCCACGCTGCTGATGAACAAGGGCGGACTGGCCTTTTCTGCGCCCTGAATGACCCGTTGCTTCTGCGGGGCCGGCCCTGGGCAACGTGAAACCCCCGCTCGATGCGCCCGACTATCTGAACCCCGAGCTGAAGGGCAAGATCGTCTCCACCTATCCCAACGACGATGACGCCGTGCTGTTCTGGTACAAGCAGGCCATCGACCGCCACGGCTGGGCCTGGATGGAAAACTTCATGAAGCAGGAGCCACACTTCGTGCGCGGCACCCAGGCCCCGTCCGATGAGGTGACTGCCGGCAAATATGCCGTCACCTTCTCGTCCGACGGCGCTCTGAAGCCCGACGCTTCCAGCCCCGTGCGCTTCACCCTGCCCAGCAACGACGGGTTCGTGGCCTGGGCACAGCGTGCCGCCATCCTCAAGGGCGCACGTCACCCGGAATCGGCCCGCCTGTACCTGAGCTGGCTGCTGGACAAGGACACCCAGCAGAACGTCTGGTACATGTGGTCGGTGCGCACCGACGTGCCGGCGCCGGCTGGCTATCAGCCCATCTGGAAATACCGCAACGCGAATCTGGCCGGCTTCGAGCGCTTCATGGCCGACCGTGATGCCGTCGAGCGCTTCCGTTCCCGCATCCGCCTGTATGTGGGCGACGTGAAGGGTCCGTCCTCGGCCGGCGAACTGGGCCTGACCCCGACCAAGGCCATCGATCCGGCTTCTGTGAGCAAGAACTGAATTTTTCTCACAACTGTTGGCATCGTCTGCCCAGATGCACCGCCCAGCCCGCGTGCCATAATGCGTGGCCACTGGAGCGTGTCGCGGACTCATTCGTGGCCTGTGCAGGAACGAATGAGTCCCTGACACGCCCCAATGGGAACTGTAACGCTCCCTCGCCCGCGGCATGACTGACAACCGGAATTTCAACGATCTCTACGCCTTCACCCAGGTCATCCGGCAGGGCAACTACAGCCGGGCCGCCCGGGTGCTGAATGTCCAGCCCTCGGCACTCAGCCACCGCATGGCCGAGCTGGAAAAGCGGCTGGGCATCCGGCTGATCAACCGCACGACACGGGCCATGTCTCCCACCGAAGCAGGGCAGCAGCTGTTCGAACACATCGCGCCCATGTTCGACAGTATCCAGCGCGGCGTCGATGCGCTGGATGACTTCAGCCAGACCGTCAGCGGCCGGTTGCGCATCAACAGCGCAGAAAACCCGGCCTGGCACTTTCTGTATCCTGCCATAAGGCGTTTTCTGCGCGATCACCCGGACGTGAACATCGAGGTGATCATCGACAACAACATGGTGGACATGGTCACCGAAGGCTTCGACTTCGGTGTGCGCCCCATCAACCACGTCGCCCAGGACATGGTGGCCCTCCAGCTGTCCGGCGAACGACCGATGGCCGTGGTGGCATCCGACGACTATTTCAGCCGCTTTGGGCTGCCAGCCTCGCCACAGGAGCTGACCCGCCACCGCTGCATCGTGCCCGCCTTCGACGCCTTCAGTCGCATCACCGAATGGGAGTTCATCCAGGAGGGCCAGCTCATCCGCGTCACGGTACCCGCCTCCCTGAGCTTCAACAACACCACCATGGTCAAACAGGCCGCCCTGGATGGACTGGGCATTGCGTGGATTCCACGATACGCCGTGGAGGCGGAAATCCACCAGGGCCTGCTCACCGAAATCCTGCATGAGCAGCGGTTCACCTATCCGCCCATGGCGCTGTACTACCCCAGAAACCGGCACCGGACACTTGCAGCACAGACGCTGATCCACTATTTGCGCCCGGAATCACAGGCGCTCGCTGGCGCGCCATGACAGCACGGTGCGACAGGAAACCAGCAGCCCGGCCTTCGGCCGATGATATTTTTTCACGACGGCAACCCTGCTCTGGGGCTTGTCCCGCAGGGTGCAGCGACAACAAAATGCACGCCCCGTCCACTCACACTGGCCCGTGCACATGTTCAGCCGTTCCAAGGCCATCCTTTCATCCTTTCTTCTGACTGCAACCCTGGGGAGTACAGCCATGGCTTCAAACTACCAGAACAACCCCTTCACCCTCACCTATGCCGATGCCATCACGGCAAACGAGCCCGGCAAGGTAAACATCCATCCGGTGAAATACACCCAGCACCAGACCGGTATCGATGTGGTGGCCAATGTCTACACACCTGCCGGTTACGACCCCAAAAAGAAATACCCCGTCATCGTGGTGGCCCACCCCAACGGGGGCGTGAAGGAGCAGGTCTCGGGTCTTTATGCCCAGAAGCTTGCCGAGCAGGGTTATATCACCATCGCCTTTGACGCTGCATATCAGGGCGGCAGCGGCGGCACGCCACGCTACACCGACAAGCCGCAGAACCGCATCGAGGACATCCGCGCAGCAGCCGATTTCATCACCCAGTACGCCGGAGCCGATGCCAGCCGTCTGGGCCTGCTGGGAGTTTGCGGCGGTGGCGGCTATTCCATCAAGGCTGCGCAGACCGACAAGCGTTTTCGGTCCATCGCCACCATCAGCATGTTCAACACCGGGGATGCCCGGCGCAATGGCTACATGCGCAGCCAGAAGGACTCCATTCAGGAACGCCTGGCCAAGGCCGCCGAGGCCCGTGCCCTCGAAGCGCGCACCGGCGAAGTGCAGTACACCCCCGAATTCGGCGCCGGCATGACGCCCGAGCAGGTAGCCGCCATCGAGGTGGACCTGTACCGGCAGGGCTACGAATACTACGCCGACACCCACTATCACCCGAACTCGAAAACCAACAGCACCGTCAGCAGCCTGGCCGACCTGATGGAATTCGACGTGAACACCAACGTCGACCTGATCAACCAGCCACTGCTGATGATTGCCGGCGAAAAGGCCGACTCGCTCTACATGACCGAGGAAGTGTTCGCCAACGCCACCGGTACGGATAACAAGGAACTGTTCCGGGTACCCGGCGCCACCCACATCGAAACCTACTGGAAGCCCGAGTACGTGAAGCAGATCAGTGAAAAGCTGACGGATTTCTTCGACCGGAACCTGCGATAACCGGTGAATCGGGGGCAAGGCACAGCGCGTGCTGGACGGCCCCGATACCCGATCCACCCACCCTGAAATCACCCCATGAAAACTCGGCTGAAACTCACTGCCGCCCTGCTGGCAGCCACCCTTTCCGGAGCGTCCATGGCTTCTCCCCTGATCATCGAAGAACAAGGCAGCTTTGCCACAGGCGGCAAGGTCGTCACCAGCCCGGGCACCTACACCGGCACACCGGACATCGTCAAAGGCAAATCGGGCAACGATTTCATGGACGTTTTCCGGGCATCCATCGAGGCCGGCGGCCAGACCCTGCATGGCGATCACGCCACCGTGTTCTACCAGATACCCGCAGAGCCCCGAAAGCTGCCGCTCGTCTTCCTGCACGGCGCCGGCCAGTCCATGCGTACCTGGCAGACCACACCGGATGGCCGCGAGGGCTTCCAGAACATCTTTCTGCGCAAACGCTATCCGGTCTATCTGGTGGATCAGCCCCGCCGCGGCTGGTCCGGTCGCAGTACGGTAGATGGAACCATTCCCGCCACACCCGATGACCAGTTCTGGTTTGCGCAGTTCCGCATCGGCGTCTGGCCCAACTTCTTCAAGGGGGTGGCCTTCCCGCAGGACAGCGCATCGCTGGACCAGTTCTTCCGGCAGATGACCCCCAACACGGCCCCCTTCGACACGGGCATCATTTCCGACAGTCTGCAGGCCCTGTTCGACCGCATTGGCGATGGCGTGCTGGTCACCCATTCACAGGGGGGCATTGTAGGCTGGTTTGCCGGCATCAAGAGCCCGAAACACGTGAGGGCCATCGTCGCCTATGAGCCCGGAAACTTCCCCTTCCCCGAAGGCGAAGTACCGCCCACCATCCAGAGCAAGTTTGGCGACATTCCGCCCGCCCGTGTCAGTCGTGAAGACTTCGCGCACCTGACGAAAATGCCCATCGTCATCTACTTTGGTGACAACATCAGGGACAAGCCCTCCGATGTTCAGGGAGAGGACCAGTGGCGCATCCGCCTGGCCCTGGCCCGGCAGTGGGCAGATGTCGTGAACCGGCACGGAGGCGACGCCACCGTCGTTCACCTGCCCGACGCGGGCATTCGGGGCAACACCCATTTTCCCATGGCTGACCTGAACAATGTCGAGGTTGCCGACCATCTGGCCAACTGGCTGCACACGAAAAAGCTCGACCGATGAGAAAGTCCTTCAACGCCAGCTTCATCAGCCGCACGGCTTCCATGCTGTGCGGCGTCCTCGTTGCCCTGGGCAGTTCCGCATTCGTCATGCCATCAGCCTTTGCCAAAGATCTGATCGTCTACCTGAGCCGCAGCCACAACACCGAGGCCGTGGCACGCATGATCCAGACGGAAACTGGCGGAGAACTGGTGGCCCTGGAACTGCAGAAGCCCTACCCCGAAAATTATCGGGCCACCGTAGCGCAGGTGCAGATGGAGGATGAAAGCGGCTATCTGCCTCCTCTCAGAACCCGCATCGACAACCTGCAGCAGTTCAACCGGGTATTCATTGGTTTTCCCACCTGGGGCATGCAGCTGCCGCCACCGATCCGCAGCTTTCTGGCCAGCCATGATCTGAAGGGCAAGACCGTGGCACCCTTCAACACCCATGCCGGCTACGGCGTGGGCAGCGGCTTCGAAGAGATCAACCGCCTGTGCAAGGGCTGTCGTGTGACTCCGGGTCTGTCCCTTCAGGGCGGGCGCGAGCGCGATGGCATCCTGTTCGTCATGGAAGGCACAAAAGCCGAGGAAAGCCGCGCACAGGTCCGGCAATGGCTGTCCAGACTGAAGTGACATCAATGGATACGGGCCGAAGCTCATGCTATCTTGCCCCGTATATCCGGCGAGCGTCCACAGGCAACCTGTGGAGACCCGTTGCAACCCAAAAGCGAAGCGGGCACCCAGAAACATCTGCAAGCCCAGCTCCCCAATCCCATGGAGGAAAGCCTCATGTCCCAGAAACAAACGGCTGGCCGCGACCGGCTGGGTGACTTCGCCCCCAAGTTCGCCGAACTGAACGATGATATCCTGTTCGGACAGGTCTGGTCGCGCGAGCAGGAGCTGGCGCCCCGCACGCGCAGTCTCATCACCATTTCCGCACTGATTTCGGGCGGCAATTTCGAACAGCTCCCCGCCCACCTGCGCATCGGCAGGCAAAATGGCATCACCCAGGCAGAAATTGCCGAGGTCATTACCCATCTGGCCTTCTACGTGGGCTGGCCCAAAGCCTGGTCGGCCTTCAATCTGGCCAAACAGATCTATACGGACAAGGAGGAACAGCCATGAACAGCGAGCAACAGGTCAAACACGGCATATTCCCGTTTGGCGAGAAGAACGACAAATACGCCCGCTCCTTCGTGGGACAAAGCTACCTGAGCATGCTGGCTGCCAACCCGGACATTCCGGTCGCCGTGGCCAATGTCAGCTTCGAGCCGGGCTGTCGCAACAACTGGCATGTGCATACCGATGGCTACCAGATCCTGATCGCCGTTGCGGGCGAAGGGTGGTATCAGGAAGAAGGCCAGCCAGCCCGGGCGATGAAACCAGGCGATGTGGTCATCACACCCAAAGGCGTGAAGAACTGGCACGGCGCCACGAAGGACAGCTGGTTCAGCCACGTGGCCATCACGGCCGGGGCCACCGAGTTCTTCGAAGCGGTGCCCATGGCCGACTATGATGCACTGCCGGGCTGAGCGGCAACGTATCGGCGCTCAAAACGGACAATGCTCGCGGCCATCGCCACCGTCATGATGGCCGTAACCAGAAGCACCAGCCGGCCATTGCCGGCATCATCCACAGCCCATACCACCAGCGCACCAGGCAGGAACACAGCCACCTGCTCCAGCAGAAAGCGTCCCGGACAACGAAACTCCTACGATGGCAAGCGCTGCTCCTGAAAGGATTCATGGACCGTCGGCCAGTTGCTGATCCGCCACTTCAGCCCAGATGACTGCTTTCTGAATCAGTCAGGATTCTGCGCGTTTTCCTTCATGAAATCGATGAACGCCCGGGTTCTGGCCGGCAGCAGCCGCGTGGCCGTCAGCGCATGAACGGGCACCGTACTGCCAGCCCAGTCCGGCAGCACACGCTGCAGCCGGCCTGCCTCTACGTCCTTGCGTACGCCAATTTCCGGCAGCAGCGCAATGCCCATACCCTGTGCAGCAACCCGCTGCAGCAGCCCCAGACTGTTGGCACTGTAGGCCCCCGGCACACCGCCGCTGTGGTCCGTCCACACCGCTTGCCTCCTTCAACCCGCGCCGCCGCAAGTTGCCCCTGAACCCAGCACGCGGTCGGCGCCCACACAACACAGGACACACGCATGAAACTGCTCGAACCCACCACCCTCGGCCCCTACGCGCTGAAGAACCACATGGTCATGGCCGCCATGACCCGCAGCCGCGCCGACACCAGCGGCGTGGTCGGCCCGCTGACGGTCGAATACTATGCACAGCGCGCCTCGGCCGGCCTGATCATCTCGGAAGCCATCAACATCTCGCCGGACGCCATCGGCAGCCCGCTCACGCCGGGCCTCTACACGGAGGAACAGATTGCCGCCTGGAAGCAGGTCACCGACGCCGTGCATGCCAAAGGAGGGCTCATCTACGCCCAGCTCTGGCACACGGGCCGGGTCTCGCATTCGGTGGAACGGGGTGGCAAACTGCCCTCGGCACCGTCTGCCGTGAAAATCGAAGGCATGCAGCACTTCACGTCACAGGGTCCGAAAGATTTCGAAGTGCCCCACGCCATGACGGTGGAAGAAATCCGCCAGACCATTGCCGACTACGGCACCGCAGCCAGCAACGCCATGCGCGCCGGCTTCGACGGCGTGGAGCTGCACGCCGCCAATGGCTACCTGCCCCAGCAGTTCCTGTCGGATTCCACCAACCAGCGCACGGACGAGTACGGCGGCAGCATTGCCAGCAAGGCCCGTTTCACGCTGGAGGCGATGCGCGCGATCATCGATGCCGTGGGCGGTGACCGGGTGGGCATCAAGATCAGCCCGCTGCATCCGTATGCCGGCATTGCGTTCGACGATCCGGTGGCCACCTACACCCATCTTCTGAAGGAGCTGGACGGTCTGGACTTCTCGTTTGTCGAGCTGATGAAGCGCGCGCCGATGTTCCCGCTGCTGCCGCATTACCCGCAGGGCGACGAGCTGGCGCTGTTCCGCCCGCTGATCAGCAAAACGCTGATTGCCGGCACCGGCTATACACGCGACTCGGCCGAGGCCGAGCTGGAAGCCGGCAATGCCAACCTGGTGGCCTTTGGCGCCACCTTCCTGGCCAACCCGGACCTGCCGCGCCGCTTCGAACTGGGTTCGGAGCTGAACCAGCCGGATCGCGGCACCATGTTCGGGGGCGGCGAGCATGGGTATACGGACTATCCGGTTCTGGCGTAACGTCCCGGTACCCGGGCAGCCAGAGAACCATCTGCAGGAGTGTTCATGAACACAGCTACCAAAGTTCGCGATCCGCTCATCTACGAGTTTCCCACGGCCGAAGAAGAAGCCGATTACAACGCATGGCTGAACGAAGTCGTCGCCGCAAGCCGTGCAAACCCGCATCCGGCAACACCACACGAGCTGGTCGCTACCGAGATTCGCCGCTTCCTCGTAGAGCCATAAAGCCCTGCCCATATAGCATGGAAGATGGATATCGGCATCGCGCGGCCATGAATGATCGCGGGGCCGATGCCGCACCACGGCAGCATCGGCCCCAGTCCGTCAGAACATCCCCGTCTTCACATGGGGCACGTACGGCGCTTCCAGCGCCTTCACCTCGTCTTCATCCAGCCGGATGTCGAGTGCAGCCACGGCTTCCTCGATGTGCTTCACGGACGTGGCCCCCACGATGGGCGCAGTGATTTCCGGCTTGCTCAGCATCCACGCCAGCGCTTCCTGGGCCATCGACCTGCCACGTTCCTTCGCAACGCGCTCCAGGGTGTCGACCACCGGTTTGTCCACCGCTTCGGTGGACTGCCAGACCATCGGCGAGACTCCATCGATTTTCGAACGCCCGGTCTGCATGCCCCACGGACGGGAGCAGCGGCCGCCGGCCAGCGGGCTCCACGGCACCACCGCCATTTTCCTGTCCCGGCACAGCGGCAGGATTTCCCGTTCCTCTTCGCGATAGATGAGGTTGTACTGCGGCTGCAGGGAAGCAAACTTCGTCCAGCCGTGGCGCTCGGCGATGTTCTGCATCCGCTCCAGCTGCCAGGCAAAGATGGTGGAGGCCCCGATGTAGCGGGCCTTGCCGCTCTTCACCACATCATGCAGCGCTTCCATGATCTCTTCCATGGGCGTTTCGTGGTCCAGGCGGTGAATCTGGTAAACGTCCACATAATCCAGCTGCAGGCGGCGCAACGAGTGATCGATTTCGGCCAGAATGTTCTTGCGCGATGAGCCGCCCCCATTGGGCCGGTCCGGACGCATCGGGAAATGCACCTTGGTGGCCACGACGATCTCATCCCGATTCAGGCCGAACTCCCGGATGAAGCGGCCCGTGATCTCCTCGCTGGAGCCCATCTGGTAGACATTGGCGGTATCGAAGTAGTTGATGCCCAGATCGATGGCCCGCCGGAAGATGTCCTTGCCTTCATCGAAGGTTTTCGCCCACGGGAAGAGCCCGTTTTCGCTGCCCGGCTTGCCAAAGCTCATCATGCTTGGAGGCAAGGCGCCCCTGCGGCTGCACCTTCGCCACCCGTCCCGGCTGGGCCGGATCGGCAAATTCCCAGACCAGTGCGCTGCCATCGGCCAGCAGCATGCGGATGCATTCGTGGTGGACGAGATCGGCCGGTGTCTGCGGGGTACCGTGTGCGGTCAGATACGCGGGCGTTGCCACCACACACATGCGCATGTCCGGCGACACCCGGACCGCAATCATGTCCTTCTCCACATCGTCACCCAGCCGGATGCCAAAATCGAAACGGTCGGCCACGATGTCCACGAAGCGCGAATCTCCCACCAGCTCGACCTCGATTTCGGGATGCGTCTGCACAAAACGGCCCAACCGTTCCCGCAGCACGTGATCGAACACATGGCGTGTGCCATTGATGCGCACCTTGCCGCGCACGGCATCACGCACCTCGCTCAGTGCGTCCACCTCACGGTCGATCCCGTCGAACAGCGGCAGCAGCCGCTGATAAAGGCGCTCACCCGCGTCGGTGGTGGACACGCTGCGCGTGGTGCGGTTGAAGAGCTTGACCTGCAGCCGCTCTTCCACGCCCCGGATGCTGTGGCTGAGCGCCGAGGGCGAGACGCCCATCTGCCGCGCGGCCTTCGTGAAGCTGCCCTGCTGCGCCACGACGAGAAAGGCGCGCAGGTCGTTGAGGTTTTCTTTCATGGCTGTTCGCCCGGGGCGTTCATTGATGAATTTGCGTCAACAATGCATTGCGGATCATCCATCTTATCAGAACAAAGCCAGCGTCCTACACTGCCGCCATCGACAACCCTCATGAGCATCCCATCATGTTCCCCCGGCGCCCAGCAGGTTCAGGAACATTCATCCACAATTGACCTGCCTCCGGGCAAGCCCAACGCATCCAAGGAGCAAAACCACATGAACCCCGTCAAACATCAGGTCATCGTTCTGGTTGGCAGTGGTGCCATTGGCCAGGCCATTGCCCGCCGCGTGGGCATGGGCAAACAGATCCTGCTGGCCGACCTGCGCGAAGAAAATGCACGGGCCGCCGCCAGCACGCTGCAGGAAGCCGGCTACCAGACGCACACCGCCGCCGTCGACATTTCGGACCGCAGTTCGATCGACACCCTCGTGCAGAAGGCACAGGGCCTGGGCGACATCGTTGCCCTGATCAACAGCGCCGGCGTCTCGCCCTCGCAGGCCACACCATCCGTCATCTTTGCGGTGGACCTGGTGGGCACCGCCATGCTGCTGGATGCCTTTGGTGACGTGATTGCCGGGGGCGGCAACGGCATCGTCATTTCGTCACAGTCAGGCTTCCGGCTGGGCAATCTGGACGAGGCCGACCAGCGGGCGCTGGCCACCCTGCGCCCCGAACAGCTGGTGGAGCTGCCGCTGGTCAAAAACGAAACCGACTCACTGCGGGCCTACCAGATTTCCAAGCGCGGCAATGCATTGCGCGTTTCGGCCGAGGCCGTGCGCTGGGGCAAGCGTGGGGCACGCCTGAACTGCATCAGCCCGGGCATCGTCTTCACGCCGCTGGCCAACGACGAGCTGAACGGCGAGCGCAAGGATTTCTACCGCAACATGCTGGCAAACCTGCCGGTGGGCCGCGGCGGCAACCCGGATGAAATCGGCGCCCTGGCCGAGTTCATCATGGGCGGCAGTGGTGGCTACATCACGGGCAGCGACTTTCTCATCGACGGCGGCGCAACGGCCAATTTCTTCTTTGGCGAGAAAGGCTGACGTGACACGCCAATTTGTCCGATAGTGGCTTCACATTAGCATACTGGTACACAGCCCCGTCTGACGCTCACGCCATGCGCCTCGCTCCCCTTCATCCCGAATCTCCGTTCTTCCTGATCATTCTCGGCGCGCTGATGGCGATCACCTCGCTGTCCACCGACATCTACCTGCCGGCACTGCCGGCCATGGAGGCGGCACTGCATGGCAACGCCGAGCTGACCATCACGGGCTTCGTGGTCGGCTTTGCCATCGGGCAGCTGTTCTGGGGGCCGGTGGCCGACCGCATCGGACGCAGGCTGCCGCTCTTCATCGGCATCGTGCTGTTCATCATCGGTTCGGTGGGCTGTGCGCTGGCACAGTCGATGGAGACGCTGGTGCTCTGGCGCTTCTTCCAGGCGCTGGGCGCCTGTGTGGGTCCCATGCTGTCGCGCACGATGATCCGTGATCTCTACGGACAGCAGGAGGCCGCCCGCATGCTGTCCACGCTGGTGATGATCATGGCCATTGCGCCCATCCTGGGGCCGATGCTGGGCGGGCTGCTGCTGAAAGTGAGCGGCTGGCAGGCCAATTTCTGGCTGCTGACGGCCATTGGCGCGGTGATGCTGCTTGCAGCCTGCCGCCTGCCCGAAACACTGCCCGCCGGCAAACGGGCCACAGGCACACTTGCGTCGGCCTTTCGGGCCTACGGACCGCTGCTGCGCAACCGTGCCTACATGCGCACCACGCTGTGCGTGACCTTTTTCTATGTGGCCATCTACGCGTTCATCGCCGGTTCACCCTTTGTGTACCTCACGTACTTCGGACTGGACAGCAACTGGTACGGGCCGCTGTTCGGGGTGAACATTCTGGGCGTGGTGGCGCTCAGTGCCGCCAACCGCCGGCTGCTGCAGCGCTACAGTCTGGCGCAGATGCTGAAGGTATCCACCCGCATGGCGGCTGCGGCCTCCGTGCTGCTGTCGGTGTTTGCGCTGACGGGTGTGGGTGGCCTGTGGGGCATCGTGCTGCCCATCTTTGCGGTGTTCAGCATGAACGGCATCATCGCCGCCTGCTGCAATGCGGCCTCACTGGCCAGTGTGGACAGCCAGAGTGCCGGCAGCGCCGCCGCGCTGATGGGCGCCCTGCAGTATGGCAGCGGGGTGGTTTCCTCGCTGCTGCTGGCGGCATTCTCCACGGGCACACCGCGCACGATGTCGGTGGTGATCACCGTGTTCGTGGTGCTGTCGGCCCTGATGGTGCAGGGTGGCAGCAAACAGGAAAAACCCGTGTTTGCCTGATCAAACAGGTAAACACACCCATGAACACACAGCGCAGCCGGCAGACGGGCAGACGGGCAGACGGGCAGACGGGCAAAAACAGTGTGTGCCCCCCGGGGGATTCATGACACGGGCCACCGAAACCGGAGCAAGCTGCCGGGCGGGGAATTCTAGTCCGGTCAGGCCCATGATGGCGCTACCATGGACGCATGTCCGGAACCTGTTGTCCCCACGCTGCCCGTCAGAGCGGATCATGGATCCATTCGCCCCCACACCGGCCCCGCCATGTGCCGACGGGGCACACCACGCAGGCAAGGCTGGCTGCCCTGCCGGCACGGCAGCGCTGGCAGCACCCTTTCTCCGATGGAGGCTTCCGATGTTTCACACATCACATCACCCTGCCCGTTCGTTCATCTGCTGCGCCGTGCTGCTCCTGCTGGGCGCCTGTTCCCGGCACGCCGTCATGCTCAATTCGAAGCCGCAGGTACTGAGCGTGCCTCCGTCCGCAACCCAGTCGGCCAGCGAAGCAGACCAGCCGGGCATCCATGCGAACGCCGCGGGGCCCGACACCATGGAGGCTGATGCGCCCTCCTGCACACCCGTTGCCGCAGACGGGGTCAAGGCGGTGCATGCGGCTCCGCCCGCCTCGCAGCAGCCCGATGATCCGCAAAAACAGAAGGCCCGCGCGCTGCTGGATGCCGGCATTGCGGCGTACGACGCAGGAGACTATGCACGGGCGCTACCCCTTTTCGAACAGGCCGACGCAGCCGGCCACCTCAAGGCGCAGCGCTACATCGGCCTGATGTATCTGAACGGTCAGGGCGTTCAGGCCAGTCCGGACAAGGCATTCAACGCCTTTCAGGCGGCCGCAGACCGTGGGGACATCACCTCGCAGTGCTGGCTGGGGCTGATGTACGAAAACGGCACGGGCACGTCACAGGACATGGCACAGGCCGTGAAGTGGTACGAGACATCGGCGCAACGCGGCGACCTGATTGCGGCACCGGCCATGACGGCACTGGGCCGGCTGTACGAATCCGGCAAGGGTGTGCCGCGCAATACCGGCACGGCCATCGGCTGGTATCGCAAGGCCGCCGCGACGGGTGAAAAGGATGCCATCGACGCGTTGCAGCGGCTGGACGCCGGTACGGGCACCAGGCACTGACATGCCGTGGCCTTCCCCAACAGCGCGCGGATTCGGGGCCAGCCCTGGGAAAGCCCTTTTGGGCACGCATGACTGTGTTGGCCGTGCCTTGAAGCCATCAAAGGATTCTGCGGCATGGTCGCCTTGTCCTGCACGCCCTGCAGGGGGGTTCGCAGGGACATGAGCCCACGACAGGCGCCAAGGACGCTAAGCGCTTCGTGCGCGCGCCGCCGAAAAGGCGCGCCATGCGCTGAGCAGCGCCAGGACGGCCAGCACCAGCAGCAGCACGAAGGCATACTGGCTGCCATGGCGGGTGCCCTCGGCCAGGCTTCGCGGATAATGTGCCTGGGTACCGGCCACGATGCTGGCAGCCACCGAGGTGCCCACGGCCCCCGAGAGCTGCTGCAGCGTGTTGAGCACGGCATTGCCGTCGGCCGAAAGATCTGCGGGCAGCTGGCGCAGCCCTTCGGTCATCATGTTGCCCACGGCCAGCCCCTGGCCCGTTGCATACAGCGTATAGAAGCCCATAAACAGCACGGTGGTGAGCTGCAGGCCATATACGGCAAACAGCGCAAGCGACACGATGATCACCACCGTACCCCCCAGAACCGGCCGTGGCGCACCCAGCCGGTCGAGCAGCCGGCCGGCAAAGGGCGCCATCAGCGCCCCCACGACACACCCCGGCAGCAGCAGCATGCCCGCCACGCGTGCCGACTGGCCATCCACCAGCTGGGAATAGTTGGGAATCAGATACCCCAGTGACAGCACGCAGAACTGGATCAGCAGGATGAACGCCAGGCTGAACACAAAGGCCTCGCGTCCGAACACCTCCAGCCGGATCAGGGGCGTTTCACTGCGCGCAGAACGGCGGCAGAACTGTGCGAGCGACAGGGCACTCAGGCCAAACAGCCCGCCCACCACGGAACTCATCCAGCCATGCGAGGCAGCCTGCTCGGTGGCGAAAATGAAGGCAGAAAATCCCACCACCAGCAGGGCGTAATCGGCCATGGAAAAGGCTCCGCTTTCGGCTGCGCTGGCCGGTTCGTTGCCCTCATGGTGAGGTGCTGTCTGCTGCGTGCCCTGTGCAACGGATCCGGATGCTGCGGGCTGGCGTACCGTTTTCACACCCAGCCCCAGCGACAGCAGCAGCACCGGCACCAGCATCCAGAAAATCACGCGCCAGCCATAGCTGTCGACGATCACGCCGCCCAGTACCGGCCCCACGGCCGGCGCCATGGCGGTGATCAGCGAACCCACCCCCATCAGCAGGCCCAGCCGGCTGGCCGGCGCCTGCCCCAGAATGATGTTGAACATCAGGGGCAACGCAATACCGGTGGCGGCCCCCTGTATCAGCCGCCCGGCCAGCAGCACCGAAAAGTGCGGTGCCAGCGCGCACAGCACGGTGGCGCCCAGAAACAGCAGGTTGGCCACCAGAAACAGCGCCTTCAGTGTATGGCGCCGCTTCAGAAAGGACGACAGCGGCACCACCAGGGCCAATGCCAGCAGATACCCGGTGGTGAGCCATTGCACGGTGGAAGTGCCGATGCCCAACTCACGCATCAGGGTGGGAAAGGTGACGTTCATGGCCGTCTCGCTCACCACCCCGGAAAACGACATCAGCCCGGTAGCCACGATGGCGGCCACCAGGCTGGGGCTGATTCTGTCCTGCTGCATGCTTCACTCCACGGGTAGGCCAGTACACATTATGGGCCCCCAAAAGCATCGCAGGAAACCGTCACCCCCGGCGCTGGCGGAATATCCATTCGCGCACCGGGGCGATGTCGTACGCGTATTGCCAGGTGGCCGTGTGCCCCGAGGCGCCGCCTGCATTGGCCTGCGCTTCCGTTTTGAACACCGAGCCTTTGGTGAAGGACACGAAATTGATGTTGGCCCCTCTTGCATCCATGCGCCGGAAAGCGGCCAGAAATTCGGCGGGCGTCCACTGGGCATTCCATTCGCCCCGGGCCACCCTGGCGCCGTATTCGGCCAGTTTTTCCACGATGGCCGTCTGGCCGGGGTACGCCTTGGCATCATCCTGCGAGACAGTGATCCACCATTTCACGCCGGCCATGTTCTGCGTGATCAGGTCGGCATTCCACTGGCAGGCAACCAGATACGAGGCAGCAAAGAAATCTGGATACTTGATGTTCATGGCAATGGACATCATGCCGCCGCCCGACTGGCCGGTGGTGTAGATACGGTTTTCGTCGATGGGCAGGTCACTGGTCAGCTGCCTGACCAGGTTGATGGTGGCATCCAGATAGCCGGAGGTTCTGTTGTCGTCGTCGGCGATGATCTCGTCGAACTGCGGGGCCAGCACGAAGCACGGGTTGCGCGACTGGGCCTCGGGCCGCGCCCAGGCAATGGCGCCATCGCCCTGATAGAGCGTGGCTTCGACATTGCTGCCGGTCACGCCCGCATCGTGCATGAACAGCACCAGCGGATAGCGCTGGCCGGCCCGGCGGTTGCGGGGGGCAAACAGGTTGTAGCGCACCGTCTTGCCGGTGGCTTCATCCCGGTATTCGAAGTGCTGGAAGTCGTCGAACACACGGTTGACGGTGCGGGAGGTGGCGAGCGTCTGCGCACTCCCCTGACCGTTTGAAGGCTCCACGATCACCGTGGCACGGGCAGCCTTGAGCGTGGGGGCGGCTTCCTGTTTTTCGCCGGCATTGCCGGGACCTTTACCCGCATCGGCTGCCGCCGTATTGCCGGAGGCGGTACCGGACGCATTGCCTGCCCCGGTGCCCGCAGCGTTGCCGGATGCGGCACCGGACGCACTGCCCGCTCCGGCACCGGCAGCGTTGCCAGATGCTGCACCGGACGCACTACCTGCCCCAGTGACGGCAGCATTGCCGGATGCTTCGTCTGCGTTCTGGCCAGCCGCTGCGCTGGCGTCTTTTCCAGCCGGTGGGTGCTTGACCACCAGCAGGGCGCCGGCTTCGTCGGGGTTCAGCTCGATGACCACATAACGCCCCGAACGGTAGGGCGTACCCGCGGGCGTACGGCTGACATAGACCTCGCGGATGGTGCGACCTTCCACACGGTAGTCCGCCGCCTTGATCTGGGCTGCATTGACAGGACGGCGGTATTCGACCGATACGCCCATCAGCCGCATGCCGTCGCCGTAGACCTCGGTGATGGCGGTGGCATTGTCGGCGGGGTTGTCCTGTTCACGGGCCTGCACGGGCAGGCTGAGGGAAGCAGTGGCTCCGGCGGCGGCGACACCCGCGGCAGTGACCAGAAATTCGCGGCGGTTGGGCATGGAACGACTCCTGAAAAACAACGTCTTGACAGTATGCCAGCCACCCCGCCGGGCGGGCCTTCGCAGACATCACACGTCCCGTGGCCGGGCAGATACGTGGCATGCGCGCAACGACAGACGGTACTGCACGCCCTGTGGGAGGGCACGGGGACGAATGAGTCCATCAAACACCCCCAGGGTCAACGGCGGAAACGCTCAATACAGCCGGCAATGCTCAATACGGCCAGCAATGGTCAATACAGGCGGAAATGGTCAATACATACTGAACTCTCATTCAACAATGAACATCGCCATCTGGCCAGTGGCCGTTCCTATAATGGCCTCAGATATTTCCTCCCCTCCCCACGCTCCCGATGACTTTCATCCTTTCCGTCCTCAAATGGCTCACCCTGTTTGCCCTCGTCCTGTGGGGAATCTACTGGGCCTACATGAAGTTCAATCCGGTGTTCGGTGGCACGCCGGATGCGGCCAGCATGGCACGCATCCAGCAGTCCCGGGCCTTTGCTGGCGAGGTGTTCCACAACCTCACGCCCACCACACTGCAGACCAGCGAAGGCGAGCCGATGACGCTGTGGTCGTGGATGAACAACTATTTTCTGCCGCCCACCGGCAAGAACCCCACCGAACCGCTGCCCAGCCGGGCGCTGGACACGGCGGCCCTGAAGGATGGCTCGCTGGCCTGGTTCGGGCATTCATCGGTGCTGTTCCAGACGGCAGGCAAGCGTTTTCTGGTGGATCCGGTGTTCTATCGGGCCACGCCGCTGCCCTTTGGCGGCCAGCCGTTCCGGCAGAAACATCCCACACTGCCGCCCAATCTGCCGCCGCTGGATGCCGTACTGATTTCACATGACCATTATGACCATCTGGACATGCGGGCCATCAGGGAGCTGGCACCGAAGGTGGGGCACTTCTATGTGCCGCTGGGTGTGAAGGCGCATCTGCAGCGCTGGGGCATTCCCGACGGGAAGATCACGGAAATGGACCAGCTGGAAACAGCCGGGCTGGGCGACGTGAAGCTGACACTGACCTGGTCACGCCATTTCAGTGGCCGCACCTTCGACGGGCGCAACAAAACGCTGTGGGGCTCGTGGGTGGTGAAATCGCCGGGCTTTTCGCTGTTCTTCAACGGCGACAGCGGCTACGACAAACACTTCCGCATGATCGGCGAACAGTTCGGGCCGTTCGACATCGTGCTGATGGAAAACGGCGCCTACAACGGCAACTGGGCGCAGATTCACATGAAGCCCGAGCAGTCGGTGCAGGCCGCGCTGAATGCGCGCGCCCGGCTGGTACTGCCCATTCACTGGGGCAAGTACGATCTGGCCTTCCACGAGTGGCGCGAACCCATCGAGCGCTTCATGGCCGAATACCGGCGGCTGATGCATCCGGCCGATGGCAAACTGCCCACCTTCGATGGCCAGCCGATGAAGGTGACCACGCCGCTGCTGGGTGAGGTCTTCAGCATCGGCCAGCCGCCACAGACGGACTGGTGGAAAGAGGCCAAATGACCGTCACTCGCCTCCGGGCAAGTGCTGTTTCAGAACGCCTGCTGTATCCAGTTCATCCGGCCGGCCTCGAAGGCCACGACATCGAAGCGGCACGGCGGCCAGCCGTGGCTGCCACAGTGCGCCTGCATCCAGAGCTGGGCAGCGCGAATGATGCGCTGCTGCTTGCGGCCATCGATGCTGCCGGCGGCCCCACCCCAGCCCAGCGAGGCACGGGCACGTACCTCGACGAACACGATGATGGGCCCCTCCCGCATGACGAGGTCGATCTCGCCCAGCTTGTAGCGCACGTTGGCCGCAATGAACACCAGGCCTGCCTGCTCCAGGATGGTCCGTGCCCGCCGTTCGGCCTTCTGGCCCGCTCGCTGGCGGGGAGTTTGAGGCGATGCAACGGCCATGGCTGGCCCACCCGACATCGGCATGGCATGGCGGGGCAGCGGCGCAGGGTCAGCCGATAGCGCTGTATCCATGGCCTTGGCCATCGCGGCAGCCGCCACGGCACGGCGCCTTCTCGGCAAGGCGGGTTGCATGTTCGTGAAATTGTCGCCGTTTTCCACTGCGGATACTCACAAAAAGGGCGGCATCTGCCGCCCGTGGCGGGAAGGGCTACCTTAGCAAAGCCCCCCACCTGTCTGAAGTATCCGCTGCCGAACGGTTTGCCACAGCCCTGTACCGGCTGCACGCCTGCTGCACTTCAGATGGCCACCGGCACACCGTTGCGGTATTCGGCCGGGACCAGCGTCCGCTCGATGACGGGATAGCTGCCGTCGTAACGCAGCTTGCCGGTCAGGCCCTGCATGTCGAGGGTGGTGGCACCGCTGAACATTTCGCGGCCGATGCGCAGGGCGTCGATGCCCAGGGCGTAGAGGCGCTTCATTTCGAGGCTGAAATCATCCGGCGGTGCGGCAAAGCCCTGGGCACCAAAGCTCTGCGGCTGGATGATGCCGGGCATTTCCACCAGTTTCACACCGTCCAGCTCCGGAATGGGGTTGTTGGCGTCCGGCCCGCCGATGGAGAGCTGCGAGGTACCGAAGGCCGGTTTGCCCTTGCCGGTGAGCAGGCGCACCGGCCTGGCCAGATGTGAGGCCATGGACAGGAAGTAGAAGTCACCCTGCTCTTTTTTGGCCACTTCACGGAATTTGTAGAGGGCGCTTTCTTCCAGCTCGATGGGCAGGTCGGCCTCGCCGCCCTGGGCAAGCCACTGGCCATGGAAGACGGCGGCGGCGCGGCGACCCACCTGGTTGGCGGCGGTGATGATGATGGCCCGCGGTGCCTTGCGGCTGCTGGCCTGTTTGCGCATGTTCTGGAAGGCCAGATCAGCCACCTGCACCGCTTCCTGTTCGGCGCCGATGGAGAAGGCCAGCACGTTCCAGGGCACACTGCCGTCGCCCTCGAACTGGTTGAGCGCCAGGGTGGTGATGGGCACTTCGCCAAAGCCGGCCAGTGCAGCCGTACCATTGCGGGTGAGCGGCCCGATGACCAGCGAAGTCCCTCGGCGCAGCATGCCCTGATAGGCGGCGGTGAGCTGTTTGGGCGATTCGTCGGTTTCGTAGATGTCGATGGCATAGCCGGAGGGCAGCCGCCTGAAGGCGGTCTCGATGCCGGCCTTCAGGGCCTGCGAGGCCCGTCCGAAGGTCTTGCCGGACTTGGGTAACAATAGTCCGATCCGGTCCACGCCGGCAGCGCGCACCAGTCCGGGCCATCCGGTCGTGCCCAGTGCCACCGCCCCTGCCATTGCCAGGGTCCCCTTCATCCAGTCTCGACGCTGCATCATGCCCTCATGCCAGTTAGCCGGCCCTGCCGGTTCCGGGGAGCACACCGTCCACTCGGCCGACGGTTCTTCCCCTGTGTATCCAACGCTTTCCGCTGCATTATATGTAGTGGCCACGCCCATCGGAAACCTCGAAGATATCAGCAACCGGGCCGCACGGACGCTGCGGGCCGCCACATGGATTGCCGCCGAGGACACCCGCAGCAGCCGGCCGCTGCTGCAGTCGCTGGGCATCGGCCATGCACGCACCCTGGCCCTGCATGCACACAACGAGGCCAGCCAGACCGGAAGGCTGCTGGACCTGATCCGGGACGGCGCATCGATTGCCCTCATTACGGATGCGGGTACGCCGGGCCTCAGTGACCCGGGGGCGCTGCTGGTGACGGCGGCACACGAGGCCGGCCTGACGGTCGTTCCGGTGCCGGGCGCCAGTGCAGCCACCACGCTGCTCAGTGCGGCCGGGCTGCCGGGCGGGCGCTTTTTCTTCGAGGGATTTCTGCCCACGCGCACGAAGCTGCGGGCAGCCCGGCTGGAAGCGCTGGCGGCCTCCGGACAGGCGTTCATGCTGTTCGAGGCACCGCATCGCATCGAGGCACTGGCCAGTGAGCTGTGCAGCCTGCCGGGGGCACTGCCCGCCAACGGCACTGCAGGGCGCGAGGTGGTGATCGGCCGGGAGCTGACCAAGCGCTTCGAGCAGATCGTGCGGATGCCGCTGGCCGCACTGCCGGACTGGCTGGCGGCAGACGAAAATCATCGCCGGGGTGAGTTTGCACTGCTGGTGTTCGGGCCTCCTGCCGATGGGGAACACGAAGGCGGCAAGTCCTCACTTACATCATTGGGACTCAAGGCCATGCAGCTGCTGTCGGAGGCGATGCCCCCCCGGCAGGCAGCCAAACTGGCAGCGCGCATCAGCGGTGATGCGGCCGATGCGCTGTACCAGGCGCAGTTGGCCAGAAAGAAGTGAGCATGTGCCCACTTCCCTTACCAATGTCAGCGGCGGATCACGCCCGGCTTGTGGCCGGTACGGGCGCCGATGTCGGCAGCAGCAGCCCGGGCCTGCGCTTCGTCACGGTAGGGGCCGAGCAGAACGCGGTAGTTCTCGCCGCGCTGGTCCAGCTCCAGCGGTGGGTCGTCAGGTGTGGTGCGCGCCTGCTGCTCGCGCTGGACACGCAGGGCATTGTCGAGCTGGCGGAAGACGCCCAGCTGCAGGAACCAGTGGCCTCCTTGTGCAGGCCGGGCCGACTGCGGACTGGCACGCAATTCGCGGGATGGTTCCGAAGCAGGCGGCTCGGCTGCCGCGGATGCCTCGGCAGGTGAGGCATCCGGAGGGGTATCGGAGGGCTGCCCTCCCGGAGAGGCGGCGGATACTGACGCCGGGGCAGGTCCGGGTTGCGGGCGGTCTGGTGACTGGGCCTGGCGCTGGTTCTGCGCCCCCGGTTGCTCCTGTGCCGGAACGGGTGTGCTGGCTGCACGGGGGGCCGCATCTGCCGTGGCCGCGACGGGCAGCGCCACCTCCGCCCGTTTCAGCGAGACGGGTTGCAGGGAGCGAGTGCCATCTGAAAGTGAGCGGCCGCTTTGGTTGTTTACCCCACCATATCTGGAATTCTGCATGCCGGTACGGCTGGCCTGGCCAGCCGGAGGGGTGACCGGTGCAACAGCCTCATTGGCGGACGCCATCGTACGGCTGTCCGACATGGCGGCGCTGCCGCCGGCTCCTGCCATGCTGCCGTCCAGCGCGACCGGCTGGGAGGATGTCGCAGCCATGCCTGTACCGCCGGCTGCCGGATCGAGCAGCTCCACTTCCACATTGGTGTGGCCATTGCCCACATAGCCCAGCTTGCTGGCCGCCATGTAGGACAGATCGATCAGCCGGCCGCGCAGGAAGGGGCCGCGGTCGTTGACGCGCACCACCACCGACCGGCCGTTGTCGAGGCGAGTCACGCGCACATAGCTGGGCAGCGGCAGCGTGGGGTGCGCGGCCGTCATGCCATACATGTCGTAGGTTTCGCCGATGGAGGTTTTCTTGCCGTGGAAGCGCTGGCCGTACCAGGAAGCCACCCCCTGCTGGCGATAGGGCTTGCGTTCGGTCATCGGCACGAACTTCTGGCCCATCACCTCGTAGGGACGGTTGGCGCGGGCACGCAGCGGTTCATCCTTCGGGACGGGATCGGGCTGTTTCATCAGCGCGGCCACCCGCTGGGGGTCGGGACGGCCCGGGCCGTCATCCAGGTAATAGCCGCCGCCCGACTGGGCGCGGCTGGCGCAGCCGGCACTGAGTCCCAGCGCCAGCAGGGTGACGGCGCCGAGCGTCCTTCCGGTGGTGTTCATGGGCGCTGCTCCGGCGTTCTGCCCTGCCCTGCTGCGTCGTGCAGTCCTGCAGGGCGCTGTTCCGTGTCGTGCGGTCCGGCATCGCGCCGCCGGGCAAGTTCGGCCTGCTCGGCCTGACGTGGCTTGCGGCCGGCGCCGGTAAACGCGAGGTCGTAGAGCCAGCAGGGCAGAATCCGCAGCAGCCGGGCCACCCAGCCCATCTGCCAGGGAATCACCACGCGCCGGCGCCGCGCCACGATGGCGTCGACGGCCGCCCGGGCGAAGCGGTCGGCCGGCATCAGGAAGGGCATGTGATAGGGGTTGATCCGGGTCATGTCGGTATCGATGAATCCCGGGGCGATGGTCACGACCGACACGCCGTGGGGGCGCATTTCCAGTCGCAGACTTTCCAGATAGACGGCCACGGCGGCCTTGCTGGCACTGTAGGCGCCCGAGCCGGGCAGCCCCCGCACGCCGGCCACGCTGGCAATGCCCACGAGCGTGCCGGTACCGGCGGCCTTCATGCTGGCCAGGAACGGAGCAAAACTGTCGTAGACGCCCTGTACGTTGACGGCCATGACACGGGCGAACACGTCACGGTCCTCGCGCTCTTCGGTGAGGGTGCCGACGCTGATGCCCGCGTTGGCGATGACGATGTCCGGGGCGCCATGGGCCGCCACGAAGCGCCCGGCATGCAGGCTCAGGGCCTCGTGGTCGGTGATGTCGACCGTCTGGGTGATGGCCCGGATGCCGGGCAGTTCTGCCGCCAGTTCGGCCAGCCGGTCGGCACGGCGCGCGAGCAGCAGCATGGTGCAGCCCGGAAAACGGGCCGCCAGTTCCAGGGCCATGGCGCGGCCCAGACCGCTGGAGGCCCCGGTGATGACGATGCGCTTGCCCGCACTGGCCCGCGGCTGCCCGGCAGATGCAGCCGGCCCCGACGGATCGGGCGCCGGGAATCCGGCCGGCGTGGCAGGATCCGGCGCCGGTGGTTTGCCGGACACGGCCATCACCCGGGGAGCTTCGGCGGTTTTCACGTCAGCCCCGCGTGGAGACGATGGGTTGGCATGGCCCGGCACCGCGGCATGGTCCTCAGTTGGCGGCCTTGCTGCCCGACTGGATGCGGGCCAGCAGGGCGTTCAGCACGTCGATGGCCGCCTCGTTGGAGCCAGCCATGGCCGGACTGGTGACGTACTGGCCACCCACGGCCAGCGTCGGCACACCATCCACGCCCCACGCGGTGGTGGTCTTGTTGGCGCGCTGCATCTGGGTTTTCACGCCGAAGGAGTTGTAGGCGTTTTCGAAGGCGGCAGGGTCGACCTTGACGTTGGCCAGCACTTCCTTCATTTCATCCAGCTTCTGCATGGGCTTGCGCTCTTTCTGGATGGCCTGGAAGATGGCGTTGCGGGTTTCCTCGTCTTCCCGGTTGATGGCCTGCAGGGCATAGAACATCTGCTGGTGCGGACGGCTGAAGAACGGCACGTGCACACGGCGGAACACCACGCCTTCCGGCACCTTCTTGCTCCAGGCCGAGATGGTGGGCTCGAAGGCGTAGCAGTGCGGGCAGCCATACCAGAAGAATTCGATGACCTCGGTCTTGCCGGCCGGCACGTCGGAGGCGATGCGACCGGACATGGTCTTGAAGTTCTTGCCCTCGGACAGGTTGTCGGCGGCCTGGGCGGCCAGCGGCATCAGCGCCAGCGCAACGGCAGCGGAAACGGTCGAGAGAAACTGTTTGCGATTCATGGAACCATCCTCGAGATAACGGCGGCAGAGAGATCCACATCGCCGAAAACCAAACATCCCTGCGCACATCCCGGTGCGTGCGCAGCCAAAAAAGCTCAAACGGCAAGCTTAACCGCCCGGTTTACGTCATGCGTACGCGGGCGGCGCCGTTCGTTAGCCAAACGTAACCATGTATCGGGGCGCCGTTCAGCGCATGCGCACGGCGGCGGCCTCGATGCCATCGTCCGCCAGCTCGCGACGAATCTGGTTGACCTGATCGAGCGAACCATAGGGGCCAATGCGTACCCGGTACACCGTCTGCCCCCCCACGGCGGCCGATTCCACCCGGGCTTCCAGCCCGCGCAGTGCCAGGTTGCCCTTGAGGCGGTCGGCATCGGCTTGGCGGCGGAACGAGCCAGCCTGCAGCAGAAAGCCCCCCCGGGCAGCAGGCGCAGCCGCGGCAGACGCGGCATCTGCCGCAGGGGTGTCGGCCGGCACCACGGGAGCAGCGGCATCCAGCGCCGCCGTGTCATCGCCGGCAGTCACGTCCACGGTCGATACACCCTGTGACTGCACCACGTTGCGCGGATCGGGCTGGGGCATGACCTGCTGGCGGCTGCTGCCCTGGTTGGGATCGGGCAGGGTGCTACCCTGGGGGGCATCCACACTGGGTACCGGCGAAGGCACCTCGGGGGCCGACTGGACCACCTTGCCCTTGTCGGGGGTGGACTGGGTAATGAACGGCAGCGGCGACTGGTAGATGTACCAGGCAATGCCGGCAGCCGCCCCGGCCCCGAGCATCAGGCCCAGCAAAATGCCCAGAAAGGTGCCGCCCTGCTGGGCGCGTGGCCCGCGCCAGACATGATGCGACCGGATGTACGCCATGGGTACCCTGCCGGCGCCGGCATGCGTGACTGCATGGGTCTGGCACGGCAGGCCCATGGCGGCATGGCCCGCTTCCCGGGCAGGTCGTCGTGGGCCGGTCTGTATGTCGGAATGGTCAACTTGCATCAAACGGCTCCCTCGGCCGGCTTCGTTCACAGTCGTTCCGGCGCCGAAACGCCGATCAGCGCCATACCGCACCGCAGCACGGTGCGCACGGCCACCAGCAGGGCCATGCGGGCCTCCTGCAGGGCGGCATCGTCGATACGCACGCGCTCGGCGTTGTAGAAGGCGTGAAAATCGGCGGCCAGATCCTTCAGATAATAGGCCAGCTGGTGCGGCGCAAGCTCCCGTGCCGCATCGGCCAGCAGGGTCGGGAAGGCCGCCATGCGTGCCATCAGCGCATATTCGGACGGCGCGACCAGTCGCCCGATGGGGGCCTTTGCAGCCGCCGCCAGCGCCACTGCCTCGTCGGCATCGGCCAGGGCACCGCCGGCCTGCGCCAGAATGGAGCAGATCCGGGCGTGGGCATACTGGATGTAATAGACAGGGTTCTCGTCCGAACGCGACAGGGCCAGGTCCACGTCGAAGGTGAACTCGGTGTCGCCCTTGCGCGAGATGAGGAAGAAGCGCACGGCATCGCGACCACGAACCTCGTCCCCGCCCCCCGACCATTCGATCAGGTCACGCAGCGTGACGTAGCTGCCGGCGCGCTTGGAAATCTTGACCTCCTGGCCACCGCGCACGACGCGCACCATCTTGTGCAGCACGTAGTCGGGGTAGCCCTGCGGAATGCCGGCATCCAGTGCCTGCAGGCCGGCGCGCACCCGCGCCACCGTGCCGTGATGGTCGGACCCCTGGATATTGATGGCCTGCGTGAAGCCCCGCTGCCATTTGTTCAGGTGGTAGGCCACGTCCGGCACGAAGTAGGTGTAGCCGCCCCCCGACTTGCGCATGACGCGATCCTTGTCGTCGCCATAGTCGGTGGTGCGCAGCCACAGCGCGCCATCCTGCTCGAAGGTATGGCCGCCTGCAACGAGACGGGCTACCGCGTCCTCGACCTTGCCGTCGGTGTAGAGCGACGATTCGAGGAAGTAATTGTCGAAACGCACGCCAAAGGCCGACAGATCCAGATCCTGCTCGCGGCGCAGGCAGGCCACGGCGAAGCGGCGCACGGCTTCCAGGTCATCGAGGTTGCCGGTGGCGGTTTCGGGCGGCTGGCCGTCGACCTGCACGGTTTCCTTCGCGACGAAGGCCCGCGCGATCTCGACAATGTAGTCACCCCGGTAGCCATCGGCCGGGAAGGACGGATCGTCCGGCGAAAGACCCCGGCCACGCGCCTGCACCGACAGCGCCAGATTGTTGATCTGCGCGCCGGCATCGTTGTAATAGAACTCGCGGTGCACCTGCCAGCCCTGCGAGGCCATCAGCCGGGCCAGCACATCGCCCAGCGCCGCCTGCCGGCCATGGCCGACGTGCAGCGGGCCGGTGGGATTGGCCGACACGAACTCCAGCATGACCTTGCGGCCACTGGCCGGCTGCCGGCCGAAGTCCTGGCCCTGTGCCAGCACCTCGTGCACCACGCGCTGGCGTGCCGCCGGGGTGAGCCGGAAATTGATGAAGCCCGGGCCGGCGATGTCGGCCTGTTCGATGAGGGCGGCAGCACCCGGCAGGGCCATCAGGGCAGCCACCAGCGACTCGGCCACCGCACGGGGCGGCTTTTTGAGCGCCCTGGCCAGCTGCATGGCCAGATTGGTTGCAAGATCACCATGTTCGGCCTGGCGCGGCCGCTCCAGCGAGGGCACGACGGCAGCGGCCTGTTCGGCATCCACGCCGATGGCCACCATGGTCTGTGCCAGCAGCTGGCGCAATTCGTTTGTCTGTGTGGGAAGCATCCCGGCATTCTAGAGCCTGCCGCGCCGTTTGGGCGGATCGGAAAGGCTGGCTGATGTGTCCTGCCGACGGCCGGCCGCATCAGGGCACGTCATGGACACATGCGCCCCCGCGCCGGCCGCGGTCCCGTTCCCATACCAGTTCCAGCCCCAGCCCAGTCCCAGCCCAGCTCCGGCCCCAGCTCCGACCCCAGCTCCGACCCCAGCTCCGACCCCAGCTTTGGCCCCAGCTTTGGCCCCAGCTTTGGCCCCAGCTTTGGCCCCAGCCCCAGCCCAGCCTCGGCCATGGCCATGGCCACAGGCTGACAAAACACTTTTGCTCTTTCGCCTACCCGTCGGATTACCTGACTGAATCGCCACGCCCCGGGGTGCGCCCTGCATGCAGTATGCCGGGGGTCGTTACAATACGAGCGTTACATAATTCTCACTGGAAAACCACCCGCACTCACGGGAGCCGCTGCGAAAGTCTGCGGGCACTTTGGGCCCAGAATCGGGATGAGCCAGAACACGTCATTTGTCCACAGTAGCGAGGCTATTGACCGCAAGTGACGATGCACTGGATCACCCAGGCATGGGAGCCAGGGTGCCGCATTGCGCTTTCACGACCCCGTCGGTGTGTTGGGCCAGTAGCGCGCAGCATGGCCGCTGGCCTGCCCGATACCCGGGCGGAGGCACGGCCTCGCATGCGCCGTCGCGCCGCATGCCATGGCGCGCGCCACGTGCCTGTTCCCGGGCGTTTTCCTGTCACCCGTCTCTTCCACCGTCTGGACCATGGACGCCAATTACAAGATCTCCCGCTCGTCCCTGCACATCGAAGTCACCGACCGCCTGCGCGAGATGATCTACGAACGCAGCCTGCAGCCCGGCGAACGCATCGACGAACTGGCCCTGTCGGCCCGCCTCGGTACTTCGCGCACCCCACTGCGCGAGGCCCTGAAGGTGCTGGCCCATGAAGGTCTGGTACGGCTGGTGCCGGGCCGGGGCGCCTTCGTCATCGAGCTGTCGTCCGCCGAAGTCGAGAGCCTCTTCCCCGTGCTGGGCCTGCTGCAGAGCCGTTGTGCCGGCGAGGCCGTCCGCCACCAGATCCCCGAGGACATCGTGGCGCTGGATGAACAGCTGGCCCGCATCGAGCAGGCAGTCACCGACGTACGCGAACTCGACTACTACCGCGCGGTCGACGCCTTCCACGGCCGGCTGCAGGCCATGGCCAACAACCCCTGGCTCACCCGCTCGCTCACCGACCTCGGTCACTTCCTCCAGATGGTGCGCAACCTGATGCCGCTGCCCGAAAACCGGCTGCGTCAGTCCATGGCCGAGTACCGCACCCTGATGAAGGCCATCCATCGCGGCGATGCCGAGGCAGCCGAACAGGTCGTCTACCTGCAGGCCACGGCCCAGCAACGTGCCTGGCGCACCCATCAGGCCCAGAGCCAGGCGGCGGCCGAAGCAGCCGGGGCGTCAGCCACAACCGACACACACGGCAGCAGAACCGGGCAGCCGGCGGACAGCACTGCTGCCGCGGCCACGCACACCACCGCTCCGGTCTCCACGGCCGGCAGCCATGGCGCAGCGCCCGGCACCACCACGGCCAGCCACGCAGGTACCGGCGGCAGCCACGCCGCCACCAGCACCTCCATGGCCAGCAATACGCCCATCAGCCACAACCACACCAGCGACACCCCCGCGAACGGCAGCACCGCCTCCGCCAGCACAGCCAGTGCGGCCAGTGCAGCCGACCATCATCTGCATGAACAGCCGGTTTCCAGGCATGTGAACACTCACACCACGACGGGCGGCCATACGGTCGACACCATCCGGCACGACCATGTCGTCGCGAGCAGTGCATCCACCACGGCTGCCACCATGGGCACTTCCCGCCCGCAGGCACCACAGGGCGGCCATGGCCACGGCACGCGAAACACCGGCCATGATCAGGTGCAACACCAGCCCGAGGCCGAGTCGCTGGACGCCTGACATGGTGGATGCCAGCCAGGCCAGGCACATTGATGGCAGGGATATCTGATGGTTGGATGCATGCCAGGCTGTATTCATCTTAGGCACTCCCTGCGGCAAGCCAGGCTCCCCCGGACGACGGGCCAGTACCTTTGCGCAATGGATCACCTGCCCGCCCGGCTTCGCAGTCGTTCAGACCCATAGGCACCTTGTCGTTGAGGAAAACACTGGCCGTGAACACAACTGCACATGTGCGTAACCCGCAGCCCCCCTGTCTGACCCCGCTGCCATGGCAGCGGTTTCAATCCCGGATGGCACATATTTCCGCCATGACGGAATTTTGAACATTTCTGAAAAATGTTCTCACAAATGCGGTAATCTCTGCCCTGTTGACTGACAACGCCACGCAACCCTCATCCCGGTGAACCTAGAGGCACACATCAGTGTCGGGGGCAACGCCGCAAACCGCAGCGAAGACGCCCTGATCCAGCAGCAGAACACCGTCCTGCTGCTCGACGCCGACCCCGCCACCCGGCACACGGTTCAGCGCGTGCTGGACACCCAGCATCTGGGCACCCTACGTGTGGCCGACAGTCTGGAAGAGGCCGACGAACTCATCGACAGTGAGCCCACACTTGCGTTGCTGCTCCTGTCGGTAGACGGTCCGGATGACGAACGACTGCAGTGGGTGCGTCGTGCCATCCGCACGGCGGCCTGGCAGCGGCTGTCGGTCATCGTGCTCACGCCTGGCTCGCGCAACCCGCTCTGGCCGGAAGCCCTGGCACTGAACCTGTCCGACGTCCTGGGCAAGCCCCTCGACGAAGCCGCCCTGCACCTGAAGCTGCGCCAGTGCCTGAGCCTCAAGATCTATCGTGACCGGCTGCTCAAGCAGGACCTGCTGACGGGTCTGACCAACCGCAGCGGCTTCATGCGCCGGCTGGAAGTGGTGCTGCGCGCCCGCGCCACCGCCCACACCGTGATGCTGCTGGACCTCGACCGCTTCCGCCAACTCAACGACGGCCTCGGGCATCACATGGGTGATGCCTTCCTGAAGGCCGTCAGCCAGCGGCTGGATGCCGTGATCAGCCACCATACCGGCCCCGAACGGCGCCGTCCCGCCATCACCACCAGCCCTTGGCTGGCCCGCACCGGTGCCGACCGCTTCATGGCCCTGCTGCCCGGCCGCCCCGGTGAACCAGCTCACGAACAGGCACTGGAGGAACTGCAGCGCAGCCTGGCGCTGCCCCTGCACATCGAGGGCAGGGAACTGTTCATCTCGGCCAGCATCGGCCTGGCCGTGTTTCCCGACCACGGCAGCGACCACAACCAGCTCACCCGGCACGCCGAACAGGCACTGGCCGTGGCCAAGCGGCGCGGCGGCCACCGCATCGAGTATTTCGACCCCGCGCAGAAACGGGTGGGCATCAACGCCATTACCCTCGAGAACCACCTGCGCCACGCCATCCGCTACAACGAGCTGCAGCTCTTCTATCAGCCCAAGGTCTGCAGCCGAACCCTCGAGATCACCGGCGTCGAGGCCCTCATTCGCTGGTACCACCGCGACCGGGGACTGATCCTGCCCGAGCACTTCGTGCCCGTGGCCGAGCGCAGCGGCCTGATCAGCGAGATTGGCGCCTGGGCGCTGCAGGAAGCCTGCCGGCAGGCCCGCGCCTGGCTGGACGCCGGCCTGCCCGCGCTCAGGATGGCCGTAAACATTTCAGCCGCCCAGACCCAGCGGGGTGATCTGGTGGCCACCGTCCGGCAGGCCCTCGACGACAGCGGCCTGCCCCCCGAACACCTCACGCTGGAACTGACCGAAACCCTGCTGGTCGAAAACGGCGAGCATGCGCGCCAGCTGATCGGCCGGCTCAAGGAACTGGGCCTGGCCCTGTCACTGGATGACTTCGGCACCGGCTACTCGTCCCTCACCTACCTGCACACGCTGCCGTTCGACGAAATCAAGATCGACCGCAGCTTCATCCAGGGGCTGCCTCATCAGGCCGTCTCCCGCGCCATCGTCAACGCCATTCTGGCGCTGGCCGAGGGTCTGGAGCTGGATGCCGTGGCCGAAGGCATCGAACGCCCCGACGAGTTTGCCTGCCTGCAGGAACACCTGCCCAACTGCACCCTGCAGGGCAACCTGTTCTGCCCGCCGATGAGCGCTCCCGCCCTGCAGGACCGTCTGCGCGCCAGCACCCGCTTCCAGCCGGCTGTGGCCTGAGCCGATCCCGGTTTGGTGCGCGCCCCATTTTGTACGCCGCCCCATGTCAGGGGGTTTAACAAAAAGCAACGTCCTTGCTTTATGACAGGGTGAACATGCCCCAAAGCGGGCAAAGTGTTCTATGCTGTCAGCAGATACATCAACCCGGCCTGAAGGAGACCTTCTCATGTACAAGCATGTTCTGATTGCCACCGACGGTTCCCCCCTGTCCGAACGCGCCGTCGATGCCGGCATTGCCCTGGCCAGCACGCTGAAAGCAGCGCTCACCATCGCCAACGTCGGTGCCCCCTATGCCCCGCCGCTCTATGCGGGTGACCTGGTGCCGAACAACTACCTCACCGCCAACGAGCACGACGAAAAGGTACGCACCGCCGGTCAGGAAGTGCTCGATGCCGCCCAGGCCAAGGCAGGCAAGGCCGGTCTGACGGCCGACACCGCCTTCGAGATTGCCGACGAACCGGCCGACGGCATCATCAAGATTGCCAAAGACAGGAAAGCCGACCTGATCGTCGTGGCCTCGCATGGCCGGGGCGGCCTGAGCGCCCTGCTGCTGGGCAGCGCCACCCGCCGTCTGCTGAGCAGCGCCAACATCGACCTGCTGGTCGTCCGCAATCACGACGGCGACGAAGGCTGAGCACTTTCGCACCCGTCTGGCACCCTCGCGGTCCGTCCGCCAGGGTGTCCCGAAGCCCGCTGCCACCTCCGGTGCCGGCGGGTTTTTTGCGCTCTGGGAAAGAAGATTTTTTCCTGAAACGCAACATCAGCTTCCCGGCAACATCAGCTTCCCGGTCAGAACGGGGCCACAGCTTTCTTCCCGGAACGGCGTCCCTGTCAGGCGCCCCTGTCAGCACACGTCTGGGGCCAGCCAGCGCGTGAACGCATGAGTCCACAGATGCGCGCCAACAAGGTCATGAAAAGCGGCAGACCTCGAACCAGCGTCTGCCGCCCTGCGGAGCCCTTGCAACTCCGCATGAGTCACACCGCGTGATTAGCCGGTTACCACGAGAGTGTGTACTTACCCGCTAAACCAAAGCTGTCCTGTCGCTGGCAGGCCTGCTGGACGGTGACCGTTCAGGCCCACGGGGCCGGAGACCCGGCCCCGATGGGATGCCCACCTTTTTCGGATGGACATCACGGCGCACCCGCAAGATGAAACACCCAGCAGATGGGACATCACGGCGCCTGCAGGATGAAGCTCCCTTATGGATGAAACACCACGGCGCGGGCACCGGATGCCGCCGCCGTTCAACGCCCCAGCGACAGCCCAATCCCACTATACGCCGGCAATGACTCGCGCGCCAGATACCGCCGACCATCCACCAGGGGTACTGCCGAGCGCCCGGCCTTGGACTGCAGCTCCGGCACGGCCTTGTATTCGGGCCAGCTGGTCACCAGCAGCACGGCCTCGGCCGACGCCAGTGCTGCGTCCAGCGAGGGCGCAAAACTCACCGCATCGGCCGGCACCCCGTAGTCGGCCAGTGCCTTGCGACCGGTCTCGACGGCAATCGGATCGTGAGCGGTCACTTTCGCGCCAGCCTTCACCAGATCGGCAATGACCGGCAGCGCAGGCGATTCACGCACGTCGTCGGTCCCCGGCTTGAAGGCCACACCCAGCACCGTCACCCGCCTGCCGGCCAGGCTGTCGCCCAGCTGCTCCTTCAGCAGGCGCAGCATCTGTCCGGGCTGCGTTTTGTTGGTGGACAGCACGGCGTCGAGCATCGGCGTGTCCACACCACGATGCTGGGCATGCGCGGTAATGGCCTTCACATCCTTCGGGAAGCAGCTGCCGCCAAAGCCGCAGCCCGCCCACAGGAAGGAGGTGG